>Ga0316613_10003270_pt1 | contig 10112 bp, 4 predicted proteins | sample OWC_soil_day10_C_2_FD_207647 | JGI IMG/M metagenome (GOLD analysis project Ga0316613, IMG submission 207647) | Wetland soil microbial communities from Old Woman Creek delta, Ohio, United States - OWC_soil_day10_CT_b | ecosystem: Environmental > Terrestrial > Soil > Wetlands | place: USA: Ohio... | reverse complement strand
CGATGGCGGCGCGGCAAAGATCGAGGAATTCGTTCATGAAAGACGGTCGATGGATGGGGAAGCGGATGCAACACTTCCGCAAATACTGTGCCAGAGGAATTGGCGGCTGCTGATATTATAGTTGAGTACCAGGCTGCCACGACTGACAGAGCGAATGAATTTGCCCAACAACTCGATATTGCGACAATGGTTCCGACCGGATGTGTTGGAATTGTTCGATTTCATACAAAGACGCTTCGGGCATGCGCGCCTGCCGCAGGTTGCCGGCAACCTGACGTTCGTTACGTTGCTGGCGCTGGTGCCGTTGCTGACAATCGCACTGGCGGTGTTCACGATGTTTCCGCAATTCGGCACACTGCAGAAAATGCTGGAAGCCTATTTCCAGCAAGTGATGATGCCCAAACATATCGAGACAACGATAATGGGCTATCTGACGGCATTTTCCTCCAAGGCCACGCGCCTGTCGCTGGTTGGTGCCGGCGGTTTGCTGTTTGGCGCGGTAGCGATGGTCAGCATGATGGAGAGTGCCTTCAACCAGGTCTGGCGCATCCGTCAGCAGCGGCCATTCGTTCAGCGCCACCTGCTGCTGTTGTCAATAGCGATCCTTGGCCCTTTTGTGGGCGGCGTTTCTTTGATGATGACGTCTTCCATTTTCGTGGCGACAGGCAGTACGTTCAAGCAGTACAGCATCGCCCATAGTGCATTTTTTACATTATTGTCGATTATCTGGATGACCGGTTCCTTCACGCTGCTGTATATCGTGCTGCCGAACCGCAATGTTCATTGGCGCGAAGCGATTTGCGGTGGCCTGTTTGCCGCGATTGCACTTGAAATCACCAAGCGTATATTTGCCGCGTTCATCGTTGCCATGCCGACATACCGGGTGGTGTATGGCGCGATGGCGGCCGTGCCGATATTCCTGCTGTGGATTTATTTGTCCTGGCTGATCACGCTGGCAGGTGCGGCCGTGTCTGCCATCTTGCATTTCATCTGGCATTGCCGCTGGCGTCATCATCCAACGCCTGGCAGTACCTTTATCGATGCGATGTCGATTTTGCGGGTGCTGCATAACATGCGCTGCGCCGGCGATGTTGCCGGCGTTGACGAGAGCAGAGTGCGCGCGGCAACCGGTTTGGGGCTGGACGAGATCGACCTCCTGCTGGCGCAAATGCAGCGCGAAGGCTGGGTGGCCGAGGCGGGGCAGGGGGCATCGCGCTATGCGCGCCAGCTCGACCAGCTCCGTACCCGGCGGGTGCACCGCTGGGTGCTGCAAGCCGATCCGGCGCAGCTGACGGTGGCCGACGTTTACCGCGTATTCGTGTTTGCGGCGCCGGACGATACGCTGCTTGCGCGCCATGTGCGCGCAGTTATGGCGCAGGGACTGAACCAGACAATTGCGGCCTACTTTGCCCGAAACACTTCCGCAACTTGACTTGCAACAAACGGCAGCCGGGCGTTTGCGCCTATAAATGAGGCATTACCGCGACAGCGCCGTGTGCCGAAATGACCCCCAACACCCTCTGGAAACAGCTTCACGTGCAGGTGCTGGCAGCGATCGTTGCCGGATTCCTGCTCGGGCATTTCTATCCTGAGCTGGCGACGATGATGAAGCCGTTCGGCGACGGTTTCATCCGGCTGATCAAGATGGTCGTGCCGCCGCTGATTTTCTGCACGGTGGTGGTCGGCATCGCCGGCATGACTGATCTGAAGCAGGTCGGTCGCACCGGCGGTTACGCCTTGCTGTATTTCGAGCTGGTGACGACACTGGCGCTGATAGTCGGCATGCTGGTGGCCGATGGCTTGCAGCTTGGCGCGGGCATGCATATCGACCCGAAAACCATCGTGGCGCAAGGCGTCGCCGGCATTGATGCCGGCAAGGCGCACTCGTTTTCCGCCTTCCTGTTGTCGATGATCCCGAACAGCGCGATCGAGGCGTTCGCCAAGGGTGACATCCTGCAGGTGCTGCTGTTTTCAATACTGTTCGGCTTCGCGCTCAACCGCTGCGGCGAAAAATGCGCGGCGATGTTTACGCTGGTTGAAACGGCTGAACATGTGCTGTTCTCGATTATCCGCCTCATCATGAAGCTTGCGCCGCTGGGTGCATTCGGCGCGATTGCGTTCACCATCGGCAAGCACGGATTTGCGACCATGCTGCCGCTGGGCAAGCTGCTGCTGGCGTTTTATCTGGCCTGTTTCGGTTTTGTCGTCATAGTGCTGGCACTGGTGGCGAAGCTGCATGGCTTCGGTCTGTGGCCGCTGCTGCGCTACCTGCACGAGGAATTTCTGGTGGTGCTCGGCACTTCGTCGTCGGATGCAGTGCTGCCGAACGTGATGACGAAGATGGAGGCGTTAGGCATCGAAAAACATGCAGTGGCGCTGGTGCTGCCGACCGGCTTTTCCTTCAACATGATTGGCACTTCGATCTACCTGTCGATGGCGGCGGTATTTATCGCGCAGGCGACCGATACGCCGATGAACCTGTGGCAGCAGTTTGCCTTGCTGGGCGTGCTGATGCTGACCTCAAAAGGCGCGCGCGGCGTCACCGGCAGCGGCTTCATCGTGCTGGCGGCCACGTTGTCGGCGGTGGATATCGTGCCGGTTTCCGGCCTGGCGCTGGTATTCGGCATCGACCACTTCATGTCGCTCGGCCGGGCGCTGACCAATCTGGCGGGCAACTGCGTGGCGGCGGTGGTGGTGGCGAAATGGGCTGGCGATCTGGATGAGGAACAGATGAAGTCGCAACTCGTGTCATCAAAGCCGAGCAACTGATGCGTAGGTTGGTCAAAAATAACTGACTTAAATGACTTTTGGGTCAGTAAGGCAGAAAAATATACTCCGCCCAGTATTTAACAACATCCAGAAAATACGAGGCCTGAAGTGGTATTCTGGCCATATACTCCATCATTTGTGGTGAGCTGAGGTTGCTGCCAACCAAAATGGCCAGTGCGGGTGAGCCATTCACCATGCATAAGCACGGGGCATCATTTCACCCATGCCTTTTTTGCCTGTTCATACCAGGCTTGCGCCATTTTATTGTCACGCCTTAAACCCAATTCGCCATTTTCGTACGCTTTTGCCAGCCGCTCCATCGCCTGCTTGTCTCCGGCTCTAGCGCCTTGCTGGTACATATTTAGCGCATTCATCGGGCTTTGCGCAACGCCTTTGCCGTGTTCATACAAGGCGGCAAGATTATGCATTGCGCGCCCATTCCCATTTTCGGCCGCCATCGCATACCATTTGAGCGCTTCGGCATAGTTTTTCGTGACGGATTGTCCTTGCTGGTACATATTGCCAAGGTTGTACTGTGCTTTAACATGGCTTTGCTCGGCCGCTTTGCGGAACCAGGAAAAGGCCTGAGCATAGTCCAGTGGCACGCCTATACCTTTCCCGTACATCACGCCCAGGTTGTACTGTGCGCTGGCATGGCCTTGCTCAGCGGCCTTGCGGTACCAGGTCACGGCTTGCGCATAGTCTTGCGGAATGCCTTCGCCTTGCCGGTACATATTGCCAAGGTTGTACTGTGCTTTAACATGACTTTGCTCGGCCGCTTTGCGGAACCAGGAAAATGCCTGTGCATAGTCCTGTTGTATGCCTATACCTTGGTCGTACATCACGCCCAGGTTGTATTGTGCGCTGGCATGGCCTTGGTCCGCTGCTTTGAAGAACCATATTCCGGCTTGAGTAAAGTCTTGCGGCACGCCTTGTCCTTGCCGGTACATATTGCCAAGGTAGAGCTGTGCGTTGGCAACGCCTTGATCGGCGGCCTTGCGGTACCAGGTGACGGCTTGCACATAATTTTGCTGCACACCTAGGCCTTGGTCGTACATCACGCCCAGGTTGTACTGTGCTTTGGCATGGCCTTGCTCAGCGGCCTTGCGGTACCACGCAAAGGCTTGCGCGTAGTCCCGCGGTACCCCTTTCCCCTGCTCGTACATAAAGCCAAGGTTGAGCTGGGCACTGACAAAGCCTTGCTCGGCGGCCTTGCGGTACCAGGTGATGGCTTGTGCATAATCCTGTGGTACCCCATGTCCTTGTACATACATCACGCCCAGATTGAACTGTGCGTTGGCAACACCTTGTTCAGCGGCCTTGCGGTACCATGCAAAGGCTTGCTCATAGTTCTGTGGCACGCCTTCGCCTTGGCTGTACATCAAACCAAGGTTGTACTGTGCGCGGGCATCGCCTTGTTCCGCAAGTGGGCGCCACTCTTTCAGCGCGGTAGCGTAATCTTTGTTTTCTGAAGCAATAAGCCCTTCATTGAACCCTGCGTGCGCGGAGCAGAAAAGCAGGGCAGTAAAACAGAACAAGCAGTAACGGAGCATGATTTTTTACTTTTATGAAGAGAGGAATGGCACGACATTAACGTGCTACTTCAGCCTAGCCTTTGAAAGGTACCCAGAGGATTTCGCGGCGTCAAGAATGTTGAGACAGATCTGCGCGAAGTGGTTTGTTTTTCATGCACGCATGTGAGCCGGGCGGTGTGCGTCAAAATAATTGACTTAAATGACTTTTGGGTCAGTAGTGATGGAAAATATACTCCGCCCAGTATTTGAAAACGGCCAGCAAAACTTTGGCTCGGCGTATGGTTTTGGCACTATACCCCCGAGAGTTCTAAAAGAAAGCTAACGCACGCTGAAGCTGATGCGGTCGAAGTGGCCGTGGCCGTCGAGCAGCGTGATGTCGTAGCGGCCCGGTTCGCGGATCGTTTCCAAGTGGCCGGCGCTGGCGGCTTTGCGCGCGGCAACGCGACCGTTGACCAGCCAGATGACGTCGCCTTGCGCGCCGCGCACATCGAGCCGCACCAGCAGCACATCCTGATTGTTTGCCTTTTTCAGCACAGCGCCGTCGGTCAGGCCGGCGATGCGGATTTCGGTATCAGCTCGCCGGTGGCTGGCGCAGGCGGCATCCCATTCCGGCGGTAGCGCCTTGCGCCGCAGGTTGCCATCCAGCCAGGGTTCGAGCGCGGCCGGCCAGCGTGCGCTGTCGATCCGTTGCGGCGGATGCTTGGCGCATTCCGGAACGACGCGCTGGCCGTTCTTCGGATCAATATAGTAGCTGATGCGCGGTTCGCCGCTGCGCAGCCGGTCAGCGAACGTGGCGGGGGCGAGGCCGTTCAGCAGCCAGGCGGTGCGGCGCAGGTGGCAGTGCGCGGCATCGGTGGCGTCGGCGCGCAGGCCGAGCGGCCAGCAGATGGCCGCCTGGGTCACGTTCGGCGGCGGAGTCCGTTGTACGGCTGCTGCTGCATCGGCTTGTGCCTGCGGCAGCGCGGCGTGGATGTCGACCACCAGCGGCGCGGCGACATTCGCGCCGAAAAAGCCGGGGTTGGGCGTGCCGTCCGGGCGGCCGACCCAGATGCCGATGGTGTAGTGGTCGGATACGCCGACCGCCCACGCATCGCGGAAGCCAAAGCTGGTGCCGGTTTTCCACGCGATGCCCTGGCGGCTGTTGGCCGCGCCCTCGGTCGCGCGCCCGACCGGGCCGCCGGATTCGAGGATGTCGCGCACGATGAAGGCTGCGCCGGCGCTCATCATTCGTGCTTCTTCCAGTGGTTGCTCCGGCAGCAGCCGCGGTTTGCCGGACAGCCCGTTGCGCGCCAGCGCCGCATACGCGCCGGTCAGGTTTTCCAGCGAAGTGCCGGCGCCGCCGAGGATCACGCTCAGGTTGGGCGTGGCGCCGCGCGGCAGATCGAGCTTTAGCCCGCCGCGCCGCAGTTGCGCCACGAAGCGGTTCGGTTCCAGCTTTTCCAGCACTTCGACCGCCGGCACGTTGAGCGATTTCACCAATGCCTCGGACACGCTGACCGCGCCGTGGAACGATTGCTGGAAATTGCCCGGCTGGTAGCCGGAAAACGATTGCGGCGCGTCGGCCAGGAGCGATTCGGAGTGGATCAGCCCTTCATCCAGTGCCAGCCCGTAGAGAAATGGTTTCAGCGTCGAGCCGGGCGAGCGCGAGGCGCGCACCATGTCCACGTGCGAGAAGCGCTGGTCGTCGCCGAAATCGGCCGAGCCGGCGTAGGCCAGCACTTCCAGCGTGCGGTTGTCGATCACCAGCGCCGCCAGCGATACCCGTGGCGGCAGCGCGCGCGCGCGATCCGTCAGCAGCATTTCGACCGTGGTCTGGATGTTGGCGTCAATGGTGGTGTCGATGCGGCGGCGGGTTTTGGTCAGCGGCCGCAACCGTTGCGCCAATAGCGGCGCCAGCATCGGTTCGCGCAGCGTTTGCGCATAGACCGCTTCCTGGCGAGCATCGGCGCAGGTTTCCGCGTTCCATTCGCCGGCCATCCGCGCTAGCACCTTGTCGCGCGCGACGCGGGCGCGGGCAGGGTAGCGGTCTGGCCGCAGCAGCGATGGCGATTGCGGCAGCACGGTCAGCGTGGCTGCTTCGGCGTGGGTCAGCCGGCGCGACGGCTTGCCGAGATAGGCGCGGCTGGCAGCTTCGACCCCTTCGAGCACGCCGCCCATCGGCGCGTAATTGACGTACAGTGCGAGGATTTCTCGCTTCGAGTAGTGCAGTTCCAGTTGCAGCGCGCGCAGGATCTGGCGCAGCTTGCCCGGCACCGTGTGTGGCGTCGGGTCGATGATGCGCGCTACCTGCATTGTTAGCGTCGAGCCGCCGGAAACGACACGGCCGGCCTGCAGCCATTGCCACGCGGCGCGTGCCAGCGCATACGGATTCACGCCGGGATGCCACCAGAATGCGCGGTCTTCGTAGCGGATCAGCGCGTCGAGGTACAGCGGCGAAACATCGTCCAGCGCGACCGTGTGGCGCCACACATGCTGCTTGTCGGGAAAGGCGCGCAGCGGCGTGCCGTCGCGCGCCAGTACCACGGTTGCCGCTGGCGCGTTGCGCCCCGGTTGCGGCAGCGGGAACAGCACATCGAGCAGCAGTACCGTCAGCGCCAGCGCCAGCAGCGTGTGGCAGGTGCGCCGTCGCCACGGGCGGGCATCAACCCATGCGCGAGCAAGTATTACATGATGGCGTACATGGTGGAGCACACGCCGGCGAAGCACGATGCGCGTGGTGCGTACGTGCTTTGCCATTCGGGCGAAACGGTAGGAGAGGTTCACGGTCGCTTGGCTGGCGTGTCGCTTACGGTCAAGGTGCCGCCGCCGCTGCCCAGCCCGAACACGGTCGGGCGGTACATGTCTTCCGCATACGATGGCGGCACGATGAAGCTGCCCGGCGTGACCACCCGCGCGCGGTAGAACAGTGTCATTTTCCCGCCGCCGCTCAGCTTGATCGCAGCAACGAAGCGGTCGTCGCGGAATTCGGTGTGCTGGATGCGGGCGTCATTCATCGCTTCGGCCGGGTTTATGTCGCCCATCTTCACCAGATTCATCTGCTCGCCCTTGACCAGATTCAGGTTCTCGATTTCCAGCCCGGCTGGAACCGGATCGACCACAAGCAAATTGGCAATGCCGACCTTGCTCGTCACGTCGATCCGCACGATCACCGATTCGCCTGTTTTCAGCGACTTGCCATCGATTGGTTTTCCATCCGGCGTGAACATCGTCCGCGTCAGGCTGATCGGGTCGCTGCGCGTGGCTGGCATTTTGGCTGCATTGCCGCTCATCGCCAGTTCGAGATACAGCTTGCTGCCGTGCCTGCTGGTGAATTTCACGCCGCTGGCGAGCTGCTCCGGCGTCAGCTCGCGGAACCAGTTGCCTTGCATGTTTACTTTAAGCGGTTTGCTGTTGTTGGCACCAGCGGCGTTGAATTCCGCGTTCCATTTGCCTTTCGCATTCGTCGTGAACGACTGGCCAACAAGGAACAGCGCCAGTTTTTCCTGCGTGCTGAAATAGCGGCTGTTTTCCAGTTCGGCCACGATGGACGGGATCAGGTTTTCGCGCTTCGGATGCTCGATCTTGTGCCGCACCAGAAGCGCATACGACAGCGCCGCATCGCGCAACGTGCTGCCGTAATCGCCCCACCAGTAACCGCTTTCGCGCGCCTTGCCCAGACCTTCGGCAATTGCCGCGTTGCCGCGCGCCTCGTCGCCCATCAGCCGCAGCGCAATGCCGAGTTGCACCAGCGGCAGGCCGCTGTAGGCATTCTCGCGCGATTCATACAACTGGCGCAGTGTGGATAGCGGCGCCTTCGATTCTCGCGCCAGCACATAGGCGCCATAGGCCAGCACGCCAAAACGGCCGGAACCGCCGAAATGCTGGTCCTGCCACAGCCGGTCATTTGCCGCCGGGCGCTTGACCGGCATCGAGCTGACCCCTTCCTGCAAGGCTTTCAGCAGAAAATCGACCGCCTTGCGGTGGGTTGCCTCTGGCACCGCAAAGCCCTGTTCGCGTGCATCCTGCATGAAATTGGTGACGTAGGCCGACAGCCAGTATTCATATTGCGACACCTTGCCCCATAGGCTGAAGCCGCCATTGCTGGCCTGCATGCCGGACAGCTTGCCAATCGCCTTTTCCAGCATTTCGGTGCGTTGCGCGCGCGCGTAGCGCTTCAGCCCGAAGCGGGCCGCCGCCTCCTCGTCGATGAACACATGCGGATAGGCGGTGCTGGTGGTTTGCTCGGCGCAGCCGTAGGGGTAGGTGAGCAAGCCCTGAACGGCTGAGCGCACGTCGATCGGCGGCTGGTCGGAAGCGGTTAGGTGCGCCAGCACGGTCTGCCGCGCCAGGCCGCCGAAATCGCTTTCCTTGAGCACGATGCTCTGGCCAGGTTCGACCGTGAAGCGACGCGCCACCTGTTGTGTTGGCGTTGGCGATTGTACTTGCAGCGGGAAGCTGCGCTCGAATTTTACGCTCTTGCCGGCGACCGACAGTTTCAGGTTGCTCAGGCCGAAAGCTCGCCCGGCCTCCAGCGGGAAGCGCAGCACGGTTTTTTGTTGATCCTTGAGCTGCACCGTGCGTTCGCCCTGCGAGATCTTCAGCCCATCGGGCGAATGGAGTTTCACCGCCAAGTGCTGCGCCGTGCCTGACATGTTGTGCAGATCGAGCGCGAGGTTGGCGCTGTCGCCCATCAAGAGGAAGCGCGGCGTCGCCAGTTCGGCGATGATCGGCGCGGCCACCGTCACTTCCGCCTCCTGCGAGCCGTAGCGGCCGCCGCCGGATACGACCGCCATCAGCCGCAGCGTGCCGTTGAAGTCCGGCACCGGCAGGCTGATCTCGGCCTCGCCGTTCGCGTTCAGCTTCACCGGCCCGCTGAACAGATCGACCAGCTTCACTTTCTTGGGCAGGCTGCGCGTGGTTTTCGGCGTGTTGTCGCCGCCGAATTTCAGCTTGCCGCGCACGCCCGGCATTTTTTCGATCAGCCGGCCATAGACGTCATACTGGTCTGCGCCATAGCGCAGCTTGCCGAAGAAAAAGCCATGCGGATCGGGCGTAGCAAAGCGGGTAATGTTCAGGATGCCGGCATCCACCGCCGACAGCGTGACCATCGACTGCTCGCCTTTTGCTTCCGGCACCTTGACCCGCACTTTCAGCGCCGTTTCCGGCAGCATCTTCTTCGGCGCATCGAGCGCGACCATCAGCTTGCGTTCACCGCGTTCCAGCGGCAGGTGGACGATGCCGAGCGCGCGCGTCGGCGTCACTTTCTCGCCGCTGTTGCCGGGGCGCAGCACCAGCACCGACACGTACAGGTCGTGCCGCTTCCATGCCTTGTCGATCGGGATTGACATCACGTGGCTGCTGCCGCGCACTGCGATGCGCTTGGCCCACAGCGTGCGGTCGCCTTCGACCGTGACCAGCGCCTCACCGGCGTGCGGCGGCGTGATCGTCAGTTGCGCGGTATTGCCTTCCGCATAGGCTGGCTTGTCAAGCTTCAGCGCAACCCGATCCGGGCGGTTGCCCTGGGTTTCGTCGGCGCGCGCGCTCCAGCCGGCATAGAAGCGGTAGCGCAGCATCTTGCCGGTTTCCGGGTCAGAAATCTCCAGCCGGTAGCGGCCGTATTTGACCGGCAGCGTCAGCTTGCCGCGGCCGTTCGCCGGCACATTGACCGTGGCCGTTTGCACCAGTTCGTCGGTTTCGGTAAAGCCGGAGTGCCAGCCGCGCTGATCTTCGAAGCGCCAGTAGTATTGCCGTTCCTCGCGGAACAGGCGCACCGGCAATGCCTGGCCGGCCTTCAGTTCGCCGGACTGGCTAGCGCGCAAGACCTCGAAA
>Ga0316613_10003268_pt1 | contig 10113 bp, 18 predicted proteins | sample OWC_soil_day10_C_2_FD_207647 | JGI IMG/M metagenome (GOLD analysis project Ga0316613, IMG submission 207647) | Wetland soil microbial communities from Old Woman Creek delta, Ohio, United States - OWC_soil_day10_CT_b | ecosystem: Environmental > Terrestrial > Soil > Wetlands | place: USA: Ohio... | reverse complement strand
GGGTGAAAGATGCGTGGGCCCGGGATAATGATGAGAAATCCTTGGAAACACTTTTTATTTTAAGGTTAATAAGTTTTAAAGCTGAGATAATTCGTCAAACAAAAGTGATCGCATCATTACAAAAAGAGCTTGAACGAGTAAAAGACACAACGCTGTTTTAATTAGGGGGAGGGAGGGAAATGAAAAAGAAAGAAAAGAAGTACATCATCTTGGAGTTGGTTGAAGAACGGCCTATGGCGCTCTCGGAAACGATTAATTTCCTTGAAGATTATACCAGTGATTTTGAGAGTGAGGAAACCACCGTAAAAATTGAATGGTTTCCGGGGACGAGGTTTTTTCGGGCGCCAGCCTTATTGTATTTCTCCATGGAAGCGATAATGGAAGAGGAGGATGATCCTGATGTAGAAGCGGATTACTGGAAAGAGCCTGGTGAGGATTGTCACGGTAACAATATTGAGGTGAAAGAATGGAATTCGCGTATAAAATAGTGTGGTTGATCGCCTTCACAATCAATTTTTGCGTGGGCATTTTTAACCTGCGAAGATTCTTGGATAGCTTTTTGACTTTGAAATTGAACAATCTGCTGGAAGAAAAGAGGATTGACCACAAGGCTGAATTGATTTTGGCCAGGGAAACACAACAGGATTGGAGGGAATTAAGGTGAAAGAGGAAGAAAAAGCAATTAAACGAATTGAGACCTTTGCTTCTTTTGACCCTTATTGGGTTGGGTTTTCAGGGGGAAAAGATAGTCAGGTAGTGCTAGATTTGGTCAAGCGTTCGGGCGTCCCTTTCGAGGCTCACTGTACGATGACTGGGCTTGATGCCCCGCCCTTGATCCGTTTTATTCGCCAATACTATCCTGAAGTATCCCTTGATCCAGTGGAAATAAATATAAAACAGATTTGTATACAACGGCAGTCAATCCCTACTCGAATGCACCGATTTTGTTGTGAAATCCTCAAAGAACGCGGTGGCATAGGGCGGGTTGTTCTAACAGGAGTTCGCTGGCAAGAATCTACAAAACGAAAAAAACGGCTCATGTATGAACCATCACGAAAGGTAGATAAACGATTTGTAAATCCGATTATTGATTGGAAAACATCAGATGTTTGGAGGTATATTTATGCGCATAACTTACCGCTGAATCCGTTGTATTTCTCGCCGTATAATTATCGACGAGTGGGTTGTTTAGGATGTCCTCAGAATGGGAAACAAGGGAAGGATTTTCGGTTGTTTCCAGCATCAAAGAAAATTTGGATGGCTGCTATAGATGCGGTTTTGAAGAGGTTCCCGGAAGGGGCGACGTCAAAAATTGGCACGCGCGATCAAGTTTTTGATTGGTGGCTATCCCAGAAAAGCGTTCGGGTGTTTAAAGCACAAGGATGCCTTTTCTTTGAATAGTGATAACAATGAGAGAAAGATTCCACTATCCCTCATTCAAGTGGTACGTATCACAGCGACTGCGGCCGCTGTGTCTCTCATTTTATATCCGAAATTGGAGTCTTTTTGTCCTCTCCTATGATGAAGATTTCACACAGGGAGATCTACAGGACATCATAATTGAGTGTATTATTTTGTCGATCGACGCACCACAGGGCGCACCTGACGGCTCACGTCGTGGCGCACTGATAGACGCCCCCCTTGCTGCACATTGCGGCGCACTAGAAGACACACTTCTTGTACGCAAGGATTACTTGGTGAAAAGAGATATAAGGAGTGCAGACGGGATCCAGGGAGAGGAGTTTATTGTCAATCTGAGAAAATTAAATCAGATTGTTGTTGAGACCAGGGAGAGAAAAGATTTCGACCTGGTGACGACGCTTATCGAGGGTGACAAGACGATAAGCTATCGCGGATTACAGGATAAATTAAGGTATCGGTTGGGCGTGTATTTCTCCGATAGGCGCATTAAAAGGATAATGAAGAACCTGGATAAGAGAGGGAAAACAGCCCCGAACGGAAATCTTAGGACATATGGGAGGGATGTTATATCATGAAGAAGATAATGAGAATTTATGAGTCGTGTCGCAAAGAGATTTTTTTAGGTGAGGTTTGGAGTTTTGATGATGGTTCTTTCACCTTAGTATGGGAAGAATCCTTGATGAAGAATGATGTGAAATGCACATCAATTGGTGAGTGCATCATAGTGCTAAATGTGGAACTGACACATTATTATATTGAGATGGAGAAACTATGAATAGCATAGATGTGGCCTGGATAATTATATTTGGCGCTGGGATTGTGTGTATGTTCTGGCGTCGCAAGAAGATAGTAAAAATGGAAGTTCGTCAGCGTTTTTCTTTGAAAGAAATGGGAATCAGTGTAGAAAAGTGGCAGGACTTCTGCCATCTGGCAGCGTACCGTAGGACATCGCAGACCAAGCAATTAGGTGAAGCGGTGTCCTATTTCGTCGAACATGGAGGGAGGTAAATTACCCAACGTCAACCCGATCGTCTATGAGCATGATGATCGGGTTTTTTGTTGTCCTGCCGGGCCGGTAAAGTTGTAGAAAATCAAAATCCAGAAGGCCCGAGCTACAGCTAAAAATCAGCAGGCCCAGGAAAACAAGTAGAAAGATGTATCCGCGTAGTACCCACATACTTAAGGTCCAGGCTTGTGCGAAATCGCGTTAAGCGTTTCTTCGATAATTTCAAGCCTCGTGATCCGATCATCTATAGAATCAATGGCTTCTCTTATCCATTCCCGAAATTCTTCTTGCCCTTTACGAATTTCTTCCAGCTTCTCATCAATAGATGAGAGACAATGAATCGCATTGATGATCTCTTTGATAGAAATCGCCATAAATTTTTACCCCTGATTCCCTATCAGATACGACAGAATCCCCGCCAGAAATTCAATCGCCTCTGCTATAAGTGCATTACTTTCCTCTATCGTAGGAGAATCTTCTTCTCCCCCTCCGATATACATGATTACATTCATTCCAAACTGCGGATTGAGGATCGAGAATGCTGTTCCGCTTCCCTTTGTCCCCGTTTGGACAACTGCAACCCCGGTTCCATTCGCGTCATCATGCAAAATTCCATCATAATTAGTGGCTCCGGAGCCTGTTGCGTACTCCGCAGGCCAGGCGTCAGTCGGCCCCCACAGATTTTCATCGTGCCTATGGGCCGCCATTTCTGCCACTGTGTTCGTGTGGGTAGCTGCTCCCCTGGTAGCCCCAAGGGCAAAACCACTTTCCGGGGCGCATAACACCCGCCCGGTAACATTAGGCAGGGTAAAAGTAGTTTCCCCATCCCCTACCCCAAACACGGTACCGATAAGAGTATTGTCCGTCGCGAACGCGAATAAGTCCGCGTAGGTAGTGCGCGAAAGAGACGCCCCATCCAAAAGATGCCATCCGTCGGGAGCCGTCCCGGCTGGCCAACCCATAACTGAACCTATAGGAACTCGTACCATTATTTTATTACCTCAATCCAACGCCACACCTTGAGGCGTGGCGAATCCCCATCAAAAATAACTTGCCAGAGTTGCTCTTTACTATCTGCGCTGTCAGCCATTTTTTTGACAAGAGTGGCGTCACCCTCTTTTTTGGTCTTTTCTTTGTCCTCAAAAACCTCAACTTTTTGACCCTTCTCCATTATTCCACCTCATCAATAGTCTTTGTCCGGTGCGCGATTATTCGCCCATCATACTCTGTCACCCACTCTTCATCAGCGAACTGTTCTAAAGTTTCCTTAATTTTCCCCGCAATCTCCGCGATGTAAAGAATGTGTTCTGGATCGGTTGCATCGGTAAACACGCCGTCTATTGTTTGCAAGATTTGGGAAAGAACAGTTTGGACATCACCCAACGATTCGTTACCTGTTGCCCTAATACTATCCGCAATTCGTTTGAGACTTTGAGCTACCAATTCCCCGCCCTCCGAAGGATACAGTTCATTGATAATAATCTGTTTTGCCAGGTCAATGAGCGCATTGAAAATAATTAAGCCGACCTCTTCTCCAATCCGTCCAGGAGCGCTCCAAATCGAAAGCGCCGTGGAAATTACAGGAGTAAGGAGAGCAGAGTAATCCGAAATGGCAGGAATGTATGAAATAAGTGTAGCCAGGAGGGATAGGGTCCCTCCAGAGTCCTCACGCCGTTTTAAACTTTCATTAGATCCTGTAACCCCTCCGCCGTCCGCATCCGAGCCTATTAATTTCATCGCATCCAGGATTGAAACCGCTGCTGAGATATCCGTTCCATCCGACTGTAAAAACCCCATTGCTATAGCCTGTGCTGTCGGTGCGAGACCACCGACCATGCCATAAAGTTCAGAGTGCTTAATCCCCGCATAGGAATTTAAAAATTTAACAATTTCGATAGAGGCTAAGGCATTCGCAGTGATCGCCTCTTCTACCGTAGTAGGTGCTGTGGGAACCGTGAGCGTAGGGAACTCCGCCGTTTCCATGCTCTCAGGAACGAGATTTAAAAGCCCTGCTAAAACAGATTTATTGCTCATAAAATTTCCTTACTACCCCCTAAAAGTCTGTGTCTGCGAGAACGTCTGGCATTTTTGGAAACAAGGTCAACCGCCGGGATCGCACCGACCGACATGGGCAGACCTAAAAGCTTTTCGAGAAGTTGACCTTCAGCGCCTCCGCGTGCTCCCCCGCCAAACCAGGGAATGGGGTAAGAAAACATCGCCAGACAGGCAGTAGCGTAGCAAGCGCATCCACAGTAATCGCTACCAGTCGGATATTGCGCTTCATATTGTGCCTTTGTTAGCCAGGTTGAGGGATTATCCGAGTGTGCCCAACGATATTTTGAATAAATTTCGTCTGTTTTTACATTAGAATGTAGAGTGAACTCTACTTCTTTACTACTACCGATAGGATATTCAAGGAGAGTCCCCTGAATTAAGGGAATAAACTCAAAGAGTGCTTCATTGCTTCTGATTTCAATGAAATGCACACCATCAAAAGAGGTCACCTCTCCCATTTGAAAATGCAGGGAAACCCCGGCAAAACATTCACAAAGAATTTCGCCATATTCCCCCAGCGAGAAATATTCTTCGGGGGGAATGGTCACCCGTGGGCACCCCATGATGGACATACCATCATAGTACCGCCCTGAATAATACCAGATAATCCCCCGGATTTCATCTCTAAGGGCTTCATAGGGGAATCCCCCAAAAGCAGGACATCCGCCCTCTGGCTCCCATTCACCGGAAGCCCCGCCGCCGCCAGATTCTCCCCCCGCACCACCGATAAAACCATCCGGCGGCCAGGTATACCCTACATCAAAAATACCCATGATGAGTAAAAGAGAAAAAAAGAGGGCACATAGAGTAACGCTGCTTTCCCTCTTCGGTTTTGCCGCTAAACCCATAATGTGCCCGTCTCCCTCGTCCCTGCGGACTAAGTAGTTTTGATCAGAACCCCTCGCGTGAACGCAAGGGTGTCTGTAATCGTATTGGCCGTTACCCAGGCCGCCACGATAGCGTCACCGTCTGTTGCGCTTAAGCGATCACCCTTATCGCTGTGATCATATGTGATCGTTGAAACTGGTGCAGGAATCACGAACTTTCCGTATTTGCCGGTCGTGGTATTTTTGTAAGTAATTTTCAACTTATAATCCACATCCGCCCCGGCGTTAGCCGCAACCACCGCACATTCCAGCTTGTCGACTTTGGAAACGCCCAGAATCGCCGCATCCGAATACAAGGCCATAAAGGTCTTGATTTTTGTCACAGTTGCCCCACTGCCAAACGTGACTTTGGACTTCTGCCCGCCTTCTTTGCTCATGGTTTGCACCACATGTGATACGATTTGACTCGCACCGTCCGCCGCAAACGCCCGTTTGCCGGCGATCGCGAACAGAAAAACTAATGCTACCATCGAAATATAAATCATAAAAGTGTCACCTCCTTTTTGTGAAATTTGCGATTTGCATCTTGCGCCGCAAAGTCTGAATTGTCAAGTTTTTAATTTTTACGTTGTTGACCGGAATAGTCAACAATGAAATTTTTTGCATAGTACTATGCAAAACTTTTCATAGTACTAAGTGATTGAAAATATGAGTGCTTCAAGGATTTGATGAAATCTTGAGTATGAAATTTTTTGCGCTACCACCATCCCAGAAAGCCTATTTTGGGGTAGCAAAACCTGGCATGGGGTATGCAATAATGGTAATATGAAATCGGAAAAGTTTGTTTTCCGAAGTTCGCCGGCGAACTTAGCCCGGAAAGTTTAAAAAGTCAAGTTATTTGAAAAAAAAGGAGGAAAAAAAATGAATCCTTTATTGTTCCTGGGGATTCTGGCAGCCATTTTTAATTATGGCATCAATCCTCTTGCCGTGCGCATAGCCGCTGAAAAAAATGCCGAAGATTTCAGAATAGCGGCGGCGCAAATCGCGAAGGAAGAGAGGAAAAAAGAAGAAGCGGCAAAAGAGGAATTGGAAAAGGTTGAGGTTGAAGAAGAAAAAGAAGTAGTGGAAGAAAATTCTCAATATGATTGGATCGAGGTATAGGAAAGGTGATAATTATGAAGAAAAAAGTAAGAATTGGAAAAGGGCATGTGCACCAGTACGAGGTAAGGGATGGAAAGATTATAAGTTCAAAATGCCAGATGTCTGGTAAAAGATTTCAGTCTTTTACTGTAAAATGCGTTGCCAAACTGCAAAAGGTTGGCAGCGTATTCAAGCAGTTTTAAGCCGGCGTCAGGAAGGGAAAAGTATCTATGCGAGGAAGAAGTTGTATTTGCCTTATCTCCAGAGGAGATGTGGGATCTCGAGGAGATGATAAAAGTATTGGAAGGATTGTAATCGCAGTTTGTTTTTTAAATCTATTACCCGTATTAATTATCCCAAGTTCATATTTTCTGGGTAAAGCCAGGAGAAAATGTTAGGGAGTGTGAGAAAAGGTGAGTTTTTCGTGACTTTTCTCACACGAAAAACGCTAAGTCCTTTAGACGCGCAATCTATGGTTTTTTTTAGGAATCCCCACGCCTAAAATAGGAGAGGCAACGGGGAATAAGGGAGGCTCCCGACGTAGAAGGGATCGGGATGTCCTCCCCCGGTTATATGGAGATAGGCGATTGTTGGGAAGAGCGAGCGGCGGAAAGCGAGCGCAGCGGCGGCGGTTGGTTTTCAAATGTCCTCTTGAAGGAATCGGGGGACATTTGGAAACTCTCCGAGTTTCATGAGAAAAACTATCATTATGGCTACGAGCGCAAGAAAAAGGGCAAGAAGCTATTAGGCCGGGCTGTCGAAGCGAGCGAAGAAGAAAAAGCCCGCCATGCTGCCCGCGTGAATTTTCGCAGAAAGCAGAAGGTGATCGACCTCGTAAATTGCAACGAGCAGGAGCTTGACATCTGGTTCACGTTCACTTACTCGCGTAATGAGCAGGACTTGGATCTCTTTCATGATGAGCGCAAGGAATTTAATCGAAGATTGGGGAGGTTTGTCCGCACCGGCAAACTTTTTGATGAGCCTGTTCGTACTTTTAAGAGAAGTCCCGATTTTAGGCTGAAGGCGGTCGGCGTGATTGAGTTCCAGGATGGGGAGAGACGCGAAGATGGAGAAGGTCGTGGCGCGATCCACGGTCATCAACTTATGAATACCCCCTTCTTGCCGCAGATACGCTGCATTATCGCGGATGTTTTTGACTCGCGCGACGGTACGTATAAAGAAGCGTATCTGCAAAAAGATGGGTCTTTTTCCCTTTTCGTAAATCGAGGGACCTTGTGGTTTTCGTACCTATACGAAGCCGAAGAATTTTTGAAATTCTCCGGCAAGTGTACCGAAGATGATTCTCATGTGAATTTTAGGGTTAAGTCGATTTGTGTAGCCGCATTCCTGTGGGAGTGTGGTCACATCAGCATTAAGAAAATCGAGCATCTTCGCAAGTCCAAGAAAATGAGCAATGTGGGCGAATACATGATCTCAAAGTACATGGTATCAGACTTGCAAGATGAAAGGTTGAGTGGGCGCAAGGCTTACTTTTTTACCGGGAAGCTTGCAAAGCCCACTTTTTACCGTGACCCAGATGACGTAGAGAATCATTTGCAAGCTTTACACATGTGGGTTTGCCAGGTAGGACAGATCGAGCTACTTGGCGACTACATTGGGGCGTTTACGATTTATCTATTTAATTTTTGGGTGTTTACCTATCCCTGGATAGCGGAACACTTCAGAAAATCTAAGAAAAAGAGGGGGGGGGAAAATGAAAGTGATCGATTTCGTGTCGGCAGTGCTCCCGTACTTCGGGAATAAGGAGTTTACCCAGAGGGTGAAGGACGCCTGGGCCAGGGAGCATGACGAGAAGTCCATAGAAACGCTTTTTACTTTAAGGTTAATAAGTTTTAAAGCTGAGATAATTCGTCAAACAAAAGTGATCGCATCATTACAAAAAGAGCTTGAACGAGTAAAAGACACAACGCTGTTTTAATTAGGGGGAGGGAGGGAAATGAAAAAGAAAGAAAAGAAGTACATCATCTTGGAGTTGGTTGAAGAACGGCCTATGGCGCTCTCGGAAACGATTAATTTCCTTGAAGATTATACCAGTGATTTTGAGAGTGAGGAAACCACCGTAAAAATTGAATGGTTTCCGGGGACGAGGTTTTTTCGGGCGCCAGCCTTATTGTATTTCTCCATGGAAGCGATAATGGAAGAGGAGGATGATCCTGATGTAGAAGCGGATTACTGGAAAGAGCCTGGTGAGGATTGTCACGGTAACAATATTGAGGTGAAAGAATGGAATTCGCGTATAAAATAGTGTGGTTGATCGCCTTCACAATCAATTTTTGCGTGGGCATTTTTAACCTGCGAAGATTCTTGGATAGCTTTTTGACTTTGAAATTGAACAATCTGCTGGAAGAAAAGAGGATTGACCACAAGGCTGAATTGATTTTGGCCAGGGAAACACAACAGGACTGGAGGGAACTGCGGCAATGAGAGAAAGATTCCACTATCCCTCATTCAAGTGGTACGTATCGCAGCGTCTCCGGTCGCTGTGCGTATCATTTTATATTAGAAATTGGTGTTTGTTTGTGCTCTCCTATGATGAAGATTTTACACAGGGAGAGCTGCAGGATATTGTGATTGAGTGTGTTCTCGCATCCATCGACGCACCACAGGGCGCACCTGATGGCGCACGTCGTGGCGCACTTATTGACGCCCCTCTTGAAGCACATTGCGGCGCACTGGAAGACACACTTCTTGTACGCAAGGATTATCTGGAAAAAAGAGGGGTAGGGAGCGTAGACGGGATACATGGAGAGGAGTTTGTCGTCAATCTCAGAAAATTAAATCAGATAATTATCGAAACGAGGGTACGAAAAGACATAGACCTGGTGACAAAGCTTATCGAAGGAGACAAGACAATCAGTTATCGTGGCTTGCAGGATAAGTTGAGGTATCGTTTGGGGGTGTACTTCTCCGCCCGGAGAATTAAGAGAATTATGGAAAACCTTGACAAGAGAGGTAAAACCGAACGCAACGGAGGCTTGCGTTCGCATGGGAGGGATATTATCGCATGAGGAAGATAATGAGAATCTACGAGTCGTGTCGCAAGCAGATTTTTTTTGGTGAGGTTTGGAATTTTGATGATAAATCTTTCACCCTGGTATGGGAAGAATCCTTGATGAGGGATGATGTGAAATGCACATCATTTAGTGAGTGCATCACAGCAATAAATGTTTCGTTAACACACTATTATATTGAGATGGAGAAACTATGAATAGCATGGATTTCGCCTGGATAATTATATTTGGCGCTGGGTTTGTGTGCATGTTTTGGAATCGTAAAAAAATTGTAAAGATGGAAGTTCGCCGGCATTTCTCTTTGAAAGAAATGGGAATAAACACAGAAAAGTGGCAGGCCTTCTGCCATTTGGCAGCATATCGAAGGGTGTCACAAGAGAAGCAGCTTGGCGAAGCAGTTTCTTATTTTGTTGAACACGGGGGAAGGTAAAAATTAACCCACGTCAACCCGGTCATCTATGATGGTGACCGGGTTTTTTATCGTCCTGCCAGGGCTATAAAGTTGTAGAAAGTCGAAGTCAAGAAGTCCTGAGCTGCAGCTTAATAAAATAAGCAAGCTCAGGATAACGAGAAGGCCAATGTAACCGCGCAGTATCCACATTCTTATTAAGCTGGAGGCTTGTGAGCGATA
>Ga0316613_10003267_pt1 | contig 10114 bp, 7 predicted proteins | sample OWC_soil_day10_C_2_FD_207647 | JGI IMG/M metagenome (GOLD analysis project Ga0316613, IMG submission 207647) | Wetland soil microbial communities from Old Woman Creek delta, Ohio, United States - OWC_soil_day10_CT_b | ecosystem: Environmental > Terrestrial > Soil > Wetlands | place: USA: Ohio... | reverse complement strand
TCATATTCATGATTTGGATTTTTATGGAAAAACATTAACTTGTGTACAAATTCCCCTTGGCAAGTTATTGAAAAACGGTTTTAACAATGGACATGGTTATATTCGTCCACCTAAACGTCCAGCATCAGCAGCGGCCTTGGCTGCAATTATTTTACAAAGCTCGCAAAATGATATGCATGGCGGACAATCTTTTGCTTTTTTTGACCGTGATATGGCTCCTTTTGTAGAAGGGTTCAAGGAAAAGGAAGTTTATCAAGCTATGGAAGCTTTTATTTATAATTTAAATTCAATGCATAGTAGAGCAGGAGCGCAAGTTCCTTTTTCAAGCCTTAATATAGGAACAGATACTACGTCAGCAGGTCGTATAGTGACTAAGAATCTCTTATTGGCATATGAAAAAGGTTTAGGTCATGGTGAAAATCCTATTTTCCCTAATATCATTTTTCGTGTGAAAGAGGGGATTAATTTAAACGAGGATGATCCTAATTATGATTTATTTAAATTGGCAATTCGTGTAGCTTCACAGCGACTTAATCCTACTTTTAGTTTTATGGATGCCTCCTTTAACAAGCCTTATGGTGATCAAGTTGGGTATATGGGTTGTCGTACTCGCGTGATGTCTAATAAATGCGGCCCAGAAGTAACGGATGGACGGGGGAATCTTAGTTTTACAACGATAAATTTACCGAGATTAGCTATTAAGGCAGAGCGTAATTTGATGAAGTTTTATCAGAGTTTGTCAGATCTTATTGATTTAACTTGTGAACAATTGCTTCATCGTTATGAGGTGCAAGCGAAACTGAAAGTAAAAGATATGCCATTTTTAATGGGGCAAGGCTTATATTTGGATTCAGAGAAACTAGTTGCCAAAGATGCAATTGCTGAAGTTATAAAACATGGCACTTTATCCGTAGGGTTTATTGGTTTAGCAGAAACACTGATTGCTCTGACTGGCTATCATCATGGGGAAGGGGAAGAGTCTCAAATATTAGGTGAAGAAATAGTGGCTTTTATGCGTAATAAAGTAGATAAGGCTACCGATAAATATTTGCTTAACTATACCTTATTAGCAACACCAGCAGAAGGGCTCGCAGGACGTTTTGTGAAAATGGATCGCCACGAATATGGCCTAATTCCTGGTGTGACAGACAAAGAGTATTATACTAATTCTTTTCATCTTCCTGTAAATTTCTCAGTTAGTGTACATGATAAGATTAAATTAGAAGCTATTTATCATAAATATACAAATGCGGGTCATATTAGTTATGTTGAATTTACAGCACCTCCTGTTAATAATCTTGGAGCGGTAGAGGATATCCTGCGTTACATGCAACAATGTGATATTGGATATGCAGGGATCAATTTTCCCATAGATTTTTGTGAAAGCTGTGGCTATCTTGGCGTGATTAATACTGATACTTGCCCAATATGCTCAAAGTCGGATATTAAGAGAGTTAGACGTATCACTGGTTATCTCAGTACAATTGACCGATTTAACGATGCGAAGCATGAAGAGTTGGAGCAGCGCGTGGCACATTTGTAAAGTAAATTGTTAATACTATGATAAGAATTATATAAGTAAAAATAGATATGTACGTATTGTGCTTAAGATGGAGTGATAATATTGACTTGGCTGTTAAAAGAAAAATTACAAAAAACATTGGCAGCGGAACAGGGCGCTATGGTTTTTGCTCCTGGATCCCGGCAAGGTTTTGCATTGGTTTATCCAAATACATATCATGTAGGCATGTCCAATTTAGGATTTCAAATTATCTATCAGCAAATTAATTCTAGAGGCGATACTGCCTGTGAAAGATTATTTTTACCGGATAAAAAAACGGAACCAGAGTATATCCGCACAAATACTCCTCTTATGACCATTGAAACTCAGCGTCCTTTATATGAATTTCCTTTAATTGGTTTTTCCATGACTTTTGAAATGGATTATTTTAATTTAGTGAATATACTATACCTAGGGAAGGTTCCTATATTGGCTGCAGAGCGGCAAGACGGAGATCCCTTTGTTATAATAGGGGGTCCGTGTGCTACTTTTAACCCTGAACCACTAGCTGATTTTGTAGATATATGTATCATCGGTGAAGGGGAGGAGGTTATCCATGAAATATTAGACACCTATTATCAGGAACGTGATAAAGGGCTTTGTCGACAAGAGATATTATTTAAATTAGCGCAACTTAAAGGGGTATATGTGCCACGTTTTTATCAAACAGATTATAAAGACAATGGTACTATCAAAAGCATTATCTGTCTAAATGGAGCACCTGAACATGTAGAGCGCCGTTGGATTGCTGATTTGGATAAGTATGAGGCACAAACTGTGATTGTAACCCCTGACACAGAATTTAGAGATATGTTCTTAATTGAAGTAGCTCGAGGCTGTGGACGACATTGTCGATTCTGTATGGCTGGTTATTGTTATCGTAATCCCCGGGTTAGATCCTTAGAAAAATTAGAAGCTGCTATTATCAAAGCAAAAGAATTCCGTAGTAAGGTTGGATTAATGGGAGCCGCTATTTCTGATTATCCTGAGATTGATAAGTTATGTACCATTATTCTTGGTCAGGGAATGCAGCTTTCAGTGGCTTCCTTAAGAGCAGATTCTCTTACCCAGGATTTAGTGGATGGTTTGGCTGTTAGCAAGCATAAAACGATTACCTTAGCACCTGAAGCTGCTAGTATTCGCTTACGTCGTGTTATAAATAAAAGCATTACTGACGAACATTTATTTAACGCGATAAAGATGTCAATTAGCGCGGGGATTCCTCATATACGATTATACATCATGATTGGGTTGCCTTCAGAGGAACAAGAAGATATTGATGAAATTGTTACTATGGCAAAAAATATCAAAGCTTATATGGAGTCTTTAGGTAGTAAAGGTAAACTAACTTTGAGTGTAAATCCCTTCATTCCTAAACCTTTTACGCCTTTTCAATGGATGCCGATGGCCCAAGTCTCCGAAGTTGAAGCGAGATTAAAATATATTAGTTTTAGCTTAAGGCAGCGAAAGGGGATTGAGATCTTGATAGAATCTCCTAAAGAGGCTTATATTCAAGCTGTCTTAGCCAGAGGGGACCGTCGCTTATCGGCAGTCTTACTAGAGGCTCATCAACGAGGTGGCAGTAAAGGGTTTAAGCAGGCGATGAAGGTAAATATGCTTAAAGAAGAAGATTACTTGTATCGTGAACGCGATCAAAATAGTGAAATTTTGCCGTGGCAAAAATTAGATATGGGATTAAATTCACTTTATTTAGAACGGGAATTAGAAGAAGCTAAGCTAGAAAAATTTACTGCCCCATGTGCGCAAGGCTGTACTCGATGTGGTGTGTGTAAAAAAGAATGATTGGAGCGATGTATTAGTGGAAAGATTCATTTTAAACTATGGTAATAATGGACTATGGTATGGAACCTTTACTCATTTTAATACATTAAATATTAAACATGCTATATCTAGCCGGTTGGGCGGGACTAGCAAACAGCCATTTAGTTCCTTAAATTTGGGGCTGCATGTAGAAGATAATGATAAAGATGTAATTGTTAATCGTCAGCTGTTTTGTGAAGCAATTGGAATGCATTTTGATCACATTGTGACAGCGCAGCAGCTGCACACGGATATTGTAGCGGTAATTACAGCGAAGGAAGTAGGAAAAGGGGCACAAAACTATAGTGATGCAATTTCGGCTACAGATGCTCTTATTACTAATGTTCCCAATATTCCTTTAATGTTATTTTTTGCTGACTGTGTACCGGTGCTAATTGTAGATCCTGTGCAGCATGCGGTGGGTGTTGTTCACGCAGGTTGGAAAGGTACAGTAGCAAAGATTGCACAAAAAACAATAGTTTCGATGCAAGTTAATTTCGGCACTGACCCAAAGGATTGCTTAGTTGGAATAGCTCCTTCTATTGGACCTTGCTGCTATGAAGTTGATGAAGTGGTGGTCAATAAAATTAAAAAACAGTTTGACAATTGGGAAGAATTAGTTAGTCCTACTGGTAATAAATGGTATTTTGATCTGTGGAAAGCCAATTGTATACAGCTGGAGCAGATTGGTGTAAAGAGTAATCATATTGTGGTCAGTGGAGTATGTACTGCGTGTAATCATGACTTGTTTTTTTCCTATCGGAAAGAAAATGGTTGTACGGGTCGGATGGGGGCAGCGATTATCTTGTGAGCAGCATATGCTTACAAGATTTTTTGTTAGAGCATTCATAAAATACTCGAATAGGATAATGTAAAACGGATGTATATGTTTTTAAATGAATTCCAAGGATATTGAAAATATAAAAATTAATGAATGGAATACTTAAAATTTTTAAGTTAATATTAGATGTCAATATATTTTTTTGTATTTAGGAGATACTGTAAGAGGAAATTAATGTTTATTCGCGAATATTGCATATAATGGAGGGTTCACCATGTCTATAGCAGAGAATCTAACCAAAATTATAGAAAATATTAATGACGCAATAAATAGGACAAGTAATACGCGAATCGATGCAACCAAATCAGTTAAATTAGTAGCTGTAACCAAGAATCATGATGTGACAGCAATACGAGACGCTATAACTGCAGGCGTGACTGCAATTGGCGAAAATAGAGTGCAGGAAGCAGCTAATAAAGCCCAGATACTTGGCATCAAACAAGAGGAATGGCACCTCATTGGTCATCTTCAAAGGAATAAGGTTCGGCAAGCAGTAGAATTGTTTGATCTCATTCATTCTGTGGATAGTGAAAAATTGGCGAGTGAAATTGATCGTATTGCTGGTACTCTTGGTAAACGACAAGATGTTCTTATCCAGGTTAATATGGCTAATGAAGATACTAAATTTGGAATAGCCTCTAAAGATACTCTAGCTTTAGGGAATTTTATTAATAATTTAGAACATATACGATTATGTGGGTTGATGACAATTGCTCCTTTTTATGAAAATACAGAGCTGACAAGACCTATATTTCGCAATATGTATGAGTTATTTAAGGAATTAAAGGATGCTAATCTTGCTAATTCGAATATTGAATGGCTATCTATGGGAATGACAAATGATTATATTGTAGGTGTGGAAGAAGGCTCCAATTTAGTACGTATTGGTACTGGGATATTTGGTCAGCGTCAATATTAAAGGGAGGTATAGAAATATGAAGTTTATGGAGAAAGTCTGGGGTAGCTTAGGCTTATTTGAACCAGTAGAGCTAGAGGAAGAACAAAAGAATAAAGTGGAAGAAATAGAACTTGGTAAAGGTAAAAAAAATAGTAATATAGTTAATTTACCGACAGCCCAAAAACAAATGAAAGTTATGGTAGTTGAACCGTTTGCTTTTGATGATGCTCAACATGTAGCTGATCATTTGAAGAATCGTAAACCAGTTGTAGTTAATTTTGAGAATTGTGATAAAGAAGTTGCTAAGCGTATGATTGATTTTATTAGTGGCACAACTTATGCCTTAGCTGGTAGTATTCAAAAAATTGGTAACAATATTTTTCTGTGCGCTCCTAATAATGTGGATGTTGCTTATACTCCTCATGAAGAGGGTAGTGATAAAGAATTTTTACCATGGAATAAATAGAGAGTTGAAAATACGGGGGATCAGAAGATGTTGCAAGATAAGAAAATTGGTTTTATCGGTACTGGAGCTATAGCTGAAGCCTTAATTGATGGCATATTAAAAGCTGGCTTGGTCACACCTAGTCAAATGATAGCAAATGATATTTCACAAAATCGGTTAGATCATATGACAGAAAAATTTGGTATACGCACAACCTTAAGTATAAAAGAAACGGTAAAAGCGGCGGACATATTATTTCTAACTGTAAAGCCTCAAATCATCAATGGCGTTTTAGATACCATTGCACCATTGCTTGCGCCAACCACGTTAGTGGTATCCGTTGCAGCAGGAATTACGATTGGGATACTAGAAAGTAAATTGGCACGAATCCCTATTGTGCGGGTTATGCCAAATACTCCAGTGGCTGTAGGAGAAGGGATGTCGGTTCTTGCTTTGGGTCATTATGCAGGAGAAGAAAATGGTGAACTTGTGCTAACTATTTTTGCTTCTGTTGGTAGAGCAATTATCATGGATGAGAGTGCCATGGATGCAGTAACTGGATTATCAGGTAGTGGTCCTGGATATGCATTTGTTCTTATAGATGCATTAACTGATGCAGGCGTTCGAGTAGGATTATCAAGGCAAAATTCATTAGTAATGGCAGCTCAGACGTTATTGGGGGCAGCTAAGATGGTTCTTGAAACAGGGGAGCATCCTGCAAAACTAAGAGATATGGTAACTTCACCAGGTGGGACAGCGATTGCAGGTATTCATGTGTTAGAGCAGCAAGGTGTACGGGCTGCTTTAATTGATGCAGTACAAGCTGCTACTAAACGTTCACTGGAGATGGGGAAAAAATCACATGGTTGAACGAGAGAAAATTTTACGTTATTATCAGGCCAGTGGTGATGGCGATTTAGCAGCTAAGCTATTGGATTTAGCTGAAGCTGCTTTGCGTCATCGTAAATATAAAGTCACTGAGTTTCTTGATCCTTTTGGTTATAGTATAGCAGAAACGATTGTTGCACATTACGAACGATTAGAATTGTTATCTAACGGTGGCTATGATGGGGCTGAACGAGTGAAAGCTGTGTTTATGAATGAAGAATTTCGGGGTAACCCTGATTTAGCATTAGACGTATTTTCAGCAAAATGGGATGAAAGGTATTATCAAATCACACATCGAGACGTATTGGGAGCATTAATGGGACTTGGCATTAAACGTGAGATTATTGGTGATATCATTATGTGTGGACATGGCTGTCAGATTATCATAGATTCATCTTTGGCCAATTTTGTTATACAAAATTTTAACAAAATTGGGGCGGCAGCCATAACAATATCACAATTAAATTTATCTGATATTGCGCCGCGTGAGGAAAAAGTAAAAGAAATCAAGACGACTGTAGCTTCTCTAAGGCTAGATGTAATAGCAGCAGCTGGTTTTGGAACTTCACGTAGCAGAATGTCAGATGAGGTATTGGCTGGGAAACTAAAAGTTAATTGGCAGGACGCTAAAAATAGTGCTCAGTCCATTAAAACAGGTGATATTATTTCTATGCGTGGACGTGGACGTGTTGAAGTCTGTGAAGTATTAGGACAAACGAAAAAAGGGCGAATTAGTATTTTATTAAAGCGTTTTATGTAGATAGGTGGAGGTGTTATGATGTTAACCCCATTGGATATTCATAATAAAGAATTTAAACGAAGTTTTCGCGGATATAATGAAGAAGATGTGGATGAGTTTCTTGACCGGGTTATAAAAGACTATGAACAATTATATCGGGAGAACATTGAATTGAAAGAAAGTATGGATCGACTTAATAGTAAATTAGAGCATTTTCAACATATGGAAAATACTTTACATAATACATTGATAATAGCCCAAGAAACAGCAGAAGAAGTCAAGTTAAATGCAAAGAAAACAACAGAACTTATGATGAAGGAAGCCGAGATTAATGCTCAGAAAATAGCAGATGAGGCTTCCAATAAAGTACGACGCATGGCTAGCGAATATCAAGAATTAAAGAAACAGATTGACGTATATCGTGCTCGTATGCGGACATTAGTGCAAGCTCAATTGGAGATATTAGCTGAAGCTGTTGAAGATGAATAATAAATTAATAAGTATTTATTTTTGATAGTAAAAAATTTGACGCAGACTATTTAATTAGGTATAATAAATTTTGTTATATAATATGCATAGTTACACAAGTTATGATGGAGATAGTAGCTAGGATGTATGATTTTGCAGCGAGTTAGGAATGGTGTGAGCCTAATAAGATCAATCATAGTGAAAATCACTCCTGAACTGCAAACTGAAACCTAATTAGGTTTTGCCGTTTGACGAGCGTTATTTCGTTTAGGAGTGGCCATAAAAAAGTCATTAGGGTGGTATCACGGGAACAACCTCTCGTCCCTTTAGGGATGAAGAGGTTTTATTTTTTTGGAGGTGCTATTTTGGATTATAGTAAAACACTTAATTTGCCACAAACCCAATTTCCAATGCGGGGTAATTTACCAGAGCGAGAGCCTGAGTTGCTGGAATATTGGCAGCAACAAAAAATTTATGAAAAGCGCACAAATCAGGATAAAAAGCCTAAATTTATTCTACATGATGGACCACCCTATGCAAATGGTGATATTCATATTGGTCATGCTTTAAATAAAATTTTAAAGGATATGATTTTAAAATATAAATCATTACGTGGCTTTAATACTCCTTATGTACCTGGATGGGATACCCATGGGTTGCCAATTGAGCACGCTGCCATAAAAATATTGGGTTTAAATAGACATGAACTAAAGCCTTTAGATTTACGCCGTGAATGTAAGGAATATGCATTGAAATTTGTTGATACTCAGCGTCAGGATTTTAAGCGTTTAGGTGTTGGTGCTAATTGGGATAATCCGTATGTAACATTACGTCCTGCCTATGAAGCGAAACAAATTGAAGTATTTGGCGAAATGGCCAAAAAGGGACATATTTATAAAGGATTAAAATCAGTCTATTGGTGTACTTCATGTGAGACTGCATTAGCAGAAGCGGAAATTGAATATGCTGAGAAGAAATCCCATACTATATATGTTAAGTTTCCCCTGGTTGATGACAAAGGAACATTACCTGTAGATGTAAATGCTGAACATGTATATGGAGTCATTTGGACGACTACTCCTTGGACTATGCCAGCCAACGTTGCCATAGCTGTTCATCCAGAAATTGAGTATGCCTGGGTAGCTTGCCAAGGGGAAGTCTATCTTTTAGCAGTGGAATTAATCGAATCTGTAGCCAAGGATAACAAATTAGAAAATTATACGATATTATCAACGTTGAAGGGCTCTAAACTTGAGGGAGTAGTCTTTTCTCATCCGTTCATAGAACGTGAGTCTGTAATTGTTTTAGCTGATTATGTTACTCTTGAACAAGGTACTGGTTGTGTACATACGGCTCCAGGACATGGACCAGACGATTTTGAAACAGGTATTAAAAATGAGTTACCTATTATCAATCCAGTTGACCATGCAGGACGTTTTACAGCTGAGGGCGGTATATTTGAGGGGCTGTTAATACATGATGCAGATGTTCCAGTGATTAAAGAATTAGCGGCGCGGGGCATGTTGTTAGGCAAAGGAAAAATAAAACATCAATATGCCCATTGCTGGCGTTGTAAGAATCCTATTATTTATCGAGCAACAGAACAATGGTTTGCTTCGATAGATGGTTTTAGAGAACAGACATTGCAAGCAATTAAAGATGTAAAATGGATTCCAGCTTGGGGGGAAGACCGAATTCATAATATGGTAGCTGACCGCCATGATTGGTGTATTTCAAGGCAAAGAGTCTGGGGGGTACCCATCCCGATTTTCTATTGCGCAAAATGTAATGAGCATGTGATTAATGATACCACCATTACTGCAGTAAAAGATTTATTTTATCAAGAAGGCTCTGACGCTTGGTGGGCGAAAACAGCTGCTGAAATTTTACCATCTGGATTTACCTGCTCCCATTGTGGTCATGATACATTTCGTAAAGAAACCGATATTATGGATGTATGGTTTGATAGTGGCTCTAGTCATGCATCTGTGCTTGAGCAGCGCGATGAACTTGCATGGCCTGCTGATTTATATTTGGAAGGCAGTGATCAGCATCGAGGCTGGTTTCAGTCATCTTTATTAACTTCAGTGGCAACAAGGGGAACTGCTCCCTATAAGGCTGTGCTTACTCATGGTTTTGTGGTAGACGGGGATGGACGTAAAATGTCTAAATCTGTGGGGAATGTTATTTTCCCACAAGAAGTTATCAAGAAATATGGTGCTGATATTCTGCGTTTATGGGTGGCTTCTGCTGATTATCAGGCTGATGTTCGTGTTTCTAATGATATTTTAAAACAATTGTCAGAAGTATATCGTAAAATACGTAATACTTTCCGCTATATTTTAGGTAGTATTCACGATTTTAATCCAGATACTGATAAAGTTAGTTATGATGAATTGTTAGAAATTGATCGCTGGGCACTTTTACGATTAGAACAAGTTTATGAAAAGGTT
>Ga0316613_10003264_pt1 | contig 10115 bp, 9 predicted proteins | sample OWC_soil_day10_C_2_FD_207647 | JGI IMG/M metagenome (GOLD analysis project Ga0316613, IMG submission 207647) | Wetland soil microbial communities from Old Woman Creek delta, Ohio, United States - OWC_soil_day10_CT_b | ecosystem: Environmental > Terrestrial > Soil > Wetlands | place: USA: Ohio... | reverse complement strand
CATCATTAAGAGCTTTAATTATAATATCATCGGGGATTATTTCATCTGAAAATTCTCGAATAGTTCTTCTTTTATCAATTACTTGTTTAAATTCCATTTTCACACTCCAATCATATTTATTAAATGTCTCTTAATCATAAGCCCATTATACGAGATATTATAATACCCTTCATCTTTATCGAATGTATGTTCTTTTTATTGTACTACAGTTTTTAGATTCCTACAAGAGTAAATAAAAATTCCCCGTTCCCCTTTCATGTTTGATGCTTTGAATAACAGAAATCCCCTTCAGAGTTGCCAATTTCTCTTGTGTCCGGGTTCAGTACAGCATAGCCTTTTCCATATGTTCTTTCTGTAAAACGCTTCCTCTACAGGCGGTTATTAATCATAAATTACAGGTATATCGTTTCCATCCCAATCTTTAAATATTTTTTGTATCATAATTAATCCTCCATCGGATTATTGAAATTCAAACTTTGTGATCTCAGCAAAACAAGCCTTTGCACCTGCGATTGTATCATCGATAATATCAATAACTGCTTTTTCTTCTGTGATAAGTGGCGCAATTTGTCCAGCCATAACTGCTCCATGTTCCATATCACCCTCAGCCATTGCTCTCTTAAGAGAACTTTCAGCAACGGGGCGAAGTATTTCTGCCGCTGCAACTTTTGTATTCTCAGCCTCGATCTTTTCCATCTCATCAGAGAGTGCATTTTTAAACTGTCTGCAGGGCTCTCCGGTGGAATATCCTGTAATTACTGTTGACATGTCTCCGGCTTCTATCACACTCCTTTTTACATTAGGATGTACGGTTGTTTCCTTTGATGCCATAAAAACAGTTCCCATTTCAATTCCCTCTGCACCAAGAGCAATTACTGCTGCCATCCCGCGGCCATCAGCAATTCCACCAGAAGCTACAACCGGAATAGAAAGTTTATCCGCTGCCTGAGGAACAAGTACAGTTGTTGCTTCAACAGTCGTGTGACCGCCGCCTTCCCAGCCTTTTACGATTACAAGATCGGCTCCACCCTCTTCTGCATTCACTGCATCTGCTATATCAGAAGCCTTTACAATAATCTTGCATCCGGCTTCATGCCATTGTGAAAAATATTTCTTACAAAGATCCACATCCAGTCCAATTAATGTATCTGCATAAACTACAGGTGGCTTTAGATTTTTAATATGTCCGGTCAGACGATCCAGATTTTCAGGAATCATAACTGTATTAATTCCAAATGGTTTATTCGTCAGTTTCTTTGTTTCCTCAACCTGTGAAATCAAAAACTCATCTGGCGCAAATCCGACACCTAATACTCCAAGTCCTCCTGCATTCGATACAGCCGCAACTAGTGGCGCTGTTGAAATCCATGCCATTGGTCCCTGAATGACCGGCTTTTCAATTCCTAATACGTCGCAAACTCTGTTTCCCATCTGTAATATCCTCCTTTGGTATTGATTATTATTATTTTAACAAGCATAAACACAACCCAAAAGACAGAATCACAAAATGTGTCGACCTTTAAGATTTCTTATTTTCAAGTAAAGAAAATAAACCTTTCTCCTGGCAGTCTTTGATTACTCCATATACGTAACTAATCGTGAAATCCTGATAATTATAGATCCACCATTTTACTGTTGCCATTACATTTGCTGCGTATAAATCTGCAAAAAAGTTTGTCTGACCACCATTTTTCATTTGAATATTCTCTTTTTCCAAAAAATGATAAACTGTCTTAGCGACAGATTTCTCCATAATTTTATAAGGATTAAACTTTTCCTCCTGAATATTCCATAATGCTTTTATCACTTTCTCATGTTTACTTAGGTTTTCGAACGCTTTCTGACACCCCTTTACTTCCTCCTCTTTTCCATTTTTATCTAACGAATCCATAAAAATTTCAATATATTCATCTAAAAAAGTATCGCAGATGTCATAAATCAATTCTTCCTTAGAACTATAGAATAGATAGAAAGTGGTCCGATTTAAATCTGCTTCTTTAGCTATACCTGCCACTGAGATTTTTTCATACTCCTGATCTTTCAATAGTCGAATCATCGCCTGATGCAGTTTCTGTACTGTTACAATTGAAGACTTTAATTTTCGTTCCATGACTGATTCCTCCTGTATCACTATCATAAGTTATCTGATCGCAAAAAGAAATAATAAGAATAATGAGGGCATAAAAAACAGGAGTATCTTCTTTAAACTGAAAAATACTCCTGATTTTTTTATCTTTGTTCTAAAAATCTTTTTCTGAACTCCCCTGGCAGCAGACCTGTGTTTTTATGGAACAGCTGGGCAAACCGTCCTGCATTGGAATAGCCAACAGTCTGTGCAACCTGCCCGATGGTCAGGTCTGTGTCAGACAGCAGTTGCTCCGCCTGACTCATGCGCCGCTGCTGTATATATTCTGTGACCGTACAATCATGATAAAGCTTAAAGCAGATCTTGAATTTTGTTGTTCCCATGCAGGCGATTTTAGACAGGCTCTCCAGGGGAAGCTCAAGAGCGAAATGATCATTGATATAAGCCGTTACTGTTTCCATCTGTTGTGCATCCCGAAAGGGGAGCCTTGAATCAGATCTCATCAGGTTCTTTTTTCGCCGTTCAAGCACCAGTGCCACCGCCTCGGCAACCTTGGCCTCATAAAACAATTTGGAAGTAAAACCATCACCCCGATAAGTTTTTACCTGAGATAACAGCCTGACCATCTCTGGGAAATCAGTTGTCTCGTCCAGGGAAAGAAACGCATCGTGGGGATTGGTATTCTCTCCCGGATAGCGTTTTTTCAGATGATCCTCATAGTAAGCGGGCATAATTTCAATGCCGATGGAACGAACGGGAATTTTTTTATGTATTAAAACTTTATATGTCTCACATCCACCGATAAAGCTTTTAATACTTCCAGCAGCAAGTCTGCGATAAGGAGTCAGCTCTTCTCCTGATACTGACTCGTATTGCGTAATGCTCAGGCACTCCGGAAGATTAAATTCCAGAAATGAATCCTCATGGAAATAAAAGTCATGGATTTTGATATCGAATAAATCCTTTTGCCCATAGACCCAGTAATATCCTTCCCCGATACTTGCAGACAGTTTCCAGCATAATCCGGTCGGCCCGAAACGGCTGTTGCCCAGCTCGGGTATAAAGCCGTGCTTTGCCAGAATCGGCGAATAAACATCTTCTATAATGTCTTCCAAAGGGGCTCCACCTCCTTATCACGATCAGACGGAATAATATTCAAAACGGACGAATGTCAGTCTGTTCGATTGACTGTAAGTATTTCTGCCGCTATAATCCGCATTGTAGTTAGAATAAACTAACCCACATTATAGCACGCCCGAATTGTCCCGTCAAGGCGACCTGTCCGGGTGCAAAACAGGGAGGAAATCAACTGATGAACAACCAACCAAAGCTGGAATGCAATGGATTAACAGTAAAGGATCTTGTAACCACGGGTATTTTCAGCGCAATATTTTTTATTTTTACCATGTTTGGCGGCGTTTTCTTTGCCGTCAATCCCGTCCTGACATTTTATATGCCAATGGGCAGCGCGCTTTTGTGCGGACCAATTTATCTGCTTCTGGTCGCCAAGGTACATAAACGGTGGAGCATCACCATCCTCGGCGTCATTATGGGTATCGTGTGGTTTGTGACGGGAATGCATTGGGCCTTTTCTCTCGGCTACATCGGCATGGGTATTATTGCCGACATGACAGCCGGTCTGGGGCATTATAAATGCAAGAAGCTCAATATGCTATCCTATATGCTAATATCTCTCGGTGGAATATTCACCTATCTCATATTCTTTATAGATCCCCAAGGGTGGGCTGGTGCCATGCTCAAAAACGGCACAGAGCAGTCCTATATCGATGCCATGCACACAGCCTCACCCTCCTGGCTGCCGGTCGTAATGATTGTCGGAACGCTTTTTGTCGCCGCATTCAGTGCTTGGGTCGGCGGCAATATGCTGAGAAAACAATTTGAAAAAGCGGGGATTACTGTATGATGGGTCAAAATCAAATCCTCCCACTCTGGCTTGATCCCCGAACTAAAATTTTACTCCTCCTGCTTTGCGTCCTTTCCGCCATGGCCGCTCCCTCACTTCAATATGAATTTTTGCTTGTTGCAGGCATCGGAATCCTGGGAATACTTTGCGGGAAATGGAGATATGCGCTGAAGGGCATGGTTTTCTATGCAATGGTTTATCTTTTTACTGTCTGGGCAATGAACAGCATGACCGGAACTTTAAGGAATATGTTTGTTGCATTCCTGGGCCTCTTTCACAAAGTGTTCCCATGTGGAATGCTGTCCGGCATTGTCATTTCCACAACGAAGGTCAGCGAATTCCTATCAGCCATGAATCACATCCATGCGCCTAAAAAGCTGATTATTCCTTTAGCGGTCATGCTGCGGTATATCCCCACGATTGGGGAAGATTGGCGCTATATCAAAGACGCCATGAGGATGAGGGATGTGTCTCCTTCCTTTAAGGGATTTATCACGAATCCCGGTATCACCATTGACTGCGTCTACGTTCCGCTGATGATGGCAGCATCCAAGGCAGCGGATGAACTTTCCGTCGCCGCTGTCACACGGGGGATTGAAAATCCGAATCCACGAACCTGCCTGATTCAGATCCGATTAGGCGCTGGGGACGCGTTTACAACACTATGCTTTGCCGTTTTCTTCCTGGCTGGAATGTATCTGAAGGAGGTAGGGTAAATGTTTGAACTAAGAAATGTGTCATTTTCCTATTCAGGACATACAGACGGAGGGCTACGGAGCATCAGTCTTCGTATTCCCAATGGGGAGTGCGTGCTGTTGTGCGGAAGAAGCGGATGTGGAAAAACCACGGTTACTCGCCTGATAAATGGCCTGATCCCCAATTTTTATCCGGGAACACTGGAAGGCGAGGTTCTACTGGATGGCAAGCCGATTGCAGAGACACCCATGTATCAGATTGCCGATCGGGTAGGCTCCGTATTCCAGAATCCCCGCACACAGTTCTTTAATGTGGATACCGACAGTGAGATTGCCTTTGGCATCGAAAACAAAGCCCTGCCTCCGATAGAGCTCTCCCGCCGGGTCAAATTGACGTCAAAGGAACTTGGAATCGAAGGATTGCAAAACCGCAATATTTTCCAGCTGTCCGGCGGAGAAAAGCAGAAAATCGCCTTTGCCTCCGTGTACGCCATGAACCCGGATGTCTATCTGCTGGACGAGCCGTCCTCCAATCTGGATATGGCATCCATCCGTGCGCTTGGAGATTATGTGCGGCTGATTAAATCCCAGGGTAAAACCATCCTGATCGCGGAGCATCGCCTATACTACTTAATGGAGGTTGCGGATCGGATCGTCTATCTGGAGCAGGGCGAGATTGCCGGATCTTATACACCGAGGGAATTTTGTAAGCTGAGTGGGGCAGAACGCAGGAAAATGGGGTTACGTGCCATTGATTTACGGGAGGAGTTACCGGAGTGTCCTGCTACACCCCAAAGCGGCCTGACGCTGGAGTTGAAAGACGTTTCGCTCTTCCACAAAAAAAGAATAATACTGGAACATATCAGTCTGAAGGCCGGGCAGGGCGAGGTGATCGGCGTGGCAGGATGCAACGGCGCGGGAAAGACTACGTTCTCCCGCGCGCTGTGCGGCCTGCATAAGGAGTGCAGCGGATCCTTCCTCTGGAATGATGAGCCTATGAACCACAAAAAACGTTTGCGGCTGTCCTATCTGGTGATGCAGGATGTGAATTACCAGTTGTTCGCGGAAAGCGTGGAGGCTGAATGCACCTTCGGTATCAAAAACCCCGACCGTGAGCTTACTAAACAGACGATGGAGGAGTTGGGATTGCTCTCTTTTCGTAAGCGGCATCCAAACACCCTGTCCGGAGGGCAAAAACAGCGTGTCGCCGCGGCAGTCAGTTTGATTAGCGGCAAGGAACTGCTGATTTTTGACGAACCCACCAGCGGATTGGACTATGACAGCATGGCTCAAGTGGGGGGACTTATCCGAAAGCTTGCAGCCTTGGGCAAAATTATTTTTGTAGTCACCCATGATTACGAGTTTATATGCCGAACCTGCACCCGCGTCCTTCATTTTAACAGTGGGAAAATGCAGGATGATTTCCTGGTAAGCACAGAAAATGAGACAAAGTTACGCAATCTTTTCAGCATTGATCCATAAGGTATCAATAAATGTACAAAAACCTCCTGTCTGCTATACTTTGAGCAAGTAAACAAACAGGAGGTTTGAATCCTATTTCACATAAAGCTGTATAGGGTAAGAAAGATATTCCAGCTCATCTAATTTTTCAACGGTAACATACCCTGATGGAGCATTCAAAACACTGGGAATTCGATTCACAATCGTAGCACAGGTATGCTCTACAGTGGCCGGTTTTGACACATAGAATGTGGTATCCGGTTCCCCTTTCATCTTCCAGTCACACATGTCGCCATCTTCTGGTCCGTATACTTTGCCAATACACTGTGTTTCGATCACAGGACCCTGAAATGTTTCAGTTGTTACTACAGCACTCATACCAATACAATGCCCCTTTGGAATGGTTCTTCCTAATGTTTCAGAATATAAGTCAGTGTCATAAAAATAAGGTACACATTTCTGTGATTGTGACTTAATGGTCCAACCCATCTTGGAACAGAGAGCTTCATTGGAGTTCCATACATAGCTTGGTTCCAACGTTTCCGGATGTGCAATCTGGGCTTCAAATTCTTCCGGTGTAAGTCCGGCACCATGAGCCTTTGCAAGTGCAAGTCCATAATCTTCCACATTGTAGCTTACCGCGCCTTCAATCCGCTCAATATTATGTACACCGCCTGCCACGCAGCCAATCATATTAATCCAGTAAATATCCTGCATACCAGCACCAACAACTGTACAGTTGTGTTCTTTGGCGAGTTTGTCTAATTTGTTGGTAAGGGCTGCGGACGTCGTCCAGGGATAAATCGCTTCCTCACAGGTCGTGATTACATTTATACCGCGTTTTACACATTTTTCAAAATATGGGTAGACATCTTTCATGAAACTGAATAATGTAACCACTGCAATATCAGCGTCACATTCATCCAGCACTGCATCTGCATCGCTGCGAATGGGTACACCAAGCTTAACACCCAGTTCGGCCCACTCACCTGCATCCATGCCTACAACATCTGGATTTACATCAATTGCGCCAACAATTTCTGCACCCTTTTCGTACAAATACCGAAGGATGTACTTTGACATTTTTCCACAGCCATACTGAACAACACGAACTTTTTCATGATACATAATGATAACCTCTTTCCTATGATTTTTTTTGAGGGTTATATGAATCCCATATCAAAAGTATAGAGGTTATTATTACTATAATGTCAATGGCTAATTGACACTTTATTAACAAAATTTTATGGGGATCTGCAGCCGTAAATACATCCCTCTCTCATTATGGCTTATGATGGGTAGTTCCGTAATCACTTCACATAAATAATCACCGTTTATCTGGTAGCCTTTTTCTTCAATCTGCTCTAAAAGACGCTTTGCATACTCTTTCTCTTTTTGAAAGGAATCGCAGTAAATACAAAGGTAATTATTAGCCGGGATTTTTGTAGTGAGTTTCTCTGCTAAAACATCATGATCCACAAAGACAAATACCTCAGTTGAAATAAACCGGCTCTGAATCAGATTCTCCTGCCGTAATATTGTACCAGCATTACAGAAATAGATTTGAGGCAGATGAACCGCAATAAGACTTTCTTTAAATTCCCGCAATATCTTTTCATAGGTATCAATATCATAATCGTAAATATTTACTTGGGAATCAATAAAATACATGGTTCTGCTTCCGATATATTCTAAAAGTATGGTCCCATCCTTAGGAGCACTTTCGTATCGCTCCAGGCTCTCGATGGTACGTTCCACCGCCCTTTTCTGATATTTAAGTTTTTCAGTTTCTTCCTCGATCTGGCGCTGTTTTTGTCTCAAAATATTTTTAATGTTTGGAATGTACAGGTTATCAAGCTGTTCCTTAATATCTTTCAGCTGCATCCCCAGCGATTTCATATATTGAATTATATCAAGCTGGGCACTTTGCTTAATATCATAGAATCGATAACCGTTTTCGTCATCCCGGCTCACAGGAACCAAAAGCCCCATTTTATCATATAGCCGAAGTGTCTGTTCTGTAACATTGTTAAGTTTTGCCATCTGTCCGATTGTTAGCTGCATGATTTACCTCCCCTCCATGAATTCAATTATATTTCAAAAACCTTATTGTAACAATAAACTTTTATGCTGTTTAGGTATAATTTTATTTTATATTATGGTACAGTTATTCTAAGATATTTTTATCGGAACCAATGTTTGGAAAAAAAGTCGGGTAATGTTTTTATCCAAAAGCTATAATACAAATATAACTTGCAAGTTATAGGAACAGGAGTAAACAGATATGAACTATTACCAAAGGATCCAAAAGGCAATTGATTTCATAGAAGATCATTTAGACCAGACGATTACCATAGAATTATGTGCGAAGGAAGCATGCATGAGTATTTCAGGATTTTACCGTATGTTCCTGTCAGTGGTTGGCTACAATGCCAAAGAATATATTCGGATGCGAAGATTGACAGCCGCATATTACGACTTATTGCAGACAGAGGAAGGGGTTCTTTCTGTAGCCATTAAGTATGAATACAATTCTGCTGACAGCTTTACCAGAGCATTTAAAAAACAATTTGGTATGTTGCCCTCCAAGGTAAAATCTGTTACTTCACAACATGGCATCAATGAATTTGTGAGGTTAAATATTATGGAGAAGTATTTTGAGACAGGGAATAAAGAGTTAGAAGAAAAATATCCGGATATTAAGGTAATCAAAGAACTGGAAGATATGAAAGTCGCTTGTTTTACTTATTACGGGAAAGATCCCGAACATCATGCGTTTGAGACAATGAAAAAATGGGCGAATGAAAATGACGTATACTTCCATGATGTATCCTATCGAATCTTTGGATACAATCATCCAGATCCGTCAAACGTAGATGATTCTCAAGAGATTTACGGTTATGAAGTCTGTGTAACCATATCGGATGAGCAGTTTTTAAGACTGAATGACGTTTCAGCAGATTTTGTAAAGGGCACATACGATGAAGTAAAACGCCGGATTCTAATCGGCGGTAAGTATGCTGTTATGTCTGTGAAACGTGATGATACAGGTGATATTGGCAGTAACATTATTGCTGCCTGGAAGCGGTTCGTTTTATGGATTGGAGAAAGCAAATATTTGTGGGGAGGAAGTCAGTATCTGGAAGAACATCTTGGTTTTTCAGAAAAAGATAATCACATTGGCGGCGTAGATTTATATATATCAATAAAAGAGGCTCCAAAAGACATTAACTCGGAAAAAATCAAGGAGGTAATTCATGCCTGCAGAGTTGCCATTTTTCGATCAAACGGAACTGACAGCGAGAAAATTGCCCATGAATGCTGGGAAAAAGCATTATCTTTTGCCAATGAGAACCATTTAGATGATAAAACATGTAAAATATATCAATACAACAAGGGTTTTGATAACCGCCTGCCCTTTTTCCATATCATTATGATTACATTACCTAAAGAATTTGATGAAGTAAATTGCAGGTCAGCGGATTCCGTTATATTTGATGTGTTTCCTGGGGGTGCTTATATGGCGACTGATACATCACTTGAACACCTTAGAGAAACCTGGATGCTGATGGAAAAATGGCGTAAAGAAACAAAAACAAAACCAGCGAAACATCAATGGGTTGAGGAGTGGTATCTGGAAAATTGGAGTTTTCCTTATAAAAAGATAAAAGTACTTTACCCAATTCCTTAACAGATCCAGAAACAGGGGCGAACCGTTCGCCCCTGTTTCAGTAAATCTATTATTATCCAGCTTGTTAAACTCACATCGATACAAATGTAACTGCTTAATTAATTCCCCCGTTTTTCATATCAGTCTCATTAACAAAATCCATGTGGTATAATTTCTCCCAATGATTAATGTTTAATGTTCCCTTTGTGAGATGAATTGCTAAATAGCAGCAATTCTCGTCCTTTTCATTATTTGCCATGTCATACCACTCAGAAAAAG
>Ga0316613_10003263_pt1 | contig 10117 bp, 9 predicted proteins | sample OWC_soil_day10_C_2_FD_207647 | JGI IMG/M metagenome (GOLD analysis project Ga0316613, IMG submission 207647) | Wetland soil microbial communities from Old Woman Creek delta, Ohio, United States - OWC_soil_day10_CT_b | ecosystem: Environmental > Terrestrial > Soil > Wetlands | place: USA: Ohio... | reverse complement strand
GAACGCAGGTGCGGCGGATTACGTCCGCGCAACCAACCGATCCCACATTCTCTGGGAGAAGATGCAGGCCTTTTTTGAGAAGTATGACCTGCTTCTGACGCCCACCCTCTCTGTCCCTCCTTTTCCTGTTGGGGTGGATTGGCCGCGGGAGGTAGCAGGGCAGAAGGTCCATCCTTTGAACTATCTAGCCTTTACCTACCCCTTCAATCTTACGGGCCAGCCGGCGGGATCCGTGCCCTGCGGGTGGACGGAGGATGGATTGCCTGTAGGTTTGCAGATCGTGGGCAGACGCTTTGAAGATGCCACAGTGTTAAGGGCCGCCGCCGCTTTTGAGGAAGCCAGACCCTGGGCAGACCGCTGGCCCGACTTGTAGCAGGTTCGGGAGGCTGTCGAGAGCGGCAGGGACGTTCATGAGGGGCGATTCGCAGAACGGATTGCCCCGGGGGTTGCAGTGTGCCCTTTCTCGGTTTGACCGGCATCCAGGATCACCGGCGGGGGGAGAAATTCACGAGTTAAGCGACATTCCTTCATTGGAGCTGGACTAAAGGAGACCGAACGCCTTCCTGAATTCCGCGTTCATATATCTGGAGAACTGGGTTTCCACACCACGACTTTTGAAATACTCCGCACCCAGAGTGGATAGGTCCCCTGGAGTGATTCCCTTTTTCAGGAGAAGTTTCGAACGAGGGTCCTCGCTGGTTTTCATAACTCTATTTTGCCATTCAGCGTATTTGTGCTTCTTGGAAAATCCTACCTCGTGGAAAAGCGCATCATCTTTGAAATCCATAAGCTCAAGGTAAAGCTCACGCACCTTCGAAAGGATCTCGTTCTCCTGGGCAAGGTTGTGAGTTTCAGTGGAAACCGGTTTTTCTCTGACTTCGTGTTGGTTCCTATCGCGCTGTTCATTTTCTATCCGCAGTACTTGTTCTTTTGGAAAGCCAAAAACGCCTCCAAATCGATAAAACTTTATTTGGCCCTCTTCCTCCCAAGCTTTTTCCGTTTCGATCCTGTTCCCGTTTTTCAAGACGATGATATCTGCGGCGGAAATTGTGGGAAATCCGAGGAGAAGCAGTAACAGAAACAGGACTTTTTTCATTTCTTATCCGTTGAATAAGGTAGACTTGTGTTCTCCAGAAAACATTGCGTCAAAAGCGAAAACTCCAAATCTCAGCCTGAGCCTTTCTCGCTAGGCCACTGATGGAAAACCTCTTAGCCCCATTGCATGGCAGATACCAGGTTTTTTATCTAACTTATGAAAAATAATGAAAGATAATACCAAATCGGTTAGGCTTAGTCAAGAGAGATCAGGACACGAAAGAGATGGAACCCCGCCATCGGGGAGGAGGAAAAGCCGTCCTTGGCCGGTAACGTCTTGTATTTTGGCAAACGAAAAGGGGCGCGGGTCCCGGGGATTCCCTGATGAGCTATTTCTCGAGGTTTCTCAAGATCCCCAGATCGCTCAGAGCTTCGCCTGCCCCCACAACCACGGCGGAGAGAGGGTCGGCGGCAATTCTAATGGGGAGCTTTGTCTCCGCTCTGAGCAGCAAGCCCAGATGCTTGAGCAGCGCGCCGCCTCCTACCAGCATGATCCCGCAATCAATGAGGTCGGCGGCCAACTCCGGAGGCATCTGTTCCAGCGTGCTGCGCACCGCTCCCACAATCGCGTTGACCTGTTCGGAAATCGCCTCCCTCACTTCATCAGAGTCGATGTTTAATACTTTCGGTGAACCCGTCGCGAGGTCTCTCCCCTTGACCTCGACACTCTCCAATGCATCCCCGGGAAATGCGCTGCCAATGGTCGTCTTAATGATCTCGGCTGAAGTGCTCCCAATGAGGAGACGATATTTCTTCTTGATGTATTCGACGATGGCCTCGTCCATCTTGTCGCCGCCCACTCTGACCGAAATGCTGTAAACAATGCCCCCGAGAGAGATTACCGCAGCCTCCGTTGTACCGCCGCCAATGTCCACGATCATGCTCCCTTTGGGTTCCGTGACCGGGAGTCCGGCGCCGATGGCGGCGGCCATCGGCTCCTCGATAAAGAACACCTCTCTGGCTCCGGCAGACTCTGCGGACTCCTTCACCGCTTTCTTCTCCACCTCCGTGATCCCGCTTGCGACTCCGATAATGATGCGGGGTCTTGCAAGTTTTTGTCCTGCATGAGCCGTTCTGATGAAGTGCCGCAGCATGGCCTCGGCTATGTCGAAATCGGCAATCACCCCGTCCTTCATGGGACGGATGGCGACAATGTTCCCGGGGGTTTTTCCCAGCATGGATTTGGCCTCTTTGCCTACGGCCAGGACCTTCATGGTCCCCCGATCGTCTTTCTTCATTGCCACCACGGAAGGCTCATTAAGGACAATGCCCTTTCCTTTCATATAAACAAGAGTATTGGCGGTGCCGAGGTCAATCGCTAAATCATGAGAGAATAGGCCGGATATTGAACGCAGAAGCATGGTTCCTGATTTCCTTCCGGAGCACCGGTACCAAGAAAGTGCAATAGAGGTCGTGAAATAAGGTGCAAAGGTTATACGGAGCAAGGGTGATGCCAAGGATTTCGAAAGGAGCAAACCTCTTGATATTGTGGGAGTTTGTAAAACCCCTGATGTTTGTGGCGGCCAAAGGGTGAAGGGATTTCCCTACCGAAGAATAGGCTGCGTTGACAGGGTTCCCCATTGACAGGTTGGTATGTCGCGGGGTTCGCTCAAGTTTTTAGCATTTGACGGCCTGTAAGGAAAACCCTTCAGTGAGCCTCCATCCGGGTGAGAGCGGGGAGCGCCGCCATTGCGGAGTTCACGGGGATCAAGACGGTCTTCATCGACTACAGCGGCAGGTTGCAGAAGGCGCAGATTGACCGCTGAGCAAGGATAGTAGAGTTGTGATCAGGCTGCTAAAGACGAGTGACTCATATGTGCGCCTTGAGATGAGCGGGCTTGAGCAGGGCATAGGCGAGGCGCATCACAGGGGTGGGAACACCGCGCTCCCTGCCCAGACGAACGACCACGCCGATCAGCGATTCCAGTTCACTCATGCGGCCGGCCTCCAGGTCGCGCTGCATGGAGGGCCTCATGTCCGGGGCCGCTGCGTCAATGAAGGAAAGGGTCTTGGCAACGATGTCCGCATCGAGCGCCACTCCGCAGGCCTGAGCCACAGCCGCCACTTCGGCCATAGCCTGAGCCAGCACCTCGCGCGCCTCCGGCACATGCCGGTATTCTCCCATGGATACACGGGTCAGGCCTCCGAGTGCGCTGATAGCTGAGATAAAGACGAATTTGGTCCAGAGCATTTGCCTGATGTTGGGAACCAGCTCGACCACGGCCGGGGTGGTCGCAAAGGCGGATGCCACAGCCTGGGCCCGGGGCGTTATCCGGCCGTCCAGTTCACCCAGGGCGATGCGCCGGAACTGGCTGTACTGACCGATCCTGCCCGGTGCCTCGATGGCCGCAGAAAGCCATGTGGCGCCCCCGAGCATGCGCTCCATTCCCACTGCGGACCCGATGCGTTCAGCAGCATCGATCCCGTTCTGCAACGAGATCACCACCGTGTTGTCCCCGATCAAAGGCTTGATAGCCTGGGCAGCCTCTTCGGTGTGGTAGGTCTTCGTGGCGACGAGGACGAGGTCAACCGCTCCGATTTCACCAGGGCGATCCGTCGCCTTTACAGGCGACACGGTGAAGTCTCCGTGTACGCTCTTGACGTGCAGCCCCTTGTCGCGAATGGCCTGAAGGTGAGCTCCTCGGGCGATGAAGGTCACCTCCTGACCTGCCTTTGCCAGCAGCCCGCCGTAGTATCCCCCGACTCCGCCTGAACCCATGATCGCTATGCGCATATGTTTTCTCCTCTCCCCCTCACCTTTACCCGCCTGGCGGGCTGGCCCTCTCCCCCAAGCTGGGGGCTGTGTCACAATGTCCTTTCGAGGCGAGAGCCGAGAAATCTTGATCCTGCAGGTAGCACGATTTTAGGATTTCTCCCTTCGGTCGAAATGACAGGCAAGACGCTCCCCTGTGATTGCGACACAGCCTCCCGGGGGGGAGAGATATTTCCGCGGGCTCTGCGAGAGATCTTTTTGCCTTTTATCTGACGATGAGCCAAACCCCGAGAATCAGAACTCCGATTCCGAAAGCCCGCGACAAATCCAAAGGCCGCACGGCGCCCATCAACCCGAAGTGATCCAAAAGTGCGGCGATGATGAACTGGGAAGCGACGGCAACGGTAAAGGATGCGGTCAGTCCGAGGCGCGGTACGGTATAGCTGATCGTACCCACGATGAAGAGCCCTAAGAGCCCGGTGCCGAAAGCGTACCAGGGAACCTCCTGCCATCCCTTCAGGCTCCAACCGCCTGAGAGCAAAGCGGCGAGGACAACGACCAAACCGCCGCTTCCATAGGTGATGAGCACGCTGGCTTTTGTCCCCAGGCGCTGGTCCATCAAGCCCATCAGCTGCCCTTGAAGGGCCACGGCAATGCCCCCGAGGGCGGCAACTGTGATCAGAGTGACATAATTAGACATAACGGGTTCCCTTCGACTTGATGCTATGGTCGCCGTGACCGGAAAACGGATTCCGTTCAATTTCGGAGTTCTTTTATCAGACACAAAGAAGAATATCCAGTGGGGTTTTCAGGACAAAGGCAGGATTTCTCGGCCCCAGTGAAACGGGGCCTCGAAATGACATTGCTGCACGATCTTTTGTCGGTGCGAGGAATGTTTCGGTCCGCAATGTCCCCTCTCCTCCTGAGGCGGACAAGCCTTGAGGGGAGGGGACGAAGGGGAGGGTGGGAGGATATTATGCCAGATTAACTTCCACGGCCTTGTAAATGCACACATCCAGGCACGAGAGGCAGACCACGCACTTCTCGGGATCGTAGGAAACCTTCCAGCTCTTTCGATCCACATCCAGAGCGCCTGTGGGACAGATGGGCACGCAGGCGGTACATCCAGTGCAGCGTTTCTCAAGGTGCTGGATCTCCTGGGAGAGGGGTTCGATGCTCACTCCCAGCTTCTCAAGATAATTGAAGGCAAGGGCAATCTGACTCTCCTCGCCGCTCAGCTCCACCACCATTCGGCCCTGTTTTCCGGGATCAATGCTGGCTCTGAGGATGTTGACCACGAGGTCATAGTCCTTGATGAGGCGATAGGTGATCGGCTCTTCCACATTGCTTGGCGGAAAGGAAAGAACGATTCTTGTCTTTTTCATAGAAGACCCTCCTTTGCTCCCGGAAGTTGCGCCACGGGCTGAGACAAGAGAAATTCCCCGCTTTGGATCAGAGATTTGAGTTGCCCTGCCACTTCCCTCGCTTTCGAGTAGCTTGAAAAACATCCTGTGGGAATGCGCTTGCCCTTCACTTCAATGGCACCGCTCTTGAGCTGCGCGTAGGTGACTTCTCCGAGAAGCGCCTCCCCCTCGCCCGTCGGGTAAAAGCGGCTGTAGTCCACGACAGGGGCAAAAAGCTCCTCGTCGGACACGGAAACGAACTTCATCATGTCCTCATCGATGATCGGGATCGGCACGCCCACGGCCAGGCTGAGGCTCACGCCATAGCCCGTGTAGGAAACCGCCTTGATCCACTGGGGATCCATTTCTCTCAGGTTGCCGATGAGGGCCAGGGTTCCTGCTGCCTTGCGGGGTGTCCCGTTTTCGCTGCGGGGGATCTCCGGGTTGTGCTGAGTGCCGTTCCACGCGACATATCCCTGTGCTCCGCTCAGGAAAACCCGGGAGCCCACGCCGATGGTCCGGTAGAAGGGATCGTTCAGCAGCGGAGAGAGTTGCCCGGCACTGCAGTAGTTCGCGTTCCCGAGCTTTGGCTTGAGAAGTCCCATGTAGGTGTAAATGGGTTTTTCGGAGAGGTTCACGGCCACGTTGTAATTCTGGTAGCAGTTTCTCGGGTTGAACAGGAGGGCTTCGTTCATGTCCTTGAGGCCGATCTTCTGTTCCCGGCTCTTTCTGGGGTAGCAATCGGTCCCATAGGCGCCCGCATTCAGAACCACCTTCTTGCCGGACACGAGGTCCTCGATCACATGGGCGCCTCCGTAGCGGAACTTGCCCGGCCGGCCGTTGTTGTTCCGGGGATCCCCGTCCGGGATCGCTGTGGCACCGATGTAGACATCCGCTGCCGCCAGTCCTGCGTAAGCAGGGACGCCGTTGAGCGTGATCCACCCGCCGCCGAGCTTCATCTTTTCTTTGGGTTGTTTGATGTTCAAGAACGCTCCGGAAGAACACATGGGGCTGAACGTGCCCGTGGTCACCACATCCACCTCTCGGGCGGCTTTCTTGATCCCCTTTTCGCGGGCAAGACCGATGATTTCTTCGGCCGTGACAACGACCACGGATCCGGATCGGATTTTGTCATTGATTTCGTCAATAGTCCTAACCATTGGATAGACCTCCGCTCTAGCATTTAAGAATTACGGGATTGAGGGATAACGAATTATGAAATGAACGAAGAAGGCTCCCGGGGGAGCTCACGCATTATCCATGAGCGGAAATCCCCCCGGGACAATGAAACAGACGGCCCGTTCGTTTGAAGCGAATCGCGCACAGGCGAAAGATGGGAATGGAATCGACTCAAAGAAAACACCTCAGTCTTGACTCTGAATGCTCTCCAATAAACAGGGTTGAGGCAACATCCCACATTGTGGTAGCCAATGTCAAGAAAAATCTTTGTTGCATTTTGCGGCCGCCCGACTAAGGTGAAAGAAAAGGATAGAAGGAGGGGTAACCATGAAATCCAAAATCATTGCGACTGTATTATGCCTCACTCTGGTTTCGCTGCCCCTGGGATGCGCCAACGTCATGGAGGAGCACAGGGGAGCGGCAGTGGGGGCCGGTGCCGGCGGAGCCGTGGGCGGCGTCATGGGAGCGGTCATCGGACACGGCACAGGGGCGGTGGTGGTCGGGGCGCTTGCGGGAGCGCTCCTGGGCGGGGCGATCGGTCACTTCGGGTATGATCAGGAAAAGACCAGGGAACAAACGGCGAAGACCTACAGCTACAAAGAGTCCCAGGGGACGGTCCTCAGAATCGAGAACCTCAAGGCGACCCCTGCCACCGTGCGTCCCGGCGAATCCGTGGAGCTCAAAATGACCTATGCGGTGCTCCATGATTCCCCGAAAACGAAGGTCGCAGTGACCGAAATCAGGGAGATCACCTACAAAGGAGAACTGGTCGGGAGACCGGAAGTGAAGGTCGAGCACGCGGACGGGACCTACACGACGACGGTTCCTTTGCAGTTGCCTTCCAGCGCGCAAAAAGGAACGTACAAGGTCAAGGCCATGGTGGAATCGCAATACGCGAAGGATGCGCGGGAGATCACGTTCACGGTGCGATGAGATGGAGGGGAGACAGTTATCGGACGGTTATTACGTTTGCATTGGGATGCACGTAGCCGTCCTGACGCTTATGATGCGGGATCGGGGTTGAAGGACTGGAAAGAGATCAGTGGGTCAGGTTCGAGACTTCTCTCTGCTCTTTGATCTGAGCCCGAGGAGGGGCGACGGCACTTTTAAGGAATTCCTGGTCCTCTTCGGCGATCTGCACGAGGCAGACTCCCATACCAAACGCGTTTTCCTCTTCATCAATGCCGTACATGTCGGCCCACACGACCTTACCGGTGAGACCGATGGCTTGGCGATTCGGCGGGATGATCGCCATGCGGAAATCCTCGTTCACGCGGAGGGGCTCATCGCATTGCACATAGATCCCGGTCAAGGAGATGTTTCTGATCTCGCCCTGGATGGTGCCGTGCTCTGATTCTACAGAAACAGGCCATCTGACGTCGCTCCTCTTGGATCTGCGCTTTTCTCTTCGTGCCAGCAAATTTTGTCCCCCCAGGTTTGAGATGGTATCCCTCCCCCTTGCGAGGGGGAGGGATAAAACTCAGGTTTGTTGTCAAGGAGTTTTCAAATAAGCGGCTATAGTGTTTAAGATGTTAGGTGGACCCTGTCTGCGATTTCAGGTGACGCTGATAGTGGACCTCCCTCCAGTAAAGCATCCTATACACTGGGCAAGAATTATATATAATTATACATCTATATGTCAACTATTATATTTATGAAATCCTAATTTTTTTTCATTTATGCGTACGAGGCATAAATTGAGCGGTTCATTTTGGACCGGAACATTCAAACAGGCTCATGTGACTCGCTGACGATTGAACTGTGAACCGACCTCGAAGAGGGCACAAATGAGTAAGCCGTATGCAGCAGGGAGTAGGTAGAAAGAAACGCAGCCTACGATTTACTGCCTACTTCCTACTGGAACGGAGCGGGTCTGAAGAGACAGCACGGATGGTTCGGTTGAGGCACGGGTTGGTATTATGCAGATGGGGTGAACAGGCTTGGCTAGCGGCCGTAGGCGCGGAGGATAGCTTCGAGCACTCCTCCGGCTATGGCGAGGGCTTTTTCAGAAATGGTGAAGCAGAACTCCCTGTTGCCTCTCGGGTCGATGTCTCCCATCTTGAGGCCTTTTGAAACCGTGAGGCCCGGGCGGAGGAGGCCCCGCAGGACTCCGTCAATAGGGGCGGAAAGCGCTTCGCCCTGAACCGTTCCGACCCGGTCCCCTTTCCTGACCATGTCCCCGATATCGCGTTCGTTGCGCCATGGTCCGCTTGCCGGAGCGCGGAGCACACGGTCTGTGGTGATGCCCTGCACAGCGCCCGGAACGCCGGTGTTGGGTGCGGCGGAGCCTGAGGCGAGGAGCCGGCCGAGATTGTGCCCTCTCTGGGTCTCGACCACGAAGTGAGCATCCTTTCCGGCCTCGAACCCCGGACCAAGGGCCACCACGAGGGGTGCGTCCTTTGCCGAGGTTCCGAGGTTCTTCTTGGCCAGGATCGCATCGACGACCACCTCGGGTTTGATCGAGTGCCTGCATTCAGCCCCGGGGTCTACGAGGACAGGGACGTCCCCCTGATCCCAAACCCCAGCCACTTGTTCCGGCCCCTTGACCAAGACGGCTTTGACGCCTTCAACCACCGACTGACCATCGTAGACGGCTTCGCAGAAGGCAACTTTTCTTCTTACGGCAAGCGGTTCAGGAATTTCCGTGATGACCACCCTGAAGCCGCTTTGGTGGAGCCTCCAGGCCACGCCGGAGGCCAGATCCCCGCCGCCGCGGACAAGAACTCTGACGGATGCCGTCTGAAGAGGAGGGTTCATGGTTTGGTCTCTTCCTTTTTTTCTTTTTCTACAAGATCTTCTTTGGTTTGGGGGAGATCATCGAGGAGGCGTTTCCGCACGGTCACAACCTGCGGCTTTCCCTTGACCACGGCAAAGATCCGATCCGGAGGAGCTTCCTTGCCGTAAATGATTTCCTCGGTCTGATGTTCATCCGAGACGCTGACCCGAGCTTGAGGGGCGTCGAGGCCGTAAGGTTTCAGATCCGTCGTGTCCTCATTTTCAAAAGATTGAGCCTCAGCCCAGAGGGTGGGCCTCACAAAGACTTCCACCTTCTCAGGATCGAGTTTCAGATCCTCATGGCCTTCAAAGATCCACTTCCCCTCCTTCTTGTGAAGGACCCATCGCTCTCCTTTGCGCTCAATGATCACGCGTTGGACCAAATCGGTCTTGAGGGTGAGAAGCTTCTTGTCCCGCAGCTCGGTGAGAGGCCGGTCGAGCGCTCGTTTGTCGTCGCCGGAGATGAAGTAGACTTTTCCGTCGCCGCCTTTGGCGACGTAATATCCCTTTTCAATGGGACTGATGTGGCCGATGAAAAGGGTGTTGTCCTGGTCGCCGGCCCTGAAAGCGAGGGTGACCTCGGGCTGGTGAAGACCGAACTCGGAGAGCTCCTTCGGGGTTTCTGCAATGACCCGGAGCGATTTCAAACCGGTGAGCCGGTTGAGAAGGCGGGTGAGAGCGAAGGCATCCCCGCTCGATCGCACCGGGTGGAGGATCTCCCAGGTCCCGCTCGTTTTCTCGAAGCGCATTTCCTGATCCCCGCTTTTCAACATGAGGCTTGTCACGTCGTCAGGCTTGACCGAAAAAAGCGCCTTGGTTTCTTCTTCAGCGCTTTTCTTTTTCTCTTCTTTACGGGTTTCGTAAAAATAGAAAGCCACAAGAAGCACGGCGAGGGCGAAGTAAATGAGAGTCGAACGGTACTTCAACGGGACCTCCGTTTGCGCCAGACCGC
>Ga0316613_10003261_pt1 | contig 10120 bp, 9 predicted proteins | sample OWC_soil_day10_C_2_FD_207647 | JGI IMG/M metagenome (GOLD analysis project Ga0316613, IMG submission 207647) | Wetland soil microbial communities from Old Woman Creek delta, Ohio, United States - OWC_soil_day10_CT_b | ecosystem: Environmental > Terrestrial > Soil > Wetlands | place: USA: Ohio... | reverse complement strand
AAATTATGCTACTTTTTTTGTAGAACGTAACACGGATTCCGATGGTACTGAAGATGGTACCGTTTCCATCTCACTGGTGCCAGCGACTGATTACGACAGCGCTGCAGCGGCTATTTATACGAAAACAGATATTACAGATAATTTAGATAGCGGCGCAATAAGCGGAATTGTTTCCATGCTTAATGATTCCGGAGAATTAGACAGTCCTTCTACCGATACCAGAGGTATCGGTTATTATGAAAAGGTATTAGATGCTTTTGCTCAATCCTTTGCCGAGACATTCAATACACTTAACGCAAGCACCAGCACTTACACCGGAGCATCTTCCATTCCCAGCAGCGGTACTACTACTGCTCTGACCAGTACAGGAACGGAGAATGCGGAATATAGTCTGGATTTCTCCAGTAGCACAGGGAATTTCTTAAAGAATGAATATGTTGTTATTAATGGTCAGAAGTATACATTTGGTAGCGGTAATAATGGTACAGTAGCCATCGGTGACTCTCTGGCAGAAAGCTTAGCTAATCTTACCGATTCTTTGAACAGTTCCTCTTCTACTCTGCAGGTTAATGGAACGGATATGGACGGTACATGGGCCTATGATTCATCAACAGGTAAGTTAACATGGACTAGCAACGACACCGTGGCTTCGGGAACAGAACTTACCAGTAGCAGCATCACTGCAACGGACGGAACTGACCTGGAATTTAACTATAAAGCAAATCCTCTTAATGTTGTAAGTTATGATTTATTTGAAGCATCAGATGGGAGCAGTACTATTAACGCGAACAATATATCGGTTTCTGATAACTGGCTGGACAATACAATTTCTATCATTTCATCTACAGAAGACGATGCTGGTACAACAGCCAATGACAACATTCTCAGAATGATTGATGCGCTTTCGGCAGATCGTGATTTCAATTATAAATATACATATCAGGATAAAAACGGCGACACACAGACAGGGAGTATTAATATCTTTAGCGGCAGTTATCTTGAATTCTATTCAAATCTCGAAAATGTTCAGGGTACTGATAGTTCCGCAAATTCTTCGGCATTAAACCTTAGCTCATCAGTTCTTTCCGATATTTCCGATAGTAGGGATGAAGTATCAGGTGTGAGCCTTGATGAGGAAGGAATTAATTTGCTACAATATCAACGATCCTTTACAGCTGCTTCCCGTCTTATGACTACTTTAGACGAAGCATTGGAGACACTACTCAGTGATACCGGCGTTGTCGGAAGATAAAAGGAGGTCTAATTATGAGAACTACAACAAATTCCCTTATCCGAAATTACAAGGAAGGTCTTTCTTCATCTTATAGCAACTGGACGAGTTCGTCCACACGTGTTATGACACAGCGAAGCTTTAATAGTGTAGCAGAAAGCCCCTCTTCTGCTGCTAAAGCTTCCCAACTTCAAAGAAAGTATACAAAAGTCGAAGATAATCTGGATACAATTGACGATGCACAAGCACGTCTCGATGAGCAAGAATCCGCACTTATGTCCATAAGCGATGTATTAGAGACTATTTCCGAAAATTACAGTGTTTCTGCAATGAGTGATACCAATGCGGATCAGAGAGGAATTTATGCCGATGCAATCAGTTCCTACCTTGAAACCGTAGTTTCTGATTTAAACGCGTCTTACGCTGATACCTATTTACTTGCGGGTTCTGATGGCACTAATGCTCCTTTTGCACTGTCTGACAGCGGAACACTTACCTACCGGGGCGTTGAGGTAAGTGCAGCAGAAGGCACCACTGACTATGAGACACTTTGCGATTACGCAGATGAGCATGTTTATGTCGATATCGGTCTAGGTCTTTCTTTAGATGAAAATGGAAATGTAGATTCTTCCAGCGCCTTTGATGTGTCTCTCGCCGGTATTAATATCGTGGGATACGGCGTTGATGAGGATGGGGACAGCAAAAACGTTATTGATCTTGCCAATCAAATGGTTGATTTGCTTAATGCTGATACCTTTGATTCCGATGCATATGGAGAGCTGATGAATAAGTTTAACGATTTAACTACTAATGTATCCAATAGCGTTACAGATCTTGGTATTAGATCAGAATTTCTTACTACTACTGAAACCCGTATGGAGAATCTTTCTCTCTCCTTGCAGACGCAGCTGGAAAATGTAGAGGGAATTGATTTGGAAGCAGCCTATACAGAGTACTCTGCCTGTGACGACGCATATACTGCAGCTTTAAAAGTAGGTACAACACTTCTAACCGCATCATTTATTGATTTTATGAGTTAGTATCCTTCAGGAGGTGATTAATATGGAATCGTTGCTTAAGATCACGACCATCCCCGTTGAATATGAACTAAAGATTCAAAGTCCAAGACTAGAATATACAAGTGATAAAGTACAGCTACAGATTAATACACAAAAAGGCGGTCTTGAGATTGAAAATACTCCTACAAAGTTGTATATCGATACTTACGATGCCCGTAATTCAATATGCCCAACTACTATGGATTACGTTCGTCAATCTGCGCAAAAAGGGCAAACAGCTGTATATGAATATATGGAAGCTACAGGAGAGGAGGGAAAGCTTTTGAGAGACCCAAATGTTCAAAATCCCCTAGGACAGATTATCAGTCAACGCGCTATGCCTGAAAACAGAGAGCTTGTTCTCAGTTATCTTCCTTCCCCGGGACCAGATATTGAATGGAGTGATCCCGATTTAAGTATACAATATGAAAAAGATAAACTTAGCTTCGATTTAAAAGTTGCAAATGGAAACTTCGAATTTATACCTGGTGATGTACAATTATCTATTACTCAATTGCCTGATGTAGAAATCGAATATGTAGGATCACCGATATATGTTCCTCCCAGTGCAGCAGACTTTTTTAATCATTCTTCCGTAGATTTATTAGCTTAACAACATTGGAGGCGCCATGGAGATTCAAACACCGTATTTTGGTATTGTATCCTGCTCAGAAAAAGATTTCATTCATTTTTCTGACGGATTATTTGGATTCAATGAATTAAAGACTTACATTCCCTTAGCTTTTTATGATGACAGCGATGCCCTGATTTGCCTCCAATCTATAGAAAACGAGAATACTTCCTTCATAATTATGAATCCTTTCTTATTTTATCCTGAGTATTCACCGGATCTGCCAGAAGAGGATAAAAGACTTCTGAATATTTCAGATGAAGAAGGAAGTATCTCCTATTATGTGATTTGTGTCGTTCATGATTCTCTCGAAGACAGTACGGTAAATTTAAAATGTCCTATTGCTGTAAATGCACAAACACGTGAAGCAAGGCAGATATTTCTCGACAATCCATCTTACACTTATCGTCATTTACTCCGCAATTTTACAAAAAGGGAGGAATAGAATGCTTATTCTTCAACGAAAAAAAGAACAAATGCTTAGTATCGGTGATGATATTCTCATTACTGTATTAGAAATAGGTAATGATTGGGTAAAATTGGCAATTGACGCCCCCAGAGATATATCTATTTTACGTACGGAATTGCGGGAGGCTGTTTCAGCGAATCAGGAAGCTGTCACTCTACGTCTCAATCAAGATTCACTCAATAAAATAAATGATTTTATCACAGAAAGATCAGATAAAGGAAATACTTGAAATTACTTAAGTATTTCCTCAGTCTGATCTTCTTTATCTTCTATTTCATCTATTCTTTTCTTTAAAAAAGGGAGTTTTTCAATAATTTGATAGATCCCCGGTGAAATTTTTAATACTACTCTTTTCTGAAATTCATATATAATATATCTTAGAATATAACGAAGTATACGCATGATCCAGAAAAATGGCAAAAATAATCCAGCTCTATCCAAAAAGGGGTAAATTGTCTCCATATATTTTCTATCGGGAAACAACCACTTTATTCGTCTTTTCCATATCTCCGCTCTCCGGTTTCTTGCATAGCAATCAGCGACTGTATTAATTAATGGAAGAAATTCTGAACTGATTTTACGCCCTTCCGCTCCTTTTGTAAATATATAGGATTCCATTGCTTCATATATTTCTATGTTATCATTAGTAACACCTTTACTAAACCATCTTAATATAAGAAATTCCAGGCGTTCTGCAAATTCTTCTATCTTTAACTTTTTTAATGTATCATAAATAACAGGCCAAGAGAAACTCTCAGCATTTTTTTTATAGAAAATCCAGAAATCAATGATTTGACTAATATTAATTTCTCCTCTGGCATAATTATCCGTTAATCTGCACATATAAAAAATATATTTATCATTTGGTGGTAATTCTCTAACATTTCTATACTTCTTTTTACGAGGCAAACTTGAAAACATATTTTGAAAATATTTCCTCATTTTTTTGGAAAAAAACATATTTGAGTTATAGCATAATACCTTAATCCCAGGAACACGATAGAATACCTGACCTGAATGATCATTACTCAGCATCTCTAAATCGGCTTTTTCAAAAATATTCTTGACTAATTTAATAGATTTTTTTCCTATCCCAACCTCAATAAACTCAGCACAACACATTTCTTCAATAGGATAATTGGGAGCTGAATCCGAATATCTTATAAGGAAACAATTTACACTGCCTCTTTCCAGAAGCATTCCCACCCAATCTTCTGAATCCTTCAGCCGTTCATTGCGGAAAACTACTTCATGATATCTTTCATAAAAGCGTTGGCGGACGGTCTGAGGTATAGACTCTTCAAGCCCAATAATACCATAATATGCGGTATGAGCCACATGATGGTAATCTGCCAATCGATATAATTTTTCCCAATCAAGCTGACGGATTGGTTCCGGAGTTTTAGTCTGATTTAAAACTGCTGATAAAAGCGTAATTAAATATCGTTCTTCGTACCCTTTAGCCATATATTATTTCACCTTAATTCAATATTTCTTCAATTTTCTGTTTCCCTTTATTTTAGCTTAACTTTCTATAGTATCTACCCGATAGATAATCAGGTATAAAACTATAGAAAAGGTGAATCAAAAATAATGAAACGCTTTTACAACTTCTTTTTATTTATTGCAGCCTTTTTCCTTACTAATTTTTCTTACTGTACTCAAGTTGCTGGAGAATCCGGGTCTGCAGAGCTTAATACTTCAACAATCAATATGCAAATCGCTGAAGCGAGCATCCCTCAAGAGGGTATATATGATCTTATGCTGGATAGTGTTGCTGGACCTCTCACATACTATAATCAGACTGATTCCCGTTGGAGAGATTTCCTTTATGGCGGAAAAGATCCCATGTCTATCTATGGATGCGGTCCTACAGTCATGGCTATGCTAATAACCAGCTTAACAGGAAACCAGGTTCTCCCTCCAGACGTAGCTGCTTGGGCTGTTGCAAATAATTGTTGGTGCCCTGGAGAAGGATCTTATCATAAGCTCATTAAAACAGGGGCTTCCGCCTATGGTCTTACCGCTACTTCATTAAGGAACTATACGGTTGAAGGAATAAGGGAAACTTTGGACTCCGGAAACATGATTGTAGCACTTATGAAACGAGGACATTTTACACAGCAAGGACACTTTATTATCCTCACCCGTATGACGTCAGACGGATTGGTCTATATCGCAGACAGTAATACCTATACCAATTCAATTGTCGGTTGGGACCCTGAGATAATTATTAAAGAGTTAAATTATAATTCTGGAAACGGGGGGCCCCTTTGGATTATTGGCCTCCCCGAATGAACAACTTAACAGTTTACTTGTAATAGGAATTCTGACCTGCCAGCTTCGTACAGATATAACGATCTACTTCAATCGTTCTTTTCAATATCATTTGAATGCTAGCCCCTCTGTCATAGATCAGCTTCGCCAGAGAACTTTCAAATTCCTTATCCTTTTTCCCTTTTGTCCAACCTCTCACCTGTGCTTCCTCTAAATCAGGAAGCACAGCTAATAGGCGCTGAATTCTTTTCTCACAGTTGTCTGCTTTATCCATCTCTTCCTTACGCATTCCAAGAAGCATTTGAACGGACGTCCTGTCATTACGTGATAGGAAATCCCCCATCTCACGCGTAATGCGTTCGATTTCTACAATGGATTGATATTTTTTTTGCAGTTCTTTCAAAATTTCCATCAGCATCAAATCTTCCATATCTATCTCCTTATCCTCAATTTCCTGGTACGACCAATAGCTGGAAGCGGATAATTTCTGCTTCCAGCCGCTATTCTAGCTATTCAATCTCTGCGCTTCTTTATAGGCATCCCTTAATTCTGTAATTAACGGTTTTACCTCTGCAATGAATTTGGAATTTCTGCTGGCTTTTATTCGTCCAAACTCATATAGAAAAAAATCATACATTCGCTTTAATTCCATACTAATTTCATATTTATAATCCAATGTTTTTTTCAAATAGAGAACAATATCGGAAGACCTCTGCAAAGACTGTTCAAAAGTTACATAATCTTTTTTTTCCAAAGACAATTCTGCTCTTGTCAAACGTTTTAATAGTTCGTCATAAAGTAGAATTAATAACTCTCCGGATGTCATAGTATTTACCGACTGCTCTTTATAATGCTGGTATCCGTAAGAGCTCATCTGTGCACCGCCATTTCTTAAGAACTTGTTGATGAACTTAGCCAGCTGCTTTGTGAGTTCATCTGGGAAATCAATGTTTCTAAGTTCGTAAATTTATCAATATAACGGTCTACTTCTGTATCAAGTTTATCTTCCAGTCTGTCGATGAAATCTTCTATGTCATCCATCTCATTCTGTATCTGATTGTCCAAAACACTTGTAGGCGCATAGGAAGACCCTGCACGCTCAATCAGAATTCCTTTGGTGGAACCAGACGTAGCTGCATATTTTTCTGTAATTGTTTTAATACGGGCCATGAGACCTCCCGAATATCCGGTGGTGGTATCTTCAGATGCTGTAAATAACTCTTTTATATCATCTGCATTGGATTCCAACGCTGCCGTAAATGTATCCTCGTCAAATACCAGCTTTCCATTATCACTGTACTCCTCACTGACTGATATACCATACGTCTCAAGCAGATTCTTGCTGTCGTAGTCTTGGGACAACAAGGATCTTAAACTATCGGCAAGGGTCCTTAAGTCGGAATCCGCGAATAGAATACCTTCCTTAGCTGCCTCATTCCAGGCTTCAATCTGTTCGTCCGTCATCTCCTCTTCCTGGTCATCTGTCAAAGGAGAGTAATCACGGTCTGGCTTTGTACTCACCTGCTCATTGACTTCTTCAATAATTTCATTTAGAGCATCAATCAAAGAAGATACCGCATCCACAATCTTTTCTGAATCCACTGTAGCATCAAAGCTAACTGTATCAGTATTATTCTCTGCAGTATAGGAATATAGACCATTGGAAGCCAGGTAATAGTCGCCTGATTCTGTTAATACATACAGTCCACCATCTGCCACACTATAATTCCCATCATCATCCTTCGTATAATGCTTTGCTGTATCCGCTATCTTTTCATAGCTTCCGCTGTCTGTGAGAACATAATCTCCAGATGAATCACTTACATATTCATAACCGAAAGTTCCGGTGATAGAGACCGTTAAACCGTCAAGATCAAAGGAATTAGTAGAACGCCTTAACTCAGTCACCTCATCAGAGCCTTCATACGTAACAGCAATGATCGCATCCTGACCGGCTGTTACAGTGTAATCCTCGTCAGCCGTACCAAAGAGCATATCAGCATCATCTCCGGTAATTACCACCCCTCCTGCCTCTCCGCCGTCAGTAGATACAATAGAAAATTTATCAGAGGTGCTTAAATAGCTGGCGGTCACCTTGGCATCAGAATTATTAATGGCTGAGATGATCTCTGTAAGAGTACTGGTATAGGACACGCCTTCAATTTTTTCGCCATTAATGGTAAGATCAATTTCCCTATCAGACACATAACTATCAATGGCAGTAGTCAACTCGGTTATGCTGTTTGCTCCCTCATCAAAATAATCAATGGCCTGATTAATTTTACTGATCTGCGTATCTGTTAAAGTAGAATCATTGCTTTTAATCAGTGCTTTCAACTCATCAAAGCTTAAGCTGTCTGTCACACTGCTCCCAAGAGATTCTATCGCTGTCTGTGCTAAATAAGCTCCGGTAAAGTACGTTGTTTCCGTATTTCTGGTGCTGAGGGCATCTGTAATTCCTGTCAAACCGGAATCAGCCAGAGTTGCGGATAAGTTTAATCGGTTCGATTCCCCATACTCAACATTCATAGCTCCCGTTTTACCAATTACACCGGTACTGCCTGAGGTAATCGATAAAATGGAGGAAGTATCCTCTGCACCGGTAGACGGAACTGTTGTCGTAAAGGTCAATTGATTATCGCTTACTGCTACTGAGATTCTCCCTACACCAAAAGCAGTATCCAGCTTATCCTGCAAATCATCTGCAACAACCTGCAGAGCATCTTCATTGCTGGAAAGAGATGAAAACGCACTTTCTAATTCACTTTGAGTCATAAAGGTGAGAGTGCTGGTAGTTCCGTTATAGGTGAATTTAATATTCTTTCCGCCAACCCGTTCTGCAAAGGTCTCACTGTCAAATAACCCATTTTCTTCCTGTCTGGACAATACATCTGATGAAAAACCAGTCGACGTAATCGTAGTATCTGCAGAAGCTGCATCATCTATATCTCCATCTGCCTCCACAATTCCAAGAGCCTCCAGGGCTTCCTGCGTTCCTCCGACAATTGAAATGGTATTACCTGCCGTATCAGTAGATACCATATTCAGGCTATATTCATAATCCTCTGTTCCGGTTGAGCTGGAGGTGACTTCAATTACATCAGCAAGTGTCTTTCCGCTTCCAATTGATACCTTCTGCAATCCTTTTGTAATAGCTTCCACAGCACCATCACCGGTGGAATAATCATAGGTATACCCATCCGAAGTTGTTCCGCTTCCCAAAGACACGGTATACGAAGTAGACCCATATTGGATCTTTAAGGAATTTCCTTCCAGTTTGCTGACCTGCGCCTCACTGACGCTTCCTGAATCATCAATAATTGTTATATCACCTGTGGTTAATTTACCATCGGAAACTGTACTGTTAGAACTCATGGTTGCCGCCTTCGCCAACTGCTTTACACCAGCAATTGACACCAAATCAACGGAGGAGGAAGTTCCTGTTGCACTAACATAGCTGCTGTATGTTCCGGTGGTAGTGATACTGCTACGGGCCCAGAACTTTGAGCTGGAAAGGTTGGTTGATGAGGTATAAGACGTATAAGACTGTGAAAGTTCAACCAGCTTGCTACTGATAGACTGGACTCCCTCCTGCTCCCATTCAAGAGACTGCAGATTCTGCTTTTGTTTTGCAATCTTGGCGCGTGTTGCATATGTCATATTTTCAATCAGTGTATCTGTATCCAGACCACTTGCAAGACCGCCATACCCTCGTATGGTAGAGGCAGAAGTTGTACTGCTGGTTGCCGTACTATTGTAAATTGATCCCATTCTTATATCTCCTTTCTGAATAATAATAGGCAATCGACAAAATCTGTTTTTTTTTGCGTTTCTGCTATACTTATTTATCGACATATTGTATACTTAAAATAATAGTAATATTTTATATTTATGAATGGAGGAAACAAAGTTGTCAACTGTAATTGCTATTACAAATCAAAAGGGCGGCGTAGGCAAAACAACTACTTCCTGCTCGCTTGCCTGTGGTCTGGCCATGAATCAGAAAAGAGTTTTAGCTGTAGATCTGGACCCACAGGGTAATTTAGGCTTTAGTCTGGGACTGGAAATCGAATCCGGAGCCACCATATATGAAGTCTTTCAGGGAACCGCTACTCTGCAGGAAGCAATCCGCTCCTCAAAATATTGTGATGTTATATCTTCTAATATTCTGCTAAGCAGTGCTGAACTGGAATTTACAGGAAAGCAGCGGGAATCCATGTTAAAAAACCTCCTTTCAACAGTAGCGGGTTATTATGACTACATTATCATAGACACGCCTCCTGCTTTGAACATTTTGACAGTTAACGCTTATGCTGCGGCTGACTATTTAATCATCCCAATGATACCTGAAATTTTAAGCCTGTTGGGCGTATCACAGATCAAGGAAACCATTAATACAGTGAGTTCTTCCTTAAACCCCAATCTGGTGGTACTAGGTATTCTTTTAAATAAAT
>Ga0316613_10003259_pt1 | contig 10126 bp, 9 predicted proteins | sample OWC_soil_day10_C_2_FD_207647 | JGI IMG/M metagenome (GOLD analysis project Ga0316613, IMG submission 207647) | Wetland soil microbial communities from Old Woman Creek delta, Ohio, United States - OWC_soil_day10_CT_b | ecosystem: Environmental > Terrestrial > Soil > Wetlands | place: USA: Ohio... | reverse complement strand
CCGTTACCTACCTTTTGGGTAAGTTGTTAGTAAAAATACCGTATATTAGTCTGCCGAACATCATTGCGGGACGTAAGGTAGTACCAGAATTATTACAATATGCAGTAACAGCAGATAATATTGCTAATGAAACAATACCTATATTATTGGATTCCCGTTTGCATGAGAATATGCTGCAAGATTTAGCTGAGGTAAAAAGCAAGCTGGGCGAGGTTGGTGCTGTTGAGCGTGTTGCAAGGGAAATCTTAGCTGTAGGAAAAGGCCAAGGTTTAAGTGGAGGACAAAGATGACGACATATATACGCCTAATACAATATATAAGACCCTACTTATCGCGAATGGTCGTAGCAGTTTTTTGTATCATCTTAGCGGCAAGTGCCACTCTATATGTGCCTTGGATCTTGCGAGAAGTGATTGATGAGGTGCTAACAACAAAAAACATGTCAATGCTTAATGCGATTGCGATTGGTATTGTGATTGTATATTTTCTGCGAGGTATCTTTTTCTTTGGACAAACCTATCTCATGTCCTATATTGGACAGAAGATCATTATAGACATTCGTGGAGAAATATACAGGCATATGCAGCGTTTATCGTTATCGTATTTTGAAAAACGCCAGACAGGTAAAATCATGAGTTATATTACCAATGATGTAGCTGCAGTACAAGGTGCTTTGGTGGACAGTATGATTGAACTGGTCACCGAAGGGATGACCTTAATTGGTTCACTGGGAGCCATGTTCTATCTTCATTGGAAGTTATCTTTATTAACGTTGGTGACATTACCTTTGGTGGCGCAGGCGATTAAAATTTTTGGTAAAAAACTACGAGTATCCAGTATGACAGTGCAGGAACGGACGGCTGATATTACCTCTGTTCTGCAGGAAAGCATCTCTTCTGTGCGAGTCATAAAATCCTTTGCCAGAGAAGATTATGAAATAGAACGTTTCCAAAAGGAAAATAACCAGAATTTTAGAGCTCAGATGAAAAATTCTCAAATTATGGCTACTTTAACTCCCGTCATTGAATTTTTGGCTGCTATTGGCGTTACCATGATTATATGGTATGGAGGAAAAGAAGTTATTGATAATAACTTGACGGCTGGTTCGCTGGTTGCCTTTTTAATATATGCAGTTAATCTATCTAATCCTATTAAACGTTTGAGTCGTGTATACGGTAATATTCAAAAGGCCTTATCTGCCGCGGATCGAGTATTTGAAGTCCTTGATACCAAACCAGAAATCGAAGATATGCCAGGTGCCATTGCATTGCCAACCATAGAAGGATGTGTGGCATTAAATAATGTGACTTTTGAATATAAAAAAGGTGAACCTGCCTTGCAGCAAGTGAGCCTTAAGGTCACTCCAGGTCAGGTAGTGGCAATTGTAGGTCCCAGCGGTGCAGGTAAAACCACTATTGCCAATCTAATACCACGGTTTTATGATACTACAGATGGCAATATTACCATTGATGGTATTGATATAAAAACGATCACATTACAATCCTTGCGAGAACAAATTGGCATTGTTCCCCAAGAGACAGTCCTGTTTAATGGCAGTGTATATGATAATATTTTATATGGAAAATTAGATGCGGATCATGACGAAGTCGTGAATGCTGCCAAAGCGGCTAACGCCCATGGATTTATTATCAATATGCCTGACGGCTATGATACGCAAATTGGCGAGCGGGGCTCAAAGTTATCCGGTGGTCAAAGACAGCGCATTTCCATTGCCAGAGCGATTTTGAAAAACCCCCGCGTGCTGATCTTGGATGAAGCCACATCAGCATTAGATACAGAAAGTGAGAAATTAGTGCAAGAAGCGGTGGATAAATTAATGATAGGGCGGACATCTTTTGTGATTGCCCATCGTTTGTCTACTATACAGCGTGCCGATTTAATTGTAGTGATGGAAAAGGGCAGAATTGCAGAGCAGGGAACTCATGCAGAACTTTTGGCAGCAGAGGGCTTATACAGCAAGTTATATCAAGTTCAGTTTGAAAAACGGTAAAGAGGAACGATGAAAAAGAGGTATGAACATGCATTTTCTTTACAATTTATTAGTCACATTGCTTGTTGTGCTGGCTGCTCCAGTGTTCCTCTTCCGTTTTATTCGAGAAGAAGGATTTGGTCGGCGCTTACGGCAAAGTTTTGGTTTTATACCAGAAGAAGAGTTGGCACCGGTGCTGCAAAAAGATTGTATTTGGCTGCATGCAGCATCAGTAGGTGAGATTGTTGCAGCAAGCCCCATTATAAAAGAAATTAGTAATGAACTTCCTGATAAGCCCATATTAATATCTGTAGTGACTTCCAGCGGGTATGACATGGCCAAAAGAATTATTAAAGATGCAGATAGTATTATCTTCTTCCCTTTGGATCTGCCGTATCTTAGCCATAGCGTGGTGAAACGGGTTCGGCCCAGTGTGTTCTTATTGGTGGAAACCGAATTGTGGCCTAACTTTTTAAAGGCCGCAAGACATTTTTCCATCCCCGTTATGATGGTGAATGGCAGAATAAGCGATAAGAGTGTGGAACGATATCATTATATGCGCAGCATACTAAAAAGTATGTTGAATACCGTAGAGAAATTCTGCATGCAATCTACCATTGATGCCCAGTATATTATTCGTTTGGGGGCAGATGTACAGCGAGTTGTTGTTACGGGTAACACCAAATTTGATCAAACCTATACCAATGTTACCCTAAAAGAACAGCAAACCCTGCGCCAGGGAATGGGGATTGAAGAATCGGTTCCTGTTTTGGTAGCGGGAAGTACCCATCCCGGAGAAGAAGAAATGTTACTTATTGCTTTTCAAAAAGTACGAGAATCCTATCCTAGCGCAAAGCTGCTAATCGCACCAAGGGATATTATACGCAGCGAAGAAATTGTTAATTTAGCGGCAACCTATGGTTTTAAAGGAATACTCAGGACTAAATTTTCTCAGCAGTCTCGTGAGCAGCATGAGATTATTGTGCTGGATACCATTGGAGAGTTAGGGAAGGTATATAGCATTGGTGTCATTATTTACGTAGGAGGCAGTCTTGTGTCGCGAGGGGGTCACAACATTCTGGAACCTGCAGCACATGGCAAACCGATTCTGGTTGGTCCTCATATGTTTAATTTCAAAGAGACCTATGCATTATTTTCTGGCAGGCAGGCATGTGTGACAGTATATGATGCTGAAACGTTGGGAAAAACGTTTTTAGAGCTTTTAAATAATGAAGAATTACGGTTAAAGATGTCTCAAGAAACATTGACGATTATTGAAGAAAATCGTGGAGCTTCGCGCAAAAGTGTGATGTATCTAAAAGAGTTATTGGGACGAATAAATTGAACAAAGGCGGAACAAGTATGCGCCAACGTGAAGAAATACAACTTTATTTATATCGATTAATACATGGTGAAGAACCAGGCATTCTTACAGATTTCCTGCTGGGTGTACTGCATATTTTCTCTGTTATTTATGGCTGGGCAGTGCTTTGTAAGCTAGCCTTATATAAGTATGGAATTTTAACGCAGCACAAGCTGGCTTGCCATGTTATTAGTCTAGGGAATATTACAGTAGGCGGAACTGGTAAAACTCCTACTGCTCAGCGATTGGCTACGATCATTCGGGACATGGGGTATCGAGTAGTCATTTTAAATCGTGGCTATCGGGCTGGGTGGAGAGGGCAGATTGGTTTAGTTTCAGATGGGGAAAAAATCTATATGTCTGCAGCGGAAGCTGGCGATGAAGCCTATTTATTAGCGAAAAGCTTACCTAAGGTTTCAGTAGTAATTGGGAGTAATCGCATTATTACAGGCGAATATGCTGTGAATGAGCTAAAGGCAGATGTTATCATTTTAGATGATGGATTTCAGCATTGGCAATTGGCACGTGATTTAGACATTGTATTAATTGATTCTCTAAACATGTTTGGCAATCAATTTATGCTGCCGAGGGGAACTTTGCGAGAACCTTTGTCCAATTTATCCCGGGCACAAATCTTTTTACTGACAAAAATTGATCAGTCAAGCCTTGAGGCTAAGGAAATGATTTATAGCACCTTGAATCAATACAATAAAAAGGCCTTAGTTGTGGAAAGTATTCATAAACCTCGGTGTTTCGTGGAAATTGAAGAATGGTATAAAGGGACAATAGGACGTAAGAACGTATCATTAGAAAGTGTCCGCGGTCATAAAGTGCTGGCTTTTTCGGCTATCGGCAACCCCTCTTCCTTTGAACAGACCATTTTGGATCTTGGCGTATCAGATGTATGCGGCGTAAGATATGTTGATCATCATGATTATACTATGGCAGAAATGCAGTATATTATGCAAAAAGCCGTAGATGAAAAGGTATATGCCTTGGTTACTACAGAAAAAGATGCTGTAAAAATTCCTGCAGAATTTATTCACTCTGATCGTCCATTGCCTTTATATGTTCTGAGCATTGCTGTATTCTTTACAGAAGGCTATGAAGATCTAATGGGTTTAATTAAGAAAGTAGAGGAAAAGCAGGAGAAGGTCGAAGAATGATTTAACACAGAGGACACAGAGAATCACAGAGTGCACAGAGGAGAGATTGCAATTAGAGCAATATAAATTCTCTCTGCGTCCTCTGTGCCTCTGTGGTTCAAATATGTTTTTAAAAATACGCTGAATAAGGGGAGGTTTCTTCTATGAATATAGTATGTGTTATTCCAGCACGGTATTCATCTACTCGGCTTCCAGGTAAGCCTTTAGCGGATATAGCCGGTAAGCCAATGATACAACATGTATATGAAAGGGCTGCTCTAGCAAAGCGTCCTCAGCGTGTGATTGTGGCAACTGACCATCCGTTAGTACTGGAAGCAGTTAAAAAATTTGGCGGTGAGGTCTTACTAACATCTGCGGATCATCCTACGGGTACCGATCGGCTGGCCGAAGTTGCAGAGCAATGCCCCGATGTGGATTTAATTATTAATGTCCAAGGGGACGAGCCTATGATCGAGCCAAAGGTGATTGATCAATTAGCCAGTGCTTTTGATAACCATCCTGATCTCAATATGGCTACGTTAATGACCCAAATGGATACGAGTGAGTACCAGGTTCCTGGTGCCGTAAAAGTAATCACGGATTTACAAGGTTATGCCTTATATTTCTCTCGTTCCCTGATTCCTTTTCCTCGCGTTGAGATCGGTTTGCCAGTTTTTAAGCATATTGGAATATATGCATATCGGCGGGAATTTCTGCTGAAATATGCAAAATTAGCACCAACCCCTTTAGAAAAGACGGAATCATTAGAACAATTACGAGCCCTAGAACATGGTTATCGCATAAAAGTCATCGAAACGAATTTCAAATCCATTGGCGTAGATACCATAGAAGATTTAGATAAAGTAAATTTGCTATTAAAGAATTAAAAAAATATTGAACAACAGAGGACGCAGAGTACACAGAGAGAGTATAAAGATAGCTCACGTTCTTCTCAGTGCTCTCTGCGCCTCTGCGGTTTAAAGAATTCACGACTTTAATAATCTTAAATATAGGAGGTTTTTTCTATGAATACAGTTAATATTGGCTCTATTACAGTAGGGGCAAAAAATCCTATTGCTTTGATTGCCGGACCTTGCGTGATTGAAGGAGTGGAACGTACATTAAAAATTGGTAAAGCGATCAAAGAAATCACCGATAAACTAGGTATTCCATATATCTTTAAAGCATCTTTTGATAAAGCCAATCGCTCCTCTTATTCCTCTTTTCGCGGACCAGGCCTTACAGAAGGCTTAGCAATACTTAGTCATATCAAAAAAGAACTGGGTGTTCCTGTCGTAAGTGATATTCATTCCAGTGAGCAAGTAAGTCCAGCAGCAGAAGTATTGGATATCTTACAAATTCCAGCTTTCTTATGCCGTCAGACGGATTTACTAAATGATGCAGCAAAGACAGGTAAAGTCATTAATGTGAAAAAAGGGCAATTCTTAGCACCGAATGATATGAAAAATGTAGTTGCCAAAATTCGTGAGGCAGGCAATGAGAATATTCTTCTTACAGAACGAGGTGCAAGCTTCGGCTATAATAACCTGGTTGCCGATATGCGCTCCTTGCCCATTATGCGCTCCTTTGGCTATCCGATTGTTTTTGATGCAACTCATAGTGTACAATTGCCGGGGGGAGCAGGAACGACCTCAAGCGGACAGCGGGAATTTGTGCCTTATCTGACTCGGGCAGCTGTGGCAGTAGGCGTTGATGCTTTATTTATGGAAGTACATGATAATCCCGCCGAAGCGTTATCCGATGGGCCTAACATGCTATATATTGAGCAATTAGAAGACTTATTAAAAGATGTACAAGCTCTTGATCATGTAGTTAGGAAGCATAAGTAATAGAATTGAACCACAAAGAATGCGGAAACACAAAGGACACTAAGCCGCTATCGCGGTACACAAAGAGCACAAAGGGATGGCTAATCTTTGTGCCCTTTGTGTTTCAATTTTTTTAAATTCAAGGAGGTAATACTATGATTATTGAACAAGCAAAAGAAGTATTGGCAATTGAGGCTGCAGCTATTGAGAGTCTTATTCCTCGAATCAATGGTCAATTTACAGCAGCGGTGACAATGATTTTAGAATGTTCGGGAAGAGTGATTGTTACGGGTATGGGGAAATCCGGTCATATTGGCAGAAAGATTGCTGCAACCTTTGCCAGTACTGGAACCCCTGCTTATTTTCTTCATCCTGCAGAAGGAATTCATGGAGATTTGGGGATGGTCACACCGAATGATATTGTACTGGCTTTATCAAATAGTGGTGAAACTGGGGAAGTAGTCAGCATCTTTCCTGCTATTAAGCGAATCGGCGCCAGTATTATTGTCATGTGTGGCTGCGAAGATTCTACAATGGGCAAAAATGCGGATATATTTTTAGATACAGCTGTGGAGAGAGAAGCGTGTCCATTAGGGCTAGCGCCAACAGCCAGTGCCATTGCAACATTGGCCATGGGGGATGCCTTGGCTATCGCTTTATTATCGGAACGTAAATTTACTCCAGAAGACTTTGCGGTCTTTCATCCAGGAGGATCATTAGGTCGTAAATTACTCTTAACAGTCGAAAATGTAATGCATGCAGGAGAAGACAACCCTGTCGTTACGTTAGATAAAACAGTGAAGGAAGCCTTGTTTGTTATTACCGGCAAGGGGCTTGGTGCGACAAATGTTGTAGATCAGCAAGGTCATTTAGTGGGGATTATTACCGATGGCGATATTCGCAGAGGATTGGAACATGGTCACGAATTCTTAGATAAAAAGGTAGATAGTATCATGACTAAAAATCCTCGTACCATTACAGCTAATAAGTTAGCGGCTCAAGCTCTTTCCGTTATGGAAAAAAATCATCCTCGCCCCATTACAGTGCTGCCAGTCGTGGATGAAAATAATAAAACGATTGGTATTATTCACCTTACTGACTTATTACGTCAAGGAGTGGTATAATGGTGTTAGAAGCCCGTGCTAAAAATACTAAGCTTCTGGTGTTAGATGTAGATGGCGTATTAACGGATGGACAGATTATCTTTGGCAGAGATGGCGAATTGATGAAGAATTTTCATTCTCATGATGGATTAGGTATTGCACTTGCACATCAAGCAGGCATGAAAACAGCCATCATCACGGGACGAGAAAGTCAAATCGTTCATTTGCGCAGCATTGAACTAAAAATTATGGATGTCCATCAGGGAGCTAGGGATAAGGTGGAAGCTCTTTCTGCTTTATTAAGCAAATACAGCTTGCGTCCAGAGGAAGTAGCTTATGTGGGAGATGATTTGCTGGATCTGTCCATCATGAGGCAAGTTGGCTTAGCCTGCGCGGTAGCCAATGCTGTACCGGAAGTCAAACAACATGCTCATTTCATAACCACTAAGCAAGGCGGTCAAGGAGCCGTGAGAGAAGTGGTGGAATTCATTCTAAAAACCCAAGGGAAATGGGACGACATCATCAATTCCTATCTACAAGGCGGCAAAGTCGAAAGCAGACAGTAACAATATGAACCGCAAAGGCACAATGCCGCTAACGCAGCACACAAAGGAGTGCACAAAAAAATATAAGTAAAATCCTTTGTGTCCTTTGCGTCTTTGTGGTTCGATTCGTTTTATATACTTTCTCTGACTAGCATTTTAATATCAGAGACTGCAACGTATTTTATTATAATTCTCCTCTTTATGAGAGGGGTGCCCGTAGGGCGGGGTGTGTTCATCCCCTACAGAAAGGAGGTCGCCAATGTCTAACGCTTGGCAGTACTATTTACTAAAAGTATTGAGTTTTTTAATCTGTTTATTACCGTATAAAGGTGTTTTATGGCTAGGGAAGATCCTGGGCAAACTATATTATCGTATTGCTGCACGGCAGAGGCGGCGAGCTTTGCTGCAGATACAAGAGTCGCTGGGAATTTCGCTAGAAGCTGCCCAAAAGCATATTGACAGCTTGTTTGTTAAATTGGGGCAAACGTTTGTAGAGATGCTGTATATGCCTGCTCTCACGTTAGATAAATTGCATCAATATATTACCATAGAAAATCGTCATTTTCTTGCTGAAGCAGTAGAGCAAGGACGAGGTGTGGTTCTGCTTACGGCTCATGTGGGAAATTGGGAATGGTTGGGAGCCTCTTTAGCGATGGATGGTTTTCCACTGGCGGCTGTGATTAAGCGTCAGCCCAATGACCAGCATACTAGGATTTTAAACGAATACCGTGAAATGGCGGGGATTGAAATTTTTGCCCGTGGTACTACCGAATTAGTTAGCGCGGCAAGGGCCCTGAAAAAAGGTAAAATTCTTGGATTTTTAGCGGATCAGGATGCAGGCACAACGGGCTTATTCATTGAATTTCTAGGTAAAATGTCTTCTACACCAACTGGACCGACAGTGTTTGCCAAAAAATTTAAGGCTCCTGTTGTACCGGTTTTTATGGTTCGTAAACCCGAAGGCGGGCATCGAATTATCATTCATGAACCTTTTTATTATGAAGATACAGGTAATGAAGTAGAAGATAACTATAAAATTACAGTCAAGATGACGAATATTATTGAAAACACCATTCGAGAATATCCCGATGAATGGCTATGGTTTCAAAAACGCTGGAATACAGCTTATTCTGAGACTGATGTGAAGTATGAGCAAAGTATATCCCCGGAAAGGATAGGTAAACAGGCATGAAAAAAAAAGCAGGAATGATTCTTGCCTGTATTATAATACTAGTAAGTGGTTTGTATTACTTTTTAAAAGATGAACCCCTTACTCAAACTCCTCCGGAAGAGCCAAAGGATCAACAAACCTCAAAACTCGCTTATGTGGGAAATTCGATTGTGGAACAAAAGGATGGAAAACCCCTGTGGGAATTAAAGGCTGAGTTCATTGAAATTGATGTGGATACAAAGAATGTACAACTAAAAAATCTGGTAGGAACCTTTTATCAGGAAAAAGGTGGTAAAATTGAAATCACAGCCCCAGAGGCATTTGTGGACAGCAAAACAAAAGACATTACCATGTCTGTAAAAGTGCAGGCGACAGCAAGTGACGGCACAACTTTTACAGCCAATGAGGCTCGTTGGTCAAGTACGGACCAAAAAGTATATGGTTCTGGCAATGTCATTCTTACAAAAGATGATACTGTGCTTACAGGGGATAAAATAGAGAGTGATTCCAATATGGAGAAAATAAAAGTATTTGGCAATGCTAAGGTCGTAAAAGGAGGAGTGTCCAAATGAAGTTTAAAATAGTGAATATAATTCTTGGGTTAGTACTCTCCCTTAGCGTAATTTCCTATAGTTATGCGGCTTCTAATAAACCGGTAGAGCTGGCGGCGGATACCATTGAATATGATTCAGTAAAAGGTATTATGACAGCCCAGGGCAATGTCCGCATGGTGCAGGAGAATGCTGTCATGACGGGCACTAATGCAGACTATAACAGCAAAACAAAAGAAGCTCATATATATGGTGGTGTCCAGATTGTGCAAGAAGATGCCATATTGTTAGCTGAAGAAGTGAATTCCTATGATAATAATCACATCGTTGCTATCGGTAACCCGATATTAACCAAAGGGAACAGTCGATTGGATGGTCCTAAGATTGATTATTACTCAGATAAGCAGTATGCTATTGTTACCGGCTGGG
>Ga0316613_10003258_pt1 | contig 10128 bp, 8 predicted proteins | sample OWC_soil_day10_C_2_FD_207647 | JGI IMG/M metagenome (GOLD analysis project Ga0316613, IMG submission 207647) | Wetland soil microbial communities from Old Woman Creek delta, Ohio, United States - OWC_soil_day10_CT_b | ecosystem: Environmental > Terrestrial > Soil > Wetlands | place: USA: Ohio... | reverse complement strand
TGTTTTCTTTTTTTGAAATACTCACTTCCGCTGAAGAAACTTCTTCTTGTTTCTTCATATTTTTATTGTAGTTGTTTATCCATCCAAACACATCGTTCAAAATAGGCATAAAACTCTGTCCGATAGCTGTTAATGAATATTCGACTTTTGGCGGTACTTCTTTGTATATTTCTCTAAATACTATTCCGTCCCGTTCAAGTTCCCGTAACTGTTGTGTAAGTATTCCTTGTGAAATATCGGGTATTTGTTTTTGAAGTTCACTAAACCTTCTCGTTCCCTCGCTTAAACGCCATAGAATTGTGAATTTCCATTTACCGGTGACTAATCTTTGGGCAACTGTTAGTGTTGCATTAGTCACCGGACAAAGACCCCTAAGATTTTGTGTTTTGGCCATTTCAAATTGCTTCCTTTCTCAATGGTATTATAAATAGTAGTATGTCATATAAAAGTGTCTACTTGTATTTTTTCTGATTATATTATACCATTTTAACAAACATAAACAAACATGGACAATGAATAAACTTGTTTATATTTGTTTATATTTGTTTATATTTGTTGGAATTTGAAATTTTACACAGAGAGGACGTGAAAATAATGAGTCAAGTAGAACGAACTATTTTGAAAATTGAGGGTATGTCATGCAGTATGTGCAAGGGTAAAGTGGAAAAGGCACTCAAAAGTATTTCAGGAGTAACAAGCGTAAGTGTTGATTTGGAAAAAAAGGAAGCCATTATTGGTGGTTCTGCTAATCCTGCAGCGCTTGTTAAAGCTGTTGAAGAAATTGGATTTAAAGTTATGGACTAAATCGTATCAGTATTTGGAATAAGGACGATTTGGTAGAATTTTGTCCGAGGAGTATAACGCGAAAGGGTATGTATTCCACTTGGTATTATTAATACAAAAGGGGGGGGAAGATTGAAAAACGCAACATGGAAGCCATTTTGCAGTGTAACGCTTGCTATTGCCATGCTTTTATATGGACCTGGCATTGTCAAGGCGGATAACGCCGTAACACAACCGGAAAGCACTCAGACGGCTGATGGCGATAAGCAGCAACAGCAGGAGCAGGCAGCCAATCAGCAAGAAAAACAAGAAAAAAGGGATAGTTCCGCTGCTGCGGCTTCATCTGGGGCCAATGTCCCGGTCACTGAGGTGGAGGTTACTGCGGACAAGCAAAAAAATAAGCTGACAATCGGACAGCAGCCTGATGCTGAAGGAGTAAAAGATTACGTTATAACGCAAAGCTCCACCGGCAGCAAGTCGAACATGAATAACAAGGATTTACCGCAGTCTATAGCTTCTGTAGGGCAGAAGATCATGGCTGACCAGAACTCTCTGACGGCGAGCGACGCACTGGCTAACATTGCCGGAGTACAAGCGCAAACAAAACCGTCTTATTTTGATGTTTATAACGCATATACAATCCGTGGCTTTAATGCTACCTATAATTATGTTGATGGCCTCTGGGACCAGTGTACAACAAATAACGGCTGGATTGGAAACATTGATCGAATTGAGGTGCTTAAGGGGCCTGCTTCAGTGCTGTACGGCAATGGAACGGCTGGCGGCATTATAAACTATGTGACCAAGAAACCATTGCCTTATGAGGCGTTTACTTATGGTGTGGAATATGGCTCATGGGGAACAAAATCGGTTAATGTTGATATATCTGTTCCGCTGACAGAGGATAAAAAATGGCTGTCCCGGACGATTATTGAAAAAACGGATTACGCAACTTTCCAAAAAAACAGCGATGATTTTAAACGATTTAATGGCAGCTTTATTGTCCAGGGTAAACCGCGTGATGAGACTACTTATACGTTTACTGCCCAATTTAATGATTACAAGAATTCACCACCAAGTTATTTGCCGTTGACGGGGACGATTAAGGCACCGTATGGTCTGGTGCCTTATGATGCCTCTTATAATGATCCCAGTGCTGAAACGCATACCATTGGCCGGGCTCTTTCGGCCAGAGTCGACCACAAATTAAATGATGTTTGGACAGTGAGTACAGGTTTGCGTTACAGTACTTATACATATGATGCAAATCTAAAGTATGGATCAGGTCTTAATGTAAATACGGCAAATCCGGCACTAAGTACGGTAAATATGTATTACCAATCTTTTTATAGGCAAAATACCGCCTGGGTTTGGGATACTACGGCAAACGCAAAATTTAAAACTGGCGACTTGAATCATGATTTGACTACAGGTTTTACTTGGGCCCATTTTACGCAAGACCAACCGCGGGGAATTATGGGACGGAGAGCGTATGCTACTGTTAACGTTTTGGATCCTATTTTCCCTGAATATACCATAAGCGGAACGTCATGGGGACGACATACCCATGAATACAGATATGGCAGTTATTTGTCTGATGTAATTGAATTATCGCCAAAACTTAAACTTAGTGCCGGTGTAAGTCTAACTAAGCAAACAAGTGGGGTAGCGGACTCTTATGCAAGCAAAGAATCCGGCACTGCCAAACGGTTTGGCGCAACCTATGAAACCTCACCAGGTGTGACTTGGTTTGCTGGTTATTCGACATATTATGCGCCGCAAGTGCCTCAGGACGACGGCTACCAATACGTATATTTTAAGCCCGAAACCGGTAATCAGGTTGAAGGTGGTGTAAAAGTTGATATCAGCAAACGGGCTAGTCTAACGTTTTCCGTTTACCGGATCGACCGTGAAAATATTTCCTACGGAACTGAAGATCCCAGCGATGCAAATCATACAATATACGATCTGATCGGCAAACAGCGCAGTAAGGGATTTGACCTTGATGCTAGCTATGTTATTCAGCCAGGTTGGAACCTATTGGCTACTTACTCGCATTGTAATGCGAAGGTTCTTGAAGATGATACTTTTGCAGCCGGCAGCGTGGTCCCCAATGTACCGCAGAATTCTTTTAAACTGTGGACTACTTATGAATATCTGGATGGCCCTAGAAAGGGACTGGGTTTTGGCGGCGGTTTGACCTTCGTTGGGAAACGTACAGTTGCCTATGACAACACGATTGGCTGGATGGACGGATATAAGACATTGGATGCTGTTGTGTATTATAAAATAAAAAATACGCGCTATTCACTTAATGCCTACAACTTAACCAACAAAAAATATTGGGCAACAAGTTATTATAGTACTTCTGGTACCGGTTCGTCTGGTGTTTATGCAGGAACCCCCCGCAGTTTCATTCTGCGTATTGAACAAAGTTTCTAAGTTAGCCAATTATTGCGGAAAAATAACAAAAGGAGCTGCGCTGTGTGAGGCCGTTATTTGCGAAAACTACATCATTTTTTCATGAAGCAGGAGACATACTGCGGCCTTACTGGCAATCGGCAGAACGTTGGTGGTCGGGGGCGATAGTGGCCGGGATCTTGGCTTTGATTGGTGGACAAGTATATATAAGCTTTTTATTTAACAACTGGTGGAAGGATTTTTTTAACGCAATTCAGGCAATGAATTATGCTGATTATGTTCACCAATTAATGAGCTATGGCATTTTATCGCTATTCGCATTTCCCCTGCAAGGTTGTCAGACTTATTTGCAGGGGCTTCTCCAACTTCATTGGCGCCGCTGGCTGACAGAGGACTATATTGGTCAGTGGTTGGTTGGCAGGAATTACTACAATTTGCAGCATATTTCTAGCGATCTGGACAATCCTGATCAACGAATAGCCGAAGATTTGCGTTTGGTTACTGATGGCACGATTGATCTGATAGTCAGTCTTGTGCACACAAGTGCATCTTTATTGGTGTTTTCCTCCATTTTGTGGAACTCGCCGGGGACGCTGACAATCGGTGATATAACTATTCCCGGGGCCATGTTGTGGTTAGCGGCAATTTATGCTCTGGCCGGGTCTTGGATTAATCATGTTCTGGGGAAGATATTGGCTGCCCTAAACCGCCAGCAGCAGGGATTTGAGGCCGATTACCGTTTCTCGTTAATGCGGGTGCGTGAAAATGCCGAAACAATTTCCGCTTACTATGGCGAACAGCGGGAAGAATGCGGTTTGGTTGGACGGTTTACCAAAATCATGGAAGTCCAGCTGCGAATTATTAACCGTAAGAAAGTAATGGACTGGTTTTTCCGGGCCTATTTTTTGTTGGCAGAGTTGTTGCCTTATTTAATATTGGCACCACTGTTTATTGTCGATACTATTCGCCTGGGGGATATGCAGCAGACTGCGATGGCATTCGTCAGAGTGCGTATGTCATTTTGGTGGTTTATGATGAATTACGAACAGTTAGCTAAATGGAAAGCGACAACCGACCGGTTGATTGATTTTAGAAAAGCTATGGTCCAAACTGCGGCCCTGCATTCAAACGAAATAATTCACCGGCAAGGGCCGTTTTCAGAAGGAGTGCGGATCGTCCGGCTTGACCTTTGGCGGCCTGATGGTCAACCGTTATTGAGGGGAATCGAATTCGATATTCCACCGGTAAGCCGCATCCTTATTTCCGGTCCCGCGGGTTGCGGCAAAACAACCTTATTTCATGTTTTGAATGGAATGTGGCCGTTTGGCCGCGGGAGTGTAACATTGCCAGCAGGCGGTCGGGTGTTGTTTATTCCCCAGAAACTGTTTCTGCCGATTGCAGCCTTGCGACAGGCGGTTGTTTATCCAGATGCGTCTGGGGACTATTGTACAGCTTCTATTAAAGCGATACTTGTCGATGTTGGGTTATCCTATTTAGCTGGTCAACTGGATACAGAGCAGCACTGGCAGCAGCAGCTATCGCCAGGCGAACAGCAACGACTGGCATTTGCCCGCGCCTTACTGATTAAACCGCAATGGCTTTTTCTTGACGAAGCCACATCAGCATTGGACGAAGCCGGCGAAGCCCAGCTTTATCAATTAATATTGGACAGGCTGCCGGGTACGGCCATAATAAGCATAGCGCACAGACCGTCTTTATTACGCTTTCACGACCAGCGACTGGAGTTAGCGAAGTGGATGTCGGTCCAGTAGCTGTTTTTGAACGGTGGCGTTTGGACTGATCTAAAAAATTGGAGGATCTATATTGATGGAAAACAATAAAGTTGGAACACTTCTTCCTGTTGGAGAGGTAATTAGTGAATGGGAGGAGGCCATTCGAATTATTAAAATCAACCCCGAATATCTGCCAGCCATGCAACGTATGACCGAGCACAATCATTTTTGGATTTTATGCTGGTTTCATAATGCTAATAGGTCTTTGCTGCAGATGCACTACACGGCTATGGATAAAACGTACGGCGTTTTCGGTGCGCGGACGCCGGGAAGACCCAATCCGATTGCTTTGACACTTGTTAAATTAGAAAAAATCGACGGCGATGAGATTCATGTTTCCGGTCTGGATGCGGCACAAGGTACGCCGGTACTGGATATAAAACCGTATTTCGAAGCAGATATCGTTTTTTCACCACAAACGCCTCATATGTGTCTTCATTCAAGGCAAGAAATATTCTACAAGCAGGCATTGCGCCATCACGGCGAAACGTGTCTCGGTTTGGAACTGGGAGTGAAGATGGCCGTATTGGCAGAAGAACGTCTAGGGCAGTTACAGGCTCCTGATCTAATGGTCATGCTAAAAGGAGATGCTTGCCTGGCCGATGTTTTGCAGGGATTGACCCGGGCACGTCTGGCTAATCCCACCAGGTTTACTTATAACGGTAAAGCAGAACAAACGGAAGTCACCTGGACAAAAAACGGGAGTGTCATGCAGGTTACTGTACATCCGGACTTAACTCTATCGGACGTAAAACAAAAGCCAGCAGAAGAATTATTCATAGTAACAACATTTCCTGCGTGATTGCTGCAGAATATAATTACAAGGATAAGCAGACGGAAAAAGGGTCTGTCAAAGGAGGAGTATGTTATGACACTGTTGGATGAAGCCAGATCACGGCTGATTGACATTTCATCGGCTCAAGGCTGGAATGAGAATGAAAAAATTTTTGTTGTGTCGGCCCGTGATCTTACCCCGGAAGAAGCGATTGGGAAACCGGACCGGGACGATTATCCGTTGCTCAATGGGAAGGAAGTGATGCTGGAGTCGCGGTTTCACGACGGAATCGGACAGGCGTTTACCGATCAGCCGGGACGATTTGAAGGTACTTTGGGCGAAGTTTTGCATATGCCCTTAAATAATAATTTTAGGAGGGCGATTTTTGTCGCGACGCTAAATGCGATAATGCGCAGTTTAAAAAAAGCTGAGGCGACAATTCATTGTAAAGACAAGGAGCCAGCGCTTTGTGCTCAGCAATTGCCGCAGTATATCAGCGAGCATTATGGAAAGCCCAAAATAGCGTTTGTCGGATTTCAGCCGGCTATGATCCAGGCCTTGACGGAAGCGGACTTTGATTTGCGGGCGACTGATCTTAATCCGGATAATATCGGCCAAATTCGTTGTGGCACCCGAATTTATGATGCTGCCCTGAATGCGGAACATGCCCGTTGGGCGGATATTGTGCTGTCTACCGGCACTGTTTTGGTGAATGACACATACCGTGAATTGCAGCAAGGGCAGCCGGTAATTTACTACGGGGTGACTGTTGCGGGTCTGGCTCAAATGTTTGATTTGCCACGAATTTGTTTTTGTGGGCAATGAGTGTTCAACGCAGCGATGATAGCCTATCCTTTAGAAAAGCAGCCGGAGTATCTTTATTTTTTCATGGTATTTTAATTAGTTGCTTGCTGGTTTGGGGACCTGTTGCCCCAGTTGACAAACTGCCTGAAATCACCACCATGGAAGTCGATATTATTCCTGCTCGCATAGTGGATAGGGGTGATTTGGCACAGATTTCATCAGGACAGCCGACACAGACTCATACCAGCAGGATGGTTGCCGATCCGTCGCAAGCGGCTGTTTCCCGTCCTGAACCGTTGCCGCACGCCGTACAAGGGGATGCAAACGAAACTTCGGTGGTTAAGCCTATTTCTACAGGGATTGCGACTGCTTCTGTTGGAGCGGTGCCGGTTTCTTCAGGCACGGGGAAAGTGGAAGCAGCGGTGGTGGGTGTTGATAAGGATAGCGGGCTAAAAGGTGAAGCGGGAGTTCAGACAACCGCCAGTTGCCTTTATAGTCCTGAACCCACTTATCCGCAGGTTGCCAGAAAAGCTGGCTGGGAAGGGGTAGTATTGGTACGTGCTCTCATCGCTGCCGACGGTTCGGTAGCTACGGTATCGGTACGTGACGGCAGCGGCTGCGACATCCTGGATGAAGCCGCTTTAAATTCAGTGAGAAAATGGCGTTTTTCACCGGCCCAAAGAGGCGGTGTACCCATAACAAGCTTTTATGACGTAAAAGTCCGGTTTCGTCTTCTCGATGCAGGATAAAGATCGGAGTATATATAAAGCTCCGAAAGAAACGGAGGAGTGAGTCGATAAATTGAACTATCCCCAAAACTGTATAAACCTCCAAGTTGGTGTAAAATAGCATCAACTTGGAGTTTTTTTAGGATACACCATGTGTGGTTTGGATTGGTTATTGCTAAACTACCAAAATAATGATAAAATTCCATTGAATTACACGGTGTATGTATATAAATTAAAGGGTGAGTATGGTGTATTCGGAAAAATCAGTTTTGATAGTTCTACTTGCGTTAAATACCTTGATTCTAGGAACGCTGTCGCTAGCGGCTTGGCGACGCAGACAGAGTCCAGTGGGGCAAGCCTTTTTTCTTTTGATCTTTCTAATGACCATCTATACCTTTGGTTACACGTTTGAGTTTGCTAGCAGTACCTTGGAGAAGGTTCGATTTTGGCTCCATGTAGAATCTATCGGTATAGCTTTCATACCAACTGCTTGGGTTATATTTGCTGTTCGCTTTACTAAAACGAAGCTCACATATTGGCCTCAAATGAAAGCTTTATTTCTGATGATGTCGGCAATTACGTTTATTATTAGTAACACGTCAGAATTACACCAGCTCCATTATGTTGATATGCGACTCAACTCTGAAGCGCCTTTTCCCGTAGTGAGTTTTGTAGCAGGGCCATGGTATTGGGTCCATGATGTATTTACAAATTTAGCAATTGTTATTGGAAATATACTTTACGCTCGTGGTTGGAAAAACGCTTCAGATGATAAAAAACAACAGGCTTTTGCTATTTTCATAGGATCTATGTTTCCCTGGGTAATATTTATCGCGTATATTTTGAGAATCATTCCTTGGGGAATAGACCCAATTCCAGTCTCGTTTTTAGTTCCAGGACTTCTTTATGCCTGGGCGGTATTTGACTTAAAAATGCTTGAACTTGCTCCAATTGCCCGGCAGGCTGTGTTTCAAAAACTATCTGAAGGTGTGTTTGTTTTTGATCGGGAAGGATGCCTTGTCGACTTCAATGCCGCTGGCTGTAAGGTGTTTCCAAAGTTAAAAAATGATGCGAAAGGGAAAAATGGCTCCGAGTTATTCCGGGACTATCCAATTTTGATGAACCTTATTGCTGATTCTATTAACGAACAGGAAACAATGACGCTGCAAGCGGGAGACCAAAAGAGCACTTATCAGTTACAGCGCATTGAACTATATAATAATAGAAATCATATCATCGGTTTCATGGTAATCTGCCGGGATATTACCCATTTTTCCAATATTGTGGAAAGCCTTCAACTTCAAGCGGCTATTGATCCATTAACTAAAGCCTGGAACCGGAATCGGTGGCAGGAGGATGGAACAGTGTTAGTGGCTCAGGCTTGCCGTAACCATGGTTCGATAGCAATTATACTTGCGGATTTGGATAAGTTCAAACAAGTGAATGATATATACGGGCATATAATCGGTGATGCTGCTTTACGGAATTTCGCGGTGACATGCCAGGAAAATTTACGCAGCCAAGATATTCTTGGACGCTATGGCGGGGATGAGTTTGTTATCATTTTACCTGATGTTAATACCTCCAAAGCAGTAGAACTGGCTGAACGTCTTAGGCATGCCGTAAAGTCAATGAAACTTGTGGCAGGAGAAAGAAAAATAACCGTCACCGCCAGCTTTGGTATAGTATCTGTGCAAAATGAAGTTTCAATTGATTTGGTGACACTAATTAACTATGCGGACGAAGCACTATATGAGGCAAAGAAAGCTGGTGGTAATCAAGTTTACGTATTTAATACGAAATCAGGTGTAGAATTATTATCTACTGATTGGAGAGTAAATTAAATTTAGGTTTTTAAATCATCATTAAGACTTACGCCTGCGTCAAAAGGTTTGGTGTAAACCGAGGCTTCTCTTATACTAAACGGAATAATCCGATAAGAATAAGAATAGCGCCAGGCAAGAAAGGAAAACGTTTCTTCAGGCTTTCCGATAGCAGGTGAGAAGATGACCAACTGCCGAAGGCAATAAAAGCCATTTGGATAATGCCCATTATCAGCGGTGTATACAGGGGCAAGAACCCCATCAGACTAGCGGCGAAGGTGGCGACCATGTTGTCAATGCCAAGAGCCAGTCCCAGGAAGATTGCCTCCAGGGGACTGATGGATTTTGACTTATCAATGTCGGCCGTTTCCGGATTTGCCATAATGCAGATGATTAGTTTTCCTATTTTCAAAGTGACTTTACGGGTGTCAAATTCATTTTCAAAATTAGAGGCAGGAGTGTCTTTGGTCAGATATTCTTGGAACAAATTGAATCCGCCGAGTGAGATTAACAGTAGCGAACCGAAAAGAACAGCAATATGGACATCGATAAATTGGCCAAGCATATAAGCGCACCACATGGAAAAGCCAGTGCATACGGCAGTGATCAGGCCAATTATAGCCAGTGAGCGAAACGGCATGCTTATGGTTTTTAAACCATAAGCGATGCCTGCAGCAAACGAATCAAGACTGACGGCAAAGCCTAATAGCAACACGTAAAAAACATTCATAGAAATGGTCCTCCTGCGGTAATGGAATTTTGAATTCACGTTACTATATGATTTAGGTCTAACTTTGGTTACCGACTGGCGGGTTGCTATGTCAGGTAATGTTACATAAAGACGTTGGGATGAAAGTAACCATAAATAGTAAAATGACTGCCCGATAAGGGCAGTCATTTTACTGTTTTGACGTTGTAATAGATGTCGCATTGTTGTGAACCCTTCCGTCGTTTGTCTCTTGGACGGTAGGATTTGAATTTGTAGTTATTGAGGCTGTCTT
>Ga0316613_10003257_pt1 | contig 10128 bp, 8 predicted proteins | sample OWC_soil_day10_C_2_FD_207647 | JGI IMG/M metagenome (GOLD analysis project Ga0316613, IMG submission 207647) | Wetland soil microbial communities from Old Woman Creek delta, Ohio, United States - OWC_soil_day10_CT_b | ecosystem: Environmental > Terrestrial > Soil > Wetlands | place: USA: Ohio... | reverse complement strand
GCCTGCTGCAATCCGATTTTGCAGGCACAGCTGCTCAATGCCGAGAAAACCGACCTTAACGTCATCATGGGACTTTGCGTCGGGCATGACTCGCTGTTCATGAAGCATTCCGATGCGCCGGTCACCACGCTGGTCACCAAGGATCGCACTAACGGCCACAATCCGGCTGCCACGCTCTATACGTCCAAGATGTACAGCAAGCGCATCCTCGATCCGGATTACCTGAAGACGCTCTGAGCGGACTTGCCAAGTCGACATGGTCGAAGCCATTGCCGTAGTTACCATCACCCTGCTGGCCGTTATCAGCCCCGGCGCCGATTTCGCCATGGTTACGCGCAACAGCATGGTTCTCTCGCGACGTGCCGGGGTGCTTACGGCGGTGGGCATCTCGCTCGGCGTGCTGGTGCATGTGGCTTACTCGATGGCTGGCATCGGGTTGCTGATCGCACGTTCCGCGACGTTGTTCAACACGATCAAGTTCGGAGGGGCCGCCTACCTTGTCTATCTTGGCGCAACCCTGTTGCGTGCCCGCAGACAGACGCCGGGAGCGAACGGTGAACCGGCCGTTGCCGTTTCCGATCTGATGGCCCTGCGTACCGGATTCCTGACCAACGCGCTGAACCCGAAAACCACGCTGTTCGTCGTGTCGCTGTTTGCCCAGGTCATTCGCCCGACCACCCCGTTCACGATACAGCTTGCTTACGGCGCCTTCATGTCAGTCGCTCATCTTGTCTGGTTTGTTCTGGTCGCGTGCGCGTTCTCCTCGCAGGCGGCACGCCGCCTCGTGGCTGACTGCCGGCATCTGGTCGAGCGAACCATCGGCGCGGTACTCGTGGCGCTGGGCGTCCTGTTGGCGCTAGCATCGCTGAATCAGGGCTGACAAGGGATTCCGACAAGATGGCAATCATTGAGAAAAACTCGCAGCCCATGGTGTTCCAGCTTTCCAGGTGTTCTTCCTGCACGTGTTGGGGGCGTCGATGATCGGGATTTTCGACAGCGGTCTGGGCGGTCTCTCGGTGCTGGCCGCCATTGCGCGTGCCCTGCCGCAGGCCGATCTCACTTACCTTGCCGATACGGCGCACGTGCCCTACGGCGAAAAATCGGACGACTATATCCGGCAGCGCGTGCTGGCCATTGGCCACGAGTTGCTTGCCCGCGGCTGCACAGAGATCGTCGTTGCCTGCAACACGGCAACCGCCGCTGCAGTTGCCGCCTTGCGCGAAGCCTTGCCGGACGTTCCGGTGGTTGGTATTGAGCCCGGCGTGAAGCCTGCTGCCAAGACCTCGCGCAGCCGGCATATTGCGGTGTTGGCGACGGCTTCGACGGCGCGTAGTGAACGGCTGTTGCGTCTGGTTCGCGAACACGCCGCGGGCGTTCGTGTCGACGTGCTGCCTTGCCCGGGCTGGGCGACCAAGGTCGAAACGCTGAAATTCGACGATGCGGAATTCGTGGCCTCAGTACGTTCCTTGCTCGCTCCTGTCCTGGACGCGGGCGCCGACCGTATCGTGCTGGGCTGTACGCACTACGCTTTTCTCGCGCCGATTCTCGAACCGGTTGTTGCCGGCCGTGCCGGACTGGTCGATGTTGCGGATGCCGTTGCCCGGCAATGCGTGCGGCTTGCCGGGGCGAATGCCAACGGCGCCGGCCGGCTGCGTTTGCTGACCACGGCCCGGCCGGAGCGGCTTCAGGCGTCATTGCCCGCGCTCGGCCTGGCTTTTCTGCTGCCTCGCCTCGATGGAGGGGCCGAATTGGCCGTCTGCTGATGACTGAAATGGGCATGAACAAGCGTGTTGCCATCATCGGCGGAGGACCGGCCGGACTGATGGCGGCTGAAGCCGCCCGCGTAGAAGGCGTGGAGGTGCATGTCTTTGACGCCATGCCGTCGTTCGGACGCAAGTTCCTGATGGCCGGCAAGGGCGGGATGAACATCACCCACTCGGAGCCCTTCGCCGCGTTCTGCGCGCGCTACGGGGCGCGTGCCGGTCGCATCTCGCCGCTGCTTGAAGCGTTCGGGCCGCAAGCGATACGCGACTGGATGGCCGGGCTGTGCATTGAGAGCTTTGTCGGCAGTTCCGGACGCGTGTTTCCGGTTGGCATGAAAGCCGCCCCGCTGCTGCGCGCCTGGCTTCATCGTCTGCGCGAGAACGGGGTGCAACTGCATGTGCGTCATCGCTGGCGTGGCATTGAGCGGCAGGCGAACGGGCGCTATCGGCTTCTTTTCCAGACGCCCGACGATGATCGGGAAATGGAGGTTGATAGCGTCGTGCTGGCGCTTGGCGGCGGGAGCTGGAAAAAACTCGGTTCGGATGGGTGTTGGGTGGCGCTGCTGGAATCGCTAGGAGTTCCTGTCGCGCCACTGCGGCCGGCCAATTGCGGCTTCGACGCATGCTGGAGCGCGCATCTACGCGAGCGCTTTTCCGGTCAACCGGTCAAGTCCGTGGTGGCTTCCTTCGTGGATGCGGAGGGGCGAACGTTGCGGCGGCAAGGCGAATTCGTGCTCACCGAAAACGGTGTCGAGGGCAGCCTGATTTACGCTCTTTCGGCGCCGTTGCGCGATGCCATCGAACAAAAGGGAAGCGCGGTGTTGCTGCTGGACCTTCTCCCGGGCCACGATTCAGCACGGGTTCTCGATGAAGTGACACGGCCGCGCGGCGCGCGTTCGCTCTCCAGTCATCTGCAGAGCCGGTTGGGATTGAAAGGCGCGAAGATGGCTTTGCTGCGCGAGTGCGTGCCGCGCGAACAGATGAACGAGCCTGTGGCGTTGGCGCGAGCGATCAAGAACCTGCCGCTGCGCCTGATTGCGCCGCGCCCGCTCGACGAGGCGATCAGTTCGGCGGGCGGGGTGCGTTTCGACGCTCTGGATGAGCACCTGATGCTGCGCGACATGCCTGGCGTGTATTGCGCCGGAGAAATGGTCGACTGGGAAGCGCCGACTGGCGGCTATCTGCTGACAGCGTGCCTGGCCGGCGGTTACGTGGCTGGGAAAATGGCGGCGCTTGGCTCGCCGTAGTTGTTTTCTGCGGCAGTCGTCAGATGCGGGTGGCGTAGTATTCGACAACACGCTGCAGATCGACGGGAAAGGGCGCTGCTTCGGCGCCTTCAGGATGATGCGTCAGCCGGGCTGACTGCTCCTGTGTGTCCAGGGCGATCCATTCGGGCCGTTCGAGCGCGGGTTCTTTGAGTGATGCCTGCAGCAGATCCAGCCGTTTTCCCGATGCGCTGGGACCGAAGACTTCACCGCTGCGTACGCGGATCGAAGGAATGGTGACACGGCGGCCGTTGAGCTGGATGTGCCCGTGGTTGACCATCTGCCGTGCCGCTGGAATGGTCGGCGCGAAGCCGGCGCGGAAAACGAGGTTGTCCAGCCGGCGTTCCAGGAATTCGACGATGCGGTTGCCGGTGGCGCCCTTCGTCCGCTTGGCTTCTTCCACGATTCGCCGCAATTGGGTTTCGGAAACGCCGTAGTTGAAGCGCAACTTCTGCTTTTCCAACAGTTGCATGCCGAATTCCGATTTTTTCCGGTTGGCTTTCTGGAGGCCGTGCTGGCCCGGCGGATTCGGATTGCCCACGATGCTGTGGCGTGAAAGTCCTGGAAGATCAAGGCCCAGGGCGCGCATGACCTTGCGGCGTGGTCCGGTGTAACGTGACATGGTTTCTCCTTAAAAGTCGTGTTGGTGGCTTTGGTGGCGTAGTTGTGCCGATGGTGTTAATGCAGCACTGGCATGGCTGCGTAATTGTCTTGTGCCACGCGGGTTGGGCAGGAGTGGATGTGCGTGGTGATCTTCCACTCGGCAAGCGTCTGTTCCAGCGTCTTCCTGAGATTGGGATCAAGCGCTTCCTTTTGCCGTAGCAGTGTTTCCAGATGCATGCACAGCGCAGCGTTCTTGCTGGCTGTCGTGCCGCGCAGGGCCGACGAGGAAAGCAGCGCGACGATGGCTGCCAGCCTCAGTGGCGTGGTCAGGATTTCCATAAATAATTCCAAGAAATTGCCAGTGAAAAAAACGACGCCCCGGCGCAGACCGCTTCGGTGTTCGCAGGGATAGGGATTGGTTTGCAAACGACAACGGTTATCATTAACTTATATTTTTACGAGCTTGTCAAATATTCGGAAATATTCGTGGAAGATAGCCTGTGTCGGTACATAAACCTCGATTTCTATGCGAACCATTCTCGTCTGTGTTGACATTTCTTTCCGCATTTATGAGAATTGTTATCAAGTAAGTTCTGTGAAGCCACGACGGGTCAGGCGATGGCTTTTCGTAAATGAACCGGGAGTGATGGGTTTATGGATACGACAAGCGAAGTCATGTACATGATTAACGATGCGTCGGGTTTGCCCCGTGAGGCGCTGGCTGAAGAACTCCTTGCCTTGCGCGGCGCCTTGCGCGACAGCCGCGAGCGTCTGTATCGCGGAGCGCTTGAAAGCACGCGGCGAATCTGCGCATTGACGGGCGAAGTGACTCGCCTGGAACAATTGAACGCTGCCTATCGCAAACGTCTTGAATCGATGGCGAGCGATGAACCGCTCATCGATATGGCACGTCGCTTGGTGCAATGTCGCGAGGAGAACGAAATGTTGAGAAAGGCGTTGGGGCGTGCCGGAGTCGTCGAAAAAGCGTTGCGCGATGCGCAGACGGAATGCACACGCATGGCGCGCGAACGCGACGGTCTGGCGCTCGAAGTGGCCATGTTGCAGCAGACCATGTCTGCTTCCTGAGGAGGCGAGTCGATGTCCGAGATCATGAACTACGGAGCGTTCGCCGCGACCTTGGCCCCGGGAAAGCCGGCGAAGAAGGTGTTGCCTGCCAGTCTCGGCTTCAAGTCTCCCGTTGCGCGTGTTGTCGGCAACGAGAGGGCGACTGTCGAGGGCGGCGCCAAAGGGACTTCACGTCGTCGTCGCCTGTGGGAGTTACCGCAAAAGTATCATTGCCCGATTATTGGTGTGTGTTTCGATGTGGCGGAATTGCGCCGACTGATTGGCAAGGTGCTGAAATATCCTGCCGACACCACCGATTACGTGTGGCACACCATCGCCGTCGGCATCTGCGATACCCGCTGCCCGTTGTCCGAGCAGTTGAATCGCCTTCTGGATCGCCGTTTTTCGCTTACCATTCGTCGCATGGCTGCATGCAAGACGGCCGACGATCTGCGCCTGTCCTGGCGCGAGATCTGCAGGATCGGCGGCGAGGTTCCCGCAGGGCTCTGGGCCATCTGCACGCATCCGGCGTGTGACGATGCGCTTGAGCAGGAAGTCCATGCGGATATCCACATGATCCAGCATCAGGTCGGCGCGGGAACGCGGATGGATCTGCAGGCCATGGAGCGCCTTTGCGCGGAAAACCGGCGCTTGCAGCAGGATCTGGAGACAATGCGCAAGCGCCAGGAGCAGCAGCGGATCGATCATGCTCAGGCGGTTCAGCGATTGAACCAGCGGATAGGGGGGCTTCAGGCCGGATTGTCGGCGCGTGAAGCTGCTTGTGAGCGCTTGCAGGGAGAAATGGAGCGCATGCGCGCGATGGCGCCCCATCTGGATGAGCGCTTGCAACTGCAACTACGTTTGCGTGACGCGGAACGGCGGATGCTTGAGGCCCAGGAGCGGGAAGCGCGTCTGCAAAAGGAAGTCGCCCGCCTGCGCGATTTCTCCGCCTTTGCGGAGGAAACCATCGAGGCGTTGACGCAGGAGGCGACGCCTGAGGCGCGAGGTCTCGCAGCGATCAACAGCGAGTCGCTTCTGGGGAAGAGCGTCTTGTGTGTCGGCGGGCGCTTGGGATCGGTCACATCGTATCGGAACGTAGTGGAACAATCCGGCGGACGTTTCATGCACCATGACGGAGGGCGGGAGGAAAGCCTGCGTCGCATCGAGGGGGCGCTGGCCGCTGCCGATATTGTCATTTGCCAGGTCGGCTGTATCAGCCACAACGCCTACTGGCGCGTGAAGGAACAATGCAAGCGGACGGGCAAACCGTGCATGTTCGTCAAGAACAGCGGCTTGTCGAGTTTCGAGCGCGTCATCAGCGAAGCCGGGAAACAGGTGGAAGATTCCGGTGTGCCGGAAGGGGATGCATAGGAGGTTCTCATGAGCAAGAAGTGCTGCAAGAAAAAGCCGGCATGCAAGAACTGCCCTAGCCACAAAAAGGGGAAGTAAGTGCGGAATAGCGCCTTTCCGACCACCAACTTTTATGGGAGTTGGCAGTCAATCGCTGTCATCTGACATGGGATACGTGGACGCTCACCAAGGTGCCTGAGGCATAATCAACTACAGTGCGTAGTGGCGAGGTGGATGGTGTGACGAAGAAATGGCAGGCGTATGTGTCTTTGTCAGTAGGCGTGACAGTCTTTGCTGCGATGGCGTTAACCTTGGTGGCTTTCTCTTTGCCGGTACGCGCCGATAGCCCGCCTATCTGTTTGGACAGCTTTCCAACCAAGCCGACTGAAGTTTCGGCCTATTCTGCGGTACCGGTCCACAATGCGCTGTTCAGGTACTTGCTCGTTCGATATGCGCAAGATGCGGCGCAATCGGAATACGAGTGTCGCTCGGACCATTTCCGGTATCGAGCCGAAATTCGCGGCGGGTCAGTAGTCGTAGAGTCGCGTTACCGATCCTCTGGCCGACTCCACACCATCGTTTCTTATCCGAGGGACGAAGCTGAGAGAGGTTTCCGTCGCCATGGCGTGACTGAAGCGTATTGGCCCAACGGCCGATTGCAGGCTCGAGAGTATTTTTGCCATGGCAATCCCGTCGGGTTTCAACGGTATTTTGATCAGAACGGTCGCTTGACAAGTATTGCTGACTTTACCAAGAGCGATTACCGCATTGAGCGTAATCCCCCCGGAAAACATACCTTGCTGACCGAAAATGGCGGGATATTGCATCCCTCTGCGCCTGTCCATTTCGGTTTTATGGAAGGATATGACCTGAGTCGGCCAAAAGCGCGGCGTATCCGCTTCATGTCCGCCTACTTTCCGTCTTCCGAGGATTGGAAGGATCTGGATCTAAACAGCACGGTTGCAACCTGGGCGAACGAAGGCCATCAAAGCACTGTCGCTTTGGGAAGCTCCGCTCCGCTCCGGTTGATCAATGAAGCTATGGACTACACGCCGTTCTGGGAGCATTTTCAGCGGGATCGCCTGGGTCTGCCGGGGCGAGACCCGGTAGACCCAGAAACGGCAAGACTGCTGCGTTGCCCGTGGCTGGACGACGCGATGTCCCTTGCCAAGGAGCGCCCAGAGTTTGCCTTCCCTAAGCCTGCGTCTGTGAGCGACTTTGAGCGCTCATCTACACCCCGTGCAAAGTACTTGGCTTGCATGGAGAACCCTAGTCCATTGTGCCTGTTGCAAAATGGACTAGGCCAGGCAAAGCTAGAAGACAGTCATCGCGATGTTTTCCTGCGCGGTGCTGCAGAGGTGGCCATGGTTATACATGAGCCTAATCTGGCGATTGAGGCGATGGATGCGATCCTGCAGAAACGAGAAGGATTCGGCACGCTTGACCCCCATTTTGCCCTGTTTGCCGCGATCAAGGCCCAGGCGGCAAGCCAAGCTGGGCAGCAAGGTTTGGCAGATGAATTGGCGCAGCGCGCTTTCGATCATGCTACGGCACCACGACCTGCACATGAGCAAAAGCTTACGGCCGAGGCTTTGCAGGCAATTGCGGTGCCTTTGGTCCGCGCTGGCAATATCGATTTGGCGCGCCGCGCTTATGAGCTCATTCAGGCGAGTTATCCCGCAAAGGCCGACGAAATTCTCATGGAGATCGGCTTAGTGGAATTAAGGGGGGGGCACGCGGACAATGCTCGCTCAATCGCCAACGACCTCCGTAGCAGAATATCCAACCCATGGAAATATCAGCCGGCACCGCCGTCATTCAACAGGCCTTGGGGCTATTTCTCTGCAGAGGAAGCGCAGATCCTGGCCCTCGCCAATAGCGTTCGCGGAGCCGCGGAGGGAAGCCATGCCGAGCAAGCCTCGGCCCTTGCGAAGCGAATCGAAATAGCTCTGCATGAGCAAACTTCCAGCCTAAAGAAATCATCTCGAATTCCATGGGCACTGGCCGCGATGTACGCGCGCTTGGGGTTACCTGACAAGGCACTGAATTACCTAGCGTCTGTCGACTATCGAAAGCAGGAAGCCATCACGGAGACAGCTGCCTTGCTCTGTGACGCTGGGCGCATTGGGGATGGGCAAGCCCTATTGGACTCACTGCTGGTCCCTGGCTTCGGGGAGGCATCGGCGGGCAGCACCAAGGTCATCGCCAATCTTGCGAAGGGCCGTGCCAAATGTGGGCAACCAGAAGAAGCCGTCAGAAACTTCGAGTTGGCTAGGTCTCATGCTAACAAAACCCCCTTCTGCAGCTCGGATATGTGCCGGAATTTCACAGCGATCGCTCACCGAGAGCTGGCCGAAGCCCTAATCGATGCCGGCGAACTGGATTTGGTAAATACCTGGGGGAACTTGGAATTTGCTCGTCCGGAGTATCAGATTCAGTGGGTGCAGGAGCAGATAAAGAGAGGAAAGTTCGTAGCCGCAGATGCACATCTTTCACGCTTGAAAGAAGTCAGCATCCGTCCTGGCCAGGCCGAGTTACGTTCACAGGTCTTGCTGATGGAAGGGGAGTTGCTGGCAAGTCAAGACCACATACTGCAAGCGACTGAAAAACGCATTGAATCGGTCAATGCGACGCGAAGCATTGGCGACCTTCCCAGGCGTGCAACGGCGTTCCGGCGTATCGCGCGCCTCATGGCAGCCCGAGGGGATCAAGCCGGTGCAATGCAACTGCTTGACGAAGCGTTGTATTCCTACGACGAAATCCTGGTAGGTAGAACTTCCCAACCGGGAGCCAATTTTGACGACGCGGCGACAGGATTCACGATATTGGCTGGTGATTTCGCACGTTTGGGCCAATCTGAGCGAAGCCAGGAGATTGTGGAAGCTTTTCGTTATCAGCCCGGAATGTTCGCCTATCGCCGCGATGCAGAAGCACGGGTCAATCGACTTGAGATCGAGTTATTGGTCGAGGCAATGAAGCAGGACAGGACAACAGAGTTGCAAACTGAACTCGAGAGCTATTCTCCTTCCCTGACGAAGCTGCTCGCCCTTGATCGGGTTCGGCAACAAGCGTTGTCCGGCGAAGAGTCAAAAAGCCACGCCAGTTATTGGACGAAGCAAGTTCTGCTGGCGAAAAATTACCTCGACCAAGCCACGAGCGATGTCGAGCGGCGGCAGATGATTGGAATTTTTGCCTCATGGTTGCGCGCTGTGAAGCTGGGGGCGGATGCTCAGGCAGGTCTTTCCAAGTTGGTCGAGTTGAGTGTCCGAATAGACAAGCCGGCGTGGCGGTCGCGTGCGCTTTGTGAGCTTGGATATACTGCGGCGTCAATGGCGGCGGATCAGGGCGACTCTTTGTTCACGGAAGGGTTGGCACTAGCCGCTCGGCATGAGCGGCGCACTTTCCCGCTTGATCCTCCGCCTTCCGGTGCTTGCGCCTTCTGGTTAAAGCAGGCTGGTAATCCAGTGGCAGCCAAAAACCAGCTCGATCAAACCATGCAATCGACTCGCGAACAGACGCTCCGTTCGCAAGGAATGGGCCGTTGGGTCTATGCCGGCGATCTCTTGAGTTTTGCTATTGCGGCATTTGAAAGCGAGCAGGGGGAAATATTAGTCGATTGGCGGACCAAGTTCTGGGAATAATCATGGCGAGTGAATTGTGCCAATCAACATGTGCGCAATCACTTTGCGTTGAAAGTCCGTTTCTGGCCGACTGCTGCCGAATTCTGTCTCGTAACGATCCCCTGCAAGTGCCTGATACTGTCGGTCAGATGCGATCGGGTGGTCAATAGTAGAGGTGGGATTCAGCAGTAAGGATTCGCCTCCGTAGCCGGCCTGAGTTGTCGTTGCGGTTGAAATGGCGGCTGCCGTGGCGCCCGGACCGTCGTGTCAGGTTCAACTGCTATACTTTACGCCCCTATCCAAGCCGATACCGATCCTGCCATGGCACTGAAATACCAGATTGTTCCCGTTACTCCGTTCGAACAGAATTGCACGCTGCTCTGGTGCGACGAGACCATGAAGGCGGCCGTGGTCGATCCAGGAGGCGACGTGCACCGGATCATCGCGGCAGCGGAAAAGCTC
>Ga0316613_10003253_pt1 | contig 10133 bp, 9 predicted proteins | sample OWC_soil_day10_C_2_FD_207647 | JGI IMG/M metagenome (GOLD analysis project Ga0316613, IMG submission 207647) | Wetland soil microbial communities from Old Woman Creek delta, Ohio, United States - OWC_soil_day10_CT_b | ecosystem: Environmental > Terrestrial > Soil > Wetlands | place: USA: Ohio... | reverse complement strand
CAGTGTGGTCCTTTAGAATTCATAAGGTGAGGGGATTTCTTTAATGGCTTTTCAGGACAAAACTCTAAAATGTAAGGACTGTGGCGTAGATTTTGTGTTTACAGCAGGAGAGCAGGAGTTTTACGCAGAAAAGGGATTTGAAAATGAGCCTGCACGTTGTCGCGAGTGTCGCGATGCGAAAAAACGCAGTCGCGAAGGTGGCGAACGTCAAACATCGCAACGAGAAATGCATGAGGTGGTTTGTGCTGGATGTGGTATTACTACACAAGTGCCATTTAAGCCTCGTAACGATAGACCGGTTTATTGCCGGGATTGCTTCACAGCGCAAAGATCATAAGTACGCAGCACTCGGATGAGAAATCATCCGAGTTTTTTGTTAGAATAATAAGTAAAAGAGTCTGGTATACCGTCTAAATCCCGTTGTATCTCTATCGGGAAGAAACTTTTTGGGCCGATCCTATATTACTGGTCTAACTATCGAAGAAGTTTGCAAGTTACAAAGTTAAGGATTTTTAAAGGCTGGTCGCTTAGAGAGCACCAGCCTTTTAGTCATTTTATATAGCGTTTTAGAGTGTCCCAGAAGTTTTCCCGGGTTCCTGCCATAATGATGATTACTTTTCCGCCATTAGCGAGATTATAGATTCGATATGCGATTTCATAGTTGGTTTTGTTATAATAGATATCATAGCCATATACACCAGATAAATCGCCACTTTTCTCTTTGCCGATAGAGGGTTCTTTTTGAATCTCTTCTAGTGCGCGTTTATATTTTTGTTTGAGGTTCTTATCTTTAAGTTTTTTGAAATATCTTTCAGCTGGGGGTAAAAAAATAAGCTGATGCATATTAATTATCTGTACCGAAGATTTCTTGGAATTTATCTTGGTTGTGGCTGGTCAAAGCAGTTTTATCTGCTTCGGTGATTAATAATTCGACAGCAGGACGAATCTTCTGGTTCATTTCTGTAAATTTAGCAAGTAATTGCTCGCCTGATAATCCTTGAGCGACAAGATCACTCAAAATTTCTACAGCAAATTCACCTGTGAATTCAGGAGAGATGGGTTTTATGACTAACGTCCCATCTTTAATATAGCAATCGACTTCATTAGATATTCCTAGCATTTCATGGAATTTAACAGGGATGGTAATTTGTCGTTTGCGGGAAACGCTAATTCTCTTTCTGTCCATGGCTTCACGTCCCAGTATATTTTTAGTAAGGATTCTCGTCATTATTATATACCTCCGGTCAAAGAAAGATGCATGTCAAACTTTCTTTGTTTCTTTGATTTTTATTATACTTGTTTTCAGGAGGAATGGCAAGGGGGCAAGTCTGGTAAGCCAGGTAAGCCAGGTAAGCGGTCAAGTAAAACATACCCAAAATGGACACTGAAAAAGCGAATATTGATGATGAGAGAGGGATAGTAGTGCTATAAAAGTGAAATTATACTAAGATAACAGTAGTCTTATTTCATAAAAATATTAAAAAGTTAAATTTAATTTTTTCAAATATTATTGTTGCAAATGTAGCAATGTGATACAATAAATGCATATACTGCAGTAAACGAAAGGGGAGGTTTTTGTATGAGTATTGCGATTCGCATTGATGAAGAGCTTTATGACCAAGCAAAACGGACGGCATTAGCTGAATCGAGAACAGTACCTTTGCAGATAGCCTATTGGGCAAAGCTTGGTAAATTAGCTTTAGAAAACCCGGATATGCCGATTGAATTTATTAGGGATATACTAATAGCCAAAAATATGAATGAGCATGAACCGTTTAGCTTCGAAGAATGATAGAATTACTGCGAACTCCGACTTTTAAACGGGCATATAAGAAGCTTCGGGACAATGAGCGTAAGGATGTCAATATAGCTATACAATATATTATCGATCATCCCGATGTTGGAGAACTAAAAACTGGCGACTTGGCAGGCGTTCGAGTGTATAAGTTCCGTATGCATGACCAACAAATACTATTAGCATATGAATACAACAGTAAAACAGTAATACTCCTCATGGCTATAGTAGTGCATGAAAACTTTTATAGGGATTTGAAAAGAGGTAAAGCCGTATATGGAGAATAGAAGAAGGATGAAGTGATATGAGAGTAGTAACAGAGGAGTTAGTGTTGCATTTTTTACAGAAATATCCTCGCCGCACGATTTCTCTTGTGGAGATAGAGAATGTAATTCCAGGTGGGATCGAATATCGAGATTTTGCAGGTAGTATGAAGAGGTTGATGGCGAACGAGGTCGTGGTTCCGATTCGCAGTCAGGGGACGAATCAAGCCCAGCCGCCATTGCCAATTCGATATCGCATTCATAAGCAGAGAATGCAGGCTGACTTTTTTGAAAGAATACGAAAACGTCAGCTTTCTTTGCATCCTAGCATCAATATAGAGCATTATTTTAAAGGCTCAGAAGCTCAATGGAATAGGGATCAGGTATGGCTGGATCGATTGGATGCGTATCTTAAGACTTTTGGTTTGCCAAAGACCGAGGCTTCTGTGTGGGAGCGCTCATATGAGATTATGGGAGATGAGAAATGGATTCGGGATGGTGGCGGTGGTGCTTTTTTGCTGCAGGTTGGTGTATATGAGAAACTGCAAATGATGGAGCTTGCTGAGCCTCTTAGGTTTGCACTCAATCCTAGGCGTATTCAAGATGCTCAATATTATCATTTAATTGTGGAAAATAAGACGACCTATGACGCTTTGGCAGACATTTTGCCCGAGACGGATCTTCTTACGCTGATCTATGGTGCGGGCAAAGGTTTTTTGAATAGTATCACCAAGTTGGAGAAACAGCTGCATCTTGAAGGTGCTTCACATACTTTGTATTATTTTGGTGACCTGGATTTAGAAGGCATCACCATATGGCATTTATTGAATCAACGTCGCCCGGCCTCTTTAGCTCTGCCCTTTTACCAGGCTTTATTGGACAAGGAGTTTCATCAGGGAAAAGAAAATCAGCGTAAAGACTCTAAAGCCTATGAACAGTTTTTGCAGAATTTTTTAGCTGCGGATCAGGAAAAAATCCAGAATCTTTTTGCCAAACAGGGCTACTATCCCCAGGAAGCCTTATCGATACAGGAGTTGCAGTATATGGGGAGGACCACTCAATGGAAGAGTATTTAAAAGATACGACGAAAGGTTTTGGAGAACGCTTTAGACGGTTGGCTGTTTTCACGCCTTTATTTTCCCTGAAAGGCAAGCGAAAAAGTGCTGCATTGCCTTTTGACATTGATTGGTTTAGTTTAGGGTTATTGACGTTGCTCTTTTTCTTTGAAAGTAAGCTGCATCGGCAAGGGAAAAAAGGCCGCCAGGAACTTGCTGATTATTTATATGAAGCGACCCAGGCGCAGATTGGTGCCCAGCGAAGCCACTATGATCTGATCACGGAAACCATTATGGATACTTTTCGGGATCCGATGGGCAAGCGTCATAATGAAGCTTTTTTCAATTGGGAGACTGGTGTTCAGGAAGTCGTTCAATTCTCCTTATTAAAAACCGATACTTTTGATCAGGAAAATAATCGGCAATATTTTACCTTGGATGAAGCGGGATTAGAGTTGATTTTTGCAACAAAAGAGTATTTTAGTGAGTTTCGGATTTCCATTGCCCAGCTCTTGATTCGCAAGCAACTGGAAAAGGGTGAGTTCTCAAGTGCCTTGCATGAAATCCATGAAATGCGCATTGCCGTGCAAGCCTTACGGGATCATATTCAACGTTTGGGGTTAGAGGTAACTCGCAATATTATTTCTGATGATACTTATGGGAAATATGCGAAGACCATCGAAAATGTATATGAACGGCTAACCCGGGAAGATGAAGAGTTTCGCGAGCTGTATAGTTTTGTTAAGGAAACAACGGCAAAAATTCAATTTGAGAGCCAAAAACAAGTCGATGAGGAGGCTCGTCTCCAGATTGCTCAGGTGTCTATTGAATTGGGTGAGGTGCACCAATTGCATCATGGCTTATTGTATAATGTGATGCAGCTGAAGAATAGAGCCTTGGAAGCGGCTAGGCAGGCGCTTTTCTCAGCGGGGATTCAAAGCTTTAACTTTGATCAGGAGATTGTATCCAGGATTGTATCTTCGCCTCTGCCGGAGGAAGCTGTAAAGGGATTGGTACATCCCTTTACCCGATTGCACCAGCAGACCAGTTGGTCTTTGCTGGCCCTTTTGTTTCCCCAGCGGCTGCAGCGAAGCGACCAGGAAGAAGAAACGGCAGCTTATCCTGAGATTGAAGAGGAAGAATATCGCCAGCACACTCTGCAGCAAGAAGAAAATTTTTGCCGCATTATGGAGGAAGTTATTAAGGTCATGGACGGCAAGTATTCTATGGAATTAAAAGATATGATAGCTGGTTTGCCGGGGGAGCTTTTGCAGCATCGTTCTTTCTATGATTTTTGGCTATTGCTCCATCAGCGGAGTCCTGTTGTGAAGGGGGTGGGGGAAGGCAAACATGTTTTGGATAAAGCCTTAGCCCTGTTAGAAGATGATATTCTGGAAGTTGGAGAAAAACCAGAATTTTTGCAAATTACAGAGCAGTATACACTACAGAATATGTGCTTTACGAGGCGGAGGAAGAATGGATGAATTATGAACAGCAGGATATAGTAAAAGCTTTTCAACTCTATACCCGCCTGGCAGCCCAAGGGTTTATTGCTGAGGAAGATGTGGAATATTATCTCATGCATGAGGACGTACAAAGTCTATTAGAACAGTTTGTTCACTATGTAGATGCTATATTGGTTCACGCAGGAGAGGTCCTGTATTTAGTGCCGACGGCTGGGTTATCGCCTTTTCATATCAAAAATGAGCAGGTTCGGCGGGAAATTGGTGCTAATGCGGTGAATGCCGATGTATATATGATGTATTTCTGCATTTTGGTGTTTATTGGTGAATTCTACAATAGTTACCAAGCCATAGGGATCCAGCGGGATTTTCTCACTATGAACGAGTGGCTGGATTTAGTCAATATTCGCATGGAAACGTTAGGGCAGCATTCTCCAGAGGAGCTCTTGCAATGTGCCCAGGAGTTGCAGTATAATTGGCCAGGAATTTTAGAGAAATGGAATGCCCTTAATGATTTAAAAGAATCGGCAGCGAACCAGAAGGGGAATACCGTCAGTCGCCTCAGCTTTTTGCATAAGGTATTACAGTTCATGTTCAAGGAAAATATTGTAATAGAAATTGGCTCTGGGGAATATGCGCTGACAGAAAAGACGCAAACCATTGTTCAGCGGTATTTTATGGAACTGGATTACAATCGAGGAATTTTGCAGTTTATGTATCAGTATGATGAAAGGAAGGAGGAATAGTATGCCGACCATCGCCCGTATTCGCTTTGCTAATGTAGTTTATGAGAACAGGCAAAAGCGCTATAATGATGAAATCTTTCAATTTGATGGTCATAATGGTGCTGTTTTACTGGAAAATGGCGGTGGTAAAACGGTTTTTGTTCAGACCTTGCTGCAAGCAGTAATGCCTCATGCCAGTCTGGCTGGACGTAAAATCCGCGATACGCTGTCTCTTGCCCAATCAGCGGCCCACATTGCAGTGGAATGGATTTTGCAGGAACATCCACGAGTGTATGGGCTGACCGTTGTTACTTTATTCTTGAGAAATGAGGAACTTCATTCCTATAAATATACCTATCGCTATATGCCGGAGGACAAGCAATCCATTACTCACCTTCCTTTTACGGTACAGGATGTTTTGGGGCGTAAACGTCCGGCTACAGCAGAGGAAATGCATGATTACTATTTGAAGATGAATGATCGTTCGCTGCATGCCAAGTTATTTGCGGATATCACTGATTATACTACTTATTTGGAGAAGGATTTTAAGCTGATTCATGATGAGTGGGCTTCTTTGGCGACGATTAATAGCGGGGAAGGGGATGTTGCAAAGTTCTTTGAAGCCTGCAAAACTACGAATGATTTAGTAAAAAAACTGCTCATTCCTACGGTTTTATTGGCTATTACCCACGAAGATAAGGCCAGCTTTATTCAGATGTTTGAGGAAAAGCGCGTGAATTTAAGGAAGTCCAAGCAATTAAAACAGCAAATTAAAGAAAACCAAAGTATTGAGCAGCAAGTGAATACGATCATGAAGGTATATGAGTCTGCCCATGTACGAGAAGAGAAGCATGCTGCGCTGCAGCAGCAAGGGAAACGGTTTTATCAAGAAGCGAGGAAAAAGCAGGGAGAACTTACTGGAGAGTTAGACCATTTAACTAGCAAAAATAACGCCTTGCTTTTGGAAGACCGATTACTCCAGGAACAAACCGAATCCCTGCGCATTGCTGAGCTTAAAGTAAAAGAGCAGCAAGCTTTAGGCGATTATGAAGCGAAGAAGCTTGAATATCAAGAGAGCCAGCAGCAACTTCATCAATTGGAACAGGCAAAGCATACCCTTGCCTATTTACGGGATAAGCAAGATCGGGATAGTAAATGGGCGCAGATACAAGAAGAGGAAGAAAGCCTGCGGCTGCAGACCAGCGGACAGCAGGATGAGGATTTAATGGCAACTCTCCAATTTGTCCATTGCCAATTACGCAGTGTTTATGACCAGAAGGAAGCGCTGCATCAGGAAGCTTTAACTGCCTTGGAGCAGCAGGCGGTTCTGCTAAAGGAAGAGATGAGAAAGCAGGCTAAGAGGATACAAGAACAAGAGAGTCTGGGGCAAGGTCTAAAGGAAGAGCAGGTGGGGCATCGGACAAAGCTGGAAATGTTACGACTTCGGCAAGAGCAAATCGCCCGGCAGATTCTTGCCAATGTGCGGGAGCAGCAAGTAGGGGAGGAACTGCTTCGTTGGAAAAAAGAAGCGGAATATGTGCAGCAGGCCTTGGTCAATCAGCTGCTGCTCTTGGGTCAAAAAGAAACGGAAGAAAAACGGAAGGGACTAGAGGTTGCTCAGTTGCGGGAGGAAGAGGTCAGGGTTCGCCTGCAAGTTACGAATCTGGATAATAAGCTGGAAGAGAATCAGCGCAAGCACCAGGAAGTCCTCTATAAACTTCGTGAGCTTCCTAATTTGAGAAATATTGATTCTGTTTATATTGAGCAAGGCAAAATCAATGCTGCTCTTGGTATTTTAAAGGATCGGCGCAGTAAAGAACTGGATTTGGCTAAAGAGCAGGAACGTCGTGATTTAAAGCTGGTAGATGCTTATGGAGAGCAGCAAAACTTTACTTTTGATGCTCATTTGCTGTCCTTTCTTAGAAATTGCGATTGTGTTGTAGAAAGCGGTACTGCTTATACAGAACGTTTGATGAAAGAAGGATATGGAACGCGAGAAGAGTTGTTAGCCCATTTTCCCTTATGGCCTATGTCGCTGATTGTTCAAGAAGGGGATAAGGAGGGATTGACAAATCGGTTATCGAAAGCTGGCAATTTTCTCACGTCTCCCGTCTTTGTTATGACGACGGCAGAGGCTCAAGGGGCAGCTCGGGGAACCTATCCTCAGACGACCGTTTGGCCTGAGTTTTGGCCTCAGGTTCTGGAAGAGGTGTCCTTTCGGGCATGGCAAGAGTATTTCACGCAAAAAGCCAAGGAAAGTCAGGAGATGCGGGAGAGTAAGGAAATCGCTTATCAGGAAGTCGTGAATCTCTATCGGCATTTGGATGAATTTTTTCTTGCCTATCCTCAGGCGGTCTACGAAAAGTGTCAACAAGATCAGTCTGATTTACAAGAACAGGCGGAGAGGTTAAAATGCAATATCGTGCTGGTGCAGCGCGAGCAGCAAGAAGCCAGCAGGGCTTTAAAAATCTGCCAAGAAGCCATTGGCAATTTAAATGGCAAAGCAGCTGCGTTGCATCGTAAAATTGAGCAAGGTACTGAATGGGAAGAGATAGAAGGAACTTGCCAGGTGGAAGAAAACGCCTTGGCGCAGTGTCTGATAGAGCTTGGGAAAAGCAGGGAAGCATCCCGAGTACTTCAGAAGGAGCAAACAGTGCTGCAGGCTCAAAAAGAACAATTGGATGCCAGCCGTGCTGCACGCAGGGAAGCGCTGAATCTGCTAATGGGTGAAGAATTACGCCAGGAATTGCAAAACTATTCTCCTATTGACCCTTTATTGCCAGAGGAAAGTTTAAAGGCGAAGCGTCTTAAGGTGAAGGAAGAATTGTCGCATTTGAACCAAGGCCGGGAGGTTATTGAAAATCGAATCAAGTCTTATCGGCAAGAATGGGAAAAATTCAATCGGCGTCTTGAAGGATATCAGGTAGATGTACCTGTCCAGGCTATTTTTCCAGTGGATGGTGAAGTACAGCTTCAGAATTTGCAAAGGGATATAGGGCGGCTAGAACCTGTGGTGAAACAAGACCGCCGTAATAGTGAACAAGCGGCAAGTTCTTGGAAGACATGCTGCACCCGCAGGGAAGAGCGGGAACGGTTTTACCTGGAGAAGTTTGCTGTCCAGGTTCATGTTTTTACTGAATTATTATCTGTGGTGAAAGAACGGTTGTCCGGCAATCGGGCTAGGGTTGAGGAAGAATTGGCAATGACAGCGGGCAGTCACCAACAGTTGCAGAAAGAAATGGAAAAGTGGCAAAAACTGATTACTAAGATGGAAACTCGTAATGGGAAATTAGAATTTTTAGCAGAAGCAATTCCCATTACGCTCTTAACGGGAGAAGAGGCTCAGTCCTTTCCTTATGAGAACATTGAGATGGTAGCTGCTTTATTGGAAGCGATGGAAACCTCTTATGAAGAGTTGGCAGCGAGTAAGCGGACCGTGGAGCAGGCGAAACTTAATTTTGAAAAATTTTGCCATCATTCTAACTTTCAAAATGAAAAAATGCGGCAAAATATTCTCAATGGTATTCGGCAAAAACAGAGCTATCAGCAATTAGTGATTTGGGAGAGGGAGCTGAAACAACATATTCAAGGGGCCAATCGAGTGGCCGCGCAAAATATGCAGGCCTACAATGAAGATATTAAACACTTTATTAATCAACTTCATTTGCATCTCATCAGTATTTGTGATGAAATGGGGCTGATTCAAAAGATGACAGGTGTAAAAGTTGAAGAGCATTATAAAACGATTTATGAAATAAAGACACCTGTATGGGAAGAAGGCGCTGCTAAAGAAAGATTACTGGAGCATTTGGAATGGATGACCGAGCAATTGGCAGCGGATAGCTACAAGCAGGAAGATGGCATGGAAGATAGTAAAAAGATACGAAAAAATATTGAAAACTGGCTGAGTCCTTCTTATCTCTTTACCCGGATTAGCCCCAATAAGAACTTTACGGTAGGGGTACGCAAAGTATCCAATGATAACCGCATCAGCAACTATCCTATGGATTGGGCCACGTCGAATAGTTGGTCGGGGGGAGAAAAGTGGAGCAAGAATATGGCTTTGTTTTTAGGGATTCAAAGTTATTTAGTAGAAAAGCGTCAGCCCAGCAGGCAGAGTAAAGGTCACAGCCGTACAGTGGTGCTGGATAATCCCTTTGGACAAGCTTCCAGTGATCATGTACTAGAGCCAGTGTTTTTTATTGCTGAAAAATTGGGTTTCCAAGTCATTGCCCTTACGGCTCTGGCAGAGGGAAAGTTTTTGCGGGATTACTTTCCCATTATTTATAGTTGCCGATTGCGGGCAGCAGTGGGTGGAGAGACTTCTGTCATGAACAAAGAGCTTCACGTGAATCATGCTTTTTTCCAGGACAAATACCCTCAAACTCTAACCCGCCTTGGGAAAATCAAGCAGATTGAGTTGCTGAGTTAAAGATAGAATTTTTAAATTTATGAACCACAAAGACGCAATGCCGCTGCTGCGGCACACAAAGGGGAAAGCAAAGAAAGATATAAATCAAATCCCCTTTGTGTCCTTTGCGCCTTTGTGGTTCAATTATATAAAATAAAATAATCCTACCATAGCATTGACTAAATATGCATTAAAAGTGTATGATTATAAAGAAATTAAGGATGTACGCAGGAGGGTTATTCTATGTCAAAGAAAATTATGTCATTACTAATTATAGTGGTGCTGATTGCATCATTTGGTTTAGTTGGGTGCAGTAAAGAGGGAGCATCAACTGCAAAAGTATTGAAAGTGGGTACAGATGCAGGTTTTGCTCCATTTGAGTTTCAAGATGAAAAATCGAAAGAATATGTGGGTTTTGATA
>Ga0316613_10003252_pt1 | contig 10135 bp, 5 predicted proteins | sample OWC_soil_day10_C_2_FD_207647 | JGI IMG/M metagenome (GOLD analysis project Ga0316613, IMG submission 207647) | Wetland soil microbial communities from Old Woman Creek delta, Ohio, United States - OWC_soil_day10_CT_b | ecosystem: Environmental > Terrestrial > Soil > Wetlands | place: USA: Ohio... | reverse complement strand
CGCATACCCGATTCCAGCTCCTTGAAACGCTCGGCTTCAGTCAGAGCCGGTTCGAGGCCTTGCGTTTCGGTCCGGTTGTCCTGAAGGAAGAAATCCGCTACCGGAGAGAAGTTGTATTCGGCGATAAATTGCGTGTGAATGTCTGCTGCTCTGGCCTTGCCATGGATTGCTCGCAGTGGCGCGTCCGGCAGGATGTGCGGCGTGCGGACGGCAAGGAAGCCGTGGTTCTGGCCATACAGGGCGGCTGGATAGACCTGGATCAACGCAAAGCCATCGTTCCGCCAGCCATGCTTTCTGCGCTGATGCGAGAAATACCTCGAACGCCCAATTTTACGGTATTGCCCTCTCTTATCCGGCTCGGCAAAACTGGTTAACTGGCAACCGCCATTGGCAACGTCGCGATGCTTCCCGGCGTTGATGAAGCGCAATCCGTTCCGGATGGAATACAGCGAATCTAATCCAGAGTTGTGCTTCCATCCAGGCCGTGACTCCCTCGGCAGAAACATTGACCAGTCCGTGCAAGGCAACGAAAGAAACCGATGAAAGCAATGATCATGGATACCCCGGGTACAAATCTGCGGCTGACGGAAACGCCGGTTCCGAAATGCAATCCGGACCAGATACTCATGAAAGTACATGCCTGCGGAGTCTGCCGGACTGATCTGCACGTTGTCGACGGCGAGCTGCCACATCCAAAACTTCCTCTTGTGCCTGGCCACGAGATTGTCGGTTCAGTGGTGGAAACTGGCGCTAACGTGAAGGGCTTTGTTCAGGGCGAGCGGATAGGCGTACCCTGGCTTGGGTGGACATGCGGCCGCTGCCGTTTTTGCAAAAACGACCAGGAAAATCTGTGCAATGAGGCACGTTTTACCGGCTATACACTCGACGGGGGCTATGCCGAGTATGCCGTAGCGGATCATCGCTATTGTTTCTCCCTGCCCGAGCGCTATGACGATATGGATGCCGCCCCCCTGCTTTGCGCCGGTCTGATCGGTTACCGCGCATTCGCTGCTGCAGGCAATGCAGACAGCATCGGCATCTACGGATTCGGGGCGGCAGCCCACATCATCACGCAAGTGGCCGCCATGCAGGGCAGGAAAGTATTCGCCTTCACCAAGCCGGGAGACGCAAAGGCACAGCGTTTTGCTCTCGACATGGGCGCTGTCTGGTCGGGAAGCTCCCTGGAAGCGCCCCCAGAAGAAATGGATTCCTGCATCCTGTTTGCGCCGGTCGGTGCGCTGGTGCCTCAGGCTCTTCTTCACACGGTTAAAGGCGGAACCGTCGTATGCGCCGGCATCCACATGAGCGATATCCCCGCTTTCCCCTATTCGTCACTCTGGAGCGAAAGGACCATCCGTTCCGTCGCCAACCTGACCAGGCAGGATGGTCTTGATTTCATGGAAATTGCCGCCCAAACGCCGCTCCACATAGAGGCCAAACCCTATCCCCTGGAAGCGGCCAACACGGCACTGGACGATCTGCGGAGTGGGCGACTGGAAGGCGCGGCCGTACTGGTCAACCCATAGCGAAAGAAAACCTGGCACGAAACGTGCGTAATGGTAAGTGAGCTGACGCTCCATCCCTTTTTAGTGCGTAATAACTGTGCTTTTCGCCCACCTCGGTGGGCGTCTTTTTTGCATTTGCCAATCGTTGAACCGGGAACAATGCGAACTCCTGCTCGATGAATCAGCCATGCCTACGCTGCATCGTCCATTATTTCCTGCCGCACCCTGACTGCGGTCGAGCGCGGATGAACCGGCAGCCCGCGTGCTTGCACGCTGGCACGAGTGAATGCAGCACCAAGCAAGAGAATGAGCGACGAGTAGTTCACCCACATCAGCAGCAGCACCAGCGATCCGGCAGCGCCGTAAACCGAAGCAGTTGCCGTAGTCGACAGGTAATAGGCGATGAGGCCACGCCCGAAGGAAAAGAGCAGTCCTGTTACGAAGGCGCCAAGCCAGACGTCGCGCCATTCTAGGACCACGTCAGGAAGCACCCGGAAGATGATGGCGAACAGCAAGGTCACGACCATCAGCGAAGCGCCCCAGTCGAGGCCCAACAGCAGTCGATTTGGTATTGGCACCCATTCCTGGGCAAAGAGTGCGACCGCCTGGACGACGATGCTCAAAAGCAGTGAAGCCAGCATGACGAAACTCATACCGAACACCACGACCAAAGACAGCAGACGAGCCTTTAGATAGAGGTAGAGTGTGCTGCGGGATGGCTTGGGCATGACGCCCCAAATAGTGTTCAGGGATGTCTGCAACTGAACGAAAATCGCCGTTGCACCAATCAATATCGCTCCAATTCCCGCCGCTGTCGGCAGGATACCGCTGTTCTCGATGCGGCTCCCGTCCACAGCCGCCTGCACAGCGGACGCCGCATTCGCTCCGATCAATTCCTGCAACTTCTGTGCGAGCTGTCCCTGTGCAGCCTGCTCGCCAAGCGCTACGCCAATGATCGTCACTGCAATGATCATTAATGGTGCAACCGAAAAGATCGTATAAAAAGCGAGTGCCGCCGCCTGAGCGAAAGATTGCGCATCCAGCCATAAGTGAATCGTGGCCTTGAGGACGCTGAACCAGTATCGTGTACCTTTCTTTGCCATTCCGTATCCTCTTTCCGACATTACCGTCCTCAAAAGTGGCCTTGGACAACTTAAAAACAGTCAATTCCATGTCTGCCCCATGCTTCGGCAACCTTGTTCCGGTCATCGAGGACGGTACCCTGGCGCCTGCGATCATGCAGCGACACATCCTCAAGCCATGCGGTTTTCAACAGATTGACCAGTCTGAAATCGTTGATCCCCCTCATGCGCAACACGAGATCGACGTCATGCGCCTGCACGAGGGTATGGTCTACCAAACACTGGATCGTCTGCGGCCTGACTTCCTCGCTGCAGCCGCTCCATATCCGGACATCGCAACACTGCCGCAGGTGCTCCATGGTCCGAATGACAGGCTCGTTCGGCCGATCCTTTACGGAAGCGGCGAAGTACTTGTGCCACCTCCTTTGATCCCGCCTGTTATCCAGAATGTGCTGCCGGTGATCGGTCAGCGCCAGCGTGCCATCGAGATTAAAAATGTAAATCAGCCTAGTCATCTCTTATCCTGGCAGTAGGATGAACCTATGCGCAACAGATCGTCTAGTTCGCCCGCCGACAGGGGTTTCGAGAAGAGATAGCCTTGCGCATAGTCGCATTCCGCCAGGCTGAGCTTCTGGCGCTGTTCCTCCGTTTCCACGCCTTCCGCAATGACTTTCATGCCCAGCTTGTGCGCCATCACAATCATCGCTTCGCACAGGACCATGTCGTCGGCATCGTGCTCCAGGTTGCGCACGAAACTCTGGTCGATCTTGATGTAGTCGATGTCGAATTTCTTCAGGTACGACAGCGACGAGTACCCCGTGCCGAAATCGTCCAGCGCCACTTGTATCCCGGCATCGCGGAATGCCAGTATCTGCCTATTGACCTTTTCATTCGAATCGAGGAGGAGCCCTTCGGTAATCTCGACCACGATCGCATCACCGCCCACTCCCGTCTGAGAGAAATATTCCGACCAGGTCGAAAGGCTGATGTTGCCATTTTTCAGTTGCGCAGGTGATACGTTGACGCTGATCTGGAATGCTGGATGATGCCATTCCCGCCACTTAGCCACCTGCTTGACCGCCTCCTGCATCATCCAGTTGCCGAATGAAGTGATCATTCCCGTATCTTCCGCAGCCGAAATGAACTCCTCGGGGCTGATCATGCCGCGAGTGGGATGACGCCAGCGGATCAATGCTTCAGCCTTGCTGATGCACCCATTTTTGATCTCGATGATCGGTTGATAGACGATCTCGAACTGGCTGCTTTCCAGCGCCCCCCTCAGATCGTTGACCAGCCTCATCCGGGATATGGCTGCCTCCTGCATTTCCTGCGTAAAGAAGTGGTACTGGTTCCTTCCGCCCTGCTTGGCGGCGTACATGGCCTGGTCCGCATTTTTCAGCAAACCCTCCAGTTCGCTGGCATCCTGGGGATAGAGCGTGATACCGATACTGGCGGAGACATGAGCGACGTCTTCATTCAAAGTGACTGGCCTGGCGATCTCGCCCAGTATATGGCTAGCAACCCGGTTGACGTTGCCGGGATCCTGCAGTTCCGTCAGGATCACGGTGAATTCGTCGCCGCCGAGTCGCGCCACAGTGTCGATCTCGCGCACACAGCGCTTGAGCCGTTCCGCCACTTCTTTCAGCAGCAAGTCGCCCATGTCGTGCCCGAGCGTGTCGTTGATGTCCTTGAATCCGTCCAGGTCGAGGAACATCAGCGCGATGGGCAGGTTCGTTCTGCGGGCATTCCGGATTTCGTGGCGCAGATGGTCCCTGAACAGGTTGCGGTTCGGCAGGCCGGTCAGGGCGTCGAAATTGGCCTGGTGCCAGATCAGGTCGTCGGACTGCTTTTTCTTCGTGATATCGGAAAACAAGGCAACCCGCCTCAGGACGGAACCGTCTGGGTTGAATGACGTATTGATAGTGATGAGTTCGGCAAACTCGGAACCGTTCCTTGCTCTGTTCCACAGTTCTCCTCTCCAGCGGCCGGTTGCACTGATTGATTTCCACATCGCTCTGTAAAACTCGTCATCCTGACGACCCGATTTAAGCAGATTCGGATTTTTCCCGAGCACTTCTTCCGCCTTGTAGCCGGTTATGCTTTCGAAAGCCGGATTGACTGCAATAATCCGATTATCGGCATCCGTAACCATCATTCCTTCGCTGCTATCTTGATAAACCAGAGCTGCCAGCCGCATGGAATCCTCGGCCCGTTCTCTTGCGGCTTCCCGGTCGAAATTGTTCAATGCGAAGCTGATGTTGTCGCTCATTTCGCTTAGAAGACTGGCCGTTTCGTCATTGAAAGCGCCAGCCTGTTTACTGTATGCGATGAGCATTGCGTACGCCTTTTGCCCACGATCCAGCGGAAGCGCGGCAATCGACTTGAATCCGTGTCGTGCCGCATCCTGGCGGCAGTCTTGTGTCAGCTTGTCTGTGCTGATATCGTTGATGAAGATAGCCTCGTTCTCACGAATTCCCGCGCCTTCTGCACCCTGTCCATGCAGCAATCCTTGCTGCATGCAGGGAAGAGACTCATCATTGATATCGGTATCTCCACTTCCTTCGATCGCCAGCGAAATATATTTCCCTTCCGCTTCGAGAACACCAATAGAGACCAATGCCATCTGACTGAACCGCACGACAATCCTGCAAACCGACGAGAACAACTCCTGTTCGGATGTGCAATGGATGATTGCCTGGTTGGTCGCGCTAAGGGTGTGATACATATTTTTTAGTTGCCGTTCCCTTTCCTCGGCTTCCTTGCGGTCCGTGATGAAATCAACGAAAAGAAGTATTCCTCCAATCTCGCCATGAATGAACCATGGCCTTACTTCCCACTGGACCCACTCCTTTCTTCCATCCTTGCGTTCAAGGACATCCTCCTTGCTTTTCACCGTCTCACCTGCCAAGGCGCGCCGATGCGCCTCCTTGAAATGCTCAGGCATATTGGGTACGACCTGATAATGACTCAGGCCGATCAAATTGGCTTGGGACGTATGAAATTCATCGAGAAGTCTCCTGCTGACCACCAGATAGTGCATATCCTTGTCGAACATAGCGATAGCGGCAGGGGCATTCTCGACGAACAGGCTCAGAAGCTGCTCCTGTTCGCGCAACGCTTCCTCCGCCTTGGTACGTTCCGTGACATCGACCGCCATGCTGATGACGGCTCTTCTTCCATCGTCCAGTTCGCCGATCGGTGATGAAACGAAGTGCCAGATTCGGGTCGTTCCATCCTTGCAATGGACTATGAATTCGCCATTGTCGACCTGGGATTTGATGCCATACAGGTGCTTTATGGCTTCGCGAACCTGCGCCGCCTGCTCTCCATATGCTTTTTCGGTCCAGTCATACACGGTCGGAATTTCCGACGAAGCATAGCCTGTGATCTGCGTCAAAGAGCGATTGTTCTGCACGATTTGGCCATCGTCTGCATGGACCATCATCGGGAAAGGCGCTTCTTCGATAATCCTGCGCAATCTCACTTCGCTTTCCTTGACAGTCCGTTCGGCTTCCCTCCTGAAGGCATCGCGGTCAAAATTGTCCAGCGCAAAGCTGAGGTTTCCTGCCATGCGGTCCAGGAGCGAAATAACCTTATCGTCGAAAGCATCGAGTTTTTCGCTATGGATTGAAAAGATGGCGTAGGGCTTTCCGGCGCGAAGAATAGGAAAGACAGCGCCTGACTTTATTCCATACTGCGCCGCCAGATCTCGCCAAGGCACCACTCGCTCATCGGCGCTGTAATCGCTGATCACGATGTAGCGATTCTCACGAAAAGCCGTTCCGGTTGGCCCATTTCCCTCAGGTAAGTCCGGAAGAATGGATACATTGATGTTTTCGGAGTATCCGATCGCCTTGCCGTAATTGGCGACCGTGACAATTTTCTTTGCGCCGATATCCGCAATTCCTATCCATGCAAGGCACATTTCGCCGTAATCGACAGCAATACGGCATACCCGTTCAAAAAGCGCGGTCTCATCCAATTGATGAATGATGGCTTCGTTGGTAGCGCTAAGAGCACGGTAGATGTTCTTGTATCGCCGCTCCCGCTCCTGCGCCTCCATGCGCGCCGTAATATCGTGTCCGATTCCGAGCACACCGACCAGCTTTCCGCTCGATGTCCTGACCGGCGCCTTGGTAATCTCGAACATGGCCGATTTCCCATTATCGGCATAGGTGAGATACCGCTCCGAGGTTATTGCTTTTCCTTCTTTGATCGCTTCCTTGTCTTTTTCATTGAAAGCGTCTGCAAGTTCCCTTGGAATCAAATCGTAGTCGCTGTGGCCAACGATATCTTTTTCTTCGACGCCGAAAAATCGGGCTGCCGATGGGTTGCACCACAGGTATATTCCATTCTGGTCTTTAAGCCAAATGTTGTCTGGTATGGTCTGCAGCAAGCTGCGAAGCCTTAATTGTTCGATCGACAGGCTCTGGTTGGCCTCCTGAAGACTCCTGGTTCGCTCATCAACTGTCTGTTCCAGACTGGCGCGTACGTCCTGTTCGGCCATCTGCGATCTGACCAGGCGCCAGATTGCAAGGAAGAACAATCCGAGGACCAGAAGGCTCCCTCCCGCAAGCCTGGCCATGAATGACGACAAACCTGCATTGTATTGCGCTCTCGGCAGGAGAAATATCGCCTTCCACTGATAGGTATTGCTGCTCGACTGCCTGAGGACAGGTACGTTCGCTTCGCCACTTGCAGACCCGATAAGGCTGTCACCCTGCAAAGGCCGGACAGTAGAAAATATCCATAAACCTTCACCAGTCTCGAACTGTCCCTTTTCTTCTGAACTGATACGCCTCCATGCTTCCGGATAGCGCTGGCCGATAGTCAGATCGTTTCGGCCCAGCATGAATCCGAATTCATCGTCAGAAGAGTGCCCTTTCAGCCAGTACCCGGCCTGATTGACCAGCCATGCTGAATTTCCGTCATGAATGCTATTGCTTGCAAATCGCGAGAGCAATCGCCTGGCCGAATAATTGACCAACAGCAGGCCCCTCTTCGTTCCTTTACTGTCGACCATGGGGATGCCAAGACGAATTGTCGGATTATAGGGAACCTCAACTTGGCCCCGTTCGATATTCAGGTCCAAAGGTGACACATAGATCTGGTGTGCTTCCAGCTTGATCGCATCGATAAAGTAGTAACGATCGCGCTTGCTCTGCAGCATGCCGCCCGGAATGATCACAGGCCTGCCGCTTTCAAAATCGACGCGGACGCGCTCCATGCCACTCTCATCTATCCAGCGAATCTGGTCATATATCTGCTTCGCCCCCGAGAACTCGGCCCAATCCGATGCAAGGCTGGCCAGATTGCGCTCGCTTGGATTTTCAAGAACACGCAAATTGACCATCCTGCTGGCCAGATAAAGCAGATCCTGTTCAGCGACCTGAAGCGAGCGCCCGATTGCGGCTATCCCGACATTGAGGGCCTCCTGGACTTTTCCAGCCCGCTCCATGTGGACACTTTCGTGTTCGGTTCGGCAAATCAGAAATGCGCTTATGCCAACCAGCAAGACAACCGGTAGAAAGAAGGAAAGAAATCGTCTGACAAACCCGAACGATGCAGAGCGCTCCACTGGGGGCCGACTCATGACTTCTCCTCTTGGGCGGATAGGACGCAGGAAAATCCATCCAACACCATAAGGGAATCAAGTGAACACGATCTAATCTTTCACAAACTTTTCGCTTGATCGCCAGCCGTTTCACAAAGCATCAAGCCGATAGGCGGTAATGACAAGAAAAACAAGAAAGCGATCGATGCGAGGACGATGCATCCAACCTGTTCGTCCCATTCCATTTGGCCAAGGTAAAAAAAGCCCGCACACCTCGCGGTGGCGGGCATAAGGTTGATCGTAGCCTGGCGTTACCAAAAATAGCAAAACCATAAAGGGACTACAACTGCATCTTACACCCAAACTTTGAAAGTTACACAAAGTTACGCGACGATACCATCAAGCTCAACAATTTTATGATACGATCAGCGAAGTTATAAAAACAAGACAATCACGCACGAAGGAAAATCCGGACTTTTCCTTCCAGGCCAACCGCTTTGCAGCCGGCGATAGAGCCTTTTTCCAACACAACATCAATCAGGCTGTACGGAACGGGAAAAAAACAGCTTCCCGTTCCGAATCTTGACGGATCAACGCAGCACCGCTCATCAGACGGTCTCGTCTGTGCAGCTTCCTCTTGCGCCCCTTATCAAAGGACAGGTAAAGGGCGGGTTTTTGATAAAGCAGTTCTGCAGCCGGCCGCTTGCAACGCAGGTCTCGTCTGCCGGACAACCGGGACAGGGAGTATGAAGATGAAGAATGTAAAATCCATTAACCAAGTCAAGCCCATCCGAGTCGGATTGATGGGATTCGGCAAAGCTGGCAAGGCGGCAGCGTCTACATTGCTGCAATCGCCTCAAATTCGCCTTGAATGGGTCGTCAGGCAGGCCACGCTTCTTGAATATCACTCTATCCCGGAATTTCTTGGAATTGACTCGGATGAGCCCGGATACATTTATTCTTCGCAGCACATTTCAGCCGAAACGTTGCTGGAAAAGCATCCTGTCGACGTCATCATCGACTTTTCTTCGGCATCGGGAATCGATTATTACTGGCAAGCCGCAAGACGCAGAGGAGTTAAAGTCGTCAGCGCCATATCGCATTACTCCGAAAGGGAAATCGGCCTTATAGACAGGATTGCAGAGCGCTGCGCCGTCCTCTGGTCTCCCAATATCACGATAGGAATCAATTACATGATCCTTGCAGCACAAGCAATGAGAAAAATTGCGCCCGATATCGATATCGAGATCGTTGAAGAGCATTTCAAGCAAAAACCTGAGTTGTCCGGCACGGCCATCAAGCTGGCAAACAGCCTCGGCAAGGAAAAAACAGATATCAAATCAATCCGGGCAGGCGGAATCGTGGGGAAGCATGAGGTCATATTCGGATTCCCCTTCCAGGTCGTCCGACTGACCCACGAATCCATTTCGAGAGAAGCTTTTGGCAATGGTGCGATTTTCGCTTGCAGACACCTGCTCGACAAGGGGCCGGGCCGCCACACCTTTGAAGAATTGATCGCCCCCTATTTTCAGGTATCGGCAGGTCGCTCTCATGTAAACAATTGCTCGTGCCAATGCGTTGTCGGGGTATGATCCGCTTTATCTCTTCGTAAGTGAATTTCTGTCCGCGCCGCGAGGCGCGGACTCAACATATAGTCAACGCCATGGATAAACTTTATTCCATCTTTGTCCAGGGAGACCTGAAGGGATTTCTTCAGCTCTCGCAAACACTCCTGCATATTCTTCTGATTCTGGTACTGGCCTGGATACTGCTCAAGCTATCTCAGAAAGCGGTCATCATGCTGAAGACCTACCTGAGCGCCAGGGCCTCCAACAGCCTGGAAGAAATCAAGCGGGTCGATACGCTAAGCCAGGTCTTCCACTACATCACATCCGTCGCGATCAGCGTCGTCGCCGGCATGGTTATCCTGAGCGAAATGGGCATTTCCATCGCCCCGATCCTGGCCACCGCCGGCGTGCTTGGCATTGCAGTTG
>Ga0316613_10003251_pt1 | contig 10139 bp, 7 predicted proteins | sample OWC_soil_day10_C_2_FD_207647 | JGI IMG/M metagenome (GOLD analysis project Ga0316613, IMG submission 207647) | Wetland soil microbial communities from Old Woman Creek delta, Ohio, United States - OWC_soil_day10_CT_b | ecosystem: Environmental > Terrestrial > Soil > Wetlands | place: USA: Ohio... | reverse complement strand
CGTTGCCGGGACCTCCGCCTGTCATTACATATACAAGATCAAACACCTTAAAGCACTGAATTGTAAGCATAATCAGCACGAAGAATGTGGTCGGAGTCAGCATGGGAATCGTAATATACCGAAGCTTTTGAAAACCATTGGCTCCGTCAATCCCTGCCGCTTCATAAAGGGAACCTGAGATTCCCTGCAGAGCTGCCAGATACACGATCATATAGTAACCCATATATTTCCATACACTTACCACAGAAATGGCTACCATGGCCCATTTCACATCAACAACCCATCTGGGAGGTTTGGAAATGCCGATGAATTTTAAAAATTCATTGATGGGTCCAAAATCCGGCTGAAATAACATGTTCCATACCGCACCTACCGCTACAATGGAAGCAATGTAGGGGAAATACAACGCTGTACGAAAGATCGCTATCCCTTTTAACTTATGATTCAGTAAAACTGCCAGTAAAAGTGAAAGCACCAGAGTTGGGAATACCGTGAGCAATGCATATTGAATGGTGTGAAGAAAGGATTGAACAAATATCCTGTCACCAAAAATCTGAGCGAAATTTTTTAATCCAACAAACTCCATGGGAGCCTTGGAGCCATCCCACTTCATAACACTTAAAATAAAGGAAAAAATAACGGGAATGAATACGAAAATAGCATATCCGATTAAATTGGGCAGAATAAAGGAATAACCGACCAGGTTACTTCGGATTGCTTTCTTTTGATGCGGCGTCAATGTAGTTTTTACTTCTTTCATACTGGGTTAACCTCCTTTTCACCTGCTTTTTGCCACAAAAAGAGCGCCTTGTTTAAATTTTAGAAAAGGCGCTCTTTGGCAATCAATTATATTTTACCAGCCTTTGATCTCTGCAACACGTTTGTTCAGTTCTTCGATTCCCTGATCAACCGTATACTGCTTAATCATTATCATTTCATGAACTTCGTCAAGAGCCTTACGAATTTCTTCGATCTTTGGGTCTAAAGGACGGTCAAATGTGTAATGAGTATAGGACAATGCTTCAATATTTGATTCTCCCTCCGGGAAGAACTGTGCGGAAGCGATGGTCTTTAAAGATTCCTCTGTCTGGATACCGGTAAATACACCCTGTTCAGCCAGAATATTTGCTGCCTCTTTACTTGTGGCAAATTTTACAAAATCCCAGGATAAGTCAGGTTGGTCTGTATAAGCACTGATTCCGATGGGAGTAAGTGCCCCTACCGTATATCCTGATTCTGTATCAGCCGGATGAGGAATTCTTGCAATGCCCCAGTTAAAGGAAGTCTCATCTGCTGCACGGGACTGAATCATAGTGGCGATAAACCAGGTTCCCATTGGCATCATAGCGCACTGCTGATTTTTAAATACGGATGAGTAATGGATATTTGCTGTCTTTAAAGTCGAGTAATCCTGAATGTATCCTTTATCCTGTAAGGAAAGAGCTGACTCATACCAAGGCTTTAAAAAGGAATAATCTTTTTCAACAACTGTATGCTTGCCATCCTGAACGGCCCAGTTTGTTACAAGCGCCTGCCAGGTATGATTATGTCCGCCGTATACCTTTGAGCTGCCTTCGCCGGAAGTCATTTTACCAGCCAGTTCATTATACTCATCCCAGGTCATATCATTGGAAGGATATGCAACACCTGCCGCATCAAAAAGATCTTTATTGTAGTATAATACATACCAGTCGGAACGGTATGGAAGGCCGTAAGTAACTCCGTTATACTGAAGCTGCTCTGCGGCTCCATTGTAAACGGATGTATCAAAGTTATCTTTTTTCATGAAATCATCAAGAGGAAGAAGCTGCTTTTTATCAGCCATTTGAAGCATGGAGCCCATATCTTTTACCCAGATAATATCCGGATCCGGCTGAGCTGCGGATAAACTGATTCCCAAGGAATTGTTGTACTCATCAGCAGATGTGTCAATGACTTTGATCTCAACATTGGGGTTTTCTTTCATATAGGCATCAACTACTGCCTGAAACTGAGGAGATGAATCATAATCCCATGTTGTAACGGTAAGAACCTTCTTTTCACCAGAGTTCTGTGTTTTATCGCCTGCCTTTGAAGAATCTGCGGCAGTCGTTGCCCCGGTTGTATCTGCAGCACTGCTTTCAGCTGTTTTGCTGCCACATGCAGTTAAAGATGCACACACCATTCCAGCTGCTAATACCATAGCTAAAACCTTTTTTAATTTCATTGGTTCGTGACCTCCCTTATTTTTAGAACTACGCGCGTGTTCTTTATGCTATAAAGATACCAGATCTGAGGCTATATCGGAATAAACGATTTGCATAATTATATTATTTTTTTTACCCTTTTCGTGCCTTTAAAAATAAAAACATATAATTTATTCATATTTTTATAATTTTTTAAGATTCATTTCTATTGAGTTGAATTTCTGCAAAATAAAGGATATGATATTACTAAATTTGTTCACAGGGAAGAAAGGAGGATACCATGCCCCGTACATTCCGGTATAAATTTCTTTTATACAATCTGCTGATGGTTATTATCATTGCATGTGCTGTTAGTTTTTATAACTATCACTCTCATTATAAGGACGCATTGGAGAACGAAACCAGAAATACAATGAACCGGATCCAGATCTTATCAGATCAGATGGAAGTGGCTTATAAGGAAATGGTCAACATTGTTGTCACCTGCTCCGAACGGAAATCGTTATTTTCCTCTCCTTCCTTTAAAATCGGAGATCACGGGGAATCTGCCTATATTAAGCTTTATGCCGCCAATGTGCTGAGAGATTTTTGTGCAATTTCAGGTTACAGCAAATATATTTATAAGATCACACTTTATAATAATGGAGAAGTTTTACAAGCCGGCAATGCTTACGGTTCCACCCGGGATGTGGGTGACATTCAAAATGCCCCCTGGTTTCATGATCTGCTTTCCAGAGAAAATACCCAGTACCTTCTTTCTCTGGAGGACAACCCTTTTTCACCTACCAATTATACCCCCAAGATTCTGCCCCTTTTAAGACCTTTAAAATATGCTTCTAACGGGCAGCCGGAAGACGCATGGATATTTCTTGCTGTCTCTCCCAGGCTGTTTTCTGATACACTGAAAAGCATGGGAGACGGTCAGATACTTTATGCTGCCACTTCAGACGGAACTATTATTACTTCTGTGAACGGAGATTCTTTTAACGTTGACCATTTGCTGGGAACCTTAAAAGACAGGAAAGAACCCCAGGGAAATTTTCGCACCCGGCTTGATGGGGAGGAATGCATCATCGCCTATGAAAAACAGGCTGTCAGCGGATTGATCTTCTTTCAGGTTCTTCCAGTATCATCTCTTAATCTGGACCATGGAGTGATCGGCGGCACCATCAGCCTTATATTCTTTTTCTGTTTTGCCATCGGCCTGACCTTGTCCTGGTTTATATCCCGCCAGTTAAGCGCTCCCATCAGCCGCCTGAAAAAACGTCTGGAATTTATCTCCCAAGGTAACTTTGATCCGGACCGTTCCATTGAAACGGCTGATGAGATCGGAAGCATTGGAAAGCAGATTAACCAGATGTCCAGCCGGATCTCCGACCTCCTGGAAACAAGGGTACAAAGCGAAAAGGAAAAAAGGGATTTAGAAATTAAAATGCTTCAGGCTCAGATCAATCCTCATTTTCTTTATAATACCCTGGATTCTATTAAGTGGATCGCAACCATACAGAAAAGCAGCGGAATCGTACAGGTTGTCACCGCCCTTTCCTCTCTGCTTAAAAATATGGCAAAGGGATTTAATGAAAAAGTAACGCTTCGTCAGGAATTGGATTTTTTAGAGAACTATGTTATTATAGAAAAAATCCGGTATATTGAACTTTTTGACGTATCAACCCAGGTAGATCAGGAGGTTCTTTACGATGCCAAAATCGTGAAGCTGACCCTTCAGCCCATTGTAGAAAACGCTATATTTAACGGAATTGAGCCAAGCGGAAGAAACGGGCTGATACAGATACACATTTATTCTGAAAACGGGATACTCTATATTTCAGTAAAGGACAATGGCATTGGCATATCACCTGAAAATATAGAACAGCTGCTGACAGATACCTCCCGTATCACAAGAAGCAATATGAGCGGAATCGGGCTTCCAAACGTGGACCGCAGATTAAAGCTGGTTTATGGAGAAGAATATGGCTTAAAGCTGGAAAGTGAATTAGACCAATATACATTGATTACCATTGCCCTGCCACTGGAATTTTAGAATGATCTGACAAAGGGGTGCGAAACATTATGTATCGAATTATTATTATAGACGATGAACCACTTATCCTGGCCGGCATCGCCTCTCTGATCATATGGGAAAACTATGAATGCAGCATTATCGGAAAGGCCACCAATGGCCCTTCCGCCTTTGACATGATTATGGAGCTTCAGCCTGATATTGTGATAACGGATATTCGTATGCCCGTATTAAACGGTTTGGAACTGGTGGAAAAATGCAAAGAAAACAACTGTTCCTTCGCTTTTATTGTATTAACCAACTTAGAAGAGTTCCATCTGGTAAAAAAAGCATTATCACTGGGCGCCTCTGACTATCTGGTAAAAATCGATTTAAACGAAGAGGCTCTGATCACCGCTTTGGAACGTGCCAAGGAATCCTGTGACTTATTTATTAATAAAAAATACCGTCTGATGGATGGACGGCAGTTGAACAGTCAGGAAGACCTGGATAAATTTACGTTCCGACGTCTTTTATTTTCCCAGGAGGAAGTTCCTGATATTCCCGAAATACTTAAGGAGCAGTATCCAGCTCCTTTTATCATCCTTTTCTCCTTAAAACCCATCCACATAAATTTTGAAGCAGGTGGAGGAAGCTACGACCTGCATTCCGTAAGCAGGCAGATGATTGATATCTTAGGCGGAATCGCGGCAAGATCTTTCTTTCATAATACAATTCTGGAATACCGGCAGGATACCTTTCTCATCGTTGCCTCTTTAAAAGGAGATAGTTTTCCTCAAAATTCTATAAAAGAGTTCTGCCATAAATTCAGTGTGGCTTTAAAAACCTATTTTGAGTTATCTGCTGTTTTTGGGGTGAGCCGTACAAAGAAAATGCTGTCAGAACTTCCGGAAGCGTTTTCTGAGGCTCAGACCGCACTGGATTATTATTACTTTGATTCCTCCTCAAAGGTAGTATTGTACCAGGGTCAGCCTGCACATTGCAGCCAGGCAAAAAATTTCAACATCAATGTATTTAAAAAAGAACTGTCGGTTTATATCAGTCAGAACGACAGTGAAAAGCTTGCCTCTATCTTTGAAGACATCATCACACTGTTACGTGAAAATAAGCCCCGGAAAGAACAGGCAACCAGTGCCTGTATTAACATCTATACTTATTTATATTCCTTTTTTGAAACAGGAAATAACAGCTATCAGGATATTTTTCCTTATTCCATCAACATTGCTGAGCAGCTGAATCAGTTTAACAGCCTGGAGGAAATACTGGAATGGCTGAGAAGTTTCTGTCAAAAGCTTTGCAGGCTTTTAAACGACAGAAAGTCCACCCGCTCAGACAAACTGGTAGACCTGGCCAGAGGCTACATCAAAGAACATTATATGGAAAAGATGACTCTGGCGGATGTTGCAGAAGCCTTAAATATTAGTTCCGGGCATTTAAGCAATACCTTTAAAAAGCTGACCGGTACCACTCTTTCTGATTATATTGCTCAGGTAAAAATCCAGCACGCCATGGAGCTTATCGACACTCACCAGTACCTGATGTATGACATCTCTGATAAGCTGGGCTTTGATAACCCCTATTATTTCAGCAAGGTATTTAAGAAGGTTACGGGCATATCACCAAGAGAGCATGAAAACAGGACGATCTATCCGAATACAGATAAAAAGAGTTAAATTCATGTCTTCATTCTACTGGTTGGGTCAGAAAAAATCCCGCGGATTATTCCGCGGGATAATATTTATTCTAATGCTTTATAAATAACTCCAATCTTATCAATATTTCCCTCTGCTCGTCCAAAAAATCCTGCAATATATGTTCCTTCTGGCGCAGTTAAAGTAAGTGCAGTTCCACTTTTTACTCCATTTTCCAAAACACGATTCTTGTTTGTTGTCAATTCCAAATAGAATATCCGGTCTGATCCCTTATAAGTATCTTTATAAATAACCGCCTTTATGATATATTCATCGTTTTCAAGCGCCAAGGTCTTCTGAGTTCCGCCAGTTCCACCATTGCTAAGCACTGTACCGTCAGCATAGGTCATAGATATGGCATCCACTCGATTTTCTCCCCTTATAGCAACGGACACAGGTCTGCTGACCATTGGTGATGAATTTCTCAAAAAATTGAACGCTATTCCCCCAGAGCCTCCCCATAAATCACTATAAACGATACTATTATCCTTGGTATAGCTAAAGTTTGCACTTATGGCATAGTGATCAGAAAGCTGATTTCCTTCCGTGTCAGTGAAATAACTGTTTTCAACCTTATAAGACGTAGGATTCAGCGTAATACCAGCACCGCTTCGATAAAAGATTTTATCTACAACTTCATTGTTGGCACTGGTCTCTCCAGACTCTCCCAGCAATGCTTCTTCTCCCATCCCCGGATAAATCCCATTTCTGATTTTTTCTATCCAGACATCTCTCATATCCAGCCTGTCGACAAATAAAGATTTTAAATTGTCATCAGCTCTGGTATATCTGCAATTGGTATCTCCAAATACAATCACTGCATGTCCCTGAGAATATTGCTCAATATAGGTAGCAAGCTGATTTAAATTACTGCGCCTTGCAGCCTCTGATTTTGCATCCGTATCCGCATCTGCGTGAAGATTATAAACGTCTACATAAACTCCATCTGCTATTTTAACTTGATTGTACATGAATCCCTTTGGAGTCAATTCATCACTACCGCTATCAAACAAACCATAACGGTCTGTCCATGTCTCCCGGTCTGTATCTGCAAAAGGATATTTTGACAGAAAATTCATACCATCACCAATTCCTGCTCCTCCTGAAGTAGGGGTTCTATATGCATGAGTATCATTTGCATAGAGCGAAGCGTGATAGTTGAAATCTTCCTGTACATTTATTAAATCGTAGGCATAAAGCTTTGATCCGATTTGAGGAATATAATTTTTAGGATCTCCACTACTTGAAAACATTTCTGGCAGCCCTCCGATATTGTAGGACAGAACACTGAACGTACCAGTCGTGTTGCTTTCAGTACCTGCGAAACTGGAAATATTACTTCCAGTCATAAGAGTAGTTAATACTAAAAAAATCAAACATTTTAATTCATTCTTACGTTTTAGCATACTCATTACCCCTTTCGAATCGTTTATTTTTACAATTATAACAATTTAGAACGTATTTTTCTATGTGCAATTTGCCCTGTCACTCTTTAATTCATTGTATTTTTTGTTATTTTTTACCATTTTATCCAGCATTACAAAAGCAAAAACCGCAGCTCAAGCACAAGAGCTGCGGGTAATTTTGCATTACGTATCAGCAATTACTTTTCATAATTGCCCAGTGTTATGACAGTGTCAGTAAAATTTTCAACCATTCCACTTTTTTCATGAAACCGAACCGCATTTTTTAAGATCCCCTCAAAGGAATAATATACATCATCCGGCATGATCGGAAGCTTTACTCTTTCTTTTAAACAGCCAGCTTTGTAGATAGCTGTAATCAGCTCGACAGTCTTTCTCCCGTCTTCCCCGGTAATCAAGGGCCTGGTTCCGGTCTCAACTGCACGAAGGATATCATCAATTTCTCCCGTATGTCCTTCGTATAAAAGATCGGGAATCCCTTCATATAAGACTTGTATTTTATCAAGCAATTCCCGGTTACCCCCTTCGTCCGGGAAGCCATTGGCCTTTGAGATTTCTGCTTTTAAATCCCACGGTACCGAAAGCTTTGCATCAGCACACTGCAGCTCTATGCCCTGCTGTTCCCCGTGATGTACCACAGAACTTGTTACCTGCGCCAGACCGCCGTCCCTGTATTCTAAGATAGCAAGAGACAAGTCCTCTACCTCTGAATTATCATGCATCACATTTGTCAGCATGGCCATGACCGCCTTTGGCAGCTTTCCTTCCAACCAGTTGAGCATGTCAATATGGTGTACCGCATGGTTTAAGGTAGGACCGCCGCCTTCCTTCTCCCAAAGCCCTCTCCACCACAAATCATAGTAGCAATGTCCTCTCCACCAGCTGGAGTTTACATGTACACAGCAAATCTTACCGGCGATTTTGCTGTCAACCACTTTTTTTAATTTGTAGATCTGGTTTCGGAAACGATTTTGCGCAATACACGCCATAGTCACATGATTTCTCTTTTCCGCCTCCAGCATGGCGTCACACTCCTGAAGGCAGGCGGCCATGGGTTTTTCCACCACCACATGACAACCGGCATCCATGGAATGAATGGCGATTTCCCCATGGACGTAAGGGGGGTGCATATGTGGACTACATCAATATTAAGACCGGAATCAAGCATTTTCTGATGATCGTTAAAAACCCTGCAATCAAGATGATACTTCTCCTTTAAAGCTTCCGCCTTCTCCGGAAAAATATCACACAAAGCAACGATCCGGCATCTGTCTGGAAACGTAAGAAAACCTTCGATATGCGCCGGGGCAATATTTCCCGTTCCAACAACCGCGATATCTACCATGGTTTCTGCCTCCCTGCTTCCTCTTGTATATTAATAGCCCGATTCTGCGCACTGACGCACAGTTCTGCCGCCTTAAAAGCATGTTCCTGGGTCATGGCATTCTCCGTCCGGTTAATACAGTCTAAAATCAGCTGCCCGAAGAAGGGGTACCCAACCTTTCCGGTTACTTCAAAATGCTGCTCTCCTTCCTCATTGACCAGGAAAACATGGTTTGAGCTTCCGTCACAGGCTCCGATATTTACGTATTTGCGCAATTCGATATAGCCCTTTGTACCAAGAATAAAGGTTCTTCCGTCACCCCAGGTGGAAAGCCCTTTTGGAGTGAACCAGTCTACACGGAAATGCTGGGTCGCCCCATTGTCTCCCAGAAGCACCGCATCCCCGAAATCTTCCAGTTCAGGATACTCCGGATGCCCGAAATTCCCCACCTGGGAATACTGTACCTTTGCATCCTTTACCTTACAGTAATACAGAAACTGTTCAATCTGGTGGCTTCCAATGTCACACAAAATGCCGCCGTATTTTTCCTTTATAAAAAACCAGTCCGGTCTGTCCTTAGGATCTCCCACTCTGTGCGGACCAAAGCCGTCAATATGTATGGGGGTACCAATTGCTCCCTGCTCAATCAGCTGTCCGGCAAAAACCGCCGCCTCCACATGGATCCGCTCACTGTAATATACCATATATTTCTTCCCGGTTCTTTTCACCATTTCCTTCGCAGCTGCCAGCTGTTCCAGAGTGGTAAGAGGAGCTTTATCTGTAAAATAGTCTTTTCCCGCTTTCATTACCCGTAGACCCAGTGCACAGCGCAGGCTAGTTACTGCTGCGGAACATACCATATGCACCATTGGATCTTCAAGGATCTGCTCCTCATATTCCGCCACCTTAACCTCAGGGAAGGCTTTGACAAAGCCGGCTACTTTTATGGGATCGGGATCGTATACCCATTTCAGCACTGCCCCTGCCTCCGTTAAACCATTGCACATCCCATAAATATGTCCGTGATCCAAAGCAATCGCCGCTATGCAGAAAGCCCCCTTTTCAACTACAGGCTCTGGTTTTCCTGTCGGCGCATAATTCATGCCATCGTTTCCGCTGTGCATCTTCGTGTCTCCTTTCACTTTCTGTCTGTTTCCTTAGAAGCTTACTTCCCGGCAAATACACTGTCATAATAATCCGTTCGTTCCTTGATAATCTGGTCGTACCCAGCTTTCTTTAATTTATCTTTAAATTCCTGCAAGGTTTCATCAAATTTATCAGGCTGACAGGTAACTAATTTTACGAAATACTCTTCCCTGATTACACTGATCTCCGTATTTTTTTCTGTAGAGGTCGGTGCAGTAAACGTTGGATCGTGTCTTATTATTCCAACAGAAGCATTTTTAAAATTATCGAGTACATAGTTTTCATATCCGGGACATTCCTTAGAGGTTGCCAGTGCAAATTCATCGGCAGTCTTATAATAACCCTGGT
>Ga0316613_10003250_pt1 | contig 10143 bp, 7 predicted proteins | sample OWC_soil_day10_C_2_FD_207647 | JGI IMG/M metagenome (GOLD analysis project Ga0316613, IMG submission 207647) | Wetland soil microbial communities from Old Woman Creek delta, Ohio, United States - OWC_soil_day10_CT_b | ecosystem: Environmental > Terrestrial > Soil > Wetlands | place: USA: Ohio... | reverse complement strand
TTGGTTGAAGTCGTTAGCATATTCAACTCCGGAGGCAGCAAAAATCTCCCTCTTCTCCCCTCCCCCTCGTGAATATCTCCTTCCTGTCGGCCCGTGGCCGACATCAAGTAACAATCACGGCTTTATGTCGTTAGGCACGGGTAACGATCCAGAAAGGTAACTCCATCTGTCGCACACCCTGCATAAGCGACGCCTGTCCAGGGGCGCTGGCATGCAATCAGGGGGATCTCAGCATGGCACATGATTTAGGCAACGCCTGCCTTGGCGATGCCAATCTCGCCTTCCCCCTTTTCAGGCTGGTCAGCCCGCTACATCATCGCCTCATTTCCAATAATTACGAAGCAGAATGGGGCTGGGGGTATTTATGGGGGTACCGACAAGATGCCACATTGGGAAACCATTGCCTGACGGGGTTTTTAAAGGTTTTTTCGATTCCTGTCGGTAGCCGCCCGCCGGCTGGCGGCGCTTTCAAGCCACAAAAGCTTGCCGAGTTCGGCAGCATGCAGCCAGCCGAATCGGTGCACAAAGAGAGGTCCGTTTGCGTCTTTCAGCCGCCGCTGTTCAACTGAGCTCATGCTCAGTATAGGAGCACGGACTGTTTATGCTGGTGTTTATTGCATCGGGCCGCAACAAACACCAGCCCTACGGCTCTCCTCTCTAAGTCGGAAAGCTTGCGCGCACGGGGTCGTTTTACAAGCAAAACTCTTTGCAGATTGACCCATAACTGGTCATTTTTGGGCGATCGTCAATCATTTAGCCTCAAGGAGGCAGTGCCTGCGCTCATGTTGCCTTCAAGTCCGATAGCTGTACGCAACTAGTCACGCTTATAAGTTTGCCTCGACAGCTGACAGCCTAATTGTCTCAATTGTGGAAGTTATATTTGGGCAGCAGACCACTGTACGGTTTTAGTGGGGTTGCGTGACAGCTTCTCGCCACAGTCTTGGCCAATTCTCCGCCCAACAGCAACGATGGTTGAACTCCGGTTCAATATGCACGACGGATTGTCGTCCTGTCGGGAAACGGTTTGCAAAAGCGTACACCAGCGCGGGCGGAATGATTTCATCGCGTCCACCAGCAAAATGCCATTTTCGCAGCGGCTGCAAAGCATCGATCGCATCGGCCGGATTGAGCGAACCGCTCAAGGGTTGAATGCGATGGTAGGTGGTCCAGGCGCGGTGGTCGAGATTGCCAGCCACCGTCACCAGTTGGTCCACATCGTGGCGGGTCGCTGCCGCCAGTGCGGCCACTGCTGCGCCGCCGGAATAACCGACCAGAATCAGCCGTTGCGCGCCAAAGCGGGCTTTCAGCGCGTCGATAGCGCGGTTGGCGGCATTGACGACTTCCGGGGCGAATCGTTGGTTCGTCCAGTAGCCTTCAGCGCAGGGAGGCGTTTGGGTACCGATATATTGGCAAGGGCGCGCCAGATATGCGGCGTTGCCTTGAGGATGCGCCAGTGCCAGACGCAACGCCATCGGATCAAGCGGTGTCGGGTCGGCAGACGGTTGGCGTGCGGTCTGCCAGGCAAAACCATCACCTTCTAGATAAATCGTCAGCGTGTCATGTTTGCGAGGTTTGGCAGGAAGGTAAGCCGTCAGCGCAAACTGTCCCGCCGGAATATGAATCGCGTGCCAGCCATGCGGGACGGCCAAGGCATCGGCATGTTGACGTCGTTCGTCAGGCGTGGGGAAAGTGCGGCAGGCCGTCAGCGCCAGTGCCAAGAGAATCAGCAGTATCTTCATGCGGGCATTCTATTCCGATGTTCCTGCTTGCAATGAAACGAGCAACAAAAAAGCCACAGACGAATCTGTGGCTTTGGCTTCGTTGCAGCGAGCAGATTAAAACGCCCAACTCAGTTTGGCGGAGGCCGAATGGTTCAGGAAGCTGGTGCGGTACTCGGCATCGTAACGCACATCGATCTCCATGCCACTCTTGGTCTTATGCACCACCCCCAAGCCCCCACGTGCCAGCCAAGGACTTTGTTCGATGCCATACGTCACAAACGACGCTCCCGATGCCCCCGCATAGGAAGCCAGGATCGAGGCATTCTTGTTGATCACATCGTAACCCATTCCGGCATTCACGTTGATTGTCGTTGCACTATTCAACTTGTGATTGATCTTGCCGTTTACGCCCAAGATCAGCTCGTCTGAACTACGGCTGTCGACGTCCAGCAAGAGAGCTGATACGGATGCCGATCCGGTTTCCCGGTAGGAGCGATCCTTGATCCAGCTATAGTCAGCACGGATAGACGGCAAAAAGCTGGTTTGCTCGTTGAGCTTGAACGTCTTTTCCAGACCAATGCCGGCAGTCGCCGTCAGGCTGTGATAGCGGGCATCTGCCGTGCCGGACGCAAACGAAATGGTGCGGTGGCCGCTGGTCGAGTTCTGGCCAAGGCCCGCCTGATAAGTCAGTTCGGTATTCGCATCCAGCTCGCGGCTACCGTAACCCAGCAACTGATACACATTGACGGTCGCGCTGTTCGGTGCGGTTGATGAATTGCCGGTCACGCTGCTGTTGGCATAGGCAAAAGCAAAACCAAGACGACTGACCGGAGAGATGGACGCATCGGCACCGAGTGCAATCCCGCCGGTATTGGCGCTATATCCGGACACGCCGCCGCGATCATGCTGATCGGCCCAGGAGCCAAACGGCTTGACCCACATTTCCTTATCGCCAAATACAGCGTCGCCCGATGACAAGCCGCTGACGCTATCCTGACGCGCTTGAATAATGCGGCTGACGCGCCCCAACGAAGACTGGGCCACCGCAGTCGCCCCTCCGGTCAGCAGCGGCAAGGTCTGGAGAGCCGCCTCGCTGACGGCCCGCTCCGAAGCCAAGGGTTGGAACATCGTGGCAATCGCCCCGCCCGCATTCGCAACGATGATGCTATCGAGCACGCGCGCCGCGCCGGTTGCCGGCGTGTTGCCGGTAGCCTTGACGGCTTGATAAACCCCGGTCTGGCTGGTGGCTTTTACACTGAGGTCGACATCGGTCGCGGTATAGCTGGCCGTGAAGTCGAACAGGGTGCTGTTGTCGGTGACGCTGGAAAAAGTGCCGCTAATCGTATTGGCGTGGATGATGCTCGCCAGTGTATTGCCGGCACTCAGGCCGGTGGCGCTGGCGGCGTCGACGAACAGGGTGCCGGCCAGCTTGGCCTCCCCGTTCACCACCAGCTTGCCGAAGGAGCTGTCGCTGGCAACGCTGGTGGTCAACGTGCCGCTGCTGCTTTGCGTGTACGTGCCGGTCGCCGCCGTGATGCCCGCGCCGATCTTGAAGTTGCCGTCGTTGCTCACCGACCCGGTGCCAGCGAACGCGGCGCTGTCCGTCAGGTTGATCACGCCGGTGCCTGTATTCGTGAGCGCACCATCATTCTGGAAGCTGCCGCTCCCCGAAACATTCAGCGTGCCATTGTTGGTCAGCGTGCTGCTAGACTGGATATATAGCGTGCCGACGTTGTCCAGCGTGCCCCCACTGGCGTTGGTCAGCGTGTCGCGGATGTTCAGCGCGCCGCTGTTGGTCAGCGTGCCATTGTTGGTCAGCGTGCCCCAGTTGTTTTGCAGCGTGCCGGTGTTGGTCAGCGTGCCGTTGTTATTCAGCGTGGCGTTGTTGGTCAGCGTGCCGGTGTTGGTCAGCGTGCCGTTGTTGGTCAGCGTGCCCCGAGTGTAGTTGATCAGCGCGCCATTGTTGGTCAGCGCGCCATTGTTGGTCAGCGTGGCATCAATGTAGTTGATCAGCGTGGCGCCGCTGTCAATGACGTTGCTGCCTGTGTACGTCTTCGACACACCCGCATTTCCCGACAACGAAGCTGCCTGCACCGGTGGGTACAGCAGCGGGCCAAGCGCCATCAGCAGCACCGTGGCCTTCAACTTGCCTGGGGTGGTGGGGTTACGACGGGAGGTTGCTTGCGCTGGAGCCGCAGCGCAGTGGGTGGCTGCGTGCGAGGCTTTTTCATGGGCGACAATATAGCTGCGGCGCGCTTGGCTCCAGACTGAGCGGAAAATGTGGTGCACGTTGCATTCCTTTGTTGTAATAAAGAAATCTTTCGATCTCGACAACGTCGCGCTGCTTTTTTGTCACCATGCGCGGAAAGAACTAGCAGCACAGTGTGCGAACGTTAACTGGTTGCCGTAAGGATATCGATTTACCGGTAGCAATTGCTGGCGTTTCGGGTCAATTTATTGGCATTCCGTGCCAAAGGTGATGCCCGTGACCGCTCCGGCAATGGTTTCAAAGCACGTGCGGATTTATGCCGTTGAACGCCGATAGGCTAAGGGTGTGGTGCCGGTCCACTTTTTGAAGGCGCGATGAAAGGTCGTCAGATCGGCAAAGCCGACACGATCTGCAATGACTTCGACCGGAAGCTGATTGGCGATCAGCAACTGCAAGGCGAGTGCACGTCGCAGATGATCTTTGATCTGCAGAAAGCTGGTGGCTTCTTCTCTGAGCCGCCGGGTGAGCGTGCGCCGTGAGTAACCCAGCGCTTCTGCCGCAGTATCGATATTGGGGTCTCGCTCCAGGTGAGTTTCCAGATAGGTGCGAACCTGATGGCTGAGCTGATTGATGCTGTCTAGCTGGCGCGTGGCCTCGGCCAATTCGCGCTTACATTCCTTGAGCAACAGCGCCAAGGCCTGATTTTGTCCGTACAGTCCCTTGATCGGGTAGACCTCGCCTTGTTGCACGAGGAAGTAGGGAACGGAAATGCCGCTGTGGGCGATTTTCCAGTCGCCGTCCTCCTGCACAAACGCCAGCGTCAGGCGCACCGCTTCACGCGATAAAACCGATTCTGGCGTTGGCAGATGAATGCGAAATAATCCAGTCGCGAGCACGACGTCATCGCTCAGATCGCGCAACAGCAGATCGAGCATTTCGATGCGGATGCGCTTGGGCACTTGCGCAAAATCCAGCTGGGTAATGGCCACCCATTCGCTCTTGTCACCGACGATGAAGTTGCCCCCGCCCGTGTAACCGCTGAAATTCTCGCTGAAATGATCGATCAGATGCACATCGCGCGAGGCGTACATTTTGATGTAGTTCTTGAACAGGGTGTTGATGAGGCGCTTGCGAGCGGGCTTCATGACAGATTTGTAAATTATGTGAGGCTACACGATAGCGCAAACCGTGTGCCAAGCACAATTTGCGGGGCGAATACATCCGGCGGTGCGAGAGGGCTAGGTACTCATTAGCGAAACCGAGTCTATAATTGCTTCGACAGGGTTACTTAACGTTTTTCTGTCCATTTTTTGTCCAATTGAGGTGGGCAAAAAGACCGAAAAGTTTGATTTTTAGATAACGCAGCAATAATCTAAAATCGCTGGAAAGCCGCTCCAATACTGGGTTCGCTCACTTCGGTGCAGGTCGGTCTGTTGACGATTTACGATATGTGCGGTGAAGCATATTATCCCAAAGGCAAGATTTCAACCCAGTGCGCATTCTCCTCGTCCGGGGCAGACCAACCCAGCTTTGCCCGATCCCGGCTATTTCCTTGTGGAAATATCGCTTCGTCCCCCATAAGTATCACCTCCCACAGGCGGTCAAAAGGAAGCGCGGGCGAAATTACACATTTATACACATATTGTTACACTCGGCTTGTATGCTGCCGGGGTTACCATACGGAAAACACTTTAACTGAGGTAATTATGAACATCAGCACCAAAATTATTGCTTCCCTTTGCTGCCTGGCCGCTTTGCCCCTGGCCAATGCAGCGGACTTTGAAGATGTCGCGCGCGTGGTCAGCGTTGCTCCCCAGGTCGAGCGTTAATCTACACGGCCAACATCGGCATGGCAGCTTGCGCCGATGCTCATCATCTGGCACGACATCTCGCCACATTCGGGCATAAGGTCAAGCTCATCTCATCTCTTCTCTTCTCCATTTTCATCAGGCTCTTTTCAAGAGCAACAAGAACGATTTCGTCGATGACGGGGTCATCAGCAAAGCAGCCTCGCGCCCTTCGATGCGGTTCGTAACGCCCAAGAAAGGGCCGATGCTGCAGCTGTACTAGAGAATTATCAATCCATTATGGCTGTGTGTGCAAAAACTACCAGCATTCAATGTGGTCTAATTTTGTAAATCAAGCAGCGAAGCTGCTGCACCCGAAAGCCGTCAGCCCGATTAGCCGAAGAGGAGCGAGATGAGACCAAGCAGACGCAGTACACAACTTCACTCGTTTAGCTCGATGTTCATGGCGCTCTTTGCAACCGGCGTCTCGGCGCAGACCGCGCTTGACAGGACGGTGCTGCCGATTCCTGAACCAAAACGACCTCTCTACAACGAACTCGACATTCGCCAGGTGAAAACGCCGCCGCGCACGCAAATCAAGGCACCTGCCGGTGCACCGAACGTCGTGATTGTGCTGATCGACGACCTTGGGTTCGGCGCGACGCAAACCTATGGTGGGCCGATTGCCACGCCGACTCTTGAGCAATTGTCTCAAAACGGACTGCGCTACACCAATTTCCACACCACCGCGCTGTCTTCGCCGACGCGTGCGGCGTTGAAGTCGGGCCGCAATCATCACGCGGTCAACATGGGTTTCATCACCGAGATGGCGACCGGCATGCCGGGAAACACAGGCCAGATTCCGAATGCCACAGCGTCGGTGGCCGAGATATTGCGCCTGAACGGCTACAGCACTGCCGCCTTCGGCAAATGGCATGAAACGGCTGCCTGGGAAACCAGTGTATCCGGCCCCTATGACCGCTGGCCGACGCGCCAAGGCTTTGACAAGTTCTATGGCTTCATCGGTGGCGAGACCAACCAGTGGGCGCCTTTTTTGTATGATGGCGTCACGCAGGTCGAGCTGCCGAACAACCCGAAATACCACTTCATGACCGACATGACGGACAAGGCGGTGGCTTGGATCGATTACCAGAAAGCGATGACGCCGGAAAAACCCTTCTTCGTCTATTTTGCGCCGGGTGCAGTTCATGCTCCGCATCATGTGCCGAAGGAATGGATCGAGCGCTGGAAGGGCAAGTTCGACCAAGGTTGGGATAAAGTCCGTGAGGAAACGCTGGCGCGCCAGATCAGGTTGGGTATCGTGCCGCCCGGTACCAAGCTCGCCCCCAAACCGGCCGCTATCAAGGATTGGGACAAGCTGACGGGTGACGAGAAGCGACTCTTTGCACGCCAGGCCGAGGTGTACGCCGCTTTCCTGGAATACACCGATTATGAGGTCGGACGCATGCTGAAGGCTGTCGAGGCGACAGGTCAGGCCGACAACACGCTGGTTTTCTACATTGCCGGCGATAATGGCACGAGCGGCGAAGGTGGCCAGAACGGCATGTTCAACGAGTACACCTATTTCAACAGGGTGGAAGAGAAAGTGCCCGACATGCTGAAGCTGATCGACAAGTGGGGTGACCCGGACACCTATCCCCATATGGCGGCCGGCTGGTCGGTTGCCTTCGACGCGCCGTTTGGATGGATGAAGCAGGTCGCTTCCGATTTTGGCGGTACACGCAATGGGATGGTGGTGCACTGGCCGGCAGGTATCAAGTCAAAGAATGAAGTGCGCACGCAATTCAGCCATGTGATCGACGTCGCGCCGACCATCCTGGATGCAGCCGGCTTGCCGGAGCCGAAGGTAGTGAACGGAACGAAGCAAATCCCAATGCAGGGGACGAGCCTAGCCTACTCGTTCGACAACTTCAAGGCAAAAGAGCGGCATAAAACCCAATACTTCGAGATCGCCGGCAATCGCGCGATTTACCACGATGGCTGGTTCGCGCGTACGATCCATCGCGCTCCGTGGGAGTTTCAGGTGCGAAACCTGCTGGAAAAAGATGTCTGGGAACTGTATGACGTGCGCACGGATTTCAGCTTGTCGAATAACTTGGCCGCGAAGAATCCCGGCAAATTGGTGCAGATGAAGGCGTTATTCATGGAGGAAGCCAGAAAGAACCACGTCCTGCCGATCGATGACCGCCTTCTGGAACGAGGTATTGCCAGCATGGTGGACCGGCCCGATCTGATGGAAGGGCGCACGTCTCTGACGCTGGCGGAAGGCATGACCGGCATGCTGGAAAACGTCTTCATCAATGTCAAGAACAAGTCTATGACCATCACGGCCGAGGTCGAGGTTCCGCAAGGAGGAGGCAACGGGACGGTCATCGGGCAGGGTGGGCGCTTTGGCGGCTGGTCGCTCTATGTCAAGGATGGCATACCGGCGTACGACTATAATTTCCTCGGCATGCATCGCACATCCATCGTTGCCAGTAAGCCGCTCCCGTCCGGCAAGTCCACGATTCGCTATGACTTCGCCTACGATGGCGGCATGGGCAAGGGCGGTACAGGTACGCTATTCGTGAATGGCGAGCAGGTCGCCCAGAAACGGATCGAGCGCACCCAGCCCATCATTTTCTCGGCGGACGAGACGGCTGACGTGGGCATCGACCTGGGCTCGCCGGTGGTCGAGGCCATTGGTGCAGAGGCCAAGTCGCGCTTCACCGGCCGCATTCCGAAGGTGACGGTCGAGGTGCGCGATGGAGATTCCAAGGTCGACGCAGCAGCGAAGGCAGGGCAGCAGGAGGCCAGGGCGCGGGTGGAGTAGCGGAAAATGGCGATTGGCAGTGACGGTTGATCAGAGCGTCGTGGCCACAATAGGCGCCGACGCTGACAGCCCGGACGATGGCTGGCGCAGAAAAGGCGACGATACCATGAGTGACGGCACTAGTCCGCTCCAGCAGGGAATTCACGTTCTGGCCAAGCCCATCGGGCCGGTCTGCGACCTGGCGTGCGACTACTGCTTTTACCTGGAGAAACGGTGTCTTTATCCCACTGGCGAACCGTACCGCATGTCGGACGAGGTATTGGCCGCTTATATTGCCCGCTACATCGAGGCGCAACCGACGCCGGTCGTCGAGTTCGTCTGGCACGGAGGCGAGCCGACCCTGCTGGGGATCGACTTTTTTCAGCGAGCCGTCGCGTTGCAGAAGCCGTTCCGTGCCAGGAAGGAGATCCGCAATTCGCTCCAGACCAATGGCATCCATCTGGACGATGCCTGGTGCGCGTTCTTCAAGAAGCACGATTTCCTGGTCGGCATCAGCCTGGACGGGCCGCAAGAGATCCACGATCGCTACCGCAGGGATCGCCGCGGCAAGGGAACGTTCGAGCGCGTGATGCGCGGCATTCGTCTGCTGCAAAAGCATCAGGTGGATTTCAATGTGTTGGCTTGCGTCGGCCGGGAGACGGCATACCAGCCACTGGATGTTTACCGTTTTTTCAAGGGCGCAGGCATCGATTTCATTCAGTTCACGCCTATCGTCGAGCGCATCCCGGACCAGCCGTCAAAGGCGATGGGGTTGCGGCTCTCGCGTCCGTCTGCTCTTGACCGGCAGGAACCGAATACGCAGGTCACGCCCTGGACGGTAGAACCGGAAAAATATGGCGATTTCCTCATCGCCATCTATGAAGAGTGGGTTCGCAATGATGTCGGTGCCGTTTTCGTGATGAATTTCGAATGGGCATTGAATGCCTGGCTCGGTGAAGGTTCGCCAGTATGCATCTTCGCAAGGCAATGCGGCCGCGCCGCTGCGATGGAGCACGACGGCAGCGTCTTTGCCTGCGACCACTACGTCTACCCCGAATATCGCCTGGGCAGCGTGCTCGAGGATGATCTCAGTAATATGATCGAGCGGTCGGTGGCTACCGGTTTCGGGCCGCACAAAGAAGCGACGCTGCCCCGCTATTGCAGGGAATGCGAGGTTCTGAAGGCCTGCTGGGGCGGGTGCCCGAAGCACCGGTTCGCAACGACGCCCGCCGGAGAGTCCGGGCTGCACTACCTGTGCGCAGGCTATCGCAAATTCTTCCGCCATATCCGGAAGTATCTGCGGGCCATGTCTCAGCTGATCGAAGAAGGATTGCCCGCTTCTCTGGTCATGGAGGCAGCCAAGGGACCGCTGATCGTCAAGAAGCAGCAAGCATAGGCAAGAATGCCGCCTCCGCTAAACTTGCCAACACCAGCGAAAGCCTGGCGGCACCTCTCCAGTGACACCGCCGCGACATATTCTCGTAGCTCAACTTCTGACGCAGAAAAGGATCTGCCGTCACTTCGGGAACAGCAACTGAAGCTGCAAGCGCAAGGTCCAGTCCCCGGCTTCGTCGGGCTTGATCACGTTGTAATATCCATGCGCAGAAACATTGA
>Ga0316613_10003247_pt1 | contig 10153 bp, 7 predicted proteins | sample OWC_soil_day10_C_2_FD_207647 | JGI IMG/M metagenome (GOLD analysis project Ga0316613, IMG submission 207647) | Wetland soil microbial communities from Old Woman Creek delta, Ohio, United States - OWC_soil_day10_CT_b | ecosystem: Environmental > Terrestrial > Soil > Wetlands | place: USA: Ohio... | reverse complement strand
TGACGTACTACAATAACTACAGATATCAATGGAATTTAAAGAAGATGACTCCTGTTCAGTACAGAAATCATCTTCTTAATATTGCATAGTCTTTTTTTAGTTGTCCTTTACACGGGGTACATTTTAGGTATCGATATACTCCTTTTTTAATTTTCCCTACATTCCGAATCAGTAAGTAGCTTTCAAAAGAATGGGTGGCGCCACTACAAGGAACAGTTCTAAACATAAGTCCGGCCTTATTCGTACTGGTAATACCTTGGGTCGCCCACAGGAGATAAGATAGTTCTTCAAGACTTATAGGTTTATCACTGTAAAATCTTGTACTTCTTCGTTCTTTTATACAAGTATAAATATTTTTATTTGTCAGCGAGTTTTCATTTACCATTGGGAGATCGACTAAATTCGAATTAATTTCATAGGGTTTGACCTTTGGGGGTTGGGAAGTTCCCTTCTTTGCATCAGTTTTTATTGTTTTAAATTCTGTAAAATTAGACTTTAAGAATTTTCTATATTGATCGTATTTACCCATTTTAAACTCCTTTAAATAGTACTAGTTTATCCTTGCCAAACTCAATTTATAATAGTCCATTATTTACGATACGTTAAGGAACAAGCATCCTACGTACTTATCATATCAAAAACATCAAATTGATTAAAAGATTACTCATTAAATATTGATTTGAAAACTAAATAATAAACCAAAAGGCACTTAACTGACAAATTTCAAGTGCCTTTTTTATTAAAATGATCTAAAATCTGATCCCACAGCCATACAAACTTACTTACTCAACAATGGATACAATAACTGATTCTCTTTATCCATTCTTTTCGTCAATGCAGCAACGACATTTTTCGTATCAGTAATAAACATATCAGCATTATCAGCTATTTTGTTTGCCCCCATATACCTTGTCTTATAGTTGTCGAAGGCTTTACCTAGATCACCCATTTCATTAGCAAAATTCTGGGAAGTCTTTTGAATCTGCACATCGGAGTGCATGGCAAGTTTAGGATAAACAAACTGGTCTTCCACCATGAGATGCATTTTTAATTTCCCAGCTAACTGACTAAGGAGCGTGGAAATAGTAGAACCATTCTCTTTAACTTGTAGCTGGCTTTGATATGCACTGATTTTAGCAGCTAAATCCAACATTTCTTGATGTTGACGAAGTAGATTATTAGTATCCATAATATAGCCCTCCGTAAATTCTCTTTCTAATATGATTATACTCCAATATTCCCCTGTATACTGTGACTTGCATCACTACCCTTAATAATCCACATCATTCCGCCCCCTAGTGCCTAAGGATTTGACTTCCTCAAATAAGGTATAGAAAATTGGCACATAAATCAGCGTTAGCACCGTGGAAACAAATAAACCACCAATTGTAACAACAGCCAATGGTGATAATCGCTCTAGACCAACTCCCCACTGCATGGCAATGGGTACCATACCAGCTGCCGTTCCTACGGCTGTCATAATAATGGGGCGAGTCCGGCTACGAATACTACCCATAATTGCTTGTTCCAAACTTGCACCACGCTGCCGTTCTTCTAAAATAAAGTCAATAAGCAAAATGGAGTTTTTTACAACAATGCCCGACAGTAATATTAAACCGATAAAAGCAGGCATAGCCGAATGCTTGTTACTTGCCAGTAGCGCCCAGACGGCTCCAATTAAACCAAAGGGAATGACCGACATAATGGTTAACGGATGGATAAAAGAACCAAAAGCTGGCACCAAGCTAAAGTATAGAAGTACGAGTCCAATAGCGAGTGCCGCAAATAAGGATTTAAAAGCGAGATTCATTAGTTTTACATCACCTTCTTGAGAAATTGTATAGCCCCGAGGTCGTTCAATATCTTTGATGGCAGCTTGAACAGCCTCATCAAGATGGGTGATGGCAGCTTTTTCTCGATAACCGTAGATATCAATCGTATTTTGTAAACTTTGCCTAGTATAGAAGGTGGGTGAATTTTGGAATGAAATTTTCCCTAGTACCTGCAAAGGTACAGGCCCTTTAGCTGTCATAATATTCATTGCCATGAGTTTCGTGATATCATTACGCTGATTTTCAGGGTACTGTACGCGAAATAAGGTACCGTCTTGCCCCTCAATCCGAAATACAGATGCAGGATTACCGCGAACGGCTTCCGCTACTTGTCGTGATACTCCCGTCGCTGAAATACCATATAAGTTGCAGCGCTCCTTATCAGCAATAAATAGCACTTCTTGTTTATCAAATGTCCACGATCTGGACACGTTGGTTAATCCTGAAACATGTTGCAATTTATTTTCTACCTGACTGCCAAGATCATCAAGGACTTTACGATCCGGACCTGAAATCATTACATCCACGGTCGCTTTGACACTTGACATGGGCGTAGCACCAAAATCAAAAACATCAGCATATTTAAGCCCTGGAATCTGCCCAAAAGCCTCACGCAGTTCTTGTTCAATCTGCCAAATATTTTTACTGCGATGAAAACGATCCTCCATACGAATCGTCATACTCCCACTTTGCGGCAATTTACCGCTGCCAAAACTTACAATGCCCGGTTCTGAACCAATGATTGTGGATACTAACTGTATCCCTTGAATTTGCATTACCTTTTCTTCCATATTCCTAGCTATCTGCTGTGTATCAGCTAATGACATATCTGTATAGGTTTCAAAATTAACTTTCACGATACCTGTATCCATCGAAGCCTGTACTTCTCTGCCTACAATCGGCATCTGTCTAGCGCTTACTACAAAAATCACAATAGCAAGGATAATAAATACCAGTCTTTTTTTGAGGGCGATGCTAGTTGCCCACATGAAAAAGTCCCGTAATCCTGCCACAACTTTATCATTAAAATGATTGGCTATTTTTTCGAAAAAGTTGGGTTTATAATTAGCCTTCAATAACATGGGTGCCATAATTGGGATAATGGTTACTGAAACAATATAGGATGCACCAAGAGCGATACATATCGGCAGAATGAGTGGTCCCATAACCATTTGAACATAACCACCAATAAAGATAATAGGTACTACTACCATGATGGTCGCATAAGTACCAGAAAAAATTGCAAGTAGCACTTCTTGGGTTCCGCCAATCACTGCAGCTTCTAACTTCCCTGGATTTTCTTCATAATGGCGAGCGATATTCTCAATGACGACGATAGCATCATCAAGCAGCATCCCCACTGCCAAAATTACACCCGTCAGTACGATCATATTCAGTTCATAACCGATGAGCCACAGGACGGCGAATGTGATTAAATAGGTAAACGGTATGGAAATGGCCGCGAGCAAAGTAACCCGCATATTTCCCAAAAACAAAAATACGACCAACACCGTTAATAGAATTGCTTCTTGCAATGCGCCTTGCATGTTTTCGATGGTTGTACGAATGAGCGTGCCCTGAGTATCACTAATAGCAAAATCTATTCCTGGATAATTTGCTTGCAAGGTCGGCAGATAATTTTCAATAGCTGTAACCCCATCCATTGTATGACCAGAAATTGAGCGCAAAATACTGATGCCAATTGCCTGGTTACCATTACCGCGATAGGCTGACTGGGGCTGGGCAATGCCCCTTTCCACTTTGGCAACATCCCGCAGATAAATATCTCCAGTCAGTCGACTGGCTACCAGGATATTCGCTGCATCTTCTGGTTTAGTAAATTCGCCTTGGGTTTTTAAAAGATACTGCTGGATATTTTTGATAATCATTCCATCTGGAATATTGATATTATTCGCTAGCATGGCACTGGTAACATCACCAATCGTTAATCCGTACCGCGCTAAGGCCTCGCTGTTAACAGCGATAACTATTTCAGGTTTAAATCCGCCAAACACCTCTATCTGAGCAATGCCTGGCACCTTCAATAATTCTTCCTTGATTTCGTTGTCAGCTAGCTGCCTAACCTGAGATAAATCCAGAGGTGAACCATCTTTGGGGTGCAATGCTACAACCGCTGTAGGTTGGGTAGCTTGGCTAATTTTAAAAATCTGTGGCGGTTTAATATCACTTGGCAATTGGGCCATAATTTTATTAAGGCCATTATTTACGTCAGTGGCGCCAGCATCAAGAGTTTTATTGTAATCAAACTCTACAGTAATAACTGATACCTCATCCTTACTGGTCGAACTGACCCGCACTACATTATCCAAAGCCGTTAGTTCTTTTTCTACAACTCGGCTAATCTTTGACTCCACATCAGAAGCACTAGCTCCAGGTTCAACGGTAATTACCGTAATTTGGGGTCTATCCGTGTCAGGGTATAGATTGAGGGGCATTTTTATATAACCCATTACTCCTATCATGGCCATCAATAGCACCAATGACAACACCAGATGGGGTTTAGCTAGATACTTCCTAATAATTCCTTGCATATTAGCGCACCTCGCTCATAATTGGCTTAACTATAACCCCATCCATTAGCTGCATGAGTACGTTCTCTGGACCGATGACAACCATTGAATTTTCACTAATACCTGTCACAGCTGTTAGTTGATCATTTTCTCCAAGAACGACCACTGCCACCTGATGGGCAATATTATTTTCATCAATACGAACGACAAAAGTATTATTAGCGCCTCTAACCAAGGAGTTGCGGGGAACAATGATTCCTTCCACATGACTCATTACAAAATCCAGTCCAACAGTGGCACCTGTTGGTAGCCCAGCTGGTATCCTATCAAGAATAATTTCGGCAGAAGCTAAATTATTGGTTCCCAATGCAGGGAAAATCTTGTTCACTGCCCCATTGATTTTGTCTGCTTCAGCAGTAACCATCACCTGGGTACCTGCTTTAATGACCGCTGTTTGCTCTTGAGGTATCTGTGATATTATTTTATACCCCTGATCCATTCCCTGAAGTACGAGTAGTAATTTTCCCGGCACAGCGACTTCTCCTGGTTCTGCCATACGTTTTACAATTACGCCAGCAAATGGTGCTGTAATATTGGCATATCCGGATTCAGTCATCACTGCACTCAAATTCTCTCTTGCTATACTAACTCGTTCACGAGCGGCACTCAACTGGCTCTGTGCATTCTGCATAGCCACCGCTGACCGTTCATATGTTTCTAGGGAAATTCCTTTATTGTTATATAAATATTCATCACGCTCAAAGCTAGCCCTTTGTACTGCATTATTGTTCTCAGCAGCAGAGCGCAAACTCTCAGCGCTACGCACTTCAGCGTCCATTGCTCGTACCTTACTCCCTAAAGCCAGATCATCAAGTGCAACAAGCGTCTCGCCTTGTTTTACAATATCACCCTCGCGTTTATGTATTGCTAAAATATTAGCCGTTATACGTGAGGCAATATCCGCCGTTAAAACGGCCTGGGTCTTACCCATATAATGCTGGGTAACTGAGATTGCTCCTGGTTTGATTTGAACGACCTGTACGGGATTACTTGGTAGTGCTGGTTTTTTCTGATTGGCTACTTCCTGACTTCTTTTCACGATGAGTCCAATCGCTAAAGCCACCACTACCACAATAATAATGCCCAGCAGCCATTTCTTATTAAATCTCTTCATACTATCTCCCGCCTTTCCATTCTTTTACTAACGTTCCCGTATTGTATAGGGCATTTCCCCGTAAGCCAATGCTAGAGAAACAGTCGCATTTATACGTTCATCCATCGCTTGGTAATATATTATCTGGGCATTGGTCATAGCAGCTTGTGCCACAAGCACATCCGTCATGGATCTTTTTCCGACTTGATAGGAAAGTTCTACAATACGATAAGCTTCTGCTGCACTGATTGTAGCTTTTACTGCAGCCTCAACTCTAGCATTCGCCGTCTCTAAACTACTTTGTGCACTCCACGCTGAAGCTTCTAGCTCACTGTGCTGCTCAGCATAAAATTCCTTTGCTTCGGCCACCTGCAGTTGAGCTTTATTAATATTGGAAGAAATAATCCCGCCATCAAATACTGGTAAGCTTACTTGTAATCCAACCAGCCACATTTCATCTTGGGGATTTCCTGCCTTGCCAAGTCTTTTTACATCATACTGTCCATTCAAAATTACTTTGGGGTTGCTGTCTGCTTTAGCAGCTTTCAGTAGCTCATCAGTCTGGGATATCCGGTGTACAGTTTTCTGTAATGCAGGATTGCGAGATAAAGATTTTTGCTCGGGCTTAAGTTGAAGCTCATAATCCTTTAAATTTCCTGATAATTGAACTTTATGTTCCATCCCATATCCCATCATCGATAACAATATTGCCGTCTGTTGATCTAGCTCCCCCTTGTAGCGAGCTGTTTTCTCTTGTTCACTTGCTAGTTGTGCTCCAACCTGTAACAAATCTACTTCAGCGATTCGACCTAGATCAAGCTTCATCTGCATATCATCATAAAGCTTTTGCAAAGCATTAACTGATTGGTGCTGTGCCTCAATTGTATTTTGTAGCTGAATTACTTTATAGAATGATTTAATAACACTGCCAACAACCCGTAAGCTATGGGCTTTACTCTCCTGTTTCTGCCCTTCTACTGCTATTTCTCCAGAACGAATCAACGAGTGTGTTTTCCCTGCATCATAAATAACCTGCTTCATATTGAGGGTATAATACCCCATCTGGTCATCATAAACTGCAGGCACTCCCGCAACATGTGATGGAATAAGACCCGTTGGTTTATTCTGCCACTGGTAAGCAAGCTTAAAATCGACCTGTGGCTTAGCTAGCCCACGTAATCCCCTCACGTCTTCATGCTTAGCTAAAATTTCAAGTTGATCTGCCTTTAGCCCATGGTTTTCTTGTAAAGCAATTCTCACACATGATTCTACATCCAAAATCTCTGCTGCGCTGGCAACTGTAAATAAAGATAAAAAAATTCCTACCATTGCTATGAGTACCATGATTCTTGCTAACCTTAGTAAAAATTGAATAACTAGCATTTTTAAATAACCCCCTTTTTATAGTTTCCTTTAGTATGTAGCCTCAAGCAGCGATGTGAACAAAGATTCACATCGCTGCTAAAAAAAATTATCCGATGACAAAGTCCCTGGATAAGGGCGACTAAGATTCAGATGGAGTTAAAACTCAACCTGAATCAAGTCTTCTTTATCAGCGAGTAATGCCCCGCCGATAAAGTTCCCAGAGTGGTGCAGTGTAAATGTTTATCAAATCATCATCGGACTGACTTAATACTGCCAAGGGTTGAACCATGCCCAAAAACAATATACCTGCTGCCCTAACATCAACCTCTGCCAGAATTTCACCTTTTAACTGCCCTTCAGCGATAATTTTTTTAATGTTTGCTATATATGTGTTTATAACCAACAGCATTTTCTGTTTTAAATACATATTTTTATCACTGCTGATCAATGAAAATAAAATACGTGGAATGGCGCGTTGCTCCTTAATAAGCTTGACATGTAAATTAAACAGCACTTCTAACCTATCTACCGCATTACTCTCAGCGATTAGGGCTTGAGAAATATTGCCTTGCAAAGACGCACCAGCAAATTCTATCAAACTTTCTATAATTGCCTCCTTCCCTCCAAAATGGCGATATATCGCCGATGGCACTAAGTCGACCACTCTAGCAATATCAGCTATATTTAGATTATCAAGCCCATACTGTTCAACTAAAGACAATGACGCAACGATAATTTCTTCACGTCGCACTTCTGTCGCTTTTTTTTCAGCCAAAACGAAATTCCTCCGTAGCAAAACATATTGTGAATGTATATTCACTTATAAATTAACATGGTTTTCTGTACACGTCAATATATAATTGAAAAAATTGGTATTCCATTATATGATTAATGGCCTCACCCCTTTTAAATCAATTTGGGTGTAAGGCCATTTTTACGCTTTTTCGAATCTTTTAAGATACAAAGTCGTTAATTGCATTATTTTACAAACTCTTTGCCAAATTCTCTATAATTTTCGATACCTTCCTCATCAGGATTCCATAGTTCTAGTAATCCATCATTGACGATAGTAAAGCCACTTTCTTTGAGCATTGCTGATAACACCTTAACTCCCTCGCCGCTCCAACCATAGGTACCGAAAGCAGCAGTTTTTTTTACTGTATCTTAATTTATGAGTTTTTATGTAAAATGCCTATTATGGCGGGTTTTTGATTTTCATAGGTAATCACTTAAATTGGCAAAAGCCATTGTGCATAAAATGTCTTTATATAAAAATTAGGGGTCTAGGCTTTCCTTATTCAGTTAGTATGTTGCGCTTGTATATTTACCTTGCTAGTTGAACAATAATATATAGGGTACTACATCGCTAAAGGGAGTGGATTGACATTATCGAAAATGAAATGTTTTGTTATCAATGTGAGCAAACTGCCGGTAGCAAAGGTTGCGTCAAAATGGGTGTTTGTGGGAAAACCCCTGAAGTAGCTGGTCTACAAGATTTATTAATCCATATGTTGAAAGGTGTCGGCTATTATGGTTGGCAAAATGTCCAGGCTGGCAATAAGATTGATGAGCCAATCCGAAAGTTCGTTATGGATGGCATGTTTGCCACTTTGACTAACGTCAACTTCGACCCAGAGAGATTTGTAAGCTATATCAAACAGGCTAATGAGATTAAAACAGAGCTAAAACATAAATTGGGTAAAACGCCAGCAAACGTACCTTTCGGAGCAGATTACCAAGCGCCTGAAACCAAAGAAAAAATGCTTGAAGATGCTAAAAAAGTAGGCATCATGGTTGATCAGACCTTAGATGCTGATATACGTTCCTTACGCGAAACCCTTATTTATGGTTTTAAAGGCATGGGGGCTTATGGTCATCATGCGATGATCCTTGGCAAACAGGGTGAAGAAGTCACTAATTTCTTTTTCAAGGGATTGTCAGCGACGCTAGACAAAACCCTAGGTGTTCCAGAATTGCTAGGTCTATGCTTGGAACTGGGTAAAACTAACCTGCTTTGTATGGAACTTTTGGATGCAGCGAATACTGGATCATTTGGTAACCCAGAGCCCACAGAGGTACAAATCAATAAAATAGCTGGTCCCTTTATTGTCATTTCAGGCCATGATATGAAAGACTTGAAAAACCTGCTTGAACAAACAGAGGGCAAGGGCATCAATATCTACACTCATGGAGAAATGATTCCAGCCCATGGCTATCCTGGACTCAAAAAGCATAAACATCTTGTTGGTAATTTTGGCACCGCTTGGCAGAACCAGCAAAAAGAATTTGATAATCTCCCAGGCAGCATTCTTATGAATACTAACTGTATGATGCTTCCCCGTGACAGTTATAAAGACCGGCTTTTTGCAACAAGTATTGTCGGTCATGCTGACATTGGTTATATCGAAGAACGTAATGGTAAAAAAGACTATACACCTGTTATCAATAAGGCCTTAGAGTTAGGCGGCTATAAAGAGTCCGAACCTGAAAGAAAGATCCTCGTAGGGTTTGGGCACAATGCCGTTCTGAGTCATGCGGGTACAATCATTGATGCTGTCAAAGCAGGCCAAATAAAACATTTCTTCCTGATTGGTGGTTGCGACGGCGCTCGTCCTGGCCGTAATTATTATACTGAATTTGCGGATAAGACTCCCCAAGATACAATTATCCTGACGTTGGCCTGTGGTAAATATCGGTTTAACTTCAAAGATTTTGGTACTGTTGCTGGGTTGCCTCGTCTGCTCGATGTTGGACAATGTAATGACTCCTATTCTGCTATCAGAATTGCCCTTGCTCTTGCTGATGCATTTAAATGCGGCGTCAACGAACTACCACTATCTTTGGTATTGTCATGGTATGAGCAAAAAGCAGTTGCTATTTTGTTGACACTTTTATCTCTGGATATTAGGAACATCTATATAGGACCCACTCTGCCAGCATTCTTTTCACCAAATGTATTACAAGTACTACAAGATAAATACAAAATTAAACTTATATCTACGGCAGATAAGGACTTAGCAGCTATTTTAGGATCGAAAGCGGATAACTAGTTTGCTTGGTACAAGGAGGGGCAGATTGAAGAAATTCAATCTGCCCCTCCTTGTATAATAAGTTTTGTAAGCAATGATTCTCCATTGTCTACAAAACTTATTTTATTTTGTTTAACTTACCGGAAATGGAATTCCTGATGCTAAAATCTTTATAAGAGGAGTTTAGCAAAGGTAACGTCTATCCTTTCTTGCAAAACCTTTGGTTATTGCTTACTCAGCATG
>Ga0316613_10003243_pt1 | contig 10155 bp, 7 predicted proteins | sample OWC_soil_day10_C_2_FD_207647 | JGI IMG/M metagenome (GOLD analysis project Ga0316613, IMG submission 207647) | Wetland soil microbial communities from Old Woman Creek delta, Ohio, United States - OWC_soil_day10_CT_b | ecosystem: Environmental > Terrestrial > Soil > Wetlands | place: USA: Ohio... | reverse complement strand
GACGTACCTACTGCCTCACCGAGCCCATTCGGTCTCTCCTGGAGGTAGACGGCTATTGCTGCGGCTGCGGGACACGGATTGTGGCGGGAAAAGACGTGATTTACTCCGCCTCAATTCCTCATGAAACGGGCATTAAAATTAAACAAATGATCGTGAAATACGGTCTTGACGGAATTTTAGAGGGAACAGAAAGCTGCTATTTTAATAAAGAGGAATCACGGATTGATAAGGTCAGAATCATGAAGGAGCATGTAGCTTCCGAGGGAAACTGTTCTCCGCTCAGCTGGGATGAAGACTGTTATGACTTTGATAAATTCTGCGTTATGGAAGATGAACAAAGTGATATGAAGGGCTTTGCCAGAGAATTGGGACTGGATTTTGATATTATTAACCGAGGCGGCGGATTTTACGAATGTGTTCCGGCAGGACACTCCAAGGCGACTGCCATTGAGGAAGTAATCAGGCATTACGGAGTGGATCTTTCCGATACATACGTATTTGGTGACAGCACCAATGATTTATCCATGTTTGAATATGCAAAGAACTGTATTCTAATGGGACACCACAGCGTAGAGCTGGAGCCGTATGCCACCTTCTATACAAAGAATGTGGAAGATGACGGAGTGGCTTATGCGATGAAAAAGCTTGGGCTTGTCTAAATTAATCATTAAAAAAACATGGGATTGGATAACGATCCCATGTTTTTTTGCTGTTTAACTTAATTTGCTTAAAATACTTCTTGCAACGCTGATGCCGTTGGCAGAGGCCTGCTGGAGTCCCCGTGTTACAGAAGCACCGTCTCCGATAGCGCGCAGTCCCAGTACGCTGGTTTCGAAATCACTGTTAACAACTACTTTATTGGAATAGAATTTAACCTCCACGCCATAAAGAAGAGTCTCATCACTTGCAATACCAGGTGTTACCTTATCAAGAGCAAGCAGCATTTCCTTAATATCAACCATAATTCTGTGAGGGAATACCAGGGATAAATCGCCTGGAACCGCATCCTTTAAGGTTGGAATTATATTGTTGCGGCATAAGCGCTCTTCTGTGGTACGTCTTCCTCTCTGGAAATCTCCAAAGGTCTGTACCAGAATCCTGCCGTCACACAGCATGTTGCTTAGCTGTGAAATATGTTTACCGTATTCAATGGGTGTTTTAAATGGCTTGGTAAAGTTTTTGGATACCAGGATTGCAAAGTTGGTGTTATTGGTTTTGTATTCCTGGGATTTATATGCGTGTCCATTGACAACTGCCAGCCCGTTCTCGTAATATTCTGTGGCTACCTCGCCGGAAGGATTGGTACAGAAGGTACGTACCTTATCATCAAAGGTTGGAGTGTAATAAACAAGCTTTGCTTCATAAAGATTCTTATTTAAGAATTCCATTACTTCATCTCTGACTTCAACACGGACTCCGATATCAACGGTTCCTACCTTTGTCTCAATTCCGTGATTCCCGCAGATATGGCTGAACCAGTCAGATCCTTCGCGGCCGATGGCAGAAACGATCTCAGGAGCCTCATAGATCTCATCCTTATCTGTGATAATTCCCTTTGCCTGATTATCCTCGATAATAATGTCCTTTACCATGGTATTAAATTCCATCTCCACACCCTGTTCCAGTAAATGTTCCTGAAGACGGGTGTAGATTTTATAGCCTTCCTCCGTACCGAGATGGCGGATGGGGCATTCAATTAGTTTTAAATTGGCGTTTATGGCTTTACGGCGGATCTCCTGGATCTCCTTTTGCTTATCAACACCATATACATTGGTATCTGCGCCGAATTTTAAATAAATATTATCAGATTCTTTTAACAGTTCCACGGTTTTATCATATCCCAGTATTTCGGGCAGATTACCTCCCACATCAGGAGATAACGATAATTTACCGTCTGAAAATGCTCCTGCACCTGCAAAGCCAGTGGTGATGGAGCATGGTTTGCAGCCTACGCATACTTTGGTTGTACGTTTGGGGCAGGTACGTTTTTCAATCGGACGTCCCTTTTCAATCATCAGGATCTTTAAATCCGGTTTTTTATCGATCAGTTCATAAGCGCAGAAAATACCGGAAGGGCCTGCACCGATGATGATCACATCGTAATTTTTTGAAGCTTCCTTCATGAACATCACTCCTTTTTCCTTCTAACCCTTATAGTCAACTATTGAGGTAGTTGGTAGAAACGTTCAACCAATTTTGAACTTATATAAGCGCAACGGTTTTATTTTAACATAATGGGAGGAGGTATGACAAGGGACATGAGAATAAAAGTTATTTTATTTGTTTGCGGCTGTCAGGTATGTTGACCTGCAGCATCTTTTTAAATAAATTGTTTTAACATCCGGTTTATTTTGTTTCTGACTGAAATTAGATAGGATGCTGATTTCGGATACGTCTTAAACGTAATTGGTTCTGATAAATCTTCTTCTAAAAGATCTATCACAGCTTCCCTGCCAATGTACTGTTCCAAAAGCTTTAACGCTCTGTGATCCTGTATTGCTTCATATAAGACCATCAGCCGTATGGACTCTTCCGGATACCTGTCCGCTCCAGGATAAACTAAAAACGCATCTCCGGAGGGGAAGCTTCCCCCGCTGTCCGTAACCAGATAAGGGTTGATATGCTCCAGAGAATATTCGGAATTATAAAAGTTAAAGCCCCAGTGCAGGATACCTTCAATTCCAAATTTATAAACCTGGATCCCATAGATGCGGTTCCTTTCTGAAGGCATTGCCATAAAGCGGTTGGCAACATCAACACACTGAGCAGTACAATAGTAACTCCATAAATGAAGGACACTGTGTTGTAAAAATGGTTCTATATGGTCGGTAGCACAAGCAGGCCGTTCTACCAGGCCGGATTCATAAAAAGAATAATCAGATAGTGCATCTATGAGCTTACAGCCCTTTAAGTGCTCCATAACGGATTCTCTGGCTGCAGCATAGGAGTTAAAATTGGCGGGTTTTGGCTCATCGGATATATGAAACCAGGTATCATCTAAGATGTCCAGGAGCTTTAACTCCATTTTCAGTGCAGGAAGAAACTGATTAAGGAAATGGGTGTAGTCCCCTAAGGCAGGGGTGTGCCAGCCAAATCGCTTGATTTTCTCCCCGTTGGTTGTGACCAAAATCTTAGGTGCAGATTCTGCGCCCCATTGAGTAAAGAGATGGGCCATTTCAAAGTATCTGATTCCAGATGCTTTGCAGATTGACACCCATCTCCGAAGCCTGGTGAAATCAAACTGGTAAGTACCGTTCGCTTCGATAATATCCACCAGCTGAATGGTTGTCCGCTCTCCGCCTTTTGCCGTATCAAGTGGTGGTGTGAAGATTGGTGTGAGGATCATATTCATTCCTCTCTTTGCATAAAGAGAAATAAAATGTTCCAGAATAGTCCAATGTTCCTCAGAAAAAACGGGAACATGATAATAATCAGCCAGGCAGTCCCCATGAAACCACTGTGTGTGAATCAGTTCCTGACTGGGCAATGAGGCAGGTATGATTTCCAGTGTGGCTGTAATGGATGCAGCAATTGACTGATCGGATTTAATCAGTGACACTGTAATTGGATAGATACCTGGGTTAATTTCGCTGGTGAGAGAAACATCCACCCACAGGCTTTGCCATTTTCCGGGTATCAGAAGGAGACTGTCGTGATCCAGATTCCTAAGAAGATCCGGGTATAGGCCGGGAGTGTGGCGGAGATAATGACTGTCCCGCTTTTCGTGGGCAGGGTAAGCGGAGGGAACGGAAATCACCTGTCTTATCTGTATCTGTTTTTTCAGGGGGGAATCGATGAAAACTTGAAGCGCTTCTTTCTCTTCGCCGGAAAAGGAGCAGGTAGTCTGAAAAGAAACCGTTTCCCCATAAAGACCGGTAAGACGGCAGCATTCCGGATAAAATAAGGGCTCTTCATCAGTAAATACTTTGGTTAATGAGCTTAAAAGAATCATGGGGTAAGTATTATTTGTTCGTTCCATGTCAGGTTCCTTTCTCAAATACCTACATTATAACTATCTGTCTCAATGATTTCAATGGAATAAAATTATTCTGTGATTCTGCCTTTACATCCTTCATTTAAACTGCTAAAATTAGAGGAATCGCGTTAGGTGCCCCCATATGGGAAATCTAACGCTTTTCGGGCGTTCATAAAACTCCATGATCAGTCATGAAATGCAACTGCTGTTAATATAGACAATAATAAGGAGAATCATCATGTACATCATCGCAGGATTAGGTAATCCAACTAGAGAATATGATAAAACAAGACACAATGTGGGTTTTGAGGCTATTGATGTTCTTGCGGACAAACTGGGAATCCCCATGACGGAGAAGAAGCATAAAGCAATTTATGGTATGGGAATGGCAGGATATCATAAGGTTATTCTTTCAAAACCCCAGACCTATATGAATTTAAGCGGAGAAAGCCTCCGCTCCATGGCTGACTTCTATAAGGTAGAGCCGGAAAATGTTATTGTGATCTGCGATGACATCAACCTTGTGGAGGGACAGCTTCGGATCCGTCTGAAAGGAAGTGCCGGCGGACATAACGGACTGAAAAACATCATACAGCACTTAGGAACCCAGGAATTCCCAAGAATCAGAGTTGGAGTGGGTGAGAAGCCTAAAGAGATGGATCTGGCAGACTATGTGCTTGGACGTTTCCCAAAGGAGCTGGAGTCTGTTATGACGGATGCTTATCTGGCGTCAGCAGAGGCAGCAATCATGATGGTGGAAGACGGAGCCGAAAAGGCGATGAATTATTTCAACAGAAAGAAATAAGGAGATTTCATGAACGATCTATTTGAGAAACCATTAAGGGAACTAAAGGATTTTGAAGGTCTTTGCTCTGATCTGAAAAAGAAGGCCGGACCAGTCATGGCAAGCGGCTGCATGGATTCCCAGAAAGTTCATCTGATGTATGAAGCGGCAAAACAGGCTGGTCTTAAACTGGTAATCACCTATGATGATACCAGGGCAAGAGAGATCTATGAAGACCTTCGCTTTTTTGATTCCGATACGTGGCTTTATCCGGCAAGGGACTTGCTGTTTTTCAATGCAGATATCCATGGAAATCTGCTGACCAAGCAGCGAATGGAGGTCTTCCGTCATTTAATGGAACAATCCTCCGGGTGGGTGGTAACAACCTTTGATGGTTTGATGGACCACCTTATGCCTCTTGCTGATTTGAAGAAACAGGCACTTTCCGTTGAGAACGGTCAGATTATTGATGTGGAGCTGTGGAAAAAGCAGCTTACCCAGCTGGGATATGAGCGAATGGGTCAGGTAGACGGAATGGGACAGTTTTCCATCCGTGGCGGTATCATCGATATTTTTCCCTTAACAGAAGAGCTTCCTGTCCGTATTGAGCTTTGGGATAATGAGGTGGACTCCATACGAACCTTTGACTTAGAAAGCCAGAGGTCCATAGACCAGCTTGATGAAATCTGTATCTATCCTGCCACCGAGATGGTTCTTACCACCCAGCAGATTAACGACGGTGTGGAAGAACTTCAAAAAGAGCTGAAAAAATATGAAAAGGATCTTAGAAACCAGTCAAAGATTCAGGAAGCAGCCAGAATCAGGTCTATTGTATCAGAACTGATAGAAGGCTTAAAGGAAGGCTGGAAGCAGCACGGACTTGATGGCTATATTCAGTACTTCTGTAAAGGAAGTGTATCCTTCCTGGATTATTTTTCTCCTGAAGATACAGTCTTTTTCTTAGATGAGCCGGAGCGGTTAAAGGAAAAGGGAGAAACCGTTGAGATGGAGTTCAGAGAAAGCATGATTCATCGTCTGGAAAATGGTTATCTCCTTCCGGGGCAGACGAATCTTCTTTATCCGGCAAAAGAGATGCTAGCCAGAATTCAGATGAAGAGCGGAGTTTATTTAACCGGTCTGGAACAGAAGCTGTCAGGATTTGTGGTGAAAAACCGCTATAGTTTTCAGGTGAAAAACGTTAATTCCTATCAAAACAGTTTCGAACTTCTTATTAAGGATTTAACAAGATGGAAACGGGAGGGGTACCGGGTCATTCTTCTGTCCGCCTCCAGAACCAGAGCCAGCCGTCTGGCAGGCGATTTAAGAGAATATGAATTACGCGCTTACTGCCCGGACGATCAGGATGGGGAGCATGAGGTAAAGCCGGGAGAAATCCTGGTGACCCACGGCAACATTCACCGGGGGTTTGAATACCCCATGATCAAATTCCTTGTGATTACCGAAGGTGATATGTTCGGTGTGGAGAAAAAGAAACGTAAACGGAAAAAGACGGTCTATGAAGGTACCAGAATCCAGAACTTCTCTGACCTGGCTGTTGGTGATTATGTAGTTCATGAGGACCATGGTCTTGGTATATACCGGGGAATTGAAAAAATTGAACAGGACGGGGTAATCAAGGATTACTTAAAAGTGGAGTATGCAGAAAACGGCAATCTTTATCTTCCGGCTACAAGGCTTGACGGAATCCAGAAGTATGCCGGTGCGGAAGCCAAGAAGCCAAAGCTGAACCGTCTTGGAGGAGATCAGTGGAATAAAACCAAAACCAGAGTAAAGGGTGCTGTAAAAGAGATAGCCAAGGATCTGGTTATGCTCTATGCAGCCAGACAGCAGACACATGGATTCCGTTACAGTGAGGATACCGTCTGGCAGAAAGAGTTTGAGGAGATGTTTCCCTACGAAGAGACTGAGGATCAGTGGGATGCAATCGAATCCACAAAAGCAGATATGGAAAGCGGCAAAATTATGGATCGCTTAATCTGCGGAGATGTGGGATATGGTAAAACAGAGATTGCATTAAGGGCGGCCTTTAAGGCAGTTCAGGAAGGAAAACAGGTGGTCTACCTGGTTCCCACCACGATTCTGGCCCAACAGCATTATAATACCTTTGCACAGAGAATGAAGGACTTTCCGGTACGGGTGGATTTAATGTCCCGGTTTAAAACCTCTGCCCAGATTAAGAAAACGGTGGAAGACTTAAGAAAAGGCATGGTGGATATTGTGGTAGGCACCCACCGGGTATTATCCAAAGATGTGCAGTTTAAGGATCTGGGTCTTTTGATTATTGATGAAGAACAGCGCTTTGGAGTTGCCCATAAGGAGAAAATCAAGCAGTTAAAGGAAAACATTGACGTTCTCACCCTTACGGCCACCCCAATCCCAAGGACCCTTCATATGAGCCTTGTGGGAATCCGGGACATGAGCGTTCTGGAAGAGCCGCCTGTTGACCGAATGCCCATACAGACCTATGTAATGGAGCATAATGACGAAATGGTCCGGGAAGCGATCCACAGGGAACTGTCAAGGGGAGGACAGGTCTATTATGTATATAACCGGGTTAATAACATTGATGAGATTGCAAATCACATTGCAAAGCTGGTTCCGGAGGCGGTGGTTACATTTGCCCATGGACAGATGCATGAGCATGAACTGGAACGAATTATGTTTGATTTTGTAAATGGTGAAATTGATGTTCTGGTATGTACCACAATTATTGAGACAGGACTTGATATTTCCAATGCGAACACCATGATAATTCAGGATGCGGACCGAATGGGACTTTCCCAGCTTTACCAGTTAAGGGGCCGGGTAGGACGTTCCAGCCGTACTGCATACGCATTTCTCATGTATAAACGGGATAAAATGTTAAAAGAAGAGGCAGAGAAGCGTCTTCAGGCGATCCGGGAATTTACAGAGCTTGGCTCTGGTATCAAAATTGCCATGCGGGACCTGGAAATAAGAGGCGCCGGCAATGTTCTGGGTGCAGAGCAGCATGGTCATATGGAAGCAGTTGGGTACGATCTTTACTGCAAACTTTTGAACCAGGCGGTTTTGGAACTGAAGGGTGAGAGAAAAGAAGAGGACACTTACCAGACCCTGGTGGACTGCGATATCGATGCCTATATTCCAACCTCTTATATTAAAAATGAATATCAGAAACTTGACATCTATAAGCGCATTTCTTCTATCGAAAATGAAGAAGAGCATCTGGATATGCAGGATGAACTGATGGACCGTTTCGGAGAGATGCCAAAGCCGGTTGAGAATCTCCTTAAGGTTGCGGCATTAAAGGCCCTGGCACACAGTGCTTATGTGACTGAGGTAAATATTAACCGCCAGGAAATCCGGCTTACCATGTACAGAAATGCAAAGCTTAAGGTAGAAGGAATTCCTAAAATTATTGAGCAGTACAGGGGAGATTTAAAATTCCATATGGGAGAAGAGCCCCAATTTGCCTACCTTGACCGGAAGAAAAATGCAACAACAGATACCATGATAAGCCAGGCTGAGATCATCTTAAAGCAGATTGGTGAATTATCAGACAAATAGAAAAAAATAGAAAATATAACTAAAAAAACACAGCTTGTCTGGTTGATTTTTCGGCATTTTGTGATATACTAATAGTAGAAGATGGGATTAAGTCCCGGATGCTTTCTTACTTCAATACATTTGTTTCGAAGAAAGGTGGTAGCTATGGACGTTTTAGGTATGTATCTTCTCCAACGAGTATCAGATGAATTAACCATTCAGCGCTATGGTTCTTTTGAAAACAGATTTGTGTCCCCGGTTCCCGATAATACGGCGGCTAAAGTGGCACATGAGGCGTATATAACCTCTTCAAAAGAAGTTCCCCATCGTGTCAAACAAGGTGATTTTTAATCTGGGTATGGAACATCCCACTTCTTAAAATTTCATAATTAACTAATTAAAAATCAGGGTTCGACTTTATTAAAAGTCTGGCCCTGATTTTAAAATTTGGGAAAAATGGCAGACTTAAGTATAATCTGGTGTATTCGATGCAAAATAATATCAGTGATATAAAAATGCACAAGATGGAGGAATATTAAATATGAAAGCAACGGGTATTGTAAGAAGAATTGATGATCTTGGACGCGTGGTAATACCAAAAGAGATCAGACGAACACTCAGACTCAGAGAAGGAACTCCGCTTGAGATATTTACTGACAGAGAAGGCGAAATTATATTAAAAAAATATTCTCCGATGGTAGAACTTACTGCATTTGCTTCCCAGTATGCAGAAGCCATGGCACAGACAACCGGACTTACCGTATGTATCAGCGACCGCGATCAGATTATCGCTGTGGCTGGCGGATCAAAAAAGGAGCTTCTCCAAAAGACCATCAGCAAGCAGCTGGAGACGATTATTAATGAGCGTACAGTTGTTGTGTCAGGAAAAGATGATAAAGGATTTATAGCATTGACAGGAGAGACCCTGGAAGGTATAACGGCTCAGGTAGTGGCACCAATTATTTGTGAAGGAGATGCCATTGGAGCAGTTGCACTTTTAAGCAGAGAGCCAAGAGCACGCTTTGGTGATATGGAGACAAAACTTGCCACAACGGCTGCCGGATTCTTAGGTCGCCAGATGGAAGGTTAAGGAGGTGAGAATATGCGGATTTTTATGCCCGAAGAGGATGACTACAGTGATGGCGATATCCCCGAGATAGATACGGACCCTTACAAAGACGGTTTTTATGTAGAGCCACTGCCAGAATCAGAAAGACCAAGAAGAGATGGCCCTGGAGGGGATTAATACAGAAAATGCGCAACTAAAAACGGCAGCCAGAAATTAACAGGGCTGCCGTTTTGATGATGGGTCATGGTTAATTGATGGTCTGATCGCCATCCTTAATACAATAATTAACCTTTACACCCAGCTCTTCCATCCATTGTCTGGTCTCCAGGGTTTTCCAGTCTCCGCTTCCGATTCCGCCGCCGTTGTCATTATTCCACAGCCAGAGCGGACATGGCCATAATGCAATCTGAGGCTTAATGGCAGCATAAACTTCCCGGTTGACTCCGTATTGACCATGGTGGGACATCTGTACGATATCGCTTTTTAAATCAGCTGCGCTGGTCTCTTCCAAAAGTAATTTACCAGCCTCAGGCCCCAAGTCTCCCAAAACAAGAATGCTCACATTATTTAAAAAGAATTTATACGCAACAGAGCTGTTGTTTACTGAGGTTGCATCAAGAAGGTATGGGTTATTCAGTACTTTGGCTTTTATAAGTCCCACCTGGATCTCATCATCCTTTTTCACGGTATGGAGACTTTCTGGCGGGAGAGTGGATAAAGCAGTACGTAAATCAGATGCCATCTGTGAACGTGATGACTCTACCTTATCATACCAGGACT
>Ga0316613_10003242_pt1 | contig 10159 bp, 7 predicted proteins | sample OWC_soil_day10_C_2_FD_207647 | JGI IMG/M metagenome (GOLD analysis project Ga0316613, IMG submission 207647) | Wetland soil microbial communities from Old Woman Creek delta, Ohio, United States - OWC_soil_day10_CT_b | ecosystem: Environmental > Terrestrial > Soil > Wetlands | place: USA: Ohio... | reverse complement strand
GAGCGCATCTACCTGCGCGCCGACAAGACAGTGGCCTATGGTGACCTCGCGGCGGCGATGAACCTGCTGAGGGCGGCCGGCTATCTCAAGGTGGCGCTGGTCGGCATCGACCAGGCTGCCGCCCCGCTGCCGGCCGGCGGCTGACCGCGACCCGATGGGCAGCCGCTCCCGACCGAAGACCGAGCTGTTGTCGCGGCGGTCCGGCTTGCTGCGCTGGTCATTGGCCGGCGCGGTCGGCCTGACGTTGCACGGGCTGGCGCTGTGGTGGCTGGTGCCGTCTGACGGTCCGGCGTCGGCGGTGGCTGCCCCGGCGGCGATGGTGATGATCGACCTGCCGCCGGAGCCGGAGCTGCCGCCGCTCGAGAGCGTCGAGCAGGCCGCCGTCGAGGAGGTGGTCGAAGTGCCACCGGAGGAACTGGCCGAAGCCCTGCCCGAGCCGGAAGAGCTTGAGACCGTCGAGCCACCGGAGGAGCTGGCTGAAGCCCTGCCCGAGCCGGAAGAGCTTGAGACCGTCGAGCCGGTGGAGGACTTGGCCGAAGCGCTGCCCGACCCCGTCGAGACGCCGGCACCCGAGCCGGAGATGCTGCCGCCGTCGGAGGTGGCCGTGCCGCTGCCGCCCACCCCGCCGCCGGAGATGATCGAGACGGCCGAGGTGAAGCCCAAGCCGGAGCCCAAGAAGCCCGCACCGAAGGCGCCCGCGCGCAAGAAGCCGGCGCCCCGCAAGCCCGAGGCCCCGAGCCCTCCGGTTGACGCGCAGGCGGCTGGTGCCGGGGCAGGCCACCAAATGGCCGATGCGCTCGCCGCCTACCGCAGCTCCATCCGGCGGGCGATCGTCGGCAAGCGCCGGTCGAGCGACGCCGATGGCGCCATCGGCCGGGCGACGGTGTCGCTGTCGATCGGCCGCGACGGCGCCATCATCGGCCTCGCCGTCGGCGGTGCCCCGGCCGTCGCCGCCGCTGCCGAGCGCCTTCTCCGGCGCGTCGGCAGCTTCCCACCCGTGCCAAACACCCTCGACGCACCCTTCAAGGTCACAGTCCCAATCGAGTTCAGGCGGGAATGAAAGCTCCCGCCCACCAAATCCGGAGTTCGACCAATGATCATTCATAAGCCGGCTCAATTTGTGGCGACACTCTTCGTTCCGAGCGCCGATCCGTCGACCTTGCGTGCCCGGCTGGCCAATCATCTCGGCCGTCACGTTCACTCCGAGACGACCGGGACTGGCGACGTGCTGCTGTCCAGCGAACTCGGGGTGTCGCGGCTGACGATCGAGGCGGGCGGCTTGCGGATTGCCGCCGAGGGCCGGGATGCCACCGGCCTCGCCTATATCAAGATGATCATGGCCGACCATGTGCTGGAACTGGAGGAACCCAGCTTGGCATTGCGCTGGACAGGAGCCGGCGCTGCCGGTTCGCCGTTGCCCTTTTTCCGCGCGATGACGGTGACGGGTGTTGCGACCGTCGGTCGTTTCCGTCGTCTGACATTCCGGGGCCACGATCTCGGTCGTTTTGCGGCCGGTGGGCTGCACGTTCGCCTGATGCTGCCGCCCGAGGGCGTGGTCCAGCGCTGGCCGGTGACCGGCGACGACGGACGTCCCGTCTGGCCGGACGGCAATCCACCGCCCGCCCGGGTCTATACGCTGCGCCGCGTCGATGTCGCCTCCGGTGAAGTGGAAATCGACATGTTGCTGCATGCAAGCCATGAGGGTGCGCCCGGTGCCGCGTTCGCCGAACGGGTGCGGCCGGGCGACGTCGTCGGCATGACCGGACCCGGAGGCGGCGACCTGCCGGAGGCAACCAACTACCTGTTCTTCGCCGACGAGACGGGCCTGCCGGTCATCGCCCGCATGCTCGCCGAGATGCCGGTCGGCCGCCGGGGCCGCGCCCTTATCGAGGTAGAGAACGAGGCCGACCGGCAGGCTCTGCCGAGCGCTGCTGACATCGATGTTGTCTGGCTGCATCGCCAGGACGGCGCGTGGCTGGAAACGGCGGCGTCGGCAATCGGAACGGACGATCTTCCCTCGGACGTTGTCGTTTGGGGCGGCCTGGAACACGTCGCCCGCCGGTCTATCTATCGCCGGGCGATCGACGTGTGGGGGCTGCCGCGCGATCGTCTGCGCCTCGCCTCCTATTGGCGGCGAGGGCAGGCCAGCGGCGACCATCACCACGACGACTGACGGCGGCGTGGGGCGATGTGAGTGTTGATCTGTCCTGTTGGCGTGCTGCCGAAGCGGACACCGACCAAGCCGGGAAATTGAAAGATTGAGCGCGGCCAAATTTTCCGTCAGCGACTGGGGCCGACGGCACTCTTCGGAGAGGGGCATGAGTTGGTGCGCAGCCGATCGACCGTGGCTTCGATCGGCTTTAAGGCGAAATGCGCTCACGCAGGAGAGGTGGGCGCTGGTTGGTTGAACGATCCTTCAGAAAAGGCGAGACCTGCGAGAAGCCTTTCAGCGTCTCGCAGGTCTCTGGTTTGTCAATTCACCTCAGGCGGCTCGGACGGTCGCCAGGAATGTCTTGACCTGCTCCTTCAGCATTTCCGACTGCTGGGACAGTTCCGCCGACGAGGACAGCACCTGCTCGGCGGCGGCGCTGGTGGCGGACGCGGCCTGGGTCACCAGGGAGATGTTCCTGGAAACGCCAGCCGTACCAGCCGAGGCACTCTGGACATTCTGGGCGATGTCCTGCGTGGTTGCCGCCTGTTCCTCGACGGCCGAGGCGATGATGGCGGCGATCTCGTCCATCTTCTCGATTGTCCTGGAGATGCTGTCGATCGCCGTAACCGCCGACTCGGTGGACGACTGGATGCCGGAAATCTGCGCGCTGATTTGCGCCGTTGCTTTTGCCGTCTGGTCGGCGAGGTTCTTGACCTCGGAGGCCACAACGGCGAAGCCCTTTCCGGCCTCGCCGGCACGCGCCGCCTCGATCGTCGCATTGAGTGCCAGAAGATTGGTCTGGCCGGCGACATTGCCGATCAGATCGATGATCTCGCCGATGCGCTGGGCGGCATCCGACAGATCCTTCACCGTCCGTGCCGTGCCGCTGGCTTCCTGCACGGCGCTCGCCGCCATTCTGGCGCTTTCGGCCACCTGCCGGCTGATCTCCTGAACCGAGACCGCCATCTCCTCGGACGCCGAGGCGACGGTGTTGACGTTGGCGGACGCCTCTTCCGACGCCTGAGCGACCTCGGACGACCGCACCGAGGTGTCCTCGGCCGTGCCCGTCAAGGTCTGGGCGGCGGACTGGAGCTGGGTCGATGCCGATGAGACCGATCCGACGATAGCGCCCACTGACCTTTCGAACTCGTCGGCCATTCGCGCCATCGCAACCTTGCGCTCGGCGGCAATCCGCGCATCGTTGGCGGCCGCCTGTTCGCTCGCCGCTGTGGCATCGACGACGGCATTGTCCTGAATGATGCCGACGGTGCGGGCCATGGCGCCGATCTCGTCCTTGCGGTCGGTGCCGGGCACGACGATACCGGTCTGGCGGCCCGCGAGTCCTTCCATGGCGGCGGTCAGCCGCTGGATGGGCCTGCTGACCGACAGTGACACCAGCCACATGACGATGATGCCGGCGAAGGCAACCACCATCGACACGAGGATCTGGTTGCTCGTGCTATCATTCTGGGCCGCGGCCGTGTCGGTCACAAGCTTGGTGACATCGGCCATGACCACCGCGCGCGGCACGCCGATGATGACGGACCAGTTGGCACCGGTCCGGCCGAGCGATACCGGCGCGAACACGCGCAGCCGATCGCCGGCCTCGTCATAGGTGATGCCCGGCTTGCCGGCCGCGATCATCGTCATGTCTTCCTGCCAGGCGGTATCGACTTTCGACAATGGCCCGCCAATGGCCGTCGGATCCAGGCTGGACGCAACGATCAGCCCCTTGTCGGTCACGATGGTGACGGCGCCCTCGCCCCCGTAGATCTGTCCATCGACGCCTTCCGCCAGCTTCTGGATGGCCGACAGATCGAAGTCGGCACCGGCGACGCCCAGGAATTTGCCGTTCACGGAAACCGGAACCGACATCGTCGACAGATGCACGGCCTTGCCCTGGACGATGTAGGGCAGCGGCGCCAGAATGCTCTCCGTGCCGGTTTCCTGCGGGCCGATGAACCAGCCGCCCTTCATCAGGCCGTTGGCATGGCTTTCCCGGCTGTCATATTCGACCAGCGGCTGAAGTGCGATCTTGCCGGCGCCGTCGCGTGTCCAGTAGGGCAGAGCGCGTCCGGTCTGGTCCGAGCCGACGTCGGCCTTGCCTTTGAAGGCCGCGTCCTTGCCGTCAAGGCCGTCGACGACCCAGGCACTGTAGGTGCCGTTGAAGCGGGGATTGTCCTTCAGGACGTTGAGCAGCGTGGCATTGAGCTGCGCCCGGCGCAGCTCAACCGGCGTTGCCGATTGGCCATCGCCGACCATGACTTCGAACGCCCGCGCCATGTTGCGGGCTGCTGCGAAGGCCGTATCCACTTCGGCGCGGATATCTCCGGCCTGCGTGGTGGCGATGGCTTGCAGCGCTTCGCGCGACTTGGCATCAAGCAATTGCGAGACGCTCTTGTCGGTCTGCTCGTTGACTTTCTTGCTGGCGAACACGCCATAACCAACGACGGCGGCGACGGTCGTCACCAGGCAGACGACGGATAGCGCAACGATCTTGACCTTAATCGATTGAATGTTCACCGGATCCCCCAGCTTGGACACCGCAGTCACGCGCGGCAGATGAGCCCAGTCTGGCGCTAACTCGTTAACAATGGAAAAATAAAGCCCATGGGGCATACTAACGGCTAAAAAGGCGCCATAATCATCGCCTCTGGGTCTAGATTAAATCCCGCGTTTTCGCCGGAATCCTTCGAAAATCGAAGATTATCTTCGCCCGGCAGGCAGCTTTGCAGTGTGACGTTGTATGTGGTACCACGCAGTAATCATAAACTATACGTCGAGTAGAGTCCTGAGGACGGCTCGCGTTTCCGTTGCAATATTCTCTAAATAATAGAGGGCGCCAGCGACGGGCGGAAAAATGGTTGTAGCGACCACGTCGCCCGGCGGTCGACCAGAGCAGATTCGGCAATCTCGTTTGGGTTTGGCCGCCATGCGGTGCCGATAGCCGGCATTCCTGGAAAATGGCTATACCGTTCGAACGCCAGCGGGAAATTGGCACCCTGCTTTCAAGGCCATGTCGACGCCGCTATAAATGGTAGCCTGGTCCCAGGCCGCGGCCTGACTCAATCATTAAAGTAAAACTGGCCAATTTTGCAGACATTCACGTCGTTCTTGACGATTTCAGATCCGCTATCGAACAGCGCGCGGAAATCGTAAGCGCAATGATCGGTTCCGTCGTCGATATCGACGTCGATGGATTCTCCCGGGCGCAGGACGCGATCTCCCAGGATGTCTTCTTCCCATTTTTTGGTGTCGACGTTTGAAGCGAAGAACATCTTCATGGTCGTCGACGTCGAATTGGTGATCGTGACGCGCCTGTCGGCCGCCATGGCATTGCCGACAAAGGAAACCGCAATAGCAACCACCAGGGCAAAGAAAGACCGATTGGCCACTTGCCATCCTTTCAATGCATGGAGACGGCCGGCCGTCTCGAGCGGCCGCCCCGTTGCCTGGTCATTTGAAGAGATCGAGCACCTTCTGGTCAGGGCTGCTGCCGCACTCCTTGGCCACGTCCTGGACATTCTGGGTCATCTGGTCCGGGTCGATGGTGGTGTTGCCCGAGGCATTGCTGAGATAGCCGTCGATCCAGAAGATGGTTGGCATGATGCCATCAGGGTCGGCCATGAAGTCCTTGCAGGTCAGCTCGGCCATGTCCACTTTCTGCCCGGCGGAGGCAACGGTCGGGATCGCCGCCAGGCAGGCCAGCGAGGCGATCGCGGTCAAAATGGTCTTCATCTTCATCTCCAGTTTCGAAGGGGCGGCTCAGCGAGGGAAAAGCCTTCCGCAATGCTGCCTCCAGTTCAATGCGCGCCGAGAGAGGCAATCCACCGACGTGTCGCCGGCGACAACTAGGACAATCGACCCTGCAATGTCTGTCCGGGAATTGACGGACAAGACAATGAAATATTTACACTATTTGGTTGTGTACCCCTTGGCGCGCGTCAAGGCTCGGCTTATGGTTTCGCCCAGGATGAGGCGGAAGGCATGGACGATGGGGCGAGCTTGGTAAAACGGTCGAGGGGCCAGGAGATGGTGCTCGCCGGTGCCGTTCTTCTCGTCTGTGCCGCCCTGTGGTTGATCTTCGGCACGATCCACGATCGATCACCCATCGGGCTTGCCGCCGATGGAGGCGTGGTGGTCCTGCCGGCAAGTCCCCTCGACCACGGCGAGATCTTCGCCCTCGAAGGCCCCTGGCAGGTCTATTGGGGGCGCCTGCTGACGCCCGGCGACCTCGCCCGCTCCGACGCTCCGGCGCCGGACGGCGCCTTGCGCTTTCCCGGCTCCTGGCGGGGCGAACGCTTCAACAGCCACACACCGGGCGGACCGGGGGCCGCCACCTTCCGTCTCGGCCTGAAGCCGCCGGACGGCAACAGGTCGCTGACGCTCCGCCTGCTGGACCTGCGCATTGCCTATCGCCTGTGGGCCAATGGCCAGCTGATCGCCGAAAGCGGCCGACCGGGGCTGGATGCCTCGTCCGAACGAGCTGACAGGTCGCTCGTTCTTGCCGCGCTCGAGACCACCGGACAGCCGGTGGATCTCGTTCTTGAACTGTCGAACCACCAGTTCCGGGCCGGCGGCGTTGGCGACCCTATCCTGCTTGCCAAGACCGGCCCCCTGCAGACGGCCCGCGACCGGGTATGGATCCTGTCGGCCTTCTTCTGCGGCGTTCTTCTGGTCGCCGGCATCTATCACCTGTTGCTGCACTCCATGCGGTCCCGGGAGATTTCCTTTCTTTACTTCGGCATCTACACCCTGCTGATCTTTGGTTACGCGGCCAACTCCAACACGACCTACTGGCTGTCGCACGCCGTCGTTGCCGATTGGCTCGACCCGGCACTCCTCGACGAGATCTCCATCGCCTGTTACGCCGCCTCCGGCGCCGTCCTGTTCCGCTTCTATCGCAGCCTTTTCCCGGAGGATTTCTCACGCCGGCTGCAAATCGTTTCCGATCTCAGACCTGTCGTGTTCCTGTTGTCCATCGTCGTCCTCCCGCCGATCTGGCGGTCCTGGCTGGTCGTGGTGCTGATGGCGGCCGGCCTGTGCTTCACGGCATATTTCCTGATCCGTCTGACGGCTTGCGTCATCAGGCAGCGGCCGGGGGCAATCCTGCTCATGTGCGGGGCGCTGTTGCTGGCCTCCACCAGCATGCATGACATTCTCGTCCATGCCGATGTGATCGAAGGCGAGTATCTCGCCCTCCACGGCCTCTTCGCTCTCGTCGTCTTCCAGTCGTCGGCGCTGGCTTTGCGCTATGCTCGGAACTTCGAAATGGTCGAGCAGCTCTCGCTGGATCTTCACCGCAACATTGATGTGCTCAAGGATGAAATGAGCCGACGCCGGGAGCTCGAAGGCGAGGTCGTCCGGGTCAGTGAAGAGGAGCGTCGCCGGGTCAGCTACCAGCTTCATGATGGTCTCTGCCAGCAACTCACCGCGGCACGCCTGAGATATTCCATGCTGTCGGCTCGCGATGGCGAGAAGGGATCGCCGACAATGATCGAACTCGGGCGGATCCTGTCAGAGGCTGCCGAGGATGCCTACGCCCTTTCACGCGGGATGTGGCCGGTGGAGCATGATCCGGCGGTTGCTGGTCCGACGCTGGGCGAACTGGTCGACAGCGCCAAACGGGCGAGCGGCATTGATATCAGTCTCGCTCAGAACTGGCCCTGCACGACCTGTGAGGGTGGAAATCTCGGCGTCCTTTACAGAATTGCGCAGGAGGCCCTTACCAACGCGGTCAGACATGCCGATGCCACCCGCATCAGTGTTTCGCTGTGCTGCGAGGATGGAACAACTGAGCTTGAGGTCGAGGATAATGGCGCCGGGCGACATCTGGATGCTGCGCCTGCGGATACCGGCGGGCTTGGTCTTCGAATTATGAAGCATCGCGCCAACGCCATCGGAGCAGAGTTTGCAATCGAGGACTCGCCGGGCGGTGGAACCGTCGTCCGGTGTCGCGCCAGATGCCTCAAAGGCAGCTGTTCCGGAGACCGGTCATGATGGACATCCCGGCATCGTACAGCGTGCTCTTGATCGATGATCATCCTGCTGTTCGGCAGGGGGTGGCCGCTCTTCTGGGATCTCGCGGATTCCGGATACTGCTGCAGGCCTCGACGGCCGAGGAAGCACGCCAGGTGCTTGATGGCAACCGCGTCGATCTCGCCATTCTCGACCTCTCTCTCGAACAGGGCAACGGACTGGACCTCGTCCCGGATCTCACCGGCCACGGTGGCAGGGTGATCGTTTATTCGATGTTCGAAGACGCTCGGACCATCAATCGGTCTCTCCAATTCGGAGCTCTCGGCTACGTCACCAAACGCGACGATCCCGCCGACCTTCTTGACGCGGTCGATCACGTCGTCAACGGCGAACCCTATCTCTCAAGCCGGGCGGCCGGTGCGTTGGACGAAATGGAAAGCCTCGGGAGAGGGAAGGAGCTTAGCGAACGAGAGCGTCAAGTCCTGTCGCTGATGGGGCAGGGGGAGAGCAATGTCGGCATAGCGGCTGCCCTCGGCATCAGCGTGCGGACCGTCGAGACCTACTACGCTCGCATCAGCGAGAAGCTGGATCTCTCACTCAGCGTTCGCGAGCTTCGGAAATACGCCATTCGCCGGTTCAACGAGTAAATTCTCGACCGGTTCCCTCTGCTCTTCCCTGCCTGACCCAACGCAAGGAAGACTATGGGGAGAGCGAGGCCCGTTCTGGCGCGATCAGCGCCTCGATTGCTGCAGGATGACCTGCGAGGCGATGTCTTCCAGCGGCAGGATGCAGTCGACTCCGCCGCGCGCTATGGCTTCCTTCGGCATCCCGAACACCACGCAGCTGTCCTCGTTCTGTGCAATGGTGTAGGCGCCTGCCTCCTTCATTTCGAGCAGCCCGCGCGCGCCGTCATCCCCCATTCCGGTCATGATGACACCGATGGCATTGGGCCCGGCCGCCCGGGCCGTCGAGCGGAACAGCACATCGACCGACGGCCGATGACGCGACACCAGCGGACCGTCCTTCACCGCGACGTGGTAACGCGCGCCCTGCCGCTCGAGCAGCAGGTGGCGCCCGCCGGGAGCGATCAGCACGTGGCCGCGCAGCACCGGATCGCCGTCTTCGGCCTCCTTGACGCTCACTTGGCACAACCCATCGAGCCGCTTGGCAAAGGCGGCGGTGAAGTGTTCGGGCATATGCTGCACGATGACGACGCCGGGGGCGTTGGCCGGCAGATTCATGAGAAACTCGCGCAGGGCTTCGGTTCCGCCCGTCGAAGCGCCGACAGCGACGATGATCTCGGTGGTTTTGGCCATGGCACTGAGCGTAACAGGCGGCAGCATGGCGTCGGCGGTAAGCTTGGGCGCCGGCGTCTTTGACTCCGGTACCGCGACCAGCGCCTTGTGGCGCCGAGGTCCCAGGCGGGCACGGGCCGCGCTCTTCACCGTATCGCAGATCATGAGGGCCTGCTCGGCAAGGTAATCGGCGGCGCCGATCTTCGGCTTCAAAATGACATCGACCGCCCCGGCCTCCAGCGTCTGCATCAGCGTTGCCGAGCCTTCATCGATCAGCGAGGAACACATCACCACCGGAATCGGATGCTGAGCCATCAGTTTCTTGAGGAACGTGATGCCGTCCATGCGCGGCATTTCGACGTCGAGCGTTATGACGTCGGGAACGTCGTCCCGGAGGCGCTTGGCCGCCACGAAGGGATCGGACGCCACGCCAATCACCTCTATCTCGGGATCGTTGCCGAGGATGGTCGCCAGCGTCTGCCTGACGGACGCGGAGTCGTCGACGATGAGGACGCGGATGCGTTTCTGGCTGGTCAACGTCACCTCGTTCAAAAAAGCGAGCGGGTGGATACCTGACTCGGCGGCGCCGCCTCCTGCTTCAGCTGGTGCGACGCTCGACTTGTTTGGCCTATCATGGTGAGGATCGAAGCAGCAAGTCGGCTTTGGAATCAGCGGTTTGCGAGTAAAGACAGGCGGAGTGCCGGGAGATCGGCGTCTTAGATCTTCTGGAAGA
>Ga0316613_10003238_pt1 | contig 10167 bp, 8 predicted proteins | sample OWC_soil_day10_C_2_FD_207647 | JGI IMG/M metagenome (GOLD analysis project Ga0316613, IMG submission 207647) | Wetland soil microbial communities from Old Woman Creek delta, Ohio, United States - OWC_soil_day10_CT_b | ecosystem: Environmental > Terrestrial > Soil > Wetlands | place: USA: Ohio... | reverse complement strand
AAAAAGAAATGTGGTACCGTGGACTGGAAAATCATTTCAGCGGATGGAATGATCCCAATTACTGTGTTTTACGTTTCACAACAAGCCGATACAATCTTCTCATAGATTGGAAAGAAGCTAAAGGGTTAATATAAAACAAATATTCTATCACCCAAAGGAGATCATCTGATGGAAACACCACGAATCTTTCATATGCCCGATCAAAGGAGTGATCTGTGGATACCGTGTGGAAGAGATTGAAGATGAGTTAATGAGGCAGATCAGGTATCTGGACAAATTAATAGATGAGCTTGCCAAAGGCAGGGAAATGGAAAAAATAATAAGAAAATAGGGGAGAAGAGAAATGAATGCGTATGAAGAAGGACTTGGAGTTTTAGAAACATTATTTGCAAGAGACTATCAATTTGCACTGGCTACATCAAACAATAATATTCCGGCCGTAAGGTTTATTGATACCTTTTATGATAATGGAGTATTTTACATTGTAACTTCCCGAAAATCTAATAAAGTAAAAGAGATTGAACATAATCCGGTAGTCTCATTAAGTAAAGATCTGTATCGTTTTACCGGAATTGCCCGAAATATTGGGCATCCATTATTAAAGGAAAATCTCAAAATCAGAGAAAAGCTGATTAAGGTATTTGAGCCATGGTATTTTGCCCATAACAATGAAAATGATGAAAATATGTGTTACATCAAAGTGGATTTAAGCCAGGGCTTATTTTACAAAGACGGAACTGGGTACAAAGTTAACTTTGAAAATAAAACTGCAGAAAAGTTTCCCTTTATATTTGATATTGTAAAAATAGACTGATAAAGATCCGGATTAATATGTGTAACCAGGATACTCTTTTTTCTCACATATTAATTCTTTTTTCACATTCCCAAACAACACAAATTATTATTCTACAATATTCTGCGCATAGCTTTTTAATCAGCTATGCGCAGCTTTTTTTTGCCTGCATTTGCATTATAGATATTATAAACTTCACCTCCCTTACCTCATTTTATAATCGACCCCATAGAAAATTACATTTAGAGTCGTAAAAATTACATGCAGTTAAAAAAGAGTATATTTCTTGATATAATACGGAAATTAACTTGGTAGTAATGTGATTCATTACACATTTACTATATATGATCAGATTGAGATTATATAACTACATAGAAAGGGGGACGAGGACATGAATAAAGATTTTGATTTAGATCTTAAAATGGACAAGGGTTCGGTAGATGTAGGAGAATCAAAAATTGCAAGTATTGTTTATTGTACATCTGGTTGTTTAACAGGAACTACCTGTGAAACAAGTGAATGTGGGATAACAAGAAGCTGCACAAACACAGTTTTATGCTACTAATATTCATGCAAACCTAAACCCAATGCAAACGTACATGCATTTAGAAGATTCACAAAATGCATGTACGTTTACATTTTGTGGAAGTAATTTACAGGTACAAATGAAGTTTCTATTTTGGTTAGGCATACAAGAGTTAAGCAAGGGGGATACGGTTAAAATATGAAAGATTTATACAAAGATATAGGTTCCTTTATGATAAGAACACCGGGTCTGCCAATCAATTTATTGACAGATAACATAGGAAATAAAACTAACATAGATCATACTATGTTTTTATTTGATTTTCCTCAATACAAAGATCAGTTTAATGAAGCTATATTTGTGGCAAGCCAAGATTTATATGAATCCATGCAGCACTATATAGAGGAGGGCACAGCAAGAGATACGAATTATTTGTTGAATTCAATTTATAAATATTTTAGCAGAAGCTGTTCCAGGTGTACTCCATTTGGATTATTCTCAACAGTTGCATTTGGTAATATTACATCTGAAAGAACATCATTTGAATTAAGCAGTGCAGAATTAAAAAGGAACCCCCTGATTGATTCAGAGTGGTTATACCAGGTGGTTTTTATGTACGAATCCAAGTACTTAAGATTCCTCCGATACAAAATCAATGAAAGTGTTGCTATTCAGAGAAACAAAGCAATCTTATTTAACTGCACAAAAGACTGGGATGGGGGAAAAGTAAATAAAAAATCTGTAAAGTACTCCAATGCATTTGAAGTGGTCTTAAAAATATCAGGAGATTACGTAAGTTATTCTGATATTATAGAAAACCTTAAAAAAGAATATCCGAATGTGGAAGAAAACACATTTCATACATATATCCAATCACTCATAAAGGAAGGTTATTTAATATCCGATCTTCGTCCACCATTAACAATCGTTGACCAATTTGAATACTTTATCTGTAAACTTCAGGAATACGATATAAATACAAGCTCCTTAATTGACATAAAAAATAAATTTCAGGAATATTCCAATGGCTATATGAATAATACCATCGAAGGTGTGACGCAGATTTTCAAAAATATGAAGAGAATCTACGACTCAAAAAACTACCTGACCATAGATTCTTCCTTCTCCTATAGCCAATGCAACTTAAATCAAAATGAAATAAAAAAAATAAATAAGCTTCTTAATTTATTTATACAATTTAATATCAAAGAGCCTTTCAATAATTTAAATGATTACAAGAGCAAATTTTTAGAAAAGTATGGCCATTCCAGGTGCGTTCCTTTGACTGAACTTATTGATCCTGATATAGGAATCGGTTTTCCAGCCCATTATGATGGAAAAACCGGCATAAATAATCTGGGAGAATATATCAACCCTTGGATACGATTTTTTGAAAGAAAATATGTTGATTCCATAAGACTTGGTCAGGAGATAGAGATTACTGATGCAGATATGGGAATGTTTTTAACAGAAGTTATAGATATGGATCAGTTGCCCCAATCCATGGAAATCTACTTTAATTATGTGAAAGAAAATGGAAGGGATGTTTACTATTTAAGTAATATATTTGGATCAACTTATGCAGGAAAAACATTTGGAAGATTTTCTCACTTAATGAAGAATCCAGAACAATTCTTTGAAGAAATAAATAAAAATTATGGTGATGAATGCCAGGTCTGTGAATTTACCTACTTACCCGATACTTTAAAGCATGCAAACATAATTCGAAATATACATGGTTCCACTTATGAATCAAGTTTTGGGACTACAAATTCCAAAGATCAGGCATTTATACTTAAGCTAAGTGATATTTTAGTAGAATTTAAAAACAACAAATTATATTTAAAGTCTGCGGTTAACAATAAAAGAATCATACCAACATCTACCAATATGTTTAATCCGCAGTTAAAACCCAGAATATTAAGATTAATTGAAGAATTTTCTTCTGATGGAATCAGGTTTTATAATAAACCGTGGCAATACTTACTGGAAAAATTTGCCTATCTTCCGACAATACGATATAAAAACTTCGTATTGGAACAGGAAAAATGGATTATTAGAATAGGCGATCTGGGTTTAACAAAACATTATGATTTTGCTGATTTTAAAAATAAGTTTACCGAATACATAAATTCAAGAAATATCCCCCTTTGGGTGGATGCTGTAGATTCAGACAAAAAACTTCTGTTAAATCTGAAAGAGGACAGATGTTTATCTGTGTTGCAGAATTTGCTGGAAAAATCAGAAACTGTTGTGGAAAAATATCATATAGAATCAGAATATCCAGTGAAACTGAATGACAGTTCTTATTGCTGTGAATTGGTAATACCATTAATTTTAGCTCAGGATGCTGCCCCCCATAAGGCCAATAATTTTGACATTACAAGAAATTATGGTAATGTCAGATATAAAGAGCCGTTAGATGAGTGGCTATATTTCAAAATATACGGTATTGAGGAATATGCAGATTATCTGTTAGGTGAAGCTCTGTATGCTCCATTGCAGAAGTTACTTGAAAATAAAGAAATCGACAGCTATTTCTTTATTCAGTATAAAGATCCTGATTTACATCTGAGATTGAGATTAAAAGCTGATAATACTAAATTAATGATGGTATTGCCTAAAATGTTAGATATATTAAGCCAGCTTATGAAAAAATCTCTTATCTCAAATTATAGTATTAATTGTTATGAGCTAGAATTGGAGAGGTATGGCGGTTATGATTTGATGAACTATGCCCATCAGGTGTTTTGTAAAGACAGCATAGCAATTCAAACCATAATTTATGAAAAAAATAATCATAATATAAGAGTGACAGATGAACTTTTAGCATCAGTGATTATTTTCTTTCACATGCAAACATTTAATTTGAGTTTTGAGGATATGTTTGTATTTCTCAATTGTGGAAATCCTACTAAGAACTATCAAAAAGAATTCAGAGAACATAAGGATACTTACGTTGATTTCGTAATAAAGTATTTGTATCATGAAACTTTAAATCCAGAGATTGAATTTATTTTGAAAATATTATCGGTAAAACAAGAATCAATGAAAGAATATTTAAATAGAATTGAAGAAAATTATCCGGATAACAAAGCTGTAAAATTAAGCATACTGGATAGTCTGCTGCATATGAACATGAATCGATTATTTGGTCCCAAAAGGGAATTGGAAAAAAGGATGAGAACTTTAGCACGTCATACATATTACTGTGTTTACAACAGAAAAAAAATAGGTATATTGGGTGATAAATAATATGCAGAAATTCAAAATACTAAGTACTTCAGAAGTAAAGGAAATGCTTTCTTCCTTAAAAGTGATACCGAAATCCATTAAAATATTCTTCCAGGCAAGCAAACCAATATTTGTACTAACCATCATTATTAATATTATTGCGGGTATTGTTCCTGTAATTTCCGTTAATATTTTTGGTAGCCTGATTAATGCTATTTCAGCGAAAGACTTAAATCTCTCGCTGAAGGTATTAGCAATCTATATCGGGATAAGTTCTGTATCAGGTATGATTATAAGTATAAAAGCATTTTTATTTACCAAATTTCAATTCTTGTTGGATTATGAATTGATTAACAGATTATTGGATAAATGCGCCATTATGTCTTTGGAGGAATTTGAAAATTCTGATATACAGGATCAGCTGCAGCATATCCTTTCCCAGGTGGGATTCAGGCCTTATAATATCTTTACTACCACATTGACACTTGTAACTTCCATTACTACTATACTTTCATCTGTATATATCATGCTGATGTGGCGGCCGTTGTCGGTATTTTTGATTATTGTTCCGGCGTTTGCCTTTTCAATATTCTACTTATCCATAAGTAAAAGAGAGTTCCAGACAGAAGAAAGAAATGCAAAGAAAGCCAGAAGTATATGGTATTACGAATTTTTACTTACAAAGGATCAATCATTTAAGGAAGTTAAAATTTTTAATTTAGCCAGACATATTATAAAGAGACATAATGATTTAAAGCAAAGCGTAATTAATGAAAACTTGTACAATACTAAAATAAGGCTGATTATATCTGTTGTATTTGATTTTGTTGATGAGATTTGTATGGCGGTACTCATGATTTTAATCATATTCTCTGTAATTGCAGGTGAAATCCTAATTGGTAACGCTGTTGCACTTTTAAGAATTATAAACATGATGTTTGACAGCTTTAACAGTATTATGAATATTATTTACAGCATAAATCAAAACAGTCTGTATATGTCAAAACTGATTAAATTTTTTAATAAAACTGGAAATGGGAATAGTAAAGAAACAAACAAACTAAACGATTTAAATCAGATTGAAATAAATAACCTGACATTTTCATATCCGGAAACAGATAAAAAAGTTCTTCAGAACATCAACATAAAAATTGATAAAAACCAAAGAGTTGCATTGTTCGGAAGAAACGGATCAGGTAAAAGTACATTATTAAAATTATTACTGGGATATTATTTAGTTGAAGACGATATGATTAAGATAAATGGAATCCCATTAAATGAAGTTAATATTGACAGCTTACATAAATTAACAGGTATATTATTCCAGGATTACTGCAAGTATGAACTTTCAGTAAGGGATAATGTAGGTTTTGGTAACATTGATGAAATCGATAATGAGGCCCAGATAAGAGAGTCACTGAAAGAAGCTGGCATAGACTTTCTTCCTCCTGATTTAAATCAGCAGCTGGGAAAATGGTTTTCAGATGGAACACAATTATCTGGTGGACAGTGGCAGAGAGTTGCTCTGGCCAGGTGCTTTTTCAAAAAAGCACAAATGTATATTTTAGATGAACCCAATGCGGCGCTGGATAAAATGGGTGAGAAAAAAATAATGAACACATTTTTTGAACTTACAACAAACAAGATAGGTGTATTTATTTCTCATAAAATTGCACATGTCATGTTAGCTGATAAAATAATTTATCTGGACGAAGGAAAGATTGTTGCTGAAGGTACACATGAAGAGTTATTAAAAACATGTCCCTCTTATAAAGAAATTTACGATCTGGAATTCGATATACCCCAAAATGGAGGCTGATTATGAATTTACCGAATGAAAAAAAACGTGAATTGGATAAGTTGATAATAAATTTATCAAAAAAATTATCCGACTCAGATTATGTCCAGGAGATATTTGCTTCAAATAAAACTGAGTATCGATGTACTTCAGTAGCAGTTTCATATCCCGCATTATGTATATTATTTTCGGAACTTCAATTAAATTATCCAGATTATGGTTTTGATAATTATGCCCATAAATATCTGGAGATCATAAACGACTATATGGGAAAAAACAACATTTATGATATCTCTCTGTTTGATGGGCTATGCGGAGTAGGGTTTGCTGCACATTGTATGTCAGACCATGGGAAACGATATCATTCGTTTATAAAGAGTTTAAACGAGTATATTGTTGATATCGCGGAAAATAATATTCAAAAGTACAAAGAACTTCCATTAAACGAACTATTTTATGATATTATGTATGGATTAACCGGTACAGCCAATTATCTGTTGAATTTTAAATCCGAGCAGAATGTGAAAGAGACTTTGTTGCACATTTTGCAATATTTAACGGATATTTGTAAAGCAGGGGACAACAATATTCCCCGGTTTGCCATTCGGTCAGATGAGAGCCAATTGTTTCCTCTGGAAAATAGTCCGGAGATACGATATATAAATTTAGGGGTTGCGCACGGAATTCCTGGTATACTTTTAATATTATGTAAGTCCTATGAATCAGGAGTATATGTACAAGACCAGCTGGAAGCGATACAATATCTGTCAGAATTTATTTTTAACAGCTGTATAAAAGACAGTGAAGATATATTTTGGGAAACTCAAAAAATATTTGGGATGGAACAGGAGAAAGCAGTACCATCCAGAGATGCATGGTGTTATGGTACTCCAGGTGTGGCGTATTCATTGTTGATTGCTTCCAAGATTCTTAATAATGATGAAATGGGTAAGCTTGCGATTGATAGTATGAAATTATCTTTGAAAAGAATGCGGCAGGTTATCTCACCTACTTTTTGTCATGGTCTTTCTGGTTTGTGCTGCCTGACCAGAAAATTCTATGAATACACAGATGATGACTTCTTTTATGAAGTGTATATGAAGATATTGGATCATTTACTGGAATCCTACAGTGACCAATATCCGTTTGGGTTTAAAGATACAGAAATAGAGGAAGGACATATCGTAAATAAGGATGAAATAGGACTCTTAACAGGAACCAGTGGAGTGATCCTGACTATTTTATCTTGCTATCAACCCGTTAAGTCACAATGGGATTCCATATTTTTATTATAGAAAATTTCATAATTGTAAAAAGAGGGCTGTTGCAAAAACTTTAAAATAGAAAAACGGACTCCGAAGAGCCCGAAATCCATGATATTTTAAGGAAGTTAAGTACAGGAAGTAATATTACAGCTACAAGTCGTATAACAGTAAATGGGGCCCCATGGTTTTACATAGGTAATAAGAGCTGGATTAGTGGAGATAAACCTGGAAAACTATTTCAGGGAAGGACTACTGCTTAATACCTATTATTGGGTCGACGATGATGGAGTCTGGTTAACTCAGCATAACTTCCAAAACATTTACTCTTACACAGATAGCTTTTCTGATATTTTACTTATATGGAAAGAGGGTGTCGCTCCATCTCTTTATTTTAGTGATTTTGCGACACCCTCTCTGAATTTAATTGTAACAACCCCTCCGGACTTGGAGTTACTCAGATAAAGCTGACCTTCGTGGGTTTTAACTACCTGTGCAGCAAACCAGAGCCCGAGACCATTATGTCCGTCTGCACTACGAGCCGTATCTCCGCGCCACAGTCGTTCCGTTGCATGTTGTAAAGCCGCCTTACTAAATCCAGGGCCTTCATCACAGACAGTCACCTGCCAGCCGTCATCTGCAATACTGCCTGTCAAATATACGTTTCCACCAATCGGTGAATGCTCTATGGCATTTTGTACTACGTTTCCAAGGGCTCGAAGCAAATGATCCTTTTGGACGTTTGCAGAACCGTTAAGGCCGTTCTGGACTTTCATGCTTACGCCCCTTGCTTCTGCAATAGCCGTAGTGTTACTGATCAGTTGTTCAAACAGAGCATTCAGGCTGTTGCTTTTAAATGCCTCCTCCTCACCTGCCGAGGCTTCAAGGAAACTTGTTACATACTGCCTGGCACGTTCATTGCTGGCAGCAATTGTTTCCACCATTCTTCGGCTGCTTTCAGGGAGTTCTTCATCAAGCAGCAGCTCAGCATTACCGCCCACCAGGGTGAGTGGAGTTTTTAAATCATGGGCCAGTGCGGCTATTTCTGCTTCCCGTTCCTGCTGTGCCGCCCACTGGGAAGACAAAGAATTGTACAAAGCATCTTTCATATGCTCCATTGCATCAAGTGCCTGATCGTATTCCCGTATTCCTGCGTGTGGAATCGTAAAATCCAGTTCCTTGGCACCTACCTTCCGGCTAACATCACCAAACAGCTTCAGCCTGGCAGCAAGACGCTGACGAAGCCACAGGGTGTTAAAAAGCAGACAAAACACCAATGCTGCTCCCAGCGATGACAGCCAAAGATATTCAAAGGGGGGAAGAGCACCTCGAAGAACAGGATTTGCAAACTCTGATCTGTAATAATATCGTATAATTACCGTACTCCCATTTCTATAAGTATGTCTGGAAACCCGCATAGTAGATGTATCTTCCTGTAAAAGACTACTCAGTTTTTTCAGTTTCCTTCCTTTGGTATTACTTTCCAAAACTTTACCGTTCCGGTCAAATAAAGCGTACTCTGCCAAAAAATCATCACTTGGAGAAACGAAGGTTTCCGGGTCGCCAGCCAGCATTTGCTTTACCTGTTGGGTGGAAGTATAGGACTTATAGAAAAAGCCGGTATTTACAAGCCGGATAAATAACCAATACCATAACAGGCAGCATAATAGCATGCAGCCAAGCATAACAATGCCAAAGCGTAAAAGGACAAAGGATAGACTTACAGATCTTCGCTTTTTCGCCATTTATAACCCACCCCCCAGATTGTATCGATAGGACTGATGCCGTGGGCTTTCAGCTTGGCACGGATATTTTTAATGTGCTCTGCTACAGCGGATGGATCCCCCTCTCCGTCATAACCGAAAACGGCTTCATATAATTGTTCTTTGGTAAACACCTGTCCGGTGTGAAGTGCCAGATGCTCGCAGATCGCATATTCACCCTTGGTAAAGGGTAGTGTGTGTTCACCAGCAAATGCTGTTTTTGCCTGTATATCGAAGCGGACGCTGCCTCGTCTTAATATGTGGGTTGGCTGACGCACTTCCCTCCGAAGATGGGCGCTTACCCGGGCACGCAGCTCTGCAATACTGAAAGGCTTTTTAATGTAATCATCGGCTCCCAGGCCAAAGCCCTGGACGAGAGCCGAATCTTCTGCTTTCGCGGTTAAAAACAGGATCGGGCAATCTACCTCGGTACGGATCCGTCTGCAGAAGGAAAATCCATCCTCGCCAGGCATCATTACGTCGAGAAGCAAAAGATCGTATAACCGGCATCTGGCGGGCTGTAAGGAAGCGGCATTTGCTTCAGTGTCTACCTGGTAACCTTCTTTTTCCAGAGCGGTGCGTACCAGAGCCAGCATATCCAGGTCATCGTCGATAACTAACAGTTTTGGCATAGATTATCCTCCTTATCTTACTCTTGTATAACTCTGCCTTCCCACCTACTATACCATAATATTGTGAGAACCAGAACAACCGAAGTAATAATAATCAGCTAATAATCAGAGAAATTACTCCAGGAATAACGGATCCATAGGACAGGTCAAAATAATCTT
>Ga0316613_10003237_pt1 | contig 10168 bp, 12 predicted proteins | sample OWC_soil_day10_C_2_FD_207647 | JGI IMG/M metagenome (GOLD analysis project Ga0316613, IMG submission 207647) | Wetland soil microbial communities from Old Woman Creek delta, Ohio, United States - OWC_soil_day10_CT_b | ecosystem: Environmental > Terrestrial > Soil > Wetlands | place: USA: Ohio... | reverse complement strand
GTTGTGGTACTTCCAGAAGTACGGTACTTGAAGGGACAAAGAGCAGATCAGATTATTCTTGATTACGCATTCGTGAATTCTCTAAAACATGAAGTTGACTCAATTCTGCACAGTTCATGCGTTCCAGAAGCTTTTCAAATAATGGACGATAGAAATGTTTTGAACTTCGGTTAAACTGAAATTGCTCAAAAGGAGGGATACATTGAGAAAATCATCAAAAGACTGCAGAGCAGACAGAGCCAGCGTTAACAGTCGCATACAGGCCGAAGCGGATGCGGCTATAAAAGCGCCACCGGTAATGAGCTTTAGTGCAACAAATCCACCCTACGCATATACAAGCGCGTGCCCAGATCCGAAGCGCAGAACAGGTCCGGCTTTTGCGGAATTACGAAGGAAGAAGGTGGAATATGAGAAAATTATATTATCGAATAAAGACATGGCTGTTTGACAGGAGAGAGCCAACGGAATGGGAGTGCCCAAATTGTCATTGGGATACAACAAGTGACGATGGAATGTGTAATGCTATTCTATCGAATTACCACGGCAACTTCTACGAGTGGTCAGCAAAAGCTACTTGGACCTGTCCAGTATGTGGGTGTAAATTTGAAACCCAGGAAAGTAACTGAAAGAAGGTGCAGCATGAAGCTTTTAGATAAACAGATAGTCACTGTACAGGTTTATCCTGGTAGGAAGTTTGGAGCCATGATCGGAAGCAATGACGGTCTGATCGGGATTCTGCTTAACAGTGGTGAATACATAGACGTTCCCCAGGAGCGGGTGAGAATTGTATCGGTGGAGGTGGAGAAAGATGAAAGCATTAACAATATGGCAGCCATGGGCTACGCTATTGGCATCAGGTAAAAAGCACATTGAAACCAGAAGTAGAAAAATAAGTTATCGTGGTGAAATTCTTCTACACGCAGCAAAGAAACCGTATATTGATGGCATAGCTATGATGGACCTGGAAACACGGAATCTTCTCAAAAAGGCCCTGGATCTTCCTGCGGTAAAGGTTGAATCAGATTGGACAGAGTATACTAAAAAGCTTCCCACCGGAGTAATTGTTGGAAAAGCCATGCTGACGGACTGTAAATACATAGACCATGAATATGCAGATTTTATCAAGAACGTTTGTCCCACGGAATATGCTTTCGGAGATTTTACACCTGGACGTTATGCGTGGGTGATGGAAGATCCTGTATTGTTTGATAGTCCAATCCTGGCATCGGGAATCCAGGGTTTATGGAACTGGGAAGGAGTGCTGCCAGATGGCAACTAAGAAGCTATATACAGTCTATGATAACGGGGATCCGATCGGAGATTATAGTTCTCTGGAAGCGGCATCACTGTTAAACCTGCCATGTGCTACTATTACCTCTTACGCCAGTTCCGGAGCTAAGGCACTTGGGAGATACACATTTGAGGTTGCAGGATCAATCACAGATGATCCCCTGGCGATAGAGTGGGACAGGGTGAGAAATAAAATATTGACAGCAGGGAGGTGACAGGATGGATCAAGAGAAAAATCCTAATGAAGAAAAAAAGGATTATCTGAAATCCTATAAAAAGACCAGGAATAGGCTAAATTCTTTGGAATTACAGCGTAAGCAGATACGAATTGACATGCTGCATGTTAAAGCCTCCCAGGGTGACGGAATGCCAAGGGCCAAGGGTGAAACAAATGATCTTTCCCGGTACATAGAGCAGATGGCCAACATAGAAGAGTGGATCGATGACAAAAGGAATGAGCTATTGGATAAGCAATCTAAGATCATTGAAGCTATAAATGCGCTTGGTGATGAAGACGAATGCACCATAATGACCGAAAAATATTTAAACGGTAAAACGTGGGAACAGGTTGCGGAAGACAACGGTTTTGCGTGGAGAACTATGCATCGGATCCATGGAAGAGCATTAAAAAAGATAAATTTACCAAATTTGGCATAGTATGGCACACTTGGTATGTGTTATAGTGTAAACAAGAAATTGGGCTTCCAGATAGGAGGCCCAATTTCTTTTACCCCAAAACGACGAAAGGGAGGTGGTGAGGCTTGGCAAGAGCGCCAGATGAAAGAATAGAAAAGGCAAAGGCAATGTACCTAAAAGGTATGAAATTGGTTGAGATTGCAAGTCAACTAAATCTCCCTGAGGGGACGGTTCGCCGTTGGAAGTCTACTCATAAATGGGAAAGCGAACGTTCGGATGAAAATAGCGAGCGTTCGGTAAAAAAGCGCGGCGCCCGGCCGGGAAATAAAAATGCTACCGGACCGCCTGGAAATAAGAACGCTGAAAAACATGGTCTCTTCTCAAAGTACCTTCCGGAAGAGACCCTTTCTATTATCCAGGAGATGCCAACTTCTCCACTTGACATTTTGTGGAATCAGATCCAGATTTCCTATGCTGCCATTATCCGGTCGCAGCAGATCATGTACGTTCAGGATCGGGATGATAAGACCATTGAAAAGGTGTCAAAACAGAGTGGGAAGGTCATCGGTGAGAAATGGGAAGTACAACAGGCATGGGATAAGCAGGGGAACTTTCTGCAGGCTCAGGCAAGAGCTCAGTCAGAACTCCGATCCCTGATAAAGCAGTATGATGAACTGCTACATAAAAACTGGGATCTAGCAACGGAGGAACAAAAGGCCCGGATCGCGCAGATCAAGGCTCAGACAGATAAACTGACTGGTAATAACAGTGAGATAGAGGATACCGAAGAAATTGAGAGGGATATCTATGGCGACGAATAGATATGTCCGGAAGAAAACAATTCCTTTTAATTTCTCTGAAAAGCATAAGGAATATATACGTAAATGCGCTAAATCAGCTTACAACGTGGCAGAGGGTGCTGTTCGTGCCGGTAAAACGGTTGATAATGTATTTGCCTTTGCTCACGAGCTTAAGACTGCGCCTGATCGCATTCACTTGGCTACCGGATCCACGGTGGGTAATGCGAAACTTAACATAGGTGACGCCAATGGCTTCGGCCTTGAATGGATTTTTCGTGGTCAATGCCACTGGGGAAAGTACAAGGATAATGAGGCACTGTTTGTAAAGGGACCAGATACTGAGGGAAAGCAAAAGATCATCATATTTGCAGGAGCCGCCAAGGAAGATAGTTTTAAAAAAATCCGTGGTAACTCCTATGGAATGTGGATAGCCACTGAGATAAACCTCCATCATGATAACACCATTAAGGAGGCATTTAACCGTCAGCTTGCAGCCAAACGGTTAAAGGTGTTCTGGGACTTAAACCCTGATAATCCAAACGCACCTATTTACAGAGAATATATTGACAAATATCAGGCGCAAGAAGAATCCGGAAACTTCCCCGGCGGTTACAACTACATGCATTGTACGATCTATGACAACATCAATATCACACAAGAGCGATTGCGAGCGATTGAAAGCCGGTACGATGTAAACAGCATATGGTATCAACGAGATATTAAGGGAATGCGGCTTGTTGTAGAGGGCCTTATTTATACTGTGTTCAATTCAGAGCGAAACGTTTATAACGATGAGACGCGGCCTAAGGGATTAGAGTATCTTTCCACCCGCACGATTGCCCTGGATTACGGAACGACAAACCCCTGTGTATTTCTAAACATTTACGACGACGGAGACACCATCTGGGTAGATGGAGAATATCGGTGGGACAGTCGAGTGGAGCAGGCACAAAAAACTGATAAGCAGTATGGAAATGACATGGTTGCCTTTATGGGTGATAATCCGGATTTACAATGCGGTATTGTGGCGGACCCTTCGGCGGCCAGTTTCATTGCAGAACTTAAGAGCCGGGGCTATATTGTAAAGCCTGCTGACAACGAAGTGCTTGACGGGATCCGGGTAGTTGCTTCTTTGTTTCAATCAGGTAAATTGAAAATACATGAACGCTGTGCCGGATTAATTGCGGAACTACAATCCTATATATGGGACGCAAAAGCAGCGCTTCAGGGAGAAGAAAAACCGATTAAGCAGAGAGATCACGGACCTGATGCCCTGCGTTATTACTGCATGACGAACTTACCAAAATGGAGGAGGAATGTTCAGTGATGCTATTTAGTTTAAATACGGCTGCAATGTTTATTGACTTGGCGGCAGCTTGGTGGTGCTGGAAAAAGAAAGATATTTGCGGAACAATATTGTGGTGTACTATGGCACTTATCATGGCAGTGGCAGCGACAAGGATAGCATAGGAGGAATTATGGCAAAGCCAAAACGAAACCGCCCGCAGATACGGGCAGATAATAAAATACAGGTAAACGATGCCTTTTCGAACCCGATCGCAAGGCTGGGGTACGGGACACAGGATCTTCTGCAGGCGACGCAGTATCCGCTTACCCGCATGACGCAGAATTACCAGTTGCTTACAAGCCTTTACCGGGATAACTGGATCGTGCAGAACATCATTTCCACGATTCCGGAGGATATGGTCCGTAAGTGGTACACCGTAAAGAGCAATGTCGCGCCGGAACGAATTGACTCCCTGCAACGTCTGGAACGCAAAACACACCTAAGAAAGTCGATCCTTGAAGGAATGTATTGGGGCAGACTTTATGGGGGAGCAGCTGCGATCATCATGGTAAAGGGACAGAACGATCTGTCAAAGCCTCTGGACTATGACTTAATTCTCCCAGGGACGTTTCTGGGATTGCAGATCCTTGACAGATGGAGCGGTGTCTATCCTGAAATGGGGATTGTAACAGATCCATCTGATCCTGATTTTGGTCTTCCTGCGTATTACACGATCCGGGACGAGGAAAGCGGCGCCCTGGTATCAACGGTTCATCATAGCCGGGTGATACGCTTCACAGGAAGGGAGCTTCCATACAATGAAAGAATCGCAGAGCAGTACTGGGGAGAGTCAGAAATTGAAGCCATATATAACGAGGTGGTAAAACGGGACAATGTTTCTTCCAACATTGCCGCATTGACCTTCCGAGCGAATGTTAACTACATGGAGACAGATTCCCTTGATCAGATGCTCGCTGTTAATAATTCGCAGGCACAGCAACGCTTTTGGCAGACAATGCAGGCTCAGAGTGCGTTGGAAAGCAATTTCGGTACCCGTCTGGTAAATAAGGGCGACGTCATGCACAACACCCAGTACACCTTTACCGGTCTGGCAGATGTTTATGACCGGGTCATGATGGATGTCGCAGGAGCTGCCAGAACGCCGGTGACGAAGCTGTTCGGAAGATCTCCTGCCGGTATGAACTCCACCGGGGAAAGTGACATGAACAACTATTATGACTACATTGACGGTCTGAGAGAAAACCAGTTCCGACCGTTGCTTGAAAAGATTCTTCCAGTGATGCTATTATCAGCTTGGGGAGCTATTCCTGATGATCTGGACATAGACTTCCCAGCATTACAGACGCCAGATTCCAGTGAAATTGCCGACATTGTGGAGAAGAAGTCTCAGGCGGTTGTGACGGTATATCAAAGCGATCTGATCGACGCTGCCACTGCTCAAAAGGAACTGAAGGCCTTGGCTGATGAAACAGGTATGTACAGTACCATTTCCGATGAAGCTATCAAAGCTGCCAAAGGGAAGACTTATTCTGATTACAAAGCAATGAATGATCCTTTTGCGGGGTTATCACCCCCCGGAGCATTTGAGGAGGATGACGAATAATGCCGCAGATGATAAGACCGCCTGATGGCAAGGACGAAACCACCTATCTTAGAATGCTATACCTGAAAACAGAGCAACGGTTGGTCGCTGAAATAAACAGGAAGCGCAGTCAGGGTTATGTTGATTATGCAGAAGTGGCAGCCCTAAACCGTACACAGAAGATCCTGCAGGAGATGGTGGACGAGAGCTGGCGTTATGTTCCTGCTATGGTGGAGAAGGTCTTTTACAAATCCGAAGCAGCGGCCAATGGTTACACAAACGCTGCCGGGCTTACAGCTTCCCAACTTGGAGTGGTTCAGCAGTTATCCAATAATCTGTTGGGTGACATCGTGGAAGCTTCTGTCACGGCGCAAAAGAGTATAGAAGAATCATTCCACATCGGAAGACGAGAGGCTGACAGGATCAGAGAAGCTGCCCTTAAATCAGTAGCCGAAGCAAAGGCCGCAGGATACGAATCCGGGAAAGCAGCAGCCAGCATGAAAAAGGAACTGCAGTCAATAATGACCACCGAGAATGGTGTGACAGAGGGTATCACAGCCTTTACCGATAAGGCCGGGCGCAAGTGGAGCTTGCAGGATTACTGCAACATGGCTACCAGGGCAACGGCCAGACAGGCAGAAGTATCTGCCATATTAACTGCGGATCCGGACCACGACTTATACCGTATCGTTAAGATCGGGAGCACCTGTCCTGTATGTGCACCGTTGGAAGGAAGAGTTTACAGCCGGTCTGGTACAAATCCGGATTATCCTCCACTGGCTTCCGCTTTTGGAAAAATCGATCCAGACGGTAGCAATGACTTAAGCAATACATACTTAAATATCCACCCGAACTGTCTTCACTCCCTAGTCAAGTACACTACGATCGGCAAGAGTGACGCTCAGATCCAAAAGGATAAGGACTTTTCAAGTTTCCACAAGAATCCTGTTACGGTGGATCCCAGAAGCAAGAAGCAGATCGCAGCCTATAAGGAAAAGGTAAGGAACCGGCAGAAACTTCTTAACGATTACAAGCAGCACGAGCGGTACCGGGCGATTCTTGGAAATGATGTACCGAAAAGCTTTGAAAAGTTCAGGGAATTAAAGTATAATGGTGGTGAGAGTTGGCAGAGCGCGCAGGCGCTTTACCGTAAGACCAACGCTTACAACAAGATTATTCTGAAGGAGCCGGCTATCACTGCTGATCTGAAACAGATATCTAATGATACCGGAGTAGCACTGGTAGGGTTGGAAAACCGGATAAAATCAAAGGATTCTTTCCTGCGAAAAGTAGGTACAGATAGCAAGCATAGCCTGGAGTCGCAGATAATTAAAGATACCATTGATTCTACCAATGATGTTATCCGATATACTTATCAGAGCAACGCCCTGTCTTTGGTGGATTCTTATAAAAACATATCAAAGCATATGAAAGAAATGGGATATAAGACCGTTAGGGTTAAAAATTTCTGGCTTGATAAAAGATCTTCCTATAAAGGAGTCAATTGTGTTTTTGAATCACCGAAGGGGCAGCGGTTTGAGGTACAATTCCATACTCCCGAAAGCTATACGCTAAAAGACGGGAAGGAAATGCACGGCTTATATGAAGAACATCGCAAAGACACTACAAGCGCTGAGAGACGTAATGTTCTTAACAATAAAATGTTTGAGCTATCATCTCATTTAGAGATACCTTTAAATATTGATCAGGTAAAATAGGAGGTCTCATGGAAGATTTTTATTTTGTTTATGGCTATGATAAGAATAAAAAGAAAGCAAGACGCTTGTATCGTTTCATCGGTGGAGAGTTTGAGCGTTATAATAAGGACGCAAAGAAGTGGAAGCCAGCTCCGGAGCAATGCTGTATATTTATTGGTGAAGATTGGGAGTATGATGAGATCACTGAAGAAGAAGCGGAGAAAATAAAGGATATGTTAACGATCTAATACCATCGGTCAGAATATAGGCCGGTGGTATTTTTGTGCACAAAATCGTTGCGACCGTCGCAACAGGAAGGAAAGGAAATGCTTGCATATTATGGATATACCATAAGCCCAAACCAGATAGAAACTGGCGAGGGCTTTTTAATTTGCCGGAATGTCCCCATTGCCCGGACTGGTAGCATGGACTACTTGGAAACTGAATTGAACCCTGCGGGAAGTTCTTCCAAAATGGTTAAGGTGTTGCGATCCCCTGAAGAAGTATTCTCCGAAGCGGCGTTATCCAGCTTTGAAGGAAAGCCAGTAACCAATGAACACCCACCAGAGCTATTGACACCAGAAACATACAGCCTTTACGCAAAGGGACACGCTCAGAACATAAGGAAAGGCGTGGGGGAGTGGGACGGGTATCTGGTAGCTGATTTGCACATACAGGATGAAGAATTGATCCAGGCGGTACAGGAAGGAAAGCGAGAGATTAGCTGCGGGTATGATTGCAGTTGTTCTGATAATGGAGATGGAACCTATTCTCAACACGATATCCGCGGGAATCATGTAGCCGTGGTAACACGGGGACGTGCGGGAAAGAATGTTGCGATTTTAGATTCAGAAAAGAAGATAGAGGCTCACCGGCCAGAAAGGAAAGGAAACATGAAAAAGAACAGTTTATTTTTTAAGATGTTTGCAAAAGCAGTAAAGGATGCCTCACCGGAGGAGTTGGAGTCCATGGCGGCTGATGCCGCGGATGCGCTTGGGGAGGAGGAACCGAAAAAGACAGAAACTGCAGCAGCTCCCGCAAAAGAGGATGTAAAAGATTCTTCCAGCGTTGAGGCTAAATTAGATAAGCTCATAGAATTAATGTCTGCTAAGAAAGAACCGGAGGTTGATCAGGATCCGCTGGACGGTCTGATAAAGTCCCTTACAGGAGAAACCGAGGAACCGGCGCCCAGTGCAGAGGCAAAAGTGGTACCTGCTGAGGAACTGGACGGATGCGCAACAAAAACAGCAGATAAAGCAGTCATGGCAGAGGTGATAAAGCAGCTTCGCCCGGTAATTGCAGGAATTAAGGATTCAGCTGACAAAAAGGCTGTTACGGATTCCTTGATTGCCTGCTTGTCAGACGAGAGTGCCGTGAGCGATATTGCAAAGATCGCAGCCGCAACCCAAAAGAATGCAGCCAGGCTTGCAGATAAGCAGACAGGAATTGACTTAGACGCTTGCCAGTCTGCTTATGACGCAATGAACCCACATAAAAACGGAAACGGAGGTAAGAAATAATGAGAGGACAGGTAATCGGCACGAGCATGACACACGGGTATGCAGGAGATTATTCCAGGCAGCCCGATATGATTATTGATACACACCCACTCGGAGGCACTGACGCCGTAAAGTTTGGTACTCCCTTGGTATATGACAGTGACAGCAATGTAGTAGCTTTTGAAGCCAGCAACACCGCCGCTGATTTTGTTGGAGTGGCTTCCAGGGAGTTTAAGTCCGCAACGTCTTATTTGTCACAGTCCGCAGGTCAGTATGAGCCAGGAGAGGCAACCAGTACATTTAAGCGCGGATGTATCAACGTGCTTTGCAATGTAGGCAGCCCGAAACTGGGAGGAAAGGTTTATATCCGAACAGTAGCAAATGAAAGCATTCCTACAGGCGTTATCGGTGGTTTTGAAGCTACAGAAGATACCGGAAAAACAGTCGTACTGACTAATTGTGAATGGCACGGAGCTAAAGATGCCAATGGTGTGGCAGAAATCAGGATTTTATCCTGCAACAGAGCATAAGGAGGACAATTGAATATGAAATATCAGAATATGGGAACGTTCGATGCGGGCGTAGTAACTGCTCCATTAACCGGAGCTGCGGCTCCCCAGAAATTCCAGGCAATGGACGCGGCGGCAATTGCAAACGGCAATGCCTTTCTACAGTCTGAGTTGGAGAAGAGAGATAATGTGATCCGACAGCCTCTTACCAGTTTTACCTATGGGCGCGATCTTCCTGTCCGCGTAGGTGGAGGCTGGGCGGAATATGTTTCAGCGATGAACGTGGAATATGGAGTTGCCGGAGGCAGTGAAGATGGTCCAGTCCATGCAGGAGGAGCCAACGGAATCCCAATGGTACAGGCAAACTTTGACAAGGAGCTTTTCAAGACCCATATTTTCTCCGTGGGTATGCGTATTGGTTTTGTCGATATGCAGCGTGGAAATATGACTGGCAGGAGTTATGAAAGCATTTTAAGGGACGGAATTCGAATGACTTATGATAAGCATATGGATGCGAATGCTTACGTAGGCATCAAAAAGTATGGATCTACCGGTCTTATTAATAATCCGAACGTAACAACGGCAGGAGCGGCGGCCACTGGTACCGGCAGCCTGACAACGTTTAAGAGTAAGACACCAAACCAGATTTTGCAGGATATTAACGATGCCATTCTTGCAGTGTGGGCAACGGCTGAATATGACCGTAGCGCGATTCCAAACCACATCCTGATGCCGTATGAACAGTTTAACTACCTCGCCACCACCAGAGTTTCTGAACTGGCGGAAAAGACAATTCTTACCTTCCTGCTGGAGAATAACGTTTCCAAACAAAATGGGGTTGATCTT
>Ga0316613_10003233_pt1 | contig 10175 bp, 8 predicted proteins | sample OWC_soil_day10_C_2_FD_207647 | JGI IMG/M metagenome (GOLD analysis project Ga0316613, IMG submission 207647) | Wetland soil microbial communities from Old Woman Creek delta, Ohio, United States - OWC_soil_day10_CT_b | ecosystem: Environmental > Terrestrial > Soil > Wetlands | place: USA: Ohio... | reverse complement strand
CGTCCTTGGTGACTTTTCCGTCGCTGTCGCTGTCGAGCTGGCTGAACAAATCACTGGCACTTGTCGTGCTCGAACTACTGGAACTCAGACCCGACAGCGCCGAAGTCAGGTCGCTTTCCTCGATATAGCCCTTGCCGGTCGAGTCAAGTTTGGAAAACAAGTCCTCGGCCATTTTTGACGCATAGATACTGGATAGCGAACTGCTGTACACACTACTCACTGAACTCATGATGGACTCCCATAGTATTGAAAAAACTGAAGCAGTTCGTCCCGCCGACCCACCCCAGGCCTCTGTTCCTAGTGCAAGTTATCGGCCAGTTGCCGAATTCACCAAGGGCGATTCGCGTTAAGCCGGGTAAAACTGAGTGAAGAAAAAAAGGCTTTTCCTTGGGTGAGACTGATTCGCCGCGTCGGCGACGGAATTGACGCCGCGCGTTGCGCCATAGCGGCAAATCAGGCCGGTAAAATGTCTTGTAAAATCAGGTGGATAGGGTTGTTTTGCCGGGAGTCCGGCAGCGCCCGGCAATAATTTCCCAATTCACGTAAATCCCTGTAAAGGCGCCTCGCGTTCGGCGTCCGCTCCCGCTATCATCACGCCCATGCTTGAGCCGACTGCCTCCGAAATAGCCCACGTCCTGTTGGTGGACGACGATGTCGAACTGGTCAATCTGCTGCGCGTCTATCTGGCGGGCGATGGTTTCCGTGTATCGACGGCCTACGAGGGCGAAAGTGCGGTGCGTTCGGTATTCGTCGGACATCCGGATATCGCCGTGATCGACGTGATGATGCCGGGACTCAGCGGCATTGAAGTCTTGCGGCGGATTCGCGCCCACAGCAGCGTGCCGGTGCTGATGCTGACCGCGCGTGGCGACGAAGAGAGCCGGATACTGGGCCTCGAACTCGGGGCCGATGATTACGTCGCCAAGCCGTGCACGCCACGCGAACTGAGTGCCCGCTTGCGCGCCATTCTGCGTCGTACATTGGCCAAGCCGGCGACCGACAAACCGCCGGCAGCCGATGCGATACGCATCGGCGAACTTGTTCTGCACCCGGCGCAACGTCGGATCACCTGGTCGGATACCGATCTGACCTTGACCAACGCCGAGTTCAACCTGCTCGAACTGCTGATCCAGAGTGCGGGTCAGGTGGTCAGCAAGAGCGCGCTGTCCGAGCAGGGGCTGGGGCGTCCTTTCCAGCGTTACGATCGCAGCATCGACGTCCATTTGAGCAGCATCCGCCGCAAGCTGCCGGCGCTGTCGGATGGCCGTCCACGCATCCAGGCCGTCTTGCGCAAGGGTTATCAGTTGCTGACGGACTAGTCGTCAGTCATGTTGAAACAGACAGGAACAAAATTTCGTCATTCCGGGTTCGACCCGGAATCCAGTAGTGCACCGCTGGATTCCGGCCTTCGCCGGAATGACGGTCTATCCACGCGTTTTAGCATGACAGCCTACTAACACCGGGTATCAATCCAGAAAGTTGGTTTTCATGTCGTCCATGCCGCATTTGCCCCTCGGTCGCCTGTTCTGGAAATTCCTGATCTTCTTCTTCCTGGCGCAGGTCACGACGGTCTTCGGCATCGGCTTGGCCATCTGGGCAACGCACCCTGATTTTGAGCGCGGCTTGCCGGCGCCGTCGCTTTCTGCGGAACAGGCCAGGCGTTTTCCGCCGCCCGGTTTTGCAGCCGGTGACGCCAGGCGGCCACCGCCACCGGGACCCGGTGTCGCCAAGCCTCCCGTGGTCCACCTGATGGCCGGGGCGGTGGTCAGCCTGATCTTCGCGGCCTTGTTGGCGGCCTATGTTTCGCGACCGATACGGCGCTTGCGCCAGGCCATGCAAGCCGGCGCCAACGGTCAGTTGGTGCCGGGACTTTCGGTCGCCATGGGCAAGCGGCGCGATGAACTGGCCGATCTGGGCCGCGACTTCGACCGCATGGCGCAACATCTGGCACAACTCATGGCCGGGCAGCGTCGCCTGTTGCACGACGTTTCGCACGAGCTGCGCTCGCCGCTGGCGCGTCTCAACGCCATCGTCGGCCTGGCGCGGCAGCAACCCGAAAACATCGACGAAAGCCTGTCCCGGCTCGAACGCGAATCGGCGCGCATGGACCGCCTGCTCAGTGAATTGCTGACGCTGTCGCGACTGGAATCCGGATTGGTCGTGCAGGTCAGCGAGACCGTCGATCTCGGCGAACTGCTCGGCGACGTGGTCGACGACGCGGCACCCGAAGCCGGGCAGGCCGGCTGCCGGGTTGAACTTGAAGCGCGACCCGGTATCCTGGTTTGTGGCGATCCCGAGATGCTGCACCGCCTGTTCGACAATCTGCTGCGCAACGCGCTGACGCATGCCAATGCCGGTGGATGGGTAGGGATCAAGCTGAACGAGAAGGCCGGGGAAGTGATCGTCCGGGTCGAAGATCGGGGCGCCGGTGTCCCCGATTTCGATCTTGAGCGGCTATTCGTCCCGTTCTATCGCGGCCAGACGCCGAAGGATGCGAACGGACACGGCCTGGGGCTGGCCATCGCACGACAGATCGTCGATCAGCATGGAGGACGCGTCGACGCGGCGAATCGGGACGAGGGCGGCTTGTGTCTGACCGTCGTATTGCCGGTAGCTAAAGCACCTGGTTGACCAGGCGATCGGCGCGTACGCGGGCCAGACGCTTGATCAGACGTTGCACCGGCAGCGGATAGGTATCGACCGCTTCCAGCGCCGTGTGGTGCGCCAGCCGCCGGGTATGCGCGAGGATTCGCCCAAGTTCCGCCTGATGCCGATCGCACAACAATTTCTGCGGATCGTGCAGCAACAGTCCGTTTTCGAGATCGAGCCGCCAGGCGCGCGGATTGAGGTTGTTCCCGGTCAGCAGGGCATAGTCGTCGTCGACCAGCAGACCCTTGAGGTGGAAGGTGTTGTCGTCGTGGCACCACAGGTGTACGTTGAGTCGCCCGGCGTCGATCGCTTTCTGGTGCGTCTTGCAGAAGCGGCGCAGGTTGGCTTCGTAAAGGTAGGGCAGCGCGCCGATGGTCTTGAAGGGCTCTTCGGGCGGGATATAGAAGTCGTTCGCCGTCTTGTCGCCGAGCACGATAGTGACTTCGCAGCCGGCCTTGATTCGTAGATCGACGGCGCGACGGACCGGTCCGGGCAGGTTGAAATACGGAGTAAAGATCACCAGCCGTTGTTCCGCGCGACGGATCAGTTGCAGGATGACCGTGTTGAGTTCGTTGCCGCGCACGCCGATACCGAGCAGCGGCGTGATGCCGATGTCGCCGATACCGATCGACCCGGCGACGAAGTCGTAGTGCGCTTTGGCCAGCGCGCGCCGGAAGCGGACGATGGCATTGCGCAGGTCGAGCGTTTTGGGCGCTTTGCCGGTATCGAGCGGGTGCACGGCGGCACTGTTGCGCACCAGTCCGGTGAGCAAGGCGGCGAAGCTGTCCGCCAGCGCCTGACTGCGGATCAGGTGGTAACGGTCGAGGCGATAACGTGCATCGCGTTGCAGGTAGACATCGTTGAGACTGGCGCCGCTGTAGAGCACGCTGTCGTCGACGATGAAGCCCTTGAGGTGCATGACGCCCATGAATTCCCGCCGCTGCACGGGAACGCCGTAAATGTCGACGCCTGGCCCGAGACGTTGCGCCATGTCTTTGTATAGCGCGGCATTGCCGGCCGACTTGATCTTGCCGATCAGCCCGCGCTGGGCACGATGCCAGTCGACGAAGACAGCCACTTCGAGTTGCGGCTGCGCCTTCTTGGCGGCGTAAAGCGCGGCCAGCACCTCGCGTCCGGCCTCGTCATCCTGCAGATAGAGCGCGGAGAACAGAATGCGTTGCCGTGCCGCGGCGATCAGCGCCAGCAGGGTTTCGCGAAAGGCCGACGTGTCGGCCAGAATCTGCAGATCCTGAGCCGCGACCGGGATGCACGGCAGCGTATCGAGCGGCATCGGCTCCTTGGGGCGCCTGCGCAACAGCCGCCACGCCGAAGCCAGGCCGGAGCTTGCTGGGGGGAAACGATTCATGTCATTCACCGGATGGATTATACCGGTGTGACGTCCGGACTGAATGTCGTGGACGAGTCGCCCGTTTTCCGGTCCGGTGGCGTCGCCGGGTCGATTATCGGCGCGGGTTGATCTTGAGCACAATCAGTCCGAAGGCCAGGCCCCAGAACGCACTGCCGATGCTCAGCAGGCTCAGGCCCGAGGCGGTGACCAGGAAGGTGATCAGCGCCGCATCGCGTTCGCGTTCGTCGAGCAGGGCGCCGGTCAGGCTGTTGCCGATCGTGCCGAGCAGGGCAATGCCGGCGATGGCCGCGACCAGTTCCTTCGGCAAGGCCGTGAACAGGCCGGCCACGGTGGCGCCGAGCAGGCCGGTGACGAGGTAGAAAATGCCCGCCCAGACGGCCGCAAGATAACGCCGTTCCGGGTTGCGATCGGCTTCGGGACTCATACAGATGGCCGCCGTGATCGCCGCCAGGTTGAACTGATAGCCACCGAAAGGTCCGAGCAACAGACCGGTCAGGCCGGTCCAGCCGATCAGCGGTGAGACTGGTGTCTGGTAACCGTTGGCGCGCAGGACCGCGATGCCCGGTACGTTTTGCGAGGCCATGGTGACGATGAACAGGGGAATGCCGACGCCGATGAGCGTCGACACGGAGAAGGCCGGCGCGGTGAAGATCGGCTGCGCCAGCGTCAGGCTCAGCGCCTCGGCGTGGATCAGCCCGCCCTGTGCCGCCCAGAGTAAACCGCCGAGGAAGGTCAGCGGGATCGTGTAGCGCGAGTTGAGCCGTCGTCCGCCGAGGTAGATCAGCAGCATCACGCCGACCAATGCCGGCTGCGCGCGCAGCGAGACAAAGGCGTCGAGGCCGAAGCGCAGCAGCACGCCGGCCAGCATCGCTGCCGCCAGCGATTTGGGAACGTGCTTCATGAAGGTATCGACCCAGCCGGTGAAGCCGAAAATCGTCAGCAGCAGCGAAGCGAAGAGGAAGGCGCCGATGGCTTCGTTCATCGGAATGTCGACCAGCGAGGTGGCCAGCAAAGCCGCGCCGGGCGTCGACCAGGCGGTGAGAACCGGAGCGCGAAAGTAAAGCGAAAGCCCGATGCAGGTCACCCCCATGCCCAGGCCAAGCGCCAGCAGCCAGGCGCTGATCTGTTCGGGTCCGGCGCCGGCGGCGCTGGCGGCCTGGAAAACGATGGCCGCCGAACTGGTGTAACCGACCAGCACGGCGATGAATCCTGCGGAAAGATGCGAAAGACCGAAAAATCTACCCATGCCTGCCTCGCTGTGCTGTAATTGGAACGCGTGCGCTAAAACGCACGAAGCGATCGTAACACTCGTGCGCTATAACGCACAAGTCCAAAGAGTCCTCCATGGCCAACGAAACAGCGGAACCCAATCAGCACCTGTCGATCACGCTACGTGCCCTGCGCAACCGGCGCGGCTGGAGTCTGGACCGGGCGGCGCAGGAGACGGGCGTCAGCAAAGCCATGCTCGGCCAGATCGAACGCGGCGAATCGAGTCCGACCATCGCTACCCTGTGGAAGATCGCTACCGGTTTCCATACCTCGCTATCGAGTTTTCTGGAACCCGCGCCGCTGGAGACTGCGCAAGGCCTGATCCATCGCTCGTCGGATACCCTGCGCAGCCAGCCCGGTAACGGGGGCATGCTGGTCGCGCCCCTGTTTCCTTTCGAAGCGCGATTCGGCTTCGAGATCTTCGAACTGACGCTGTTGCCGGGCTATGAACGACTCTCGGAAGCACACGAGGCCGGCGTCACCGAACACGTGATCGTCGTACACGGTCAAATGGACGTTCTCGTTGAAGGTGAGTGGATCAGCCTTGCCGAAGGCGACGCCGTACGCTTCTCGGCTGACCGGCCACACGGTTATCGCAACACACAGGCAGAATCGGCGGTATTCCATAATCTGATTCACTACCCGTGATCGGTAAGCCGGACTACAACGAACGCTGACGGTGTTGTGTAATCCAGGCTCGACCGGTTGGGATGCCGGTATCTGGGAGCCCCGCAAAGTGATTGGACGCGTTCTGGCAGGATCGGAACGAAGCTGTCGCGCGCTCGAATTACCCGAGTGGCCTGATGGGAAGGCCAAGCAATTTCCGGGTTCCCGAAGCGTAAAACCGGGGGGCGGGCGGCGATACCTGCTCCCCCGCCATTCCGTTCTGTTGGCCGGCACCAGATCGCCGTCATGTTCTCAAAACCGGCCCGTGTCACCGTACCCCATTCCGATCAGCGCTGACTGAAAAAACGACAAGTCTAGACGGCGAAGCGGGCAACCGCCGTCTGCAGTCCGAGCGATTCCTCCTCAAGCGTTCGCATGGCCTGGCCCGCCTCTTCCACGCTCTGGATGTTCCTTGCGCTCATCCGTGTGATACCTTCGACCTGCTGAGCGATCAGGTTACTGGCTTGCGCTTGCTCGTTGAGGGCTGACGAGATGTCGTGTGCAAAGCTTGTGCTCTGAGCAACGTTCGTCTGAATCCGCTCGATTGAGGATCGCGCCTCGCCAGCCAGCGCTGCCGTTGTTTCGACGTGCTGAACCGCACTGTGAATGCTGGTCACCGCCACATCGGAGCTCTTCTGGATTGCCGCAATCATGCGTGTGATCTCTTCTGCCGAACGGGTCGTCTTTTCGGCCAGTTTGCGCACCTCGTCGGCAACCACGGCAAATCCCCGACCGGCCTCGCCCGCGCGGGCCGCCTCAATGGCCGCGTTCAAAGCCAGCAGATTGGTCTGGTCAGCGACTTCGCGGATGACGCGGATGATCGACGATATTTCATTCGATTGCTGTCCGACGTGCTCGACGACATTCGCCGCTTCCTTGACGGTGCCGGCGATCCTGATCATCTCGTCGGCGGCATTCTGGATGATCGCCGTTCCCCGAACCGCCAGTTCCGACGAGGCCTGGTTGACTGCCAAGGCCTGGTCGGCGTTGCCATGGACGGTGCCGATGTTGGCGCTCATTTGTTCGGCAGCCGAGGCCACGGTGGCGGTCGCATCGTTTTGCCCGGCAACCGATTTTGTGATCTGGTCGAGCGCAGTGGCCAGGGTCGTGCACGAGACGCCGGACTTACGTGCATTGCTGCCGATCCGCACGATCAACTGGCGCAGATTGTCCTGCATACTGGCCAGCGCGCGCAGGAGGTCGCCTGACTCGTCGTCGATCCCGGTGTCGATAACGTTGGTTAAACGCCCGTCGGATATCGAGGCGGCGGTTCCAATGGCATTGAGCAAGGCGCTGACAATTTTTGCCGAAAGAAATAGCGCAATGGCTATGGCCACAAGGACCGCGACCAGGACTACCGAAATCGTGACCAGCTTGACGCGCGACGCGTTGATGTTCGCCGCAGCGATCAGATCTTTCGCTTCGTTCTTTTGTTCTTCGAGCATCTGGTCGAGTTTGCCGTCGATCTCGACGAAACGTTTGTCCGCCGCCTGCATCATGCCCGTGCCGGTGGCCAGGTCACCGTCGGCCATATCGATGGCCTGCGCGACATTCTTCCGGTATTTCGCCATCGGCTCATTGAACGTCTCAAGCAATTTTCTTTCTTCGTCCTCAAGATCGTCGCGCTCATGCATCGTCGTGAGAATCTGAACGGCTTTATCGACATGGGCGAGAATGGTTTCCGTTTCTTTCTTGATGCGCGCGGCGTCGAAATTGCCGATCGTCGAGAACAGACGGTAGGCGCCGATATTCGCCGTGAGCAATTCGCTGCGACTTTCGTCGAGCAGCGTGGTGTGCTGCATTCCCTTGTTGGCAAGATTATCGAGGGCGGTTTGCATGGAACGCATGCCAAGGAAGCTGACGACCCCGAGCACCAACATGAGCGCAACGGCTACCAGAGTAGGAAGGAGAATCTTCGTTTTAATGTTCATGATAGACCCCAGCAAAAGCCATCAGGACGAACACCATGTTCGTCCTGATCGAGGCAACGAGAGGAAAGTCTATTCTTGTCAGCGCTTATAGACGCCGGCGCAAACGATGACATCGGCGGCCTTTTCGCAGTAAGCCGATTTTGGCAGCACTTTTTTGGTGAGCGGGTCCGTAAATTTATAGTCCTGCCAGAACTTACCCTTGCTCTTGGCCAAGGCAACGCGTTCCTTGACGAACTCCTTGCCGTCGGCATCGGCGAGATCGATGAGGTCTTTGCCGACCTGTTTTTCATTCTGTCCGTGAGCCAGGCACTTCCCGTTCATGTCGTAGACGACGGCGTAAAGATCGCGATCGACCCATTTCTTGTCCTTGGCAGTGATTTCCTTGAAGGCCGCGACCTTGTCGGCCAATACAGCCGCGGCCGCTTTGCCGACCATGGCTTCGGCCTCTTTTGGCGTGGCAAATTCATCGGCCGCCAGAAGCGGTGAAATGAAGAAAGGAAGAGCGGCGAGAATGAACAATGACTTTTTCATGAAGGCACCTTTCAGGACGACTGAAGCGTTCGAAAAACCCCGAATCAGATTGTGCTAGATTCGCCGTGTTAACCATCAAAGCGAATTGATCATGGCACAAACCTTTGTCTATGTCTCCTGCGCCAACAGCCGGGAAATCGAAGTGTTTTCGCTCGACACGGAATCGGGTGACATTCGGCTGCGCCAACGCCTCGATACACCGGGCGCGGCGCAACCGCTGCGTTTTTCAGCGGACCGGCGGATTCTCTATGCCGGTGCAAAAGCGGAAAACAGCATGCTGGCCTTCTCCGTCGATCCGGATAGCGGTGAGCTGGCCCTGCTCGGCAGCACCCCGGCGCCCGGCGAACCGACCTACGTTTCCGCCGATCGGGCCGGGCGGGTGGCCTTTTGCGCCTCTTATGCCGGCAATAGTCTGAGCGTGTTTCCGCTCGATGTACGTGGCGTACCGGGTGCGGTCAGCCAGATCGAAAGCCCCCTGATACGGGCGCACGCCTGCCTGATGGACGCCACCAACCAGTGGCTGTTGGTGCCGATGCTGGGCGAAGATGCCATTCGTGTCTATCGCCTGGGCGACGACGGGCGCTTGACGCCCAACGACCCGGCGATGGTCAAGGTGCGCGCCGGCAGCGGTCCGCGTCATCTGGTGTTCTCGCCGGACGACCGCCAGGTCCATTGCCTCAACGAACTCGATTGCACGATCGATCTGTTCGACTTCGCCGCCGATAGTGGCCGCTTGGTGCTACAGCAATCAGCCAGCATCCTGCCGCCCGGCTTTACCGGCCATCCCTGGGCGGCCGAGCTGCGCGCCACACCCGACGGGCGTTTTCTCTATGCCAGCGAGCGCACGGCCAGCGTGATCGCGGCGTTTGCCGTCGAGGCCGATAGCGGGCGACTGCAGCTGATCGGCCACTATCCGACCGAAACGCAGCCGCGCGGCATGGCTATCGACCCCTCCGGAAAATGGCTGGTCGCCGTCGGCCAGCTTTCGGGCAGCCTGACGGTTCATGCGCTCGACCCGCAGACGGGGCGGCTGACCGCGCGGCAACGCCACGCGACGGGGCAAAATCCGATTTGCGTCGAGATTCTGGCATTGCCCTGAAAGCCCCGCATTTCGGGCATCTTCAGAGCATTCCCTGGAGATGCCCGTAAACATTGGCCCGCAGGCCGGCTTTAGTAACTGTGGAAGCCGTCGAAATCGGCCTTGCCAACGGGGACGCCGCAGTGGCGCAAGATGGCGTAGGCCGTCGTGACGTGGAAGAAGAAATTGGGTAGCGCGTATTGAAACAGGAACTCGGGAGCGGGTAGTGAAACGAGCGCGTTTCCGGCCCGGCTTTCGAGAATACGCGACTCGCTGGCGTCGAATTGTGCCGGCTCAAGCGTGTTGAGCAGCGCCGCGGCTCGAACAATGCAGTCGCGCAGCCCGGCGAAACTCACCGCAAATTCTCCGTAAGCCGGAACCGCCTGCCCGGCCAAGGGAAAGCATGCGCGCAAGGCAAAGTTGGCGGCGATTCTCACCTGCGTTTCAAACGGCAGCATGTCGGGCGTCAAGCGTGCATTCAGAATCTTCTCGGCATCAAGCGTGCGCGACCGTACGTGCGTTTCGGCGGCGTCGACCAGTGTGGCGAGCCGGTCGAGGTAACGCAGGAAGACGGGAATCGAAGCAGCGTAGAGTCCCGTGGGCATGGGAGTTCGGATGTTTTGCATGAAGGACAGTCTCTGGATGAGGTGCTCGCCGGGAAGACCCGGCCCGGAAATCAGCG
>Ga0316613_10003232_pt1 | contig 10175 bp, 10 predicted proteins | sample OWC_soil_day10_C_2_FD_207647 | JGI IMG/M metagenome (GOLD analysis project Ga0316613, IMG submission 207647) | Wetland soil microbial communities from Old Woman Creek delta, Ohio, United States - OWC_soil_day10_CT_b | ecosystem: Environmental > Terrestrial > Soil > Wetlands | place: USA: Ohio... | reverse complement strand
TAGGCGCTTTTTAGATATAGAAATATCGCAAGCAAATCCTACTTATTATCAGCAACTTTTAAAATATAATCGTATCGTAACACAGAGGAATAATCTGCTAAAAAAAATTAGGGAAAATAAAGATAAACCTGATATGCTGGATACTTGGGATGAACAGTTAGCAGTGGCAGCAAGTAAGATTGTCAGCAAAAGACAAGAGGCAGTTAAAAAATTAGCAATGTTAGCTAATTTAATGCATCGTAAAATAACAGCAAGTAAAGAAAATTTAACGCTTGTTTATCAAAAATATGAAATTAAAGAAACTGAAATTGAAAGTCTCGTGAAAGAATATAAAAATAAATTAATAGAGTCCAGACAAAATGATATATGGCGTGGCAGTACGAGTATCGGACCTCATAAGGATGATCTTATTCTTACAGTTAATGGTGTTAACTTAAGAACTTTTGGATCACAAGGCCAACAGCGTACAGGTGTATTATCTTTAAAATTAGCAGAGTTAGAATTTATCAAATCAGAAACAGGGGAGTATCCTATATTGTTGCTTGATGATGTTATGAGTGAATTAGATGCGGTGCGTCGGGAACACTTATTAACTTTTATTAAAGACCGCGTTCAAACCGTTATTACTGCAACGGAAGAAAAATATTTTCCGGATTGGGAATTTGGAAAATATTATCATGTAGCAAATGGTACAATAGTGGAGTGATTGCTATGCAAAAAATGGGTGATATTGTATCCTTTACGATAAAAAATTTAGGGCTACAAAAAAAATATAATGCCCAATCTATTATTTTACATTGGCAGGAAATTGTTGGCGAGGATATTGCCGCCAATACTTATCCCCGTTTAGTACAGCAAGGAACATTAATGGTTAGTGTCAATAGTTCCGTATGGTCCCATCATTTATCCATGATGAAAGAAAGTATTATAGATAAAATAAATGGCTTTATTGGCGAAAAACTTATCTTTGATATTCGATTTCAAGCAGGATATTTCAATAATAGCCAGAATGAAGAAAATACTGCAATAGATGAAGTGCCCAATATAAAATACAAATTAAGCAAAATTAAATTGGATGAATGTGACTTACAGGTCATGCAGGAAACAGTTACTCATATTAGTGACAAATATTTAAAACAAAAGATATTGCGTATATTACGTAAAGATTTTGCATTAAAAAAAATAAAAAAACAGCATAACTGGCACCAATGTGCCAGTTGTACTGTTTTATGTCCACCAGATCAAATACAGTGTACCGCTTGTAGACTTAATAAAAAACACAAATTACTGTATACTATTATCAATACACTAAAAGAAATTCCCTGGATACGCTATAATGAATTAAATGAACACATTACTTGTACAGAAGATGAATTTCGTCAAGCTAAATATACCTTAACTGCATCCATTAGCCGGGATCTTCAAGAGGGAGACAAAGATAAATTAAAAATTATGAGCTTTATTATGTTAACAACAGGCGCTAAAATTGAGGCAGTTAATGATGCAATTATTAATAAAACTTTGGAAAAATTCAGGAGGAGAAAGTAATGTTTTTACATCTGGGGGCTGATATGGTTGTTCCTTTGCGTGATGTTATTTCCATTACTGATTTAAAATCAGCACGATCAGGTATAAATAAAGAATTTATCAAAAAAATGCGCGACGAAAAGAAAATTTTTGATGTTTCAGAAAATGATCCGAAAAGCTTTATTATTACGACAAATAAAGTTTATTTATCGGCCATTTCATCCTTAACATTAAAGAAAAGAGCAAGTCATTTTCATATATATGAAAATATTTAAAATATATATTTATCATAGGTTTGTAAATAGACTATAGTAGTTGATTTTAAGTTGGAGGTTAATAATGAGTATTGAGGAAGAAGTTATAAGTAATGGTAATTATGGAGCAGAACAGATACAAGTATTAGAGGGGTTAGAAGCTGTCCGTAAACGTCCAGGGATGTATATCGGTAGTACTTCGGCTAGAGGATTACATCATCTGGTTTATGAAGTAGTTGATAATAGTATTGATGAAGCACTAGCAGGATACTGTGATAAGGTAGATGTTACTATTTGTCAGGATAATAGTATTATAGTAGCGGATAATGGTCGTGGTATTCCAGTCGGCATTATGCACGAAAATGGCAAGCCTGCTGTAGAAGTAGTTTTAACAGTATTACATGCTGGTGGTAAATTTGGTGGTGGTGGTTACAAGGTTTCAGGAGGGCTTCACGGTGTTGGTATATCAGTTGTAAATGCTCTTAGTATCTATTTGGAAGTAGAAGTAAAAGTAGATGGTAAAATCCATCAGATTCGTTTCGAGCGTGGTTATACTGCCAGACCTTTATCAATCGTTGGCGAAACAGAAGAAACGGGTACGAAAGTTACTTTTAAGCCAGATGGTGAGATATTTGAAGAGTTAGTATATAATTATGACACCTTAAAGCAGCGTTTAAGGGAACTCGCCTTTTTAAATAAAGGTATTACAATTAATTTAACAGATGAACGTACAGCAATTCACGAAGTATTCTTCTATGAGGGCGGTATTTCTTCATTTGTTGATCATTTAAATAAAAATAAAACAGTGCTGCATCCTAATCCTATTTTTGTTGTTGGAAAAAGAGATACTAGTATTGTGGAAATTGCTCTACAGTATAATGAAAGTTATGTAGAAAATATTTTTAGTTTTGTTAATAATATTAATACCCAAGAAGGTGGGACTCATCTTAGTGGTTTTAAGATTGCTTTAACTAGAACAGTAAATGATTACGCCCGTAAATTGAATCTTTTAAAAGAAAATGATGAAAATCTAAGTGGTGAGGATGTACGAGAAGGCCTGACTGCTGTTATTAGTTTAAAAATTGAAGAACCGCAATTTGAAGGACAAACTAAAACCAAATTGGGTAATAGTGAGGTTCGTGGGATTGTAGATAGTATTGTATCCGACAAGTTAAGTGAGTTCTTTGAAGAAAATCCGGCAATTACTAGAAAAATCATTGAAAAATCAGTAATGTCAGCTCGAGCTAGGGATGCGGCACGTAAAGCTAGAGAACTTACAAGAAGAAAAAATGCTTTAGAAATAAGTTCGTTGCCTGGGAAACTGGCAGATTGCTCTATGAAAGATCCGATGCAGACTGAAATTTATCTAGTCGAAGGAGATTCAGCAGGTGGTTCAGCCAAGCAGGGACGAGATCGTCGATTCCAGGCGATTTTGCCGCTAAGAGGTAAAATACTAAATGTAGAAAAAGCTCGTTTAGATAAAATATTAAACAGCGATGAAATCAGAGTTATGATTACTGCATTTGGCAACGGTATTGCGGAAGAATTTGATTTAGAAAAAAGTCGATATGGAAAAATTATTATAATGACTGATGCTGATGTAGATGGTGCTCATATTCGTACTCTGTTGTTAACTTTTTTCTATCGTTATATGAAGCCTCTCATTGAAGCTGGCCGTATTTATATAGCTCAACCACCTTTATATCAGGTAAAAAAAGGACGTGAGAGCTGGTATTTATATAGTGATCCAGAAATGGATAAATTATTGCAACGTATTGGTCGAGATAATATTAATGTACAGCGTTACAAAGGTCTTGGTGAAATGAATCCTGATCAACTATGGGAAACTACCATGAATCCTGAAGGAAGAACTCTTTTACAGGTGGAGCTGGGAGATGCTATGGCTGCTGATGAGATGTTTACTATTCTTATGGGGGATAAGGTAGAACCTAGACGTAAATTTATTGAAGATAATGCTCATGATGTAAAAAATCTAGATATCTGATGGTGGCGTAAAGCCAAGTATAAAAAAATGTATTATATTATGAAAATAAGTAGATCAATTCATCTAGCTGGTATTATAATAAGAAGAACAGCTTATGGTCAAAAACCATAAGCTGTTCTTTAATAAATAAGCTTGTTTTTCTCAGAGATGATTTGTAAGGAGGAAGCTATGCGTATTGCAGTGATTGATGGGCAAGGTGGAGGTATGGGAAAAGTAATTATTGAAAAATTAAGAAAAGAATTTAGAGAACAAATTGACATTCTATCATTAGGAACAAATGCACTGGCAACGTCAGCTATGCTAAAAGCTGGAGCTAATGAAGGTGCTACGGGAGAAAATGCTATTATTCATAATAGTAAGGATGTTGATATAATTATAGGATCATTAAGTATTATTATGGCAAATTCAATGCTTGGCGAGCTTACGCCAAAAATGGCAGAGGTAATAACAAATAGTAAAGCACATAAGTTATTAATACCTATTTATCGCGGTAATATTGATATTATTGGATTAAAAACGGAACCGCTGCCTCATTTAGTAGATGCATTACTATTACAAATTAAAAAATACTTAGGAGGGGAAAAAACATGTGTGAAGCTAACGTTTATGTCGTGAATCAAGAGATCGAGGAATTGTTACTTGAGCGAGTAGATAAAATAATACCTAAAGGTGACGAAATATACCTTGAAAATATTTTTGGTCAACGTAAGATATTGTTTGCTCGAATAAAAGAGCTTCACTTAGTTGATCATAAAATTATTTTAGAAAGAATCGTAGTATAAACTTATCGGTATTTTAAAAAAGTACTAATTAAATTCATATGCCATAAAATGTATTTACATGGGTTAATGCTATATGGTATTATATATTTAGAAAAATTCGGTTGTGTATCATTAATGTTAAACAGAAGTTTAGCCTGACCGAAATATTATTCATCAATTTATATGTTAACATTAAACCACGAAGGCAATGGCGGTAAGAATTACCGTTAGCTTTGTGGTTTATTTTTATGCGGAGGTGTTAGATAGATTAGAGTTAACTAAGCTATTACATATGGAAATATAAAAATGGAGGTTTAATATGCATATACCTGATGGTTATTTAAGTCCATCTACATGTTTCTCTTTTGGAGCAGTTATGCTGCCTATATGGTACAAAGCTTCGGCGGTGATTAAAAAGAATTTAGATATATCCCAGGTGCCTTATATGGCTATGGGTGCTGTGTTTTCTTTTTTAATAATGATGCTTAATATTCCTATTCCTAATGGGACAACAGGACATGCTGTTGGTGGTGTACTAATTGCCATTGCATTGGGTCCATGGGTGGCGGTGATTGCTGTTAGTGTAGCATTGTTAATCCAGGCCCTTGTTTTTGGGGACGGTGGTGTAGTCGCTTTTGGTGTGAATGCCTTTAATATGGCTTTTATCATGCCTTTTGTAGGCTTTTATATTTTTCGCTTGATTGCCAGAAAGGCAGAAATAGGATCTACTAGATATGTAGCCGCTGCCGGTATTGCTGGCTATATTGGACTTAATATGGCCGCACTGCTGGCATCTATAGAATTTGGTATTCAACCCTTATTATTTACTGCTGCTGACGGAACGCCTTTATATTGTCCCTATGGTCTAAATATTGCCGTTCCTGCCATGATGTTAGCGCATCTTACTATTGCAGGAGTAGTAGAAGGTTTTTTTACAGCAATTGGTATACGATATATAACAAGAAATTCACCTGAACTTGTTTTTATTCAAGGTAAGGAGGGATAATAATGCAGCGAAAATATATTATTATATTATTTATTTTGGCCATAATATCACCTTTAGGTCTATTAGCTCAAGGGACTGCATGGGGTGAATGGGGGCCAGAAGATATGAATGAATTACTTGGATATGTGCCTCAAGGAATTAACCAAGCTCAAGAATGGTGGAAAGCGATTTTCCCTGATTATACTATTCCATACTTAGGTGAAGAAAAGATTTTTGAAAGTATAGGGTATATCTGTTCTGCAATTATTGGATCTACTTTAATATATGGAATGGCGACAGCTTATGGGAGAATTATAATTAAAAAAAATGCAAAGATAGATCAGAAATTAACTACACTTTAAAGTTATATTTTAGTAAAAAAAGTAAGCTAATAGATATCAAAATCTATTAGCTTACTTTTATCGTTATGCTTAGAAAGTATATGTTTTTAAAGGAGAATATTGAAAAACAAAGGTCACCAAGAACACAAAGACGTATTTGTTTTATTCACTTAGTGTTCTTAGTGTCCGCGTAAGCGGCTTTGCGTTGTAAAAGAGCGAAACTTTTTTATTATATAATTAAAATTTATATTTATTTAACAAAGTAATTAAGGGGTAACCTATCGCAAAGACAATAATTGCTTCGCTAATTCCTATGGATAATATTGTAAACCAGAAAGGCATAGCATATAATATAGAAAGATAGCTGCCGACAATGAGGGAATTGACGACAATTGGTGATAGATAGGCTAAAAGGCTAGATCTATATCGATAGGTAAGCAAAGCTGCAATAAGTGTAGCTAGACTACCGCCTACTATATCCCAAATGCCTAAACCACCAAAAATATTGGCAAGTAGTGTACCAATAAATAAGCCATATATAGCTTCAGGATAGAGAATTGGCAATACGGTTAATGCCTCACTAAGGCGAAATTGCAAAGGGCCATAAGAAATTGGTGCTAATGCATATGTAAAGCTTGTATATAAAGCAGCAATCATAGTAGCACGAAGAATAGAATGAGTATTCATGAAAACCTCCACGTATTATGTTATGTATTAAATTTTAATTATATTATAGGGGAATAAATTAATCTAGAAAATTATTACCTGTAATAAAAATTAAAAACAAACATATGTTCCTAAAAGATTTGTAGAGTAGCTCTAAAGAGTGGTATAATGCTATGAGAATAAATAAAAAAGAATTAGGTGGTACATATTGTCTAAACGTAATACTACAAATAATAATGAAAATATTATAAATCCAAGACTTCGTTCTGAAGTAGTAGGCATCTTTCTTTTAGCGGCGGGGATTATTTCGCTGATTAGCTTATTAAATTTTAATACTGGTTCTGTTGGATTATATATATCTAGATTTTTACAGTACTCCTTTGGCTTAGGAGCTTTTGTTATCCCTATATTAATGTTGATTATTGGTGGATTTTATATTAAAACGGATCATGGTATAGTATATAGTGTGCGTTTTTGGGGCCTTTCCTTATTGTATATTTCTTTATTGGGATTAATGCATCATTTCTTGATTATTGAGAATAGGGAAATACTGCCAGAAAGCCTTACAAATGGGGGTGGCTTGATTGGTGGTATGCTGCTATTTGTATTGCGAAAATTTTTCGGGTTTTATGGCGCCTTAGTACTACTAATAGCCTCAAGTTTATGTGGGATATTAATCGCAACTACTTGGTCTTTATATCAGACTTTTATTACTGCCAAAGAAAAGACTCATCAGGGTTTAACTACTGCTTATGAACAATTTGAGAAGGTTGGTAATTTCTATAATCAAGAGAAAGACAGACAATTTGCTAAAATAAATAAAAAACAAGAGCAGCAACATGAAGATGCTGCAGTAGAAGGGACTGCAGCTACGCTTGAAAAGCCTCTGCTCGATCGTTTATTGGAACAAGCTGCTTTGCAAGAGGAAGAAGAAGCTCGCAGGACTAGGATAGAAGAGCCCATTAATAAGTTACAAGAAAGTAATGCTGAAACGAAAGTAAAACATTCTAGCAAGGGGAGAATTGAAGATAGTCATTCAATTTTGGAACCTGAAAGTAAGGTGGTTGCAGGATATATCTTACCACCACTGTCATTATTACAGAAATCTACGAATCAAACAGATAGTAAACGGGCAAAGGAAGTAGCTAATAATGCAAAAATCCTTGAAAATACATTAGAAAGTTTTAATGTTAAGGCTAAAATGATTCATATTAGTCAAGGACCTACTGTGACACGCTATGAATTAGAACCTGCACCTGGAGTTAAGGTTAGCAAGATTGTTAATTTGGCAGATGATATTGCATTAAGCTTAGCTGCTTCAGGAGTTCGTATTGAGGCTCCCATACCAGGTAAGGCAGCAATTGGTATTGAAGTTCCTAATAAAGTTCTAGCAAGTGTGCCTTTAAGGGATGTGTTAGAATGCGACGAATTTTTAAAATCATCATCTAAATTAGTGGTATCTCTGGGAAAAGATATTGCTGGTCAGATAATTACAGCTGATTTAGGGAAAATGCCCCACTTGTTGGTAGCAGGCTCAACTGGTTCTGGGAAAAGTGTATGTATTAATACATTACTGACAAGCATCTTATTTAAAGCGACGCCCCAGGAAGTACGAATGATTTTAATTGATCCTAAAGTGGTGGAATTAACGAGTTATAATGGCTTGCCTCATTTATTGACACCTGTAGTGACTGACGCTCAAAAGGCTGCAGCAGCTCTGCGCTGGGCTGTTCAGGAAATGGAGCGTCGATATGAAATGTTTGCCGCAGCCGGAGTGCGAGATATTGGCCGCTATAATGATTTAATTGATAGTTTTCCTGTCGGTGAAGGTTCAAGTGGTGAAAAAATCCCTTATATTTTGATTATTATTGATGAGTTAGCCGATTTAATGATGGTCTCACCGGTTGATGTCGAGGATGCCATTATTCGTTTGGCACAGAAAGCTAGGGCAGCGGGTATTCATATGGTACTGGCAACTCAAAGGCCTTCTGTAGATGTTATTACAGGCCTAATTAAAGCGAATGTACCTTCCAGAATTGCGTTTGCTGTATCTTCGCAAATTGATTCTCGTACTATTTTGGACATGGCTGGAGCTGAAAAATTATTAGGTAAAGGGGATATGTTGTTTTATCCTATAGGTATGTCTAAACCTCTTAGAGTTCAAGGAGCTTTTATTGCAGACAGTGAGGTGGAACAGCTTACTGAATATATTAAAAAACAGATAGAACCTCCGGAATATATGGAGGGAATTACTGCTTGTGAAAGCCCTACTAAAGGCGATAATAGTCCAAGTCTTTTTGAAGATGAATTATTTGAAGAAGCAGTACGTATTATCATGGAGTTAAATCAGGCTTCTGCATCTATGTTACAGCGGAAATTTCGTATTGGTTATACACGAGCATCCAGATTAATTGATACGATGGAAGAAATGAAAATTATTGGTCCTAATTTAGGGAGTAAACCTCGAGATATTACTATGACTTATGATCAGGTATGTGAGCGTTATTTTACAAAAGAGGTCCCGTCTAATAATACAGAGACAGAATAGATGAGGTGATCGTATTGTCAGGCAGGTATAGGCAAATTACTAAAAAGGTAGGCTTGCCTCCAGGTACGCTTTTACATATTGGCCCAAGTAGAAGTGAAAAAATTAAAATAAAAATGTTAAATTATAGTAGTGATAATTGGGTTGAAAAGGAATTCGACAATGTAGAGGAATTACTAAATTATAAAGATACAGCTACAATATGCTGGGTACATATCAGCGGTGTACACGTTGTTAATGTAATAGAAAAAATTGGAACGGCATTTCAGATACATCCCTTAGTATTAGAAGATATTGTTAATACAAATCATCGTCCTAAATTAGAAGATAATAAAGAATATTTGTATATTGTAGTCAAAATGATTCACTGTTATGACAATAAGAAAATGGATTTCGAACAGGTAAGTATAATTGTTGGCAGTGATTACATTTTATCTTTTCAAGAAAATGACGATGATACCTTTGATCAAATCAGAGAGAGAATAAAAAGTACTACAGGTAAGATTAGAACGAAAGGGACAGATTATCTTGCCTATGCATTACTGGATTGTGTTGTTGATTATTACTATGTAGCCCTTGAATATTTAGGAGAAAAGATCGAGATATTAGAAGATAAAATAATGGTAGATCCAAAACCTAAAATTTTAAGAGAAATACATACCTTAAAAAATCAAATGTTATTTGTGAGAAAAGCTGTCTGGCCGTTAAGGGAAATTCTTAATGCCTTGGCGCGGGGAGATTCTTTACTATTTAAGCAAGATACTCTTATTTATATTAGAGATGTTTATGATCATATTATTCAAGTTATTGATAGTATTGAAATGTATCGAGATATGGTTACTGGCATGCTTGATATTTATCTTTCTAGTATAAGTTTTAAGACGAATGAGGTTATGAAAGTTTTAACTATAATTGCTACTATTTTTATCCCCCTTACTTTTATAGTAGGTTTATATGGAATGAATTTTAAATATATGCCAGAATTGGAGTGGGAGTGGGGCTATCCAATTATATTATGTATTATGGCTTTTATTAGTATATGCATGGTGGTTTTCTTTCGTAAGAAAAAATGGTTATAGAAGATAATTAAA
>Ga0316613_10003227_pt1 | contig 10183 bp, 8 predicted proteins | sample OWC_soil_day10_C_2_FD_207647 | JGI IMG/M metagenome (GOLD analysis project Ga0316613, IMG submission 207647) | Wetland soil microbial communities from Old Woman Creek delta, Ohio, United States - OWC_soil_day10_CT_b | ecosystem: Environmental > Terrestrial > Soil > Wetlands | place: USA: Ohio... | reverse complement strand
TTTGTGGCGACGATAAAGCCGGTACTATCAGGGTTCCTCAATTTTTCACGTTGCACGTCCTCTACAGCGATTTGGAGGGGAAGGTCAATTTCATAATAATCAAAGAGCAGGTCCCCCACCTCTATATCGTTGTAAGACGCTGTTATCTCAGCCTTAGTCTCACCGCTTTCCTTCCCCACTACCCTTGCAATCCCGCGCACATCTATAAGGTAGCCCATCATGGCCCCTGTTTCGGGATGCTTCACCTTCCCGGCTGGACGAACAATATAAAACCTATCGCCCGCTTGTACGGGGTCTGATGTCCTTAAGTACGCGTAATCTTCCCTGCCAAGCACTGCCCTCTCAGGAGGTGAACCAATTACTTCACCCCGGCTCTGTATTGTATCAGAGATATATCCACTGGAGATTAGGATATCCCTTCCAAAAAGATATTTTTTTTCCGCAGGTTTCATCTTGACTGGAATCTCTTCTCTCCTGACCTGGGGTTGAGGTCTTATTTCAGGTGCGGGAATTACCCTCTCTGCTGAAATTAGAGCAGGCATAGGAATAATCTCCTTTTGAATAAACAATTGCGGGAGCCTAATCTTCTGCCCAGGATAGATGAGGTCAGGATTCTTTATTTCAGGGTTTTCCTTCCAGATCTTTGGCCAGGAAAAGGGGCCGGACATCTCTCTTGAGGAGATACTCCAAAGGGTATCACCCTTTTTTACCTCATAATCCTTGTATCCTTGGGGTTGGGCGAACGCTATGACAGCAGTAAGGGTGCCGCACATTCCCATAGTAACAATCCCTGTCTTGATTATTTTCTTAAACATATTACCTCCATTTTCATTATTAAAAATAACCAAGATGAGCAAAAGTGTCAAGTATTTATTTAGGGGAGGCTTCAAAAGTAATTGAATAGATTGAAAGTGAGGTTTAACAACCGCAGTGAATCCTTACGAAGGTATGTCTGAAGAGCCGTCAATTCATCATGCGTTCTGTGGTTATAACAGATTGATTATTATAATATTTTTCAGGAAGGACTATCGCATAACACAGGCGATTGCCCTTGAGATAGTTCGGCCTATTTCCTTTCCTGGGGAGATTGTTTCTCTGGTATATCTTTCCCTAACCGTTCATGCCGTCTTTCCCTCGCCTCTGCCATGATTTTCCTCATCTCCCTGTCAAACTCCTGGAGGAAAATGACAAACTTGGCCTGCTGTTCGATGGTGAGGATTTTTTTCATTTCCTCCCATTCCATGTCCTTGATGCTTTGCATGCCTTTGTGGTTCTCCTCAAGTCTGTCAAGGATACTCCTTAATTGTCCCTCACGTTTTTCCCTGAGGGATTCCCTCAACTCCTTCATGTTGTCCTGCATGGCATGCTCTATCTCGGCCCTCTTTTTGTCATATTTGTTGAGCAATGGAAAGAGCTGGGCAGATGTCTTTTCATCAAGGTCAAGATCTTTGGTCAGTCTCCACATCTTCAAGGTCTCTATCCTTTTCCTTACTTTTTCCTTCTGTTCTTTGGTAGGTGGCTTGTCAAAATCCGGTGGTTCAGCCAGACCATTCGTAGTGAAACCGGCGATTACAAAAACTGCGGCCAAGATCACGAGCCCCTGTTTCTTCATAAATTACCTCCTTTGGATTCTCCTTGCTTAAGTTAGACAAAAAGAACGGGAAAAGGTTTAAGGAAATTCACCTAAAGAGACGCGGCTGTTCTGCAAAGGGTCCAGTTTCTGGAAACTTACTTGATTATATCCATCCCCATGTATGGCCTCAAGACATGGGGGACCACGATGCTTCCGTCCTTTTGCTGGTAGTTTTCGAGAATTGCAACAAGGGTACGACCTATCGCAAGACCGGAGCCGTTGAGCGTATGCACGAACTCTGTCCCCTTTTTCCCTTCCCGCTTAAACCGTATGTTCGCTCTCCTTGCCTGAAAATCTTCGAAATTCGAGCATGAGGAGATTTCCCTGGAACGCTGCTGGCCCGGCAGCCACACCTCCAGGTCATAGGTCTTTGAGGCAGAAAAACCGAGATCTCCGGAACAAAGAGCCACAACCCTGTAGGGCAGGCACAGTTTCTGGAGTATGTCTTCAGCGTCACTGGTGAGCTTTTCCAGTTCTCCATATGAACTCTCTGGTGTCACGAACTTTACGAGTTCGACTTTATTAAACTGGTGCTGTCTTATGAGCCCCCTTGTGTCCTTTCCGTATGATCCTGCCTCGCGCCGGAAACACGGGGTGTATGCGGTATAGAACAGTGGCAGATTATCTTCCTTCAGTATCTCGTCACGATGGATGTTGGTGACGGGGACCTCTGCAGTGGGGATGAGATAAAGTTCAGGATCAGCAATCCTGAAGAGCTCCATTTCGAATTTCGGGAGCTGGCCCGTGCCGGTCATACTCTCACGGTTTACCAAAATCGGTGGAAAAACCTCTGTATATCCTTTTGAGGTATTCAGATCCAGCATAAAGTTCATGAGCGCCCGCTCCAGTCTGGCGCCCGCTCCCCTCATTAATGCAAAACGGGCGCCTGCTATCTTTGCCGCCCTGTCAAAGTCGATGATTCCCAGCATCTCGGCAATGTCCCAGTGGTTAAGAGGAGGAAAGCCCAGGTCTTTGGGCTCACTCCATGTACGCACCACCTTGTTTTCAGTTTCGTCCTTTCCCACAGGGACTGATTCGTGAGGGATGTTGGGGATGTTTAAGAGGAAAGCCGTTGCTTTTTCATCAAGGGCAAGAAGCTGAGCGTCGAGTCCCTTGATTTTTTCAGATACAGATTTCATGTTATCAGAAATAAGGTTAATAAATGCTTTCTCGCTTGTTACTTCGTTATACAATGCAGATAAACGATCTTGAGGAAGAATACCTTTGAGTAGGTTTACTAGAGAACTTCTTTTTTCCTCCATTGCCTTCGATATTTCTTCAACAACTTTTCTCTTGTGTTTACCTATCTCCTCAGATATAAGATTCCTTACATTGCGGAGTTTTTCCGACTCTTTGAGAAGTGCTCTTCTTTCTTCTTCATCCTTTAGGAAGTCGTCGATGGCCAATGGATAGTTCCTCTTTTTAAGGGCCTCCGTGACCTTGTCCACATTCTCTCTCACAAAGCGTATGTCCAGCATCGCTACTCCTTCAGAAAAGGTTCTTTCATTAGCTATAATAGACTACTTTTGAAACTAATGGAAGTCAAAAACGGGTAGGATTATCCTCGGCGAAGCAGGGACGCCCCATTCAGAAGTTTTAAATGCGACAACTGCATATTGAAAGTTTGATTTCGAGGCTTAAATGGAAAACAGGAAGGTTAGTCGAACAGACGACTTCGTTGTCTGTTACGTAAGATTTAGAATGAGGTTTGCCAATACTTCAAGGTGTCGCTCAAAACTTCTTCATCTGGCATCCCTGCTTGCATGATGTTCATTTGTGAGTGAGACATGAATAAACTTAGGCTCATCTACAGGATATTATACAAGGCCCTCGGTCCCCAGCACTGGTGGCCCGGGGATACTCCCTTAGAGGTCGCGGTGGGCGCAATCCTCACCCAGAACACAAACTGGGGCAATGTGGAAAAGGCCATTACTCACCTTAAGGCTGCACATGTCTTATCCGCAAGAAAGATGCATGAGATGCCGGTGAATACACTTGCTGCATTCATCAGGCCGGCAGGGTATTTCAATATCAAGGCAAAGAGGCTAAAGTCGTTCATGCAATTTTTTTGCGAGCAGTATGGGGGAAGCATGAAGAGAATGGGAAAGGAGGATGCCGCTGTTCTGAGGGAACAACTTCTTTCGGTTCATGGCATCGGGCCCGAGACCGCAGACTCAATTCTGCTTTATGCCCTTGAAAAACCCGTATTCGTCATCGACGCCTATACAAAAAGGATCCTTTCGAGGCACGGCATAATAGGTCACGATGAGCCCTACTCACATTTTCAGGAACTCTTCCATTTGTCCCTGAAAAGAGATGTAAGGCTTTATAATGAGTATCATGCACTTTTTGTTGCGACGGGAAAGTTTTTTTGTAAACCGAACCCTCTTTGTGCGGAATGTCCGCTTCATCCGGTTGATGCCCAGAAAACCACGCTACACAAATCATCGAGAAGTTCCAGAGGGAACAGAAAAACCCTGAGAGTTGTCTAATATATGGACAGAAATAGACATGCGGGAATGGATGAAGATGATGAAGCGGTCTCCCGGTGTAAGCAAGGAGATCTCAATGCCTACGAGGAATTGGTGGACAAATACCAGAAAAAGATGCTGAATATCTCGTACAGGATGGTCGGGAGCTATGAAGATGCCTGTGAGATTGTACAGGATGCGTTTGTCTCCGCGTATAAGGGCATCAGGGGGTTTGAGGGAAAATCTCGGTTCTCCACATGGCTTTATACGATTGTGGTCAATCTCTCCAGAAACAGGCTTAAACAGCTCAGAACCCGGAGCCATCATGAAGGACTTTCCATGGACGAGCCAGTTCTTAGAGAGGATGGCATATTGCACCTGGAGGTTGCATCAGACGATCCACCTGTCGATGAGCGACTTGAGCAGAAGGAACTGCAGCGAAAAGTGCAGGATTGTGTGAGGGCCCTTGATGAAGAATACAGGGAGGTGGTTGTCCTGAGGGATATCAATGGCTTTTCCTATGGTGAGATTCGGGATATGCTCAGGATTCCTGAAGGTACGGTGAAGTCACGTCTTTCCAGGGCAAGAGAAGCATTGAAGGACTGTCTGAAGAAAGTCTTGGGGGAATTGTAAATGGAATGCATGAAAATCCAGGAGAAACTTTCCGAGTATATCGATGACATCCTTTCACCTCAGGAAAAGGTGACTATGGATGAACATCTCAAGTCGTGCGGGGAATGTGCAACAGCTCTTGCTGACCTGAAAAAAACGGTTGAGCGTATGAAAAACCTTGAATCTCCTGAACCTCCTGCGTGGATGACTCAAAAAATCATGGCGAGAGTTCGTGCAGAAGCCCAGCCCAGCAAAGGTCTGTTCCAAAGACTATTCCTTCCTCTCTACATAAAGCTGCCGGTCGGTGCCATTGCAACCGTCGCCATAGCGCTAACAACGCTCTATATTTTCAGGACAATTGAGCCTGAGATCAAGCTTGCAAAGGCACCGACTGAAGAGGCTACGCCTCAAATTTCCTCCAGGGAAGACCACTCTCCTCAAAAAGGAATTGAAGCGGAGAAGGCGCTACCCATATCGCCCGAGGGGAGATTTGACGAAAAGAAGCTAATGCCCCCCAAGCCGGCTGAGCAACCTGTCCCATCAAGAAGATTCAAATTCGCCGAAGGCGAAGTTTCAGCTCCCAAAGCCCCTGAACCGATGAAACAGGCTGAATTGTCGCAGGAGCAAAGAGCCGCTGCCCTGGCTTCAGGAAAGGATGTCTCGGCTCCTTCAGTCGGCGCTCTCACAAAGGAGGAGGCAAAGAGTGAAGCTGCCCCTGCCGCTCCGAAATTGAAGGCAATGGCTGAGGAGAGAAAAGAGAGCATTGGGGTTACTGTTCACGTTAAAGATGTTGGTTCTGCGCAAAAAGAGACCGAGAGGCATATTTCAGAGCTTGGCGGTAAGGTTGTCAAGAAAGAATCCTATGAGAATAAGTACGTCCTCACAGCAGAGATTGACTCTGGAAAATTGAAGGGATTCCTTGAAAGATTGAAGTCTGTGGGACGGGTGGAAGAGAAGGATATCGATTTTGAAGGTGCAAAGGGAGAGGTCGGGATAAGGATAGAAATTGCAAAAAAGCTGGGACAACAATAGCAGCTTCTTCCTGGAATCCGCGTTTTTCTATGTTCTTCTTATTGTTTGAAATAATACCGGAAATAGACAGTTTTCTCTTGACTCTAATCTGAGCGGCAAGGTATAAAACAGAGCTCGCACCGGGGAAATGGGGCACCATAAAGGAGGGGACTTTATGTCATCAAATTTATTACCAGAAAAGCATTTCACACACTACACATGATGATGTAAGGTATGTATAGCAGCCTCAGGCGATGACGTGAACATTACAAATAAGAGGAGGAAGTATGGAAAAAGATTTTGGGGTAAACATTGGCGAAGCATTTCGAAAAAACATCAAGAGGGCAGTCATTACAATCGCCATCATCGTTGTCCTATTCTTTTTTTTGGGCGGTCTTAATCCTTTTGTTGTTGTGGGGGCTGGCGAACGTGGAGTTGTGCTGAACTTTGGGGCTGTGCAGGGAGATGTTCTCGGCGAAGGATTGCACTTAAGGGTTCCCATCATGCAAAGAATTGTGAAGATGGATATAAAAATCCATAAGGCACAAACGGACGCAGATTCTGTATCGAAAGACCTGCAGGACACGAAGTCGACCATCGCCGTTAACTACCATCTACTCCCAGATAAGGTAAACAAGATTTATCAGGAGATAGGCACGGAGTTCAAAGAACGCATCATAGACCCCGCGGTCCAAGAGGTGGTCAAGGCTATTACGGCTAACTACACCGCTGTTGAACTCATCACTCAGCGTGAGAAAGTTCGTGGGGCAATCAAAGACCTTCTAAGGCAGAGGCTCCTCACCTACAATATAATCGTTGATGACTTTGCTATCGTTAATTTCAAATTTTCTAATGTATTTGAGCAGGCTATTGAAGCAAAACAGACTGCCGAACAGCTTGCACTAAAAGCTCAAAGGGATTTGGAGCGTATCAAGATAGAAGCTGAGCAAAAAATAGCTTCAGCAAAGGCTGAAGCAGAGTCGCTTAGGCTTCAGAAAGAGAATGTCACACCTCAGCTCATTCAGTTAAGAAGAATAGAAGCATCCATAAAAGCAATAGATAAATGGGATGGACATCTTCCGCGGTTTACGGGAAGTGCTATACCGTTTATCGATGCCAAAAGCCTTGAGGGGGAAAAATAGGAGTTCCCGATAAAGAAAGAAAGCAGTATAATGGACGCCGTTTGAAAATATCCCTGTGAACTAAGACTGAGAAGGATTTCGATCAGCAATATGCAGGGAGGCTTCCTTCCTGAAGTCCACGCTAGAGCCATGACATTTCTGTGTCTCAGGTACACTCGTAACCAACTCCCACTTAAGTAATTCTTTTTCCAGATTCGGGAACTTTTTTCTCGCCTCCTTTGTCTAAATAACCAGGAAAACATCAAAGGAGGGTTTATCATGAAAGCAAAGTATTTTTCCGCAGTACTCGCAGTTTTGTTCTTGTGCTTCGGTCTTGCCTCTGTGGCTGCTCCGGAAAAGGACAGCAAACCAGCTGCTTTTTCGACAGGGCTCGAAGACCAGATAGGCGTTGCCGTCACGATCTATAACGTGAACCTTGGCCTTGTGAAGGATCAAAGGAGCCTGAAGCTTTCAAAAGGGATGGGCGAGCTGAAGTTTATGGATGTGGCGTCGCAGATAATTCCCACGAGTGTCCATATAAAGTCCCTCGTGAATGCTGACAGCCTGCAGATCCTGGAACAGAATTATGAATATGATTTACTGAATCCCCAGAAGCTCATGGACAAGTACGTGGGCAAGGAAGTGAAGCTCTATTACAAAAACCCATATACCGAAAGAGAAGAGATCGTGACTGCCACCCTTCTTTCGAACAATGGAGGACCGATATTCAGGATCGGCGATGAGATCACCTTCGGCCATCCCGGAAGGATCATATTCCCTGGCGTACCTGAGAGTCTTATTTCGAAACCGACCCTTGTCTGGCTCCTGGAGAACAGCCTCTCTTCGCTGCAAAAAGTTGAAGCTTCATACCTCACGAACGGGATTAACTGGAGGTCCGACTATGTCGTAACATTGAATGACAAGGATGACAGGGCTGACCTCTCCGGATGGGTCACCATTGACAACAGAAGCGGCACAACCTACAGGGAAGCAAAGATCAAGCTTGTCGCAGGTGATGTAAACAGGGCAAAGGATGAGATGGAGTACAAGAAGGGAATGATGAGAGCTGCTGAGGCAGCGGCAAAGCCCGCGGCGCAGTTCAAGGAAGAGGAGTTCTTTGAATACCACATCTACACCTTACAGAGACAGGCAACGATCAAGGACAACCAGACCAAACAGATTAGCCTTGTGAACGCTGATGGAGTTAAGGTGAAGAAAGAACTCGTTTACTACGGCGCCCAATACTACTACCGGTCAAGCTACGGGGAAAAGATCTCAAACCAGAAAGTCGGCGTTTTCGTAGAGATAGCGAACACAAAGGACCATAACCTCGGAATTCCTTTGCCCAAAGGCACGGTGAGAGTATACAAGAAAGACAGCGAGGGGAGCCTACAGTTTGTCGGTGAGGACTCCATCGACCATACGCCGAAGGATGAAAAGGTGAGGATAAAACTCGGCGACGCCTTTGACGTGGTGGGCACGAGGAAGCAGACGGATTGGAAGAAGATTGCCGCAGACACGTATGAAGCTGCCTTTGAGATATCGCTCAGGAACCACAAGAAAGAGAACGTTGTCGTGAAAGTGATTGAGCCGATTCCCGGAGACTGGGTGATGCTCAGTTCTTCGCATGAGTATAAGAAAACAGAGGCATTTACCGCAGAATTTAATATTCCTGTTGAAAAGGACAAGGAGGCAAAGCTCACTTACAGGGTGAGGATGAGGTTTTAGAGGGGTTTCATCACGTTTGTGAGGGCAGTGTTCCCAGAAAAGGGGGAACACTGCCCAACCACTGAATGCTACCCGGAGATTTTCCATATGAGTTCAAAATTGCAGATAATCACCACCGGTTCCCCGGAATTATTTTTCATGATCTGCTGCTTATCATCTATTGCCAGAAGGAGATCGTTCACCCTTAACGATGATCCGTCAAACCCGTGCAGCTTTAACTTTCTTTTCACTGCATCAAGGAAGTCTTGGCATTGTTCTTCACTGATGATCGTGGTGTAGAGGGCCTTTGAGAGATCTACCGGGGTGTAGAGCGCCTCTTCATGTTCGGCAACCCACTGATCAGGACCGTTGTAGTAGCCACGAATAGTGATATAGTTGTGGTTCTCCTGAAGCACGGGGTTTCCTTCGGGATCAAGGATATTCTTGTGGGATTCGTACTTTCTGAGATCAGTAGATGCCTCCACCTTGGTGGTTCCGGTCATGTAGATGGCCCTTACGTAGACAGTGGGGATACCGAGTTGGGTAAGGGTATGGGCGATGGCAAATTCTTCAAATGGACTGTTGATACCGTATTGACGGACGTTGGGGTCTCGGGACCCTTCTTCATCTCCCATGGGCATTTCGCCAACCCGTGATGTTTCCCATACGAGGTGAATGTTGTCCTTTGTGATCGTATAGAAGACCTCTTTGGTGTGAGATAATCTGAGGGCCGGGGTCTTTCTCCAACGTTCAGGGAGAAAATAATCGAACAGATGTGCGTTCCTTCCCACTACCCAGAGGCGGCCACCGGTACTCTCCGCATGTCCGTATAGGTAGGGCACGCCAAAGATTTCCATATGGGACAAATGAGCTGGGAGGGGGGTCGGGTCAAAACGGTGGCGCTGGTCATCCAGATAGGAATGTCTCCTGGAAGACTTCACTGCATCGTCATGTTCAGGGGTCCGGAGCAGCAATTCGTAATCAATGATTGAGTATCTCCCCTCGTGGATACACTGATACAGCATATCAACCTGTGTATCAGGAGCATTTCTCCCCTGAGTCATGCCTATTGCTACGATGTGTTCTGTATCAGCTTCGCTGATGATAATATGCTCAGGTTTCATGTCAGCCATCAGGTAACCCTTCTTCTGCATATCCGCAAGGGCCTTATAATTAATTTTCTTAAGATGAGTAACCAGTTCATCGTGGTTGATATCTATGTGTGCAAAAACTTCCATAAGATTGTGACCCTTTATCCATTCATAGATGAGCTTATACTGTTTTAAAATATCAATATCAATGCCCGGGTGCTTGGCCCTTATACGGTTGATCCTCGCCCGTGACCTTCCGCTCTGCCAGGCCTGCATCTTTTCAGGGGGCACATAGATTGCCATGGGCAGCTGGGTATTCATCCTCGTTTCCCTGGGTCCGTAGAGGTTATCCAAGAGTTCCGTGACCAGGGAGAACTCCTCCCAGGGGCTGTTGAACTCAGCATCACAAAATTCCTGAAGGGTATGGGTATCGATAGGCACATCTTCGCCCACACGACAGTTCTTTACGACCAGATCAAGGCTCTTGCCATGTACCTCTTTCGTGGGTATCTTGTAGACCGAGCTGGTACCGATAAG
>Ga0316613_10003222_pt1 | contig 10193 bp, 5 predicted proteins | sample OWC_soil_day10_C_2_FD_207647 | JGI IMG/M metagenome (GOLD analysis project Ga0316613, IMG submission 207647) | Wetland soil microbial communities from Old Woman Creek delta, Ohio, United States - OWC_soil_day10_CT_b | ecosystem: Environmental > Terrestrial > Soil > Wetlands | place: USA: Ohio... | reverse complement strand
CTTCTCGCCGACGACGACGCGATCGCGCTGCACGTCGCCGCCTGCCGGGAAACCTTCGAGGAGGCGGGAGTGCTGCTGGCGCGAGACCGCACGGGACGACGTTGCTCGCCGGATCGGGTAGCGGCGCTGCAGCCCCTGCGCAGCGAGATCGAGCGGGATGCCGGCCGGTTCATCGCGCTGCTCGAGGCCGAGGATTTGTACGTCGACATCGGGCCGCTCTGCTACTGGTCGCACTGGATCACGCCGTCGATCGAGCCGAAGCGCTACGACACCCGTTTCTTCGCGATCCCGGTGCCGCCGGACCAGGCCGTGAGCGCTGACCTGTCCGAGCTGACCGAGCATGCGTGGGTCAAGCCCGCCCTGGCGCACGCGGCCATCGAACGCGGCGAGATCCGGGTCGTCGCGCCGACCTTGCTCACGCTCGAGGACCTCGCCGAAAGCCACGCGCGGCACGGCGGGCTCGACGCCATGCTGGCCGCCGAGCGCGGCCGCTCGACCCCGCCGGTGATGCCGCGCATCGAAATCCGTCCCGACGAAGTCAAAGTCGTGATGCCCTGGGATCCCGGCTACGCGACCACGCCAGGCGAGGGATGCACGCCGACAGGTGAGTTTCCGGCGCACCTGCTGCGGCGCGACTCGTGCGTGAAGATGGCCCGCGATCGCACCGCCCGCCAGAAAAGCGAAGGCCCCGGACACGACGTGCCGGGGCCTCGCGATCCCGCCGCCTGACTGAGGCGGCGGCGCCGGGCGGGGGCGTTACTTCGCCGGCCCCGGCATGACGTTCTCGACGGCCGTCTCGACCGCGTCGGTGGCCTTCTGGAACAGGTCCTTGGCCTGGTCGAACACGCTCGTCGCAGTCTTCTCGACCGTCTCCTGTGCCTTCGCCACGGTCGTCTCAGCCTGCTTGGCGGTGTCGGCAGCCTGCTTCTTCATGACCTTCACGGTCTTCGCGATCTGCTTCTCCGCCTTGGCGACCTGCTTTTCCGCCTGTGCGACGACCTTCTGAGCCTTCGGCGGCATCTTCCTGACCGCCTTCTTCATCGCGGAGCGCGCCTGGGCCGGCGCCTTGCGGACGGCCTTGCGGACGGCGGCCACCTGCTTCTGCACGCGGGTCGGCGCCTTCTTCACGGTCTTGCGGACCGTGCGCTTGACCTTGGCGACCTTCGTCTTCGCGACCTTCGCCTTCGCCTTGACCTTGGACTTGGCGACCTTCGCCTTGGTCTTCGCTTTCTTGGCGGGACCCTCGGCCTTCGCCTTGCGCTTCAGGTCGGCGCCGTGGGCGCGCTTGTAGCTCTGGATGTCCTTGATGCGGCCCTTGGAATCGCGAACCGCGTAGAGCTTGGTGCCCTTGCTGCTGCGGTGCGTCGTGCGACGCGCCTTTTTCTTCGCTGCCATGGAAACTCCCTCGTTGGATCGGGGCGCGGCGGACGCCGCGCGTGCATCGGCTCGCATTGGACGCTAGTGCAGCGTCACAGCAGAGTCAACAAGGGAATGCTGCAGTCAACCCGAGCCCTGCAGTCCCTGCGAGATGCCGTTGACGGACGTGACCAGCGCGTCGAACGTCTCGACGTCCTGCCGGCCCGACTCGCGCCAGCGTCGCAGCAGGTCCACCTGCATCAGGTGGATTGGATCCACGTAGGGATTGCGCAGCCGGATCGAGCGCTGCAGCGTGGGTTCGGAGTCGAGCAGGCGCGCGCAGCCCTTGACCGCGAGGACGCGTTCCGTCGCGACCTCGAACTCGCGTCGGATAGTCGATGCGAAGCGGTCGTGCTCGGGCCGGGCCAGCTGGTCGTAGAACGTCGCGATGCCCAGGTCCGCCTTGGCCAGGATCACCTCGACGTCGTCGACCAGCGCCGCGGCGAACGGCCAGCGGGCGTACATCACGCCCAGCAACTCCGGGCCGAACCGCTCGTGCACGGCCGCAAGTCCGGTGCCCACGCCGAACCAGCCCGGCAGCATGTGCCGGCTCTGCGACCAGGCGAACATCCAGGGAATCGCGCGCAGCGCTTCGACGCCCGTGCTGCTTCCCCGCGTGACCGGACGCGAGCCGATCTGCATCCGTTCGATCACGTCGACGGGCGTCACCGCCTGGAAGAATTCGAGGAACGATGGGTCGTCGTGCACGAGGCCGCGATACGCAGCGTGGCTCGTCACGGCCAGCAAGGCCATGGCCTCGCGCCAACGCGGGTCTACCGTCTCCGCACGATAATGGCCGGCGGCCACCAGTGCCACCGCGTGCAGGCTCTGCTCGAAGCTGCGCAGCGCGATCGGCCGCAGGCCATAACGATCGTTGATGCTCTCGCCCTGCTCGGTCGCGCGCAAACGTCCGCGGAACACGCCGGCCGGCACGGACCGGACGAGCGCGGCCGTGCGGCCGCCACCGGCGCTGATCGAGCCGCCGCGCCCGTGGAACACGAGCAGCTCGACTCCAGCGGCATCACAGGCTTCGGCCATCGCAGCCTGCGCCTCCCGTAACAGCCACCGTGAGGCTGCGAGCCCGATCGACTTGTTGCTGTCGGAATACCCGATCATGACGACCTGGCGATTGCCGCGCGTCGCGAGGTGGGTCCGGTACACCGGGTCGGCCAGCAGCCGGGCGACGATCGCGCCGGCGTTCTCGAGCGTGGCTGCGGACTCGAAGAGCGGCGCCACGTCGAGCGGCACCACGCCCTCGGGTCCATCGGCGAGTCCTGCCCATTGCGCGAGGAGCAGCACGGTGAGCACATCATCGACGTCGGTCGCCAAGCTGACCACGTACGTGCCGATGGAGGCCGCGCCGTAGCGGTGCGCGCAGAATTCCATGGCCTCGAAGACCCACAGCGCGCGCTTGGCCGCCGCATCGAGGCCGGCGGTCGGCGACTCGTCGCGCTCGAGCGCCGAGCCGAGCCGCAGCCGGCGCTCCTCGGCCGACCGTTCGCGCCAGCCGTCCTCGGCGAGTGCCCGGCCGACGATCTCCCGGTGCACCTCGGCATTCTGTCGCACGTCCAGCGTCGCCAGGTGGAAGCCGAAAGTGCGCACCCTGCGCAGCAGGCGCCGCACGTGGAACCGGCCAGCGTAGTGACCGCGGTGCTCAGCCAGGCTGCGCGCGATCAACTCGAGGTCGTCGGCCAGTTGCTCGACGCGCTCATAATGGCCGGACCGGCCCTCGTATGTCGCGCGCAGCCGCTCGGCGATCTGGCCGAGGAAGACCCGGTACGGCATGCGGTCGTGACTGGCCGGGGTCGCCGCGCGCGCGCTCGGCACCAGGCTCTTGTACTGCTCGATGCGTACGCCGATCTCCGGCAACACCTCGATCCGGCTGCTGCTCTGGCTCAGTCGCTCGGCCAACGTCTGCGCCTCGAGGAAATACCGGTTGACGATCAACTGGTGGTGGCGCAGGCAGCTCTCGCGGATCGTTTTGGCGTGCACGTCGGGGTGGCCGTCCATGTCGCCGCCGACCCACGAGCCGAAATGGAGCAGCTCCGGCACGCGGACGTCCGCCGCGGCTGCGCCGAATACCGTGCGCAATGCATCCTCGATTTCCTCGTAAAACCCGGGGATCACCTCGTAGATCACCTCGACGAGGAAGAACAGCACGTGCTCGCGCTCGTCGGCCACGGTCAGTCGGTCGCGCGAGTTACCGGCGGTCTGCCAGCCCGTGGTCAGCTCCGTACGCACGCGTTCGATCGTGGACCGGATCTCCGCCGGCGTCCGCGACGGATCGAGCCGGCCGATCAGCAGGCGGGCGATGCGCTGCTGCTGCCGCAGCAGCGTGCGGCGCGTCGATTCCGTCGGATGCGCGGTAAAGACGGGTTCGATGCTCAACTTGCCGAGCAGCGCCATGACCTGCTCGAGCGTGTAGCCGCGGGACTGCAGCCGCGTGAAGCACTCCTCGAGTCCGCCGGGCTGCGGAGTGCTGCTGTCGTTCATGTACTGGCGTCGGCGGCGCACACGGTGCACTTTCTCCGCCAGGTTCACGACCTGGAACCACTTCGAGAAGGCCTGGATCAGCTGCTGCGCCTCGGCGGGCGTGCGACCCTGCGTGCGCACGACCAGCTCGATCGCCTGCTCGGGCTCGCCCTGGCGACGCCCGATGGCCGCGTGGCGGTCTCCCTCGACGGCGTCGAAGAGGTCCTGCCCGCACTGGTCCTTGAGCACTTCGCCGACGAGCTCGCCGAGCGTGTGCACGTCATCACGCAGTGCCGCGTCCTTGAGCGGAAAGAAGATGCCTTTGCGGGCCATGACCGAGGATCGCGGGCGGAGTTGTCAGGTGGGGACCAGCCGCGCCGCCGAGGCTGAATCGCTTGTCGTTTCCGGGGCGAATCCTACCAAACGTGCAGCGGCCGTCCACGTTGTTGCAAAGCAACAGGCGATTTCGGGTGATTTAAGCATGACCGAACCGTGCTGAGACGGTTGGTGGCATGGAAATTGTGGCTCGTCAGGGCTGGTGGTATGTTCGCAACGTTTCGCGGGCCCGGGCGGCAGGGCCAATACATCCAAATGCAGGGGGACTCCATGAATCTTGGCAAATCTCGGCTGTTTGCGCTCGCGGCGGCACACGGCGCATCGCTCCTCGCGGTTCCTGCAGTGCTGCAGGCGGCGCCGGCCGAAGGGGCGCTCGAGGAAATCGTCGTCACGGCGCGTCAGCGCGAAGAGCGAATCGAGAACGTGCCGGTGTCGATCACGGCGTTCACGGCGGCCGACATCCGCAGCGCCGGCATCGATCGCCCGCAGGACTTCATCGCGCTGACGCCGGGCATGGCGCAGGTGCAGACGGCAGAGGTCGGCGACCTGCAGGTCACGATCCGGGGCATCAACACCGGCCGCGACGCGGAGCCGAACTTCGCACTGGTGATCGACGGCGTGCTGCAGACGAATCCGAACGCACTCAACCAGGAACTCGCGAACGTCACGCAGATCGAGGTCCTGAAAGGACCGCAGGGCGCCGTCTACGGCCGTAACGCACTCGCGGGCGCACTGATCGTCACGACGCGCAAGCCGGGCGACGAGTGGGAGCGCGACCTCCGCGCCGGGTTCGGCAACGACGATTCCTACAACGGTAATTTCTACGCGGGCGGCCCGCTCGGCGACTCCGTGAAGGGCTCGTTCTCCGCCTACACGCGCAAGACCGACGGGCAGTGGCGCAACATCAAGCTCGACTGCGAAGACTGCGTCGACTACTTCGAGGAGACCGGCGTCTCGGGACGGCTGCTGTTCGGCCTCGCGGGCGGCGAGCTGGACTTCCGCGCCAAGTATTCGGAACTCGATGCGGGTGCGATCAATTTCAACGGCTCGATCGCGCTCGCGGACGTCGCGCCGTTCGTCGGCCCGGCGTTCTACGAGGATCCGAACAATCACAATTTCCGCTACATCAACAACGTCGAGCCGCGCAACGAGCAGGAGAACGTCAACCTCTCGCTGAAGGGCGACTGGGACGTTGGCATCGGCACGTTGACGAGCTACGTCGCCTACAACGACCAGTCCAATTACTTCCTGACGGACGGTACCAGCGACGCATTCCTGCTGTACGCGTTCAACCTTCCCGCCAACAATTCCGAGGCGGCGGCCACCTGCCAGCAGACGAACGACGACAACCTGACGGTGCCGGGTTACGAGGCGCCCTTCTTCGGCATCCCGTCGAGCCTGTGGTTCACGCCGGGCCCGCCGGCCAACGGCGCGGCTGGCTTCCTGCCCCCATATGGTCCTTCGACCTGCGGCGGCTACCAGTACCAGCAGCGCGACCAGGAAGACCTGAGCTTCGAGTTGCGACTGACCTCGCCAGGCGACCAGCGCCTGCGCTGGCTGGGCGGCGTGTATTTCGCGGATATCCAGCGCGACGTCGTGGTCTCGCAGGGGTCGGACCTCGGCGGCAACCTCCGGGCCCGTCCGTTCGTGCCGGCAGACGGCCCGAACCCGACCGATCTGCTCTACGACGACACGTTCGACAGCACCGTCTATGCGGTCTTCGGCCAGCTCGCCTACGACGTGATCGACAACCTCGAGGTCGCGCTGGCGCTGCGCTTCGACAGCGAGGACCGTGAAGTCAGCAACAATGTGCCGGTGTGCACGACCACCGACCTGACTTCGTGCCGCGCGCAGACGTTCGGCTTCAACTTCTATTCGAACCCCTACATCAACCCCGCCTACACCGCCAATCCGGATTTCGCCACCAGCGGCATCCCGGATCGCAGCCGCACGTTCGAGCAGCTGCAGCCGAAGATCTCCGCGAACTGGAAGCTGATGGACGATCTCTCGCTGTTCGCATCCTACGGCGTCGGCTTCCGCAGCGGCGGCTTCAACTCGTCAGGCAGCGCCGACACGATCGCCCAGGCCTATCAGGGCCAGAACGGCGGCACGACGCCGCTGTGCCTCGGGGATTCATTCGCACCGCCCACCTGCGGCCCGGACTCCGTGCTGAACATCACCGACGTGAGCGACACGTTCGACAAGGAAGTATCGACCGCGGCCGAGGTCGGCGTGAAGGCGTTCTTCCTCGATCGCTCGCTGAACGTCAACGCGGCCCTGTACCACACCGACCTCGAGGACATGCAGTTCTTCAACTTCTTCGCCGGTCCGTTCGGTCTTCTGCGCGTCGTCACGAACATCGACGAGGTCACGCTGCAGGGTGCCGAGATCGACTTCCGCTGGCGCGCGAACGACATGATCAGCGTGTTCGGCGGCTTCGCGTACACGGACGGCGAGATCGACAAGTATCGCGGACGGCCGTACACCGAAGGTGGAGAAGTGCCCTACGCGCCGGAATACACCGGCAACCTCGGCGCCGAGCTGACCGTTCCTGTGGGTGCTGCCCTCGAGCTCGTGACCCGCATCGACGGGTCGTTCGTCGGCGAGACGTGGTTCCACCCGGTCCAGGAGCAGCGCTTGCCGAACCTGTTCACGTACTTCGGGTTCGGCCAGGGCGAGTTCTCCAAGATGAGCCGCGATGCTTACGCGACCATGAATGCCCGCATGACGTTGCAGGGCGAGCAGTGGGGCGTGACGGCGTGGGGCCGCAACGTACTCGACGAGGACTATCTCGCCGAGATCATCCCGGCACCGGAGTTCGGCGGGTCGTTCATCCACGACGCGCCGGGCAGTTCCTACGGCTTGGAGGTCAACTTCAAGTTCTGATCGTCGCTGCAGGCCGACGCCTGCCAGGCCCGGGCTGCGTCAGCGGCCCGGGCCTTTTCATTTTCTTGTGTCCGCTGCCGGCGAGTCATTCCGTCATGGTTCTGTCACATCATCGCAAAGTCCATCACCGAAGCTCCTGCGTCCGTCCGTAACGGACCTGACCTGACGAACAAGGGGATCCGACGATGATTCTGCGACTTTCCGTGCTGTCCGCCGCCATTGCCCTGTCCTGCGGCACCGCCGCCGCCCGCCAGCCCGAATTCTCGATCCAGCTCAACTCGCTCGCCAGCTACACGGGCAGCGCTGCCGGCGTGCCGGATACCACCGGCATCGAGGTCCTCGCGTTCGATCGCGCGTCGAAGCGGGTCTTCGCGATCAACGCCGGTGCCAACTCGGTCGACGTCGTGGACCTCGCCGATCCTGCCAACCCGATGCGGGTCACGGCGATCGATTTCTCGCCCTTCGGCGGCGGCGTGAATGGCGTGGCCGTGCACGACGGACTGGTCGCGGTCGCTTCGGAGGCCTTCGTGAAGACCGACCGTGGCAACGTGGTATTCCTCGACGCCGCGACGCTCGACGTGCTCGGCCAGGCACCGGCGGGTGCGCTGCCGGACATGGTCACCTTCACGCCCGACGGCGAGTACCTGCTGGTCGCGAACGAGGGCGAGCCGAGCGAGGACTACTCGGTCGATCCCGAGGGCTCCGTTACGGTCATCGACCTCACCAACGGCGTCGCTGGCGCGAGCGCGCGAACCGCGACATTCTCGGCGTGGATCGGCCGCGAGGACCAACTGCGCGGGGACGGCTTGCGGATCTTCGGCATCAAGAGCGACGGCTCGGCCTCCAACGCCGCGGAGGACTTCGAGCCCGAGTACATTGCGGTGCAGGGACCCCGCGCCTACGTCACGCTGCAGGAGAACAATGCTGTCGCGGTCTTGAATATCGGCCAGGCCCGGATCGAGTCGGTGCTGCCGCTCGGCTTCAAGAATCACAACCTGACCGGGCAAGGCCTCGACCCGTCGGACCGCGACGGCGTTAACCTGGTCCAGCCGTGGCCGGTGCTCGGCATGTTCAACCCGGACTCGATCGCGACGCTCAAGGTCCGCAACGAGGTGTTCCTGCTGACCGCCAACGAGGGCGACGCCCGCGTCTACCCCACCGGTGACGATGTGATCCCCGGCGTCGACGAGGGCGACATCTTCAACGAGGAGGCCGCCGTGGAGGACCTCGATCTCGACCCGGCCGCCTTCCCGGACGCCGACACACTGCAGGAGCGCGCCAACCTCGGCCGGCTGAACGTCACCAGCACGCTCGGTGATCCCGATGGCGACGGCCTGTTCAATCGACTGTACTCGTTCGGCGCCCGCTCGTTCTCGGTCTGGTCGGTCGCAGACTTCGCCGCGACGACGGCACTGACCGCGCCGAACGCCGGTCTGGTGTACGACAGCGGCGACGCCTTCGAGCAGGTCACGCGCTCCGTCTACCCGCTGCAGTTCAACGCCAGCAACAGCAACACGACACGGGACAATCGCAGCGACAACAAGGGCCCCGAGCCCGAAGGCATTGCGGTCGGTCGCGTCGGCCCGCGCGACTACGCGTTCATTTCGCTCGAGCGGATCGGCGGTGTCATGGTCTACGACGTCAGCAACCCTCGGCAGCCGCAGTTCCTGCAGTACGTGAACACGCGCAGCTTCGGTTCCGATGCCCTTCCCGGCCAGAATGATTCGGGCCCCGAGGGTGTTACCTTCGTTGCGGCCGAAGACAGCCCGAATGGTCGCCCGCTGCTGCTGGTCGGCAACGAGGTCAGCCAGACGCTGGCCGTGTTCGAAGTCGAGGCGCTGAACTCGCAGCGCTGAGGCGTGGCGGAGCGGGGCTGGTCGAACAGCCAGCCCCGCTTCATTCGGGGATCCCGAACACCGTCAGCGCATTATCGCGCAGCCGCCGCCGCCCCGGGACACCTCAGGCCGGAGACCAGCCCTCGGCACCGCGGTCCCAGGCCCGCCGCAGCCGCTGCCCGAACGTATAGCGCTCGCCCGCGTGCTCGGACACCGAGACCTGCATGATGCCGCCGCCCTCTTCCTTGTAGCGCCGCACGACGGTCATGCTGGCGCTGCCCGGCTCCACGCCGAGCGCCGCTGCACCCTCGGCCGACATCGGCCGGGCCATGATCTCCACGGCGACCTCGGCCACGTGCACGCCGAAACGCCGCTCGATCGCCTCGTAGACGAGCTCGCGGCGGCGCCCGACCTGCTCGGCCACCTCTGCGTACTTCGGGCGCAGGTAGAGTTCGAGGCGGCAGATCGGCGGACGCCCGCCGGACATGCGGCGCACGGCCCGCACGCGCAGCCAGCGGGATCCTGGCTTGCAGCCGAGCAGGTTCGCGAGACCGTCCGCTGCGCGGACGTAGCCCGTGTCGACGACTTCGAGGCGACTTTCGCGCGGGTACTGCAGCAGTTCGGATGGCGTCCGCACCCGGTGCACGTAGGCGCGATTCGGCCGACGTGCGAGCACCCGCGTGCCGACCCCCCGGCGGCGCTCGACGAGGCCGAGTTCCTCGAGCTGCCGCAGCGCGTCACGGATCGTGTGCCGGCTGACCCCGAAATCCTGCGTCAGCTGCAGCTCGCCGGGCAGCGTGGCGCCGACCGGCAGCTTCCCGCTGCGGATCCGGCCGATCAGCTCATCGGCAATCTTGCGGTATCGCGTCACGGCTCCCTCGCGTCCGGCCCGCCCGGGCCAATTGTCCGGACAATTGCCGGATGATATACAGGATGCCCGCCGGGCGCCGCCCCGGCCGCACCGCGAGAGGAAACCATGGTCCAGCACGCCAGGCAACTGGGCGGTCAGCGTTACCGAGAAACCTTCGGCCGCAGCTACGAGGACTTCGTCGTCGGCGACGTCTACGAGCACCGGCCCGGACGCACGATTACCCAGGCCGACAACACCTGGTTCACGCTGTTGACGATGAACACGCACCCGCTGCATTTCGACGAGCAGTACGGCAAGGCGAGCGAGTTCGGCCGCTGCCTGGTCGCGAGCCCGCTCACGGTCGCGATCTTGGTCGGCATGAGCGTGACCGACGTCAG
>Ga0316613_10003220_pt1 | contig 10198 bp, 12 predicted proteins | sample OWC_soil_day10_C_2_FD_207647 | JGI IMG/M metagenome (GOLD analysis project Ga0316613, IMG submission 207647) | Wetland soil microbial communities from Old Woman Creek delta, Ohio, United States - OWC_soil_day10_CT_b | ecosystem: Environmental > Terrestrial > Soil > Wetlands | place: USA: Ohio... | reverse complement strand
TGAGGGCGGCATTTCAGAGCTGAGTTATCTCACCTGCGTGAGAAACTAACCCCATGAGCCACACCCTCGTCTATTTTTTATTATATCATTTTTTTGGGGACATGGCTCACAATTACCATGGTAGACCCCAAAGATCTTCTAATATGCTATAGGTTATTGTTTTTTTCCTTCATCATTCTGGTCTAGAGGTTTGGCTGCTGGTTGCAACTTCAGGGAAACACTTTTTTGCTCAGGAGAAGTCAAAACTTCTTCTTGCCACATTTGAAAACGATATAAAAGAGCTGCATTTATAATATCTTGTACTAATAGTTGGGAAGGGGTAGCGTTAACAATTTCAAGAATACCTCTACTTACAAGCAGCTTATCCCATGTAGCAGCAAGGCCGAAATCAAATGCGAAGTTTACAAGCATAAATAAGAAAAATCTTTTATTAGTAAATTTAAAAATCCAGATAATTCCTACAGGAAAACCTCCATAAGTAAGAGTTGGCAAATGATAAAAAGGGAAGATAGAATCTTTAATTACCCACCACTTCATAGCAAGGGCTGTTTCACCAACTATTGTTGTCATGAGTGCGCCAAATAAAGCAACAGGCATGTAGCGTTTAATATCTTCTTTTTTTAAAAAAACAAGAGTTAACCATGGTAGAATTATTGAAGCCCACAATAGTGTTTGATTATTAATAATAAACCCTCCCTCTATATGCATAATATTTGATATAGGTTATATTATTTGAGTTTTGGTCTATACTTATACAAGTTTATTTCCAAATCTAACTTTCTGATTTTCACGTTCAAAATCTAGGGGTGACTTTATGGAGCGATTATTTTTAAATAATCTAAGTCCTCAAGAAATTATTACATTGGCTTGGATTATAAGCATTAGCTTGAAAGATGATTTAACAGTGGAAGAACTGTTTGCTGTTGGTACTTTTCTAATTTCAATTGGTACTTTAACAAATAATATGGCTGTACAGCTTGTCCTTATTAGAAGTCAACAACCTACTGATGCCGATAATGAAATAAAAGAATTAAAGAATGAAGTTCAAAAATTAAAAAATGACTTACAAAATTTAGATAATTTTTGTAAGTGCTTGAATTACCATAGAAAAGACTAGTAACTGTCTAGTTTGTGTAGCCAATCCAATAAGTTTTTTGAGGTTCTAAAAGTCCACTCTTATAAGGAGGCCACTGAAAAAGTCCATTAAAATCCAAAGAGGTATATTCCTTATAAAAAGAGGAAATATACCTCTTTTTACTGTAAAAAATATCATAGGGACGGGGCTGTCGACAATGGAATGACTAATGGTTAGTGTCAATAACCCCGTCCCCATGACACCTCCATTAAGCATTTTTTCAGAAGAACGGGAAAGAGCCAAGAAGTTGTTTCGCGAGTATTCTATGGAGGAAACGGTGGATGAATGTCTGGAATATCAAGAAAAGACAGTAGTGAAAGATCAAGATATATTTAAGTACTTACATAATATAGGTATTACCTCAATAAGCCAGTTACAGCAGCTCGGCAAAGAACAGAGAGATGATGTGCTGCGCAGGTTAAAAGAACGAGGAGGAGTTACAATACGTCAGCTAGCCAGAATTACGGGCATATCTAAAAGCGTGATCGATAGAGCTTAATGGGACGGTGTCCCTGTCCCCGGTGTTCTTTCAAAAAAGAATTTGAAGTAATTCGTTGATTGGTGGCCTGTAAAATTGACGATATAACTTGGCATGAGTTCATAAAAAAAAGTACCTCGCATTAAAAATAGTAATCAATGCGAGGCTCCATTTTTAGGATGTTTGTCAAGTGCTTTTGTAGATTTTATTTCTTTTTTCTTAAATTGACGACATTGCCCGCTAAGCGGGCGATTTTGACTAGGTTTTGTATCCCAGAATGCAATTTCAGAGGACGCTTTGACTTAGCGAAAAAAGTGAGTCGAATAATCCAGACTCCCTTATAACGTCTCTATCAAACGTTTCGATATACGCGTACATAGTCAACATACATTTGAGCTGGGAACACAGTAGATCCATCGGGGTTTCCCGGCCAATTGCCGCCGACAGCCAGATTGAAAAGAATAAAAAACGGGTTGTGGAATTCATTTGTGCCATTAATATTGTTTAATATGTTTCCTTCAAGATACTGTGTTCCATCTACAAACCACTTGATTGAAGACGTATCCCATTCAACTGAGTAGATATGGTATTGGGAAAAATCAAGAGCAGGAGATGCAGTCCCATAGGAGGCATGTCCATTGTTGTCCCAATGCATAGTTCCTTGCACTGTTGGGGTGTTGTTTACATGCTCCATAATATCAATTTCACCACATGCAGGCCAGCCCACACCGTCGATGTTACTACCAAGCATCCAAAAGGCAGGCCATATCCCCTGCCCAACAGGTATTTTCATCCTTGCTTCAATTTTTCCGTAAGTCCATGTTTGTAAGCCCTTGGTTTTAATACGAGCTGAGGTATAGTTCACTCCGCCGTAAGATTCTTTTAATGCTGTAATTACGAGGTTACCATTTACAACCTGAACGTTTTGGGGACGGTTTGTGTAATATTCAAGCTCGTTGTTTCCCCAGCCACCGGATCCAGTTCCAGTGTCATAAGCCCAATTTGCCGTGTTTAACGAAGTTCCATTAAATTCATCACTCCATATAAGTTGCCAAGTCATAGTAGTCACAACCTTTCAATTCGTTTAGTTACTTTTTTTACTGGACAAACTAGATCTAAGTAAAGATAATTTTCATCTAAAATACCTCCTATTCTTTATCCGTACAGCGTTACCAATAAGTAGATAGGTGTAAATGTAAAAAATTATACAAAACATTTAGAAGAATCTAGGGGACGGTTATTGTGGAAACAAAATTTGGTGCACATTTTGTTTCCACAATAACCGTCCCCTGACTCGTTTTAAAATCTATAACGATCAAACTCCTGTAAGTATCATAATCTTGCAGGAGTTTTGTATTTTAATGGTAAATAGGATAGAAATATGGGATACCGTCAAAAAATTATAGGAGTGTCAAGGGGGGGATCGACAATTCAACCAGTTTGAAAGTTAGTGTCAATAACCCCGTCCCCATGACACCAGACACCACATATATTTATGCCTAAAGACTTCACGTGGGTGGATTCCCGGTTCGAATTGGAGCGGTATTTCAATGGCATGTCATGGAACTAATATTGTTTAGAGAATGGATAAGCGCAATTGTTATGGTGAATGCTACATTTAATTTCCACAATATGGTACAATGTGCTTGAAGTATATAAAGTTGGAATGATGTATCAGGGGAAAAAAGGAGAGGTATAACTTGTTTACAACTTTTATTTCGCTCAAAAAAGAAAAAAGGCAAACCTACGTCGTTTTATTTTCGCTATTTTGGGCAATTGTATTCTTAGCAAATGCACACACCGGTGATGTCTCGGCAAACGCAGTTGACTCCGATAAGCTTTACGTTATTAAACAGGACAGCAAGTACGGATATATTGATGAAAATGGTAATGTTATCATAAAACCTGTTTACCTGCAAGCAAAGCAATTTGCAGAAGGAGTGGCTCCTGTTAAGATTGAGGAGGGCATTTGGGGCATTATCGATACAAAAGGTAAAGTAATGACCGAGTGGAAAAATGTTGATGAAATTAATGAATTCTCGGAAGGGCTGGCTGTCGTGAGGCAGAGAGCTAAATACGGCTATATTGACAAAAAACAACTAGTAATTCCGCTCAATTTCGATGCTGCTGAAAATTTTTCTGAAGGCTTAGCGGTTGTCGCAATTCGTGAAGGCAGCACATTTATGGAAAAATTACATAATGCCAAATACGGCTATATCGACAAAGACGGAAATATAGTTATTGATTGTCAATTTCGGTCAGCAGGGAAATTCAAGGAGGGGGTAGCCCCCGTATCTTCTGTATCAACGGACTTCCGCTGGGGATATATTGATAAAACAGGCCAATATGTGATTGAAGCAAAATATTTTACTGCGAGAGAATTTTCCGAAGGGCTTGCTCCAGTCACAATAGCTTTAGGGGAAAGCGGCTTTATTGACCATAAGGGTAATTTTATCATTCCGCCTCAATATACTTGGACATATAGTTTTTCGGAAGGCTTCGCCCGAGTAAAGGTCGGAGAAAAATATGGATTTATCGATAGGTCGGGGCGAATGGTGATTAAACCAATATTTGATTATGCTGATGATTTTAAAAATGGCTTTGCGCAAATATATGATCAGAGCCCCGGATTTGGCGTAGATAAGTATCAAGGTATTAGTTTCGGTCTTATTGATAAGGATGGGATCGTAAGGTGGCAATTGGCGAGGTAGGGAAAGCATACAAGGCCTTTAGTGATTCATATAAGCACACTAAAATTGGAGAAGCGGATAAAGCGTATTTTTTAGGGTCAGGCTTGACTTGTTGGAAATTGACTTAATTTTGTAATAGTAATAAGTCAATTATTTTAACAAGTCAAGCCTGACCCCAAAGATCCTAATTGACGTACGTCAGGCTGCATCTTTAAAAGGTGGAGGCGTAGAGATAAGATATACCTGTAAGATCATGGGCAAGCAGGTTCATTTATTTAATGATATGGGAAAATGGTTTATGGAAAGAAAATGAGTTATATGCAAAAAGCCGCCGCCTTACTCTGATAAGTTTGGCGGATTTTTATTAAAGCCAGCAACCTAATTGATTGCTGGCTTGGCTTACTTATTTTGAAGCTTAAATCCTCTTTAATTAACCAACCCAATATGAGGGCTATTTACCATATAGTATCTACCGTTTCCGTTTTCATCAACAATTTTCATATATATATTAACAGTTAATGTATTACTTTTTGGTATCAAAGTACCAGATATTGCCCACTCATGGTTTGCTTCATCATAATAAGTCTTCGCTATAAATAAATCTCTTGATATGGTTTTAACCGGTGGTATTATTGTGTCTATTGTTTCTTGTTTGCTTCCTGCATCTTTATATTTCATGCCATCAAGAAACTTTAGGGTCAGGCTTGACTTGTTGGAAATCGACTTAATTTTGTAATAGTAATAAGTCAATTATTTAAACAAGTCAAGCCTGACCCCGAAGATGCTGCATTTTATGACTAGATTGCAAAAGTAACCTTGCTTATACTGGCAAGGGCGTTAGTATTTAATTTTATAATAATTGGGTAATTTTTTTGTCTATTTGCTAGCCAATATTCATGTTGCTATCAATGGCGCAGGTCAACATACTTTGGAGTGGTACTTAGTTTAGTCGCTTGACGAAGGCATATATTTTGTTCCCCACTCGGACATGAGCTGAAATAGTGGAATTAACGTTTCCCCTTTTTGGGTCAATGAATATTCCACTTTAGGCGGTATTTGGTGATATTCTTCTCGATGAATCAACTGTTCAGATTCTAGTTCTTTGAGTTGTTGACTTAACATCTTATGAGTGATAGGTGGTATGCTTTTTTTTAGTTGACCATATCTTTGCAGTCCATTGTGAAACAATGAGGCCAGTATAATCCACTTCCATTTGCCTCCAATAACGGATAAGGTATATAGAAGGGGCTTGCCACATTCATTCATTGAGCAATTCATCATAACGCTCTCCTTTTGTATAGTATCTACCTTTAAAGTGCATACTTTACTTTATGCTAAAACTATATACAATTAAGAGAGAGAAATCAAGTAAATAAGATTTAAAATATGGAGGTATAGTTATGAAAATAATAGCGATAAACGGAAGCCCAAGGAAAAAATGGAATACGGCAACGCTACTCAATAAAGCAATGGAAGGTGCAGTTACGCAAGGAGCAGAGACGGAACTTATACATCTTTATGATCTCAACTACAAAGGATGTATCAGCTGTTTTGCTTGTAAAAGCAAAGGTGGTAAAAGTTATGGTAAGTGTCCAATACAGGATGATCTAGCACCGATTTTCAAAAAAGTGGAGGAAGCAGATGCCATTATATTAGGGTCTCCAATTTATATGGGAAGGGTTACTGGCGAGATGGCAGCCTTCATGGACCGTTTTGTTTTTCAATATTCAGTTTATAGTGATCCTCCACAATCACTTTTTCCTAAAAAAATTAATACAGGCTTTATCTACACAATGAATGCAACAGAGGAACAGATGAAAGCAATGGACTATGATCACCACTTTGTTATTAATGAAAATATGTTGCAACGTATATTCGGGGTTTCAGAGTATCTCCTTAGTTTTGATACGTACCAATTTGAGGATTACTCAAAGGTGGTTGCAACAAGGTTTGATCCTGAGAAGAAAGCTAAGAGGCGAGAAGAAGTATTTCCCGATGATTGTAAAAAGGCATTTGAAATGGGGGCTAGGCTTGTAACCGAGAAGTTTAAATCATGATATTTGAAAAATGAGTGGTCTCAGGGAGGCTTCTTGGTTCAAATTTAGTAGGCAATGAGCAAAAAATATATAATTATGAAAGCCAGGTGTCAGCGTAATGCTGATACCTTTTTGTACATAATAAATACGAACGTGTCATGGAAGTAAATTAATGAAGGCCTAAATGTAGGCAATTTAAGGATCAAGCAGTTATGCGGATAGTTTGTAAACAGTTTTTTAAGTTGTCATTGGTGACACGTAATAGAATTTAGGTCTTATAATTATTAAACAATGTATATAAGAAATGAACCTGAAAGATAGAGATATATTCTCAATCTTTCAGGTTCATTTCTTATTAGTAGCATCAGACCTTCCAACTAAATAATCTAGGGAAACATTAAAAAAGTCAGCAAGAGTAATAAGTCCATGTATATTAGGCTCTCTGTCGCCTGCTTCGTAAAAACGCCAAGCGCGAGTAGATATGCCGAGTAAATCGGCTAATTCTTGTTGTGATACTTTATTGTGTTGTCTTAGTTCCTTTAATCTGCTAGAAAAATTCATATAAAAAACTCCTAAAATTTATTGACAGGAACTATATGTTCCTATACAATAAAGAGGTACAAAAAGTTCCTAATGGTAAATAAGTTTGTATTGAAATACGCCTAATCTAAGGAAATGGGGGGGATGAAGTATTAGATAAACAATAACTAAGTAAAGTAAAAACATGCCAAGTTGAAGCATCTAAGCCGGCAAGCAAAGTAATGCTTCATAAAGATTGAATATTTATCTATATAGTTGTGAGATTATGGTATTTTAAATTACACGGTTTCATTATAACGTATCTATCTAAAAACGTAAATATTTATGTAAAATGTACAAAAATTAAGATCGCTGAGGAGATAGAAGCAGAATGATCATTCATAAGTCACTGATCGAACTTCATGTGAAATCAAAAAACAAAACCGAAATTATTGCAACTCTCGCTCGAAAAGCAAAGGAACTGGGGTGTATCAGTGATGTCACAGGCTATATACAATCCGTCTTTGCTCTAGACGAATCCTTTCCTACTGCTTTTGGCTATGGTATCGCCATTCCCTATGGTAAAAGTACCTATGTGAAGACTCCCTTTATTGCTTTTGCCAGAAGCGACGAAGCGTTTCAATGGGATAGTAGAGTCGATCACAAAGTGAGACTCATCTTTCTCATTGGTATGCCGGAGGAACAAGACGAAGATTTAGATTTCAAAATGTTAACCCATATGAGTGGCGGTCTGACGAACGAATCCTATAAGAAGAGACTTCTGGGAGCTGTCAATGCAGCGCAGGTAGTGGTCATATTCGAAGAGATGGGTCTGTAGGTTTTATCAACGTTGTATTAAAAAATGGAATGGGGGCGAAACATGATCATCCATGAATCACTTATCGAATTAAATTTAAAGTCGAAAAACAAAACCGAAATCATCGAAACATTAGCCCAAAAAGCAGAGAAGCTGGGTCGTATCCGTGATCTTGATGGTTATACCCAGGCCGTATTTGCCCGAGAAGAATTATTTTCTACTGCTATCGGCTATGGTATCGCCATTCCTCATGGTAAAAGTCGTTTTGTACAAGAATCTTTTATTGCTTTCGCTAGAAGCCCAGAAGCATTTCTCTGGGATAGCAGGTCGGAGCATAGGGTTAGGCTGATTTTTCTGATTGGTGTACCGGAAGAGCAGGCGAGTGATCTGCATTTGAAGATCTTAGCGAATATTAGCAGGGGATTGATGAATGAGTCTTATCGGGAGAGGCTGTTACAAGCTGGGGATGTGCTCGAAGTCATGGGGATATTTAAGGAAATGGGGTTGTAGCGGGGGAGGAGGACGACACGAGAACGACACACGAGAACGACACACCCCGCCTGCGGGCACCCCTCTCGAGAGGGGAATGGGTTGATAAGAAAGGAGGAAAATGTTTTGAAAATGATTGGGGTATGTGCGTGCCCAACGGGGATTGCTCATACGTATATGGCGCAGGCTGCTTTGGAGAAAGCAGCAATGGCTAGGGGACATGAGATCAAGCTTGAAACCCAGGGGGCTATGGGGATTGAGAATGAATTGTCGGCTCAGGAAATCGAGGAGGCTGCTGTGGTGATCTTTGCCGTGGGCGTCAATGTGGAGGGGGAAGAGCGGTTTGACGGCAAGCCAAGCATTACGGTGGAAGTGGGTAAAGCCATTGAGAATCCCATACGTGTGATTGAAAGAGCAGAAAATAAGGGGGCGGGTTTATGAATGAAGGGTTGATGGATGAGTTCAAGAAGGTGAAAAACCATCTAATGACAGGGGTTTCCTATATGATTCCCTCCGTAGTGGTGGGTGGTATTTGTATTGCTGGTGCTTTGGCAACGGGGACACCGGGAGCCAAAGGTATGGAGGTACATAGTGCTTTAGCCAATCATATCTTGAATATCGGTGTGGCAGGTTTTACATTAATGATTCCCATCTTGGCTGGCTATATTGCCTATAGTCTGGCAGGCAAGCCGGGAGTGGTTCCTGGTATGATCGGCGGTTATCTGGCAAATCAGCCGATTGCCGACAGTCCTTATAAGGCAGGGTTTCTGGGTGCCTTAGTTATGGGATTGTTTGCGGGATATATCGTGAAATGGATCAAGGGCTGGAAGGTTCCTAGTTACCTGCGTCCTGTGATGCCTATCTTTGTTATTCCGATATTAAGTTCCTTGGTTGTTGGACTTACTTATATTTATTTACTGGGACAACCTATCGCCTCGGTGATGGGCGGGATTACAGATGGTTTGCGAAGTATCAGCCAGCAGGGCGCTGTGATCATTGCTATTATTACAGGTCTCATGATTGCTTTTGATATGGGTGGTCCTGTGAACAAAACCGCCTGTATGTTTGCCTTTGGCCTGATGGCGGAAGGAGTGTATACGGTCATGGGACCTATTGGGATTGCTATATGTACACCTCCCTTGGGAATGGGACTGGCTACGTTACTGGCAAAGCGCAAATACAGTGAGGAAGAAATCGAAGCGGGGAAAGCCGCCTTGGCTATGGGGATGATTGGTATCACGGAAGGGGCGATACCCTTTGCTGCCGCCGATCCTTTGCGGGTATTGCCTTCTATTATGACGGGGTCTGCTGTTGGTGCAGTGATTGGGGCGTTAGGTAAGGTTGGGGATCATGCCCCACATGGGGGACCGATTGTCTTGCCAGTGGTTGATAATCCTATGGTTTATGTATTGGGGATTTTTGTGGGGGCGGTGGTTACTGCGGTATTGGTGAATTTCTTGAAGGTGGATGTGAAGAAGGATGTTGCTAGGCAGACAGGGGGGGATTGCTTCGCTGGCGCTCGCAATGACATGTAGTTGTGGGGGATTGCTTCGCTGGCACTCGCAATGACATGTAGTTGTAGGGGATTGCTTCGCTGGCGCTCGCAATGACATGTAGTATGTAGGGGATTGCTTCGCTGGCGCTCGCAATGACATGTAGTGTGGGGGATTGCTTCGGTGGTGCTTGTAATGGTATGTAGTATGGAGGGGATTGCTTCGCTGTGCTCGCAATGACAGGGAGAGAGGAACCCTTGGGAGATTGGAAACATAAAATGATTCCATAATGTTATTTAGTAGAGGAGATGATTGCATGATGCAAAAGATGAATATGCGGGAAGTTATTGATAAAATGTTTATTTTGGAAGAGACGGGTTTTCATACAACACTGCTGGGGATTGGGCCGATGTCTAGGAATCTGATTGTTGCTTCGCTAGAACTCGCGAAGGAGAAGGATTTTCCCATCTTGTTTATTGCCAGCCGCAACCAAGTGGATGCCAAGGAGTTGGGCGGAGGCTATGTATGCGGTTGGGATCAG
>Ga0316613_10003219_pt1 | contig 10199 bp, 8 predicted proteins | sample OWC_soil_day10_C_2_FD_207647 | JGI IMG/M metagenome (GOLD analysis project Ga0316613, IMG submission 207647) | Wetland soil microbial communities from Old Woman Creek delta, Ohio, United States - OWC_soil_day10_CT_b | ecosystem: Environmental > Terrestrial > Soil > Wetlands | place: USA: Ohio... | reverse complement strand
AGCAGCTGGCAGTCAACAAGGCGGCGCTGGAAGCACGCGACAGCGCCGGCCGCACGCCGCTGCACGTGGCCACGTTCGCGCGCCAGTACAAGGCGGTGCAGGCCTTGCTGCAATTCGGTGCCGATCCAGCGGCGTTGGAACAAGGTCGTTATGACGCCGTGACCATCGCCGCGGTGGCCGATGACGAAGAGACGCTTCGTGTCCTGCTGGCCGGTGGCGCCAGCGCCAAGCTCACCACGAGCCGGTACGACGGCACCGCGCTGATCGCCGCCGCGCACCTGGGCCACGACGGCGTAGTGCGCCAGCTCATCAAGGCCGGCGCGCCGCTGGACCACGTGAACAACCTGCATTGGACGGCGGTGATCGAGGCGATCGTGCTGGGTGACGGTGGCGCGCGTCACCAGGCCACCCTGAAGGCGCTTCTGGACGCTGGCGCCAGCACGCAGCTGACTGACCGTAGCGGTGCCACGCCGTTGCAGCTGGCGCGCGCGCGCGGCTACTCCGCGATGGTGCAAATGCTGCAGGCCCCAGGCCCGCGCTGAAGCGTGCGGCGCAAAGACCTGTGGCGATGATGCGGCGGTGTCGAATAGCCGTGCCGGCAGCCGTTCAGCGAACAACGCTGCCTTGGCTGCCGGGGCGATCGGCGTCGCATCGATCTCGTCGCGAAGATCACGTCCGGGCAGGCTACTGATTGGTAGCCGACTTTCAGTGCAATGAGCGTCCGTTTCCCCGTGGCCAATTGGGCGAGCCGGACGACGGCTGAGGGTCGCGGAGCGTCGATGGAAAGCCCGAATTCGGTGATCGGAAGCCGCCGTCAAGCTCACCCGGCGAACAGCGCCCACCGCAACGGACTTGGGCGGCCTGGACCTGCGCAGCAGACGCATTGATTGAAGGAAAGTGTCTCGTCAGCCCTTCAACGATCCAGATCGCCGCCGCTCAACCATCCAACGCCTGCGAGCATCCGTTGCTCAATCAACTCCTTCAACAATGCGCAAGTCTCTGTCGACAGCGTTGCCCAGCAGACGGAGTGCTTCCTGATACGCAGGACTGTCGTGCGCGGCGATGGCATGTTCGACGCTGTCGAACTCAAGCAGAACCGTGCGTTCCTTTATGCCGCCGTCATAGACGTGCGCGGGAGTCCCGCGGGCAAGAATGCGCCCGCCAGCCCTTTGTAGTGCCGGAGCGCCAAGTTTTGCGTACTCTGCGAGAGCGATGGGGTCTTTGATCGAGCGGTATGCAGCGATCCAATAAGCCTTGGCCATGGCTCGTCTCCTCAAGTGAGTTGGACACGAACTGTAGCTTCTAGCGCGCGAGGTCAACGCGCCGTACCAGAGGAGTGTGGGCGCTCAGCCGATCCTGTTCTTGAACATCTGCAGCACCGGCTTGAACGATGCGTGCTGGCAGTCGTGCAGCCACTCGAACGCCACCATCTCGGGACTGACGATGACCGCGCCCGCCCCCCGCAAGCGCTGCATCGCCAGCTCATGATCGACAGACGAGCGTGAACCGCAGGCCGGACCAACCACCCAGACCCGCCGGCCAGCGCGCAGCAGCCCCAGTGTGGTCTGCAGCAGGCACACATGGGCCTCGCAGCCGGCGATGACCACCTCGCCCACATCGCCGAGCGCGTCGAGCAGCCCGTCTTCGCAGGCATCGAAGTGCGTCTTTGCGAGCGTGCTTTCGCAGCGCTGACGGATCGCCTCGACGTTGGGCCCGAGGCCGGCCGGGTTCTGCTCCGTGCCCAGCACGCGAACGCCGAGTGCGCGCGCAGCATCGGCCAGCCGCGTGGCCTCGGCGATCACCTGCTCTGCGTGCTGGATGGCGGGCACCAGCCGCTGCTGGTAGTCGACCAGTACCAGCACACTGTTCGAGGCCGTGATCGCGTTCACCGCAAAGCCCTCGCCTGACGCGCGGTGCGTGGCCGGGCCCGCGCCGCATCGCCGGCGTCGGCGACGGTGGTTTTCAGGATGGACTTGAACATGGCCTCAATGTAGCCTTGATCGGGCATTTGAGCGGTGTTCAAATCGTTTGCCCGACGAGGAGACGCCCGATGAATGCTCCACTGCCTGCAGCCGCTGTCGCCGCGCCCGCCACGCTGATGAGCGGTACCGACTATCGCGAATCACTGCGGCGCCTGCGGCCGAACGTCTACGTCGATGGCCGCCGCGTCGAATCGGTCGCCGACGAGCCCTCGCTCGCACCCGGGGTCAACGCGCTGGCCTACACCTATGACTTCGCGCGCGACCCGAAACTCGCGCCAGTCGCACTCGCCACCCAGTCGAGCCGCGCCACGGTGGTCAACCGCATGCTGCATGTCAACGACTCGGCCGGCGACCTGCTCAACAAGCTCGAGGCTGTGCGCCTCCTGTGCCAGGAGACTGGCTGCGCGCAGCGCTATCTGGCGCACGATGCGCTGAACGGGCTGGCCCAGGTCAGCGCGCGCATCGACGACGCCGCAGGCACCACCGAGCATCGCGCCCGCTTCACCGCCTACCTGGCAAGGGTGCAGGACGAAGACCTCTCGCTCGGCATTGCCATGACCGATGCCAAGGGGGACCGCAGCAAGAAGCCGCACCAGCAGGCCAACCCCGACACCTACGTCCACGTGGTCGAGCGCAACGGCAAGGGCATCGTGATTAGCGGCACCAAGGCCATCGTCACCGGTGCGCCCTACATGCACGAACTGCTCGTAATGCTCAGCCGCAACATGGCTTACTTTCCGCAGGTCGCTGAACGCATTTCCGCGCAATTTCCTGGCCGTGGGGAGTTCAGGGTTGGCGGGGGGCTTCCAGGTCGATGAGGCGCTCGGTCTGCTCCTCCCAGGCTCGCATGAGCTTCTTGACCTGGCGCTGGTTGTTGATGGCCTGCTGCAGTAGGTTGGCCTGCTGCGGCGTGATCACCCGGTGCACGAGCTTGCCGTCCTTGAGGTGCCCCCATTCGTAGTATGGGCCGTGTCGCGCGAGCGGGTCCTGGGCGCAGCGGCAGGTTGGCCTGCCACACACCTTCGTGCGCCTATGCAGCGTGCCCGAGCACAGGTACTCGATCTCGGTGAGCGCGGCGCGGATGCGGCCGATCTTCTGGCGGGTTTGCTTGATGCGCTGTGCGACGGAACTCGGCATGGGTTCTTGACATGTGCGTTGCTGGCGACAATACTATCGCCAGCATGTCGCGCTTGCAAGGCCCTTCTTCCGCACCGCAGGAGGCAGGCTTCACTCTGCGCACCGCGCGGCTGGGTCCGCTGCCCCTGATCAACCACTTCATCGAGCGCATCGGGCTGCACGAGACGCTGTCGCGCTTCGTACCGTCGGATCGACGCTGCGCCATCACCCACGCCAGCGCACTGGGCGTGCTACTGCGCTCCATCATCGTCGAGCGCGAGCCCATCTACCGCCAGCAGGAGACGGTGCACGGTTTTGCCGACGGCATGTTCGGCATCGGCGAGCGCGATATGGCGCTGCTCGGCGACGACCGGCTCGGGCGCGCGCTGGATCGGCTGTTCGATGCCGACCGCACCGCGCTGCTCACCGAACTCGTCCTGAGCGTCGGGCAGCGCTTCGGCGTGCGCTTCGACGAGTTCCACAACGACTCCACCACGATCAGCTTTTGCGGTAGCTACCGCGCCGCCGGCGGGCGCCGCATCCGTGGCCGCAGCGCCCCCGTCATCACCTATGGGGTGTCCAAGGCGCACCGGCCCGATCTCAAGCAGCTGCTGTTCATCCTCACCATGAGCGCCGACGGCAACGTGCCCGTGGCGTTTCGCTGCACGGATGGCAACGCCAGCGACTCGCGTACCCATATCGAGACCTGGAACACGCTGCGCGCGGTGGCCGGCCGCAGCGACTTCCTGTACTGCGCGGATTCGAAACTCTGTTCCCTCGAGAACATGGACCACATCGACCGCGCCGGCGGCCGCTTCGTCACCGTGATGCCGCGCAGCCGACGGGAGGACGCGCAGTTCCGCGAATGGATTCAAACCCACACGCCCGACTGGACGCCGGTGTGGGACCGGCCCAACCCGCGCTACAGCGACGGGCCGCGTGACTGCTGGTACGTCCACCGCGCGCCGCTGCCGTCCATGGAGGCTTGGTCCATCGTCTGGGTCTGGAGCACGCTGCTGACGCTGCGCCAGCACGCCAGGCGCTTGCGCAACATCGCCGCTGCTGTCGAGGAGTTCCAGCAGCTGCGCCAGCGCCTGGCCTCGGCCAAGACCCGGTTGCGCGGCGCCCCCGAGATCGACCTGCAGATCAAGCTCATCCTGGACAAACACCACGTCGGCCGCTACCTCGAGGTCCGCCGCGTCGTGCGCGAGGAGCACGTCTTCAAGCAGGCGCGCCGCGGCCGACCTGGTCCCGACACCGCCTACCGAAAAATCACCAAGCGGCGCTTCGATGTGCAGTGGAACACCGACGAGGACGCCATCGCCTACGACCGCAGGAGCGATGGCATGTACCCCCTGATGACCAACGACCGCAAGCTCACTGCGGCCCAGGTGCTCCAGGCGCACAAGGGCCAGCCCATGATCGAGAAACGCTTCGAGCAGATCAAGACCGTGCACGAGATCGCCCCGGTGTTCCTCAAGGACGAGGGCCGCATCGAGGCGCTATTCACCCTGTACGCCATCGCGCTGCTGGTTCAAGCCCTCATCGAGCGCGAGCTGCGTCAAGCCATGGCCCGCCAAGGCATCGACGAGCTTCCGATCTACCCCGAGCAGCGCCAGTGCGCACATCCCACCACCGAGCAGGTGCTGCGCTTGTTCAGCCTGGCCCAGCGCCACCATCTGCTCCAGCACGGGCGCACCGTCCAGGTCTTCGAGCTGAAGCTGACCGAGTTGCAGCGCCAGGTACTTGCCCTTCTTGGCGTCCCAGACAACGTGTTCTAACCCGCCTCACCCTCGAGTACGTCATTCCCGAAATTGCGCGCAAATGCCTCCGCCGACGTGCGGAAAGTAAGACCTGTTCCCACTTGAGTCAGGATTAGAGTCAGCCGACAAGGCCGGCATGGCCCCGACGCGTTCCTGCAGCCGTGTCAATCAACTGAAGAGCTTCGAATGTCTATCTCGCAGCCGATGTCTTCGCCAATGGCACTTCCCCCGATAGCCCAGCGACAAGCCCATACGTCAGACGGACACCGCCAGCCGCTCGCCGCGACCGCGCAACGACCAGGCAAGCGAGGCGTAGTGGTGCCAGCCAGTCCAAGTGCTATGGCGCTGTACGTGACGATCCCGCTGCCGCCACCCTCACTGGCTACTCTGCGAAAGCCATACGACGCAAAATCGAGTGCGGGGTGTGGCTCGAGGGCCGAGAGTTCCGCAAGGCGCCGGATGGTCATGTGCTGATCAGCATCAAGGGGTACGAGAAGTGGGTCGAAAGGGGTCGGGTGTAGAGCTTCGCGGCGAAAGCATTCGCCTTTCGTTGGTATATCAGGGTCTGCCGCGCCGCGAGACGCTGCGACTTGGTGCCGCATCTATCGCCACGACGGCGGCCAAGTTGAAATACGCGCACCGCGTCGCGGCCGAGATCCGCTGGCGAATCGCGCAGGGCCTGTTCGACGACGCCAGCTACGCGGAGTACTTCCCCGATTCGCAAGTGGCGCTTGCGAGGGAGGAAGCGGCCCGAAAGGCGCAGGTTTCGACGCATTTGGAGGTTCAAGCGAGCACATTCGGCGCGCTCGCCAAGTTGTGGTTGGCCTCCAAAGGAAAGCTCGAAGCGGCCACGCGCGACCAGTACGCTACGGCGGTTCGATTCTGGACTTCGATGTTCGGTGCTGATACGCCCGTGGTCGCGCTTACCCACGGGGTCGTTGCCGCCAGGCTTGGCGCGCACGCCTGGAAGTCGGCGAAGAACCACAACAACTATTTGATCGCTTTGCGCGGCATCTTTGCACTCGAGTACCGAGGCCGCCAGGCCCTCGATTCGCCGATGGTCGGCATTGAGAACATGCCCGTCGTCAAGAAGCTGCCAGACCCGCTGTCCGGCGCCGAGCGCGATACGATCTTGGCCGACATGGCGCGCCACTACGACCCTCGCGTCGTGGCGTATTTCCAGTTCATGTTCTTCACCGGCATGCGCCCCGAGGAGGCGATTGCGCTGCGCTGGTCGGATATCGACCTGCGCTGTGGCACGGCGCGCGTGCAACGCGTGCGCACCTTCCGAGGCTCCGAGCGCGATGGCTCAAAGACGCATGCCGAACGCGACGTCGATCTGGTCTCGAGCGCAATCGACGCGCTGTCGGCAATGAGACCCTACACCAGCCTCAAGCGCGACGCCGATGGTCGGGAGGCCGATGTCTTCGAGAATCCCGTGACCGGTTGCGCCTGGCATGACGAACGCAGCCAGCGCGAGAACTACTGGCATCCCTGTCTGAAACGGCTTGGGATCCGGCAAAGGCGCTCCTACTGTACGCGCCACACTTATTGCACGGTTGCCCTGATGGGTGGCGTGAATCCGGCCTACATCGCCGCCCAGGCCGGACACAGCCCAAAGATGCTGCTGGAGGTCTACACGCGCTGGATCCCGGGTGCCGACGGCGGTGCCGAAAAACGCCGTCTGGTCATGGCAATGGGGGCGAATTCTTCCCAGATTCTTCCCATTAGACCCCTTCAGGGCCTCGCTGGCGATCGTGAAAAAGCCGGAAAATCATTGCGTGACAACGACTTACCGGCCTTAGATGTTGGTAGGCGCGATTGGACTCGAACCAACGACCCCCACCATGTCAAGGTGGTGCTCTAACCAGCTGAGCTACGCGCCTGGGTCAAAAAGAATTCTACCAGCGCTGCCGTGGCTCACTTGCGCCGTGCGCGGCGCACGCCGGCCACGCGCCCCACCTGCGCCAGCACCGCAGCCAGGCGCGTGGTGTCGCTGACCTCGACGGTAAAGGTCATCCAGGCGGTGCTGCCGCGCGTGTCCTTCACCGATTGGGTGTGCACACCGACGACGTTCATCTTCTCCTTGGCCAGCAGTTCGGAGATGTCGCGCAGCAGGCCCTGCCGGTCCTCGGCCTCGACCAGCAGGTCCACGGCGTAGGCAGCCGTTGTGTCGGCTGGCCGCGCTCCCCAGGCTACGGCAATCAGCCGCTCGGGCGCGCGGCTGACCATGTGGCGCAGGTTGCTGCAGTCGGTGCGGTGGATGGCCACGCCCTTGCCGCGCGTGACGAAGCCGCCGATGGCATCGGGCGGGGCCGGCCGGCAGCAGCGCGCCAGCGTGGTCAGCAGCGATTCGACGCCGACCACCAGCACACCGCCCTTGTCGCCCCCCACGGCCGGGGCGCGTGGCTTGCGCAGCGCCACCAGTTCGTCGGCCGTGGGCGCCGGCGTCGGCGGGCGCAGCATGTTCTCGATCTGGTGCAGCGAATACTCGTCCTTGCCCACCGCCTCGAACAACGCCTCGGCCTGCTTGAAGCCCAGCTGCTCGGCCAGGTGCTCCAGCTTCAGCGCGGTGCGCCCTTCGCGCTGCAGAAGCTTTTCCACCAGTTCGCGGCCGCGGGCGATGGTGGATTCCTGCTGCTGCGCGTTGAACCAGGCGCGCACCTTGGCCCGCGCGCGTGGGCTCTTGAGGTAGCCGGGCTCGGCATTCAACCAGTCGCGCGACGGTCCGCCGTCCTTGGCGGCAATGATCTCCACGGTCTGGCCGTTGCGCAGCGGCGTGTGCAACGGCACCAGCGCGCCGTCGACGCGCGCGCCGCGGCAGCGGTGGCCGACATTGGTGTGCAGGCTGTAGGCAAAGTCCACCGGCGTGGCGCCGGCCGGCAGCTCGATCACCGCGGCCTGCGGTGTGAACACATAGATGCGGTCGTCGAACATGCCGCCTTCGGCCTGGGCGGCGTCTCTTTCGGAGACCTCGCGTTCCCAGGCCAGAAGTTGGCGCAGCACCACGCGCCGGGCTTCGGCCACGCGCTCCTCGAAGTCGCCCGCTGCGCTGACGCCGGCATAGCCGCGCGCGCCCGCCTCCTTGTAGGCCCAATGTGCAGCCACGCCGTGCTCGGCATGTTCGTGCATGGCGCGGGTGCGGATCTGCACTTCCAGCGCCGCGCCGTCATGCCCACGCACGACGGTGTGCAACGACTGGTAGCCGTTGGATTTGGGCTTGGCGATGTAGTCGTCGAACTCGCCCGGCATCGGCACATACAGGTCGTGCACGCGCGCCAGCGCGGCATAGCAGCCCGCCACGTCGTCGACGATGACACGCAGCGCGCGCAGGTCGAAGACATGGGCGAAGTCGATGCCCTTGCCCTGCATCTTCTTCCACACGCTGTACAGGTGCTTCGGCCGGCCCTGCACCTCGCACTGCAGCCCGGCAGCCGCCAGCTCGGCCGCCAGTTCCCGGCGCGCCTGCTCCACCGCCGCCTCGCGCTGCAGCCGCTTGCCGTCCATCAGCGCGGCCAGGCGGTGGTATTCGTCGCCCTGCAGGAAGCGGAAGGCCAGGTCCTCCAGCTCCCACTTGATCTGCCAGATGCCCAGGCGGTTGGCCAGCGGCGCGAACACGTCCTGCGATTCGCGCGCCAGCGCCTCGGGACAGTCGTGCCGGCTGATGGCGTACCAGCGCAGCGTCTGCAGGCGCGAGGCCAGGCGCAACAGCACCACGCGCAGGTCGCTGGCAAAGGCCAGCAGCATCTTGCGCACGCGCTCGGTCTGCAGCGCGCGGCGCTGCGCCTCCACCTGCGCTTCGCGCGCCGAGCGCTGGATCTGCACCAGCTTGCGGGTGTGGCTCACCAGCCCGGCGTAGGACTCGCCGAAGGCCTTGCTCACCACCTCCTCGGGCCGCTGCAGGTAGTCGCCGGCATACACCAGGTAAGCCGCGGCACGCATCGACGGTGCGGCACCAATGCCCTGCAGGATGCCGGCCACGCCGTCGGCATGGGCCATCGCGTCCTCGCCGGTGTCGAGCATCTGCCCGGTGAGCAGCGGCTCGGCGAAGGCGCGCGCGCGCCGCAGCGCGTCGGCATCGTCGCCGGCGTCGGCCAGGCGCACGATCGGCGAAGTCTGCGCATCGGGCCGCGTCGATGCGCTGCCGGCCAGGGTCTTCATGGCAAAAGCAAGAACCGGCGCAACACCTCGATCTGGTCGCCATGCACGAGTGTCGGCGCATGGCCCACGCCGGGAAACTGATGCAGTTGCGCGCGCGGGCCGCGCTGTGTCATGGCCTGCGCCGTGGCCTGCGACAGCAGGTCGGAATCGGCCCCGCGCAACAGCAGCGTGCGGCATTGCAGCCTGTCGTAGCTCTGCCACAGCAGTGCCTCGCCGGCCTTGGCCACTTCGGGCGTCACCGCGCGGAGCGGCACGGCAATGGCAGGATCGCAGCGCGCGGTGAAGCCGTCGCGGCCGTCCTGCGTAGCCGGCTTGAGCTGCGGCGCGGTGAGGGCCAGCCACTCCTGGCGGCTGTGTGGGCCGAAGCCCTGTGACAGCGCCCACGACGCATCGGCCGCCTCGTCGAGCGTGGCCCAAAAACTGCTCTGTCCGACATAACTGCCAATGCGCTGCAGTGCGGCCGCTTCGATCACCGGCCCGACATCGTTGAGCGCCAGCTTGCGCACCGGCGAGCCGCTCAGGCTGGCCAAGCCCAGGCCGATCAACCCTCCCATCGAGGTGCCCACCCAGTCGACTTCCTGCGCGTCCAGCCGCGCCAGCAGGCACACCATGTCCGCCACGTAGCCGGGGATGGAATAACCCATCGGGTCGGCCAGCCAGTCGGAGCGGCCTCGGCCAACCACGTCGGGGCAGACCACGCTGTACTCATCGGCCATCGCGCGGGCCAGCGCGTCGAAGTCACGGCCCTGGCGGGTCAGGCCATGCACGCATACCAGCACCTTCGGGTTGGCGGCATCGCCCCACTGCCAGTAGGCCATGCGATGCAGGCCGCGGCTGTCGAGACACTGCACATCGCGCAACACCGGCTCGGTCATGATGGTTCGTCCTATGTCAGGGAGACCATCCTATCAACGCGTCAGCGCTGCGGTAGGCAGCGCTACTTCATCTGCACCGAACCGCTGACGGTGGCAGTGACGCTGGACTTGCCCGCTTCCACAGGCAGCGGCTGCGCCGCAGCCGCCATCTCGGCAGAGGCAACGCGAAAGCGCGGCATTGGCGGGACGAAGGCTTCGCCAGTGCTGACCTCCACCGCGCGCAGCGTGACACCGCTGAAACCGAAGGCCTTGGCATAGGTCTCGGCCTGGCCGCGAAAACGCGCAATGGCCTGCGCGCTCAC
>Ga0316613_10003216_pt1 | contig 10203 bp, 6 predicted proteins | sample OWC_soil_day10_C_2_FD_207647 | JGI IMG/M metagenome (GOLD analysis project Ga0316613, IMG submission 207647) | Wetland soil microbial communities from Old Woman Creek delta, Ohio, United States - OWC_soil_day10_CT_b | ecosystem: Environmental > Terrestrial > Soil > Wetlands | place: USA: Ohio... | reverse complement strand
TACTTCTCAATCGCACCAATACGTTCCTCATAAGAAACTAGAAATTTTTGACCCATAAAAATATGCTCCTCCTTGTAATAGACAGTTTTTTATTTAAACTGTCTATTACAAGGGGAGCATATCATTAGCCACCTTGACGGGCTCTTTTTTTAATGTTTTTACCAATTGATACTCAGTTCTTAAATAGCTTAATTCTATAATGCTGGAACTTGGAAAGATGGGTTATCTAAAATCAAATCTTGACAAAATCTTAACACCTGCAGGAATATCCATGACGACATATTGACGAGGTTTCAGGATATAATTGGACTGTAATTACAAGTTCTGCAAGGGGGTATTATTATGAATGATTTATGGCTGGCAGGTGGAATAACATTTTTGCTGTTAATTTATTTAATTTACGCTTTAATGAAACCGGAGGAATTTTAAAATGAAAAATGAGTTGATTTTATTCGCCTTATTTTTTATATTTCTGTTTGCTATGGCTTGGCCACTTGGCAGGTATATCGCCCAAGTATTTAATTCTGAAAAAACGTATTTTGACCCTATTTTCAGGCCCATAGAAAAACTGTTGTATCGTTTAACAAATACCGATGTCTCAGAGGAAATGAATTGGAAACAATATGCGAGTGCAGTGATTTGGTTTAATCTTCTGGGCGCAGCCCTCGTATTTATTATCCAGTTACTGCAGAATAAACTACCTTTCAACCCGGAAAACCTATCAGCAGTAACGCCTTGGCATCTTGCCTTTAATACAGCAGTCAGTTTCATGACGAACACGAATTGGCAGGCTTACGGCGGCGAGACGACGATGAGCTATTTTACGCAGATGGCTGCGCTAACTGTGCAGAATTTCTTATCCGCTGCGACAGGACTTGCAGTGGCAGTCGCTCTTATTCGCGGACTCACTCGTAAGACGACGAAAGTGATCGGAAACTTTTGGTTTGATGTTGTCCGCAGTGTTGTATATATCTTACTGCCACTCTCGATACTTTTTTCCGTAGTGCTAGTGCAGCAAGGGGTACCGCAGACTCTGTCACCTTATATTAGTGCTCAAACTCTAGAGGGAGCGGAGCAAAGAATTGCTGTAGGGCCAGTTGCCTCACAGGAGGCGATTAAGATGGTAGGAACAAATGGAGGAGGCTTTTTTAATGCCAATTCCGCTCATCCGTTTGAAAATCCTACTCCTCTTACGAATTTTCTTGAAATGCTCAGTATCTTTCTTATCCCCGCCAGCTTAGTATTTGCTTTCGGGCATATGGCTGGTGACCGGCGTCAGGGCTATGCAATAATGGCAACAATGACAGTACTGTTTTTGATGATGCTCACTCTGAATTATACTAATGAACTTGCCGGTAATCCTCTTGTAGCTAACGCTGGTGTCAGCGGTCCCACTGCAATGGAAGGCAAAGAAGTCCGATTTGGTATTGGTGCATCTTCGTTGTTTGCGACCGTAACGACTGCTGCTTCATGCGGAGCTGTAAATGCTATGCATGATAGCTTTACGCCACTAGGCGGATTGATTCCGATGCTGCAAATTATGCTTGGTGAAATTATCTTTGGCGGTGTTGGGGCAGGTTTTTATGGCATGCTTATCTATGTAGTGCTTACTGTATTTATTGTTGGGCTGATGGTTGGTCGGACACCTGAATACTTAGGGAAAAAGATAGAATCTTGGGAAATGAAGATGGCGACCATTGCTATCCTGATTCCAGCCGTTACAATACTTATCGGCAGTGCTGCTGCCGCAATAACCGAAGCGGGACTCGCAGGTATCGCCAATCCGGGTCCTCATGGCTTGAGCGAGATGCTGTATGCTTTTTCTTCGGCTGCTGGTAATAACGGCAGTGCTTTTGCTGGACTTACAGTCAATAGTCTATTTTATGATCTTTGGTTGGCAGTTGCTATGCTGTTAGGGAGATTTGGAGTCATCATTCCGGTGCTGGCAATCGCGGGCAGTATGGCGGAAAAGAAGATAACACCGTCTGGGGTTGGCACATTTTCCACCACTGGTTGGCTCTTTGTATTATTACTGGCCGTCATTATAATCGTGGTAGGTGCATTGACCTTTTTGCCAGCATTGACGCTGGGACCCATTCTTGAACAGTTATTAATGCTGCAAGGCAACACCTTTTAAGGAGTGAAAAAAATGAATGAGCGTAGTAGTTTTAATAAGGGTATTTTAGCGCAAGCAATGCAAGATGCTTTTTACAAACTTAATCCGCGGACACAAGTGCGTAATCCAGTTATGTTCATTGTTTATATCGGTGCACTGTTGACGACCTATCTTACTGTCCGTGATTTTCTCGTAGGTTCACCAATCTCCTTTGCTTTACAAATAACACTTTGGCTATGGTTTACTGTATTATTCGCTAATTTTGCGGAAGCAGTAGCTGAAGGACGGGGAAAGGCCCAGGCGCAGTCCTTGAAGACCGCTCGCACCCAGACTAAAGCCAATAAACTTACTGATAAAGGCACCAGCCAGGTGGATGCTTCAGAACTGCGCAAGGGAGACGTAGTTTTAATCAAAGCGGGAGAGGGTATTCCTAGTGACGGTGAGGTTATTGAAGGCATGGCATCGGTAGACGAGAGTGCAGTTACCGGCGAATCGGCTCCTGTCATTCGAGAATCAGGTGGTGACAGATCGTCAGTAACAGGCGGTACTAGGGTGCTGTCGGATTGGATTAAGGTACAAATTAGTGCCAATCCTGGAGAAACCTTTCTGGATAGGATGATCTCTCTGGTAGAAGGCGCTCAACGTCAGAAAACACCAAATGAAATCGCATTGACGATGCTGCTTGTCGGTTTGACGATCGTGTTTTTAGTAGCTGTGGCTACAATTGAACCCTTTGCTGTTTATTCAGGTATGTTACTCTCTATAATTACCCTGATTTCATTACTGATATGCCTGATTCCCACAACGATTGGCGGTTTGTTGAGTTCCATTGGTATTGCTGGAATGGATCGTTTGTTAAAGCGTAATGTGCTAGCGATGTCTGGGCGGGCGGTAGAAGCTGCTGGTGACGTAAATGTTCTGCTGCTAGATAAGACAGGAACCATAACTCTTGGTAACCGGATGGCGATCGAGTTTATTACTGCCCCTGGTGTTAGTGAAAGTGAGTTAGCCGATGCGGCGCAACTATCATCACTAGCCGACGAGACCCCAGAAGGGCGTAGTGTTGTGGTGTTAGCGAAAGAAAAGTATAATATACGGGAGAGAGAGTTAAATGCACTTGAGGCAGAATTCGTGCCGTTTACTGCGCAAACAAGAATGAGTGGTGTTAATATCAAAGGCACACAAATTCGTAAAGGTGCTATTGATGCGATCCGAAAATATGTTGTAGAACAAGGTGGCCAATTTCCTGATGAGGTAAAAAACGCGGCTGAAAATATTGCTAAGGCTGGTGGGACACCACTAATTGTAGCGCAGGGGCCCAAGGCCTTAGGGACTATTTATCTAAAAGATATTGTTAAAGGCGGTATAAAAGAACGATTCCGTGAACTAAGACAGATGGGTATTAAGACTGTCATGATAACGGGAGATAATCCGCTCACTGCTGCATCGATCGCCGCAGAAGCTGGTGTAGACGATTTTTTGGCCGAGGCTACGCCAGAAGACAAATTAATACTAATTCGTGACTATCAACTAAAAGGAATGCTTGTTGCTATGACTGGTGACGGCACCAACGATGCACCAGCGTTAGCGCAGGCGGATGTCGGGGTAGCGATGAACAGTGGTACCCAAGCGGCGAAAGAAGCGGGTAATATGGTGGATCTTGATAGTAATCCCACGAAGCTCATCGAAGTTGTTGAGATCGGTAAACAATTGTTAATGACCCGTGGTTCGCTTACCACTTTTAGCATAGCGAATGATATAGCAAAATATTTCGCAATTATACCAGCTATGTTTGCAGGCGCCTACCCGGCAATGAATGCTTTCAATATTATGCATCTTGCTACAGCAGAAAGTGCAATATTGAGTGCAGTTATCTTTAATGCACTTGTCATCGTGGCACTGATTCCCCTAGCTCTTCGGGGGGTAAAATATCAGCCTTTAGGAGCCGAAGTGATTCTTCGAAGGAACCTTTTGATTTATGGTGTTGGTGGACTGATTGTTCCTTTCATTGGTATAAAAATTATTGATATGATCGTTGTTGCCTTAGGGCTCGTATAGATAGCATAAAGGAGATGGACGTCAATGTGGCATCAAATTATAAATTCAATTAAAATGCTTTTGGCATTAACTTTAATTACAGGTTTAGTCTATCCGTTAGCTATGGTGGGGATGGCTAATACAGTTTTTCCCTTTCAGGCTAAGGGGTCATTAATTGAAAGTCAAGGGCAGGTCATCGGATCTAATTTAATTGGTCAGAATTTTACGCAGGCTGGTTACTTTCACGGCAGACCATCTGCTGCGGGGCAAGATGGTTATGATGGGGCAGGATCGTCCGGTTCGAACCTTGGTCCTACAAATAAGAAACTCATTGATTCGGTCAGTGACAACGTGAGTAAAGTGCGCCAAGAAAACGGGCTTGGTGATACCATTGCGATACCTGTTGATTTGGTGACTGCTTCGGGCAGTGGGTTAGACCCTGATATTTTTCCTGAAGCAGCATACCTGCAAGTTGATAGGGTCGCGAAAGCACGAGGGCTAATGCCGAGCGAAGTACGAAGTTTAGTGGCTAAGCAGATTCAGGGGAGACAACTTGGGGTGTTAGGTGAAGAACGGGTTAATGTATTAGTACTAAATATGGCACTTGATACATTAAAATAAGCACTATTTGGGGGAATCTATATGCCAACAAACACTCAAAATACCAGTCGCCCTGATCCTGATGCTTTATTACAGAAAATTAATAAAGCTGAACGTGGTAAGCTGACAGTGTTTCTTGGGGCAGCAGCTGGAGTCGGTAAGACGTATACAATGCTTGAAGCCGCCCATGAGCGGTATCGCAGTGGCAGTGATGTCGTTATTGGCTGGGTTGAGACTCATGGACGGCAAGAGACGGAACAAATGGTAGTCGGTCTTCCGCGAATGGATCCGAAGGCCATTGAATATCGGGGAAAAACTTTACTTGAAATGGATAACGATGGGATTTTGGCGCGTAAACCAGAACTGGTGTTAGTTGATGAACTAGCTCATACTAACGTACCTGGTTTACGCCATGTTCGGCGCTTTCAAGATGTTGAGGAATTTCTTAAGGTTGGTATCAATGTTTATACCACTCTCAATATTCAGCATATTGAAAGTTTAAATGATGTAGTAGCGCAAATTACCAATGTTGTGGTAAGAGAAACAGTACCTGATTATATAGTGGAGCAGGCAGATAATGTACAGCTTGTAGACATTCCATCAGAAGATTTGATTAAGCGGCTGCAGGAAGGTAAAGTGTATATTCCAAGTCAGGCAGAAAAGGCTTTAAAAAAGTTTTTTAGACTTGGTAACATAAATGCTTTAAGGGAACTTGCTTTGCGATTTACTGCTCAACGCGTTGATCATGATCTTGCGCAGTACATGCGGGAACATCAAATAGAGGGACCATGGCCAGCCGCTGGGCGGGTGATGGTTTGTGTCAGTACCAGCCCTTTTTCTACCCAACTCATTCGTGCTGCTCGAAGATTGGCAGTTGGTTTGCAATCGGATTGGCTGGCGGTGCATATTGATTCTTCTAGGCGTTTTCCGATGAGTGATGCGGCACGGGATCGGGTTGTTCGCAATATGCGCTTAGCGGAAGAATTAGGGGCTAAGACGCTTAATATTTCGGCTACTGATTTTGTGGAAGAAATATTGCACGTGGCCCGCATTAATAACGTGACTGCCATTGTTATCGGCAAGCCTAGAAAAAGCAGAGTATGGGAGCTTCTTCATGGATCAATTGTTGATAGACTGATTCGTGAAAGCGGTGGCATCAACATCTATGTAATCCAAGCTAATGAAGAAAAAAAACAAACCGTACCGATTGCTACCAAGCCTGTTTCAGTAGATGGTTTGATATGGAAGTATTACGGCCTCAGCTTACTGATGGTATCGGCAGTTACATTGTTTGGTTTTTTATTAAAAAATCATATTGAGCTTATTAATATAGCACTTTTATATCAATTGCCGGTTACTATGAGTGCGTTCTGGTGGGGGCGTTGGCCATCCTATTTTGCCGCTATTATGAGCATGCTGTTATTCGACTTTTTGTTTATTCCGCCCGTCTTCACGTTCACAGTAGATGATGTACGTTATATATGGAGTTTTGCTATTTTTTTGGTAGTTGCTTTTGTCATCGGTGGTCGAACTGATTTGTTAAAAGGGGAGGCCGATGCAGCAAGGCAGCGAGAAAATAGTACTAGGGCATTATATAAATTCGGTCGTGAAATCGTGGGGGTAATTGATTTAGAGACAATTAGCAAGGAATTGGCTATGCAAACGGCTGATAATTTGAGGCGTAAGATAGTGGTCTTATTGCCAGATGAAAATAACCAGTTATTAATTTGGGCAGAGCGTAATCCTGATATTGTTATACAGGAAAATAGTCCTTTACCAAAATATATTGAAGATAGCATTGAAGCTGCAGTGGCTACTTGGGTTTATGAGCATCATGAGATAGCGGGGCGTTCGACGGATACACTGCCAAATTCAAAATATTTGTACTTGCCGCTGACAACAAGAAACTCTACTGTTGGAGTACTTGGCTTACATATCGTTGAAAATTTGATTACTCCAGAACAACGGCGTCTTATGGAAGTATGGGCGAGTATGGCGGCAATTGCTATTGAGCGTATCCACTTAGTGGCGAAGGCTCAGGAGGCTGCACTTTTACTCAAATCTGATCAACTGTTCACGGCATTATTTAATTCTATATCCCACGAATTACGTACTCCATTAGCTTCGGTCATTGGATCCGTAGTCACTGTTTTGGAAGCCGAAGATTTGTATTCACCAGAGGAACGGCGAGAGCTATTGGAGAATATAAAAGAAGGTGCTAATCGTATGGATCATATTATCACCAATCTTTTGGATACTGCCCGTCTTGAATCTGGTATGATGCAGCTCAAAATAGATTGGTGTGATATGGAAGATGTTGTAAAAACTTCATTGTGGCGTATGAAGGGACAAATCGAACATCGCTCAGTAGAGGTCACGATAACGCCAGCGATTCCAATGGTACGCGGAGATTTTGTATTATTGGAACAGGTTATGGTTAATTTAGTGGATAATGCTCTAAAATATTCTTCGGCTGAGTCTCAAATTTCGATAAAGATAAATCTGGAAAAATCAAAAGTAAAAGTGTCAGTAGCAGATCAAGGTATTGGTATTCCTGAGGAGGAGTTATCCCATATCTTTGATAAATTTTATCGCGTACAGCAACGCGATAAAAAGACAATGGGAACGGGGCTTGGCTTGTCTATTTGTAAAGGTATTATCGAGGCGCATGATGGTGAAATATGGGCTGAAAATCGTAAGGGTGGAGGAGTGATAATCAGCTTTCTTCTTCCCGTTGCCGACAAGTAAAGATTGTATTGAGGGGTGGTGAAGTGATGAGTGAAAATCATACTCGCGTTTTAGTAATTGACGATGAACCGCAAATTCGTAAATTGCTACGTCTTTCCTTAAAGGTTCATGGTTACGAAGTTCAGGAAGCGGCAACTGGTGAAGAAGGAATTACAATGGCAGCGTGGCATAAGCCGGATATTATTATCGTTGATTTGGGGTTGCCGGACATAGATGGTAAAGAAGTTGTCATAAAAATACGGGATTGGTCAGATGTGCCGATCATTATACTTACTGCCCGCGGTCAAGAACAAGAAAAAATTGATGCTCTCGATGTTGGTGCCGATGACTATCTCACGAAGCCTTTTGGAGTTGGTGAGTTGATGGCTCGCATGCGAGTTGCTATCCGGCGAGCTGCTCATTCTGATAGCGATCCAGTCATAACTTGCGGTGATCTGGCTGTTGATTTAGCACAACGGAGAGTGACTGTTGGCAGTCGGGAAATAAAGTTAACACCTACAGAATACGATATACTAAAACTTCTTGCTCAGTATGCCGGAAAAGTTTTAACGCATAAGCAACTTCTCAAAGCGGTGTGGGGAAATACTAGTGAAGTAGATAATCATTATATTAGGGTATATATAGCCCAGATTAGACGTAAGCTCGAGGGTGACTCCTCTCAGCATAAGTACATATTTACGGAACCTGGCGTTGGTTATCGTCTTATGTCTAATAGTTAATTAAAAGGAAGTTAGGTGAGATAAGGAATAAGAAGCACCACTCAGTGTAGTGGTGCTTCTTATTCCTTATACATTTTATTAAAGTACAAGTTTATTAGGACATAATTTTAAATTTTAGTTGATGAATAAAATAAGGATAGGGTTTAAAGAGGTGTTTAAGTTCATCAATGCTTACTGCTTCTGTTGAAAGGATAGTCATTTCTCCCAGAAAAGTATTGAGTGCACCATAAAATATTAAATCGGTATTTTTAATACTGACTTCGGTTATTTTACTACCTGATATTTTTTTATTCATCCAAGCTACGAATGTGGAAAGATCGATCTCTTTATTAATTTCCAATGTTACCATCAGCATTTGTTTTAACATAGATTCTCCTAATGCCCATGAATATATTCTTTTACTATAGTGATCATAACATGATTTCACGTCAAAAAGGCGTCAGGGAATAAACGATTAATATCAATAAAAAGTAAAGATGAGTAAATAAGACGGTTCACTTGTATTCTAAATGGATCTATGTTAAACAATGAAAGAGGGCTGAGTATTATTAAAGCTCACTTCTTAAACCTCCTTTCTACAAGGATGAGATAGTAGAATGGTAACGGTATGTTTGAGGAGTAGCGGAAGTGATTATCGTAAAATCGACTACATAATAATTTTGCATAAAAGTATAATCACAAAAGCCATCACGACACCCCTTTACTAAAGGGTGCTAAACCTTCACACGAAACTAATAATTTCGTGTATTAGTATCATCTTTCTATCACGACACATGTTGAGTCAGTAGCTTTGATAGAGCGGAAGTAGCCAGTATTCACGGGGTGTCGCAGGTTTCAGTAAAATTAACTAGTGTGTAAATATGTTCTCCTACACGTTGATTTTAGGGGGCGAACGTCTGTTGGGTGTCGCACGTTCACACGAAATTCATACTTTTACACGATAATCCTCTTAGATTCGTGTAAAAGTATATAATTTCGCGTATTTATATTACACCCTATAAATTTTGGAAGTTAATATAGTTATAATTCACATCGAGTACGAGATTGATGAAGCGTGGTTCAGCAAGGACTTGTTGTGAGGAATGGGGCAGTAGCTGGCGCCTGACAGTTGATTGATGGCTGGTTTTAAGGCAACTCATTATATGGCACCAGTGGCATGTTTGTAATAGACATTCAAATACTGAGTTTAAGATTAATCGATGTGAACTTTATAACGGCTAAGCAAACCTGTTGATTTGTATAAAATTGGCAGGATTTTTGATTTTATAGTTGAATATGTAAATAGTGAAATAAAGGGATTTATTCCAAGCGGACATACGCGTTTGAAGTGCAGGAGTTGCGGTTACGGACACCTAGCATAATTTGTTTAATTATTGGGCTTAGAAAAGTCAATTTAGTTAAGGTCTGATCCCAACAGTATGTGAGTGAATATTATGTTTGAAATGAGGTTCTTCCGTAAAGTTGAGTAAGGGGGAAGAGATGTGAAACTTACGCCACCGGAAAAAAGTATAAAAGATGATATTCAGGCTCTAACCAAAGGGGCTATTTCTTGCATTCCGGGAGTCGGAGGAGTTGCTGCCGAGCTATTTTCAATGGTTGTCTCGCCTGCACTTGATCGTCGTCGCCAAGAATGGATGACTCAAGTAGCTCAAGAATTAACTAACCTAAATAATAAGATAGATGCGTCTTCCTGGGAGGCATTGCAGCAAGATGAACAATTCATTGATATATTATTGCATGCTACCCAAATTGCATTAAGGACACATCAATCTGAAAAGCATGTAGCATTGCGTAATGCTGTCTGTAATACAGCCTTAAATATCAATATAAATTATGTACAAAAAACGATGTTTTTGCGTTTTGTAGACGAACTGACTGTATTACACATGAAAGTGCTAGACATTTTAAATGATCCCCGTGAGTGGGAGAAAAAGAACAAGTATATTTTCTTACAAGAACCACAAGGGGGTATTTTGTACATGG
>Ga0316613_10003215_pt1 | contig 10205 bp, 9 predicted proteins | sample OWC_soil_day10_C_2_FD_207647 | JGI IMG/M metagenome (GOLD analysis project Ga0316613, IMG submission 207647) | Wetland soil microbial communities from Old Woman Creek delta, Ohio, United States - OWC_soil_day10_CT_b | ecosystem: Environmental > Terrestrial > Soil > Wetlands | place: USA: Ohio... | reverse complement strand
TTTGGCTGGCACCAGTAATAAAATTAGCAATATTCTTACGTGCTGGCTCCGAAAAGTAAAGTGGAGAACACATTTTCGAAATGAAATTGTGGATTGTTGAATCATCTGCTAAAATAGATGTATGAGACATGGACTCACTCCTGTTGTTGTTTTTGTTGTGACGACTTATTCATACCACAGTTGTGAGTCCTTTGTCTTTATTTTTTTATGCTTGGAATTAAATGGGGCTGAATTTGATCATTTATAGGTTATATGTTATTAATAATACGTTTAATATCGGGAATTAAATCCTGAGAAGATGTTGGTAGGGCAAGAAGTTTTCTTACTTGTGCCATAGCCAAAAGAGTATTATTTCTTTGTAGGTATATTTCTATCTGGTATGTTAGAATCGCAACTGAAATAGTTTGTAGCGAATCACCGTGGTAGCTAGAATCACACTCTGTAATGTCCCCATGCAAGTAAATTTCCAATGTCTCACCGGCAAAGCAATTTCCGTAATAAAAAGTTTCCCTCTCAAGTAATGATAAATACGGCAAAACGTTCGATGGAAATCCTGGTTTAAGCTTTTGTGATAACACTATGAACTCAGCCCAATCCATAATTTTGCTAAATTTGGCAAAGACCATAGCATGTCCTGGAGCCGCATCCTGGTCATTAGAAACATAATACGTTATTGGCTCTTTTATCTGAATTTTTTCTGGTTTATTACCAAAACCATTACTACGAATATTTTTAGACCTTAATATTGCTTCTGGTGTTTTCAACATCTTAGGTAAAATGGCAAAGCATTCCGACTTAGGGACAGAGACTTTTCTGGATTCGACTGCGCTTTCTCCGACATCTACTACGATTAAACTATTAGCTCTCATAGAAGGATTTTTATTCAAATCCCACTGACTGGTATCGGATGCTATTTCCCCTTCTCTCCCAAGTACATAGGAAGACTCTAAGATTGTTTCCCCGAAGCGAGCCACATCTACACCTACTGAAACTCTATCCCAAAGTCTGTAAGAAGAAAATGTGAAGCACGGAGGAACTTTTAAATGGGTCATAAAATAAGCTGGATAAAGGGTTAAACCTTGATTATCCTTAATTTGATTTGGTAGTATTCCAGTATTAAAGGTAAGTTGATGGCTATGAGCGTTTCCAAATAGTAAAAGCAGAGCATATTCATTTAACCCCCCCAAACCAACATGACTCATTGTTAATTCGACATTTTCAATTAGCATTTTTTTTACTCCTTCCCTAATCAGCAAATAATAGGAATGTGCTACATCCCCATACAAGTAATTATTAAGCCATGCGCAAATTGTTATAACGTTGATTTAATAGTTCCGCCACTTCAGTCATTAATTTCTCTGCGATCTCATCAACATGTCGGTTTTTCCAATATTCTAAATCTGTCCCTTTAACAAATTGATTAAAAGCGCCTAACGCTGGACCACAGTGAATTTGATAGTTTACCTTAGATTCTTCACTACCACTTAAAGCAAGACGACTACTATACCCAAAATACCATCTAAAAATTAAAGCCATTTTATGTTTAGGATTACGCTCCGCCTTTTCGATTTCTTGAGCGGGATGAAAAGATTTGACATCTTTATAGACTTCTTCAAAACTTCGCTTAAAGTATTTTTCCTGAATCTGCAGCTTGGTCTTTTCATCGATTTCATCTAAAGAACTATATTGGCGATATAATTCATATAGCTTGTTGGCTCGGGCCGGAAAAAAAACTCCCTTTTTTAACACTTGGACTTTGGAACCTAATTCAAACATATCTCCCGCTGGTGCATATTCCGTATCTTGGATATTCATTTGCTGTAGCAAATCTTTTACTGCATCACTAGTAGCCGCTTCCACTGTGCATTGGTTAATTGAACCAGTCAAAATGAAGTCAGCTCCCAATATAAACGCTGCAGCAACTGCTTCGGGAGTTCCAATCCCGCCAGCGGCTCCGATGCGAATTTTCTTATGATACTGATATCTTTCCATCATTTCGTTCCGTAGTTTTATCATCGCTGGCATTAAAGCATAGGCAACTCCACCATCTGTATGACCACCAGAGTCCGCCTCAACACAAATATCATCTGCCATGGCAATTTCTTTTGCTAAATCAGCTTCTACCTTTGTGATCTTTTGTTCGGCTAGTAGTTTATCGATAATCCTTTCCGGAGCCGGGCTTAAAAACATTGTTGCCACTTCCGGCCGGGATACTTTAGCGATAATCTTATTTATAGCAATGATTTTGCCGTGCTGATCCCGTGTTAATCCTTTAGCACGATATTTCACTAATGCTGGCGTAATACTAAAAAAAGCAGATGCTTCTACATTTTTTACGCCATATGCTAAGAAAAGATCAATCGTTTTTTCTTCCATGTCAAGATTACTTGGATTATGTAATAAATTTAATCCATAAGCTTGTCCTAGGGATAGCTCTTTTTGAATATACTGAATTGAAGATTCGACTTCTGATAAGGCTAAACCACCTGAGCCAAAAAAACCCATCATTTGCGCTTTCCCCATCTTCACGACCATTTCTTGGGAAGCAATCCCTCTATACATACCACCGGTTACATATGCATATTTGAGATTATAATCTTTTTTGAACTCGGGACTTCCTAATAGGGAAGGATCAAGTTCCTCTATTAAATGTTCCTTACTAGCCCTATCCAATTTCACTACATCAGAGCCACTCGCAAATTCTGCTGCAATCGGCACAAATTGATCATTGTCCTTCTCAATACTTTTAATCACTAACGGCTCAGCTTCCTTTTTAATTCGCCGAACCAATCCAGTTAAAACATTACCTATTCCAATCTCTGAAAATTCCATTTCGCCAAGACCCATTAAAAATCGAATACTCTCTGTCCATTTTACAGGATGAGTAATCTGATCAATTAAATTCTGTTTAATATCACACTGTTTATATGGTCTGGAGTGAACGTTTGATATTACGGGAATTGTTAACTCTGAAAATGTAAAGGCATTTAAGAACGATGTAAATTCTTCCTTAGCCTCCTTCATATAGCGCGAGTGAAAAGCTCCACTTGTTTTTAAGACGATATACATCTGTGCATCTTTGATTCCCTCAAAAATTGGTTTTACAAAATCAATATCCGTTTTCAAACCAGAAATTACAATTTGCGTTGGCGAATTGTAGTTGGCAATATCAATACTCTGTAAATTATTCTGTTTTAAAACATCTTTTATTTGTTCTTCATTTAGCCCAATCACCGCAGCCATGCCACCACTAGTAGCATGACTCATTAACTCGCCTCTCTTTTTCACTAGTTTTAATCCTTCTCCAAAAGCGAAGGCTCCAGCCGAAAATAATGCGTTATATTCTCCCAAACTATGACCAGCAACATAATCTGGCTTTTTTCCTGTTTCTTTTATTTTTCTAAGATAGCTTAATGCGTTGACTATATACAGCGCAGGTTGGGTAAATTGAGTTTGACCTAAGTTTGATTCTGGATCTTCCAGACAAAGCTTCTTAATTGAATATCCTAAAATATCATCTGCCTCCGCCGTTAACTCCTTATATTCATCAAATAGTGTTCCACCCATTCCTATGCTTTGTGAACCTTGACCGGGAAAAATATATGTAATCATTTTTGCTATCCCCTTTCAAAAGAATTTCTAATATAGAACGCCCTTATATCCATGTCTTTACTAGCGTAAATTTATTCTTCCCATGGAAATTGACCCGTTTGTACATACCGGAAAATCCCCTCAATATTGCATTTATCTGAAAATATCTCCTGATTTGCCGCTAACGCCAATGATTTTGATTGAAGAAGTGAGTCATTCAAGCCAGTCATATACCGTTTATAACGTGAAATCCCTGTTTTAGACAAATGTCTAAGACGAAGTAAATGTTTTCGAAGTAAAACGTCACTCTGGACATCATATACATCTGCCAATCCCCATGTATATGCTTGTTGCCCAGATATCCCTTGGGTCATCAAGGTTAAATAGTTGGCTTTTTGAAATCCAACTCGACGAATTAAAAACGGTAGAACACATGCTGGGAAAAGTCCAAATAGCAGTTCAGATAAACTAAATTGTGCTGTCTGACCAGCAATCACAATATCACTGGCTGCAACGAATCCTACCCCTCCTGCATTCACCTTTCCTTGAACATGAGAAATTGTTATATATGGACCAGTTGCCAATTTTATCCATAAATTATATAGCGGTTCCGGATTCTGCTCCCATTGTTCTCCACTTGCTATTTTTTCGTACATACCTTTAAAATCAGCCCCAAAACAAAAAACTTCAGGCAAACCTTCCAACACCACGATAGTAATCGTTTCTCCACACATTTCTAACACTTGATTACATTCTTCAATCAAACGTTCATTGATGGTGTTATTGGCATCTGGCCGATAAAACTGTATGAAACAAATCGGATCTTGAAAACGGACTTGAATCGTTTGATAATTCATGAAATCCACTCATATTCACGATGAAATTCTCGGATCTCCTTTAAATATAATCGTTCTTTTCCTTTGCATGAGGCCAATGCTCCCGGAATCAGTTGAAAATCCAACTTAACATTACGAGTTCCGAATTTCACTGCACCACTACCCTTTAATAAGGTTTCATATTCATCCATAGATAATTGATAGCGCTCATTTAATTGATCCTCCAACCTAAAACGGCGCTGACATTCTTGACCTTGTGCTGTGACAACCCCACTATAAAACTCAGAGCAACAACCCGATCCATAGGAAAAACAACCGATTCGTTTAGGAGAATCAAATAGCCCTTGATCAATCGTACTCGCCAAAGACAGGAATATAGTGGCTCCCATGATATTACCAACACGTTGACAATATTTCATTCCCGGCATAACACGCTGCACAAAATCCTGTTCTATCTGAGGTGGTTTGGCTTTGAGCATCTTACGCATCATGCTCCGATGCGCCCCTTTTACCATTCCGCCAAAAGGAGTATGAAAGGCAAGATACTGGAATGTTTTTTCATAATCTACACTGCTTACTCGCTTTTGATATTCTAAAAAAGCCTGTTCACAGCAATCCAAATAGGAGGATAAAGATAAATCAGAATCCCCAGCTTCGCTATCCGGAATGGGACGACACGTATCCATTACTTCGTAACCATAGTAGCCATTGGCTCCTACATCCACTTGAAATACATGAGGATTTTCACTGACCAATATGGCCACTGCTCCTGCACCTCCACTTGGTTCAGCAAAAGACCAATCCTCGCTCAAGACCTTCCCCGCATCAGCTACCATAAATCGAGAAATATCTGTTGCAATCACCAATGCTTTGGCACCAGGCGAAGACTGGGATAAAATAAAATTGACTGCCATTTGAAATCCGGCAGTGCCAGAATAGCAGGCTTGTTTGAGTTCAAACAAACGACAATTCCGATTCAACCCCAAATAGTGATGTATATAAGTACTCATAGACTTCCCAAAATCAATTCCAGATTCCGTGCATGTAATTAGTAATTCAATCCGATCCTTTTCCGCTTTAGAAAGGGAATCCAATATTGGTTTGGCCGCATTAACCCCATATGTGACCGGATCTTCATATGGCAAGGCTACGGCCTTTTCTTTCATCAACAAATTTTCAAATCTTGCGGTATCCAATTGACGGTGCTGTGCTAATTGTCCTACATCTAAATACGCTGTCCCTCCAAAAATATTTATCGCTTCAATTCCAACAGAAATCATATGTTCTCTCTCCTTACATAATTACTTCATATTTTGTAAACAAATTGCAGTATTAATCCCACCAAATCCCATACTTAAACTTAGAGCATGTCCAATATCATGCTCTACAGATTCGGCACCAACCCAATTGATGGATGATTCTATCGGTTCTTCCAAATTTCTCGTAGGATGGAGTCTAGACTCTTTCATTTGCAAAAGAGTGGCAATGACTTCTACAGTGCCAGCTGCACTCAACCCATGACCAGTAATGGATTTAGTCGCATTGATATAGGCATGAGATAGTTGACAGTCCTGGATTGCTTTTATTTCTATTTCGTCTCCAATTACGGAACCAGTTCCATGAGGATTAATATAATCAATTTCTTGAGCAGATATCTTCGCATACTCTAAGGCTTTTTTTATCACCCCAACCTCGCCCTCGCAAGAAGGATTTGGATTGCGATTGCCATCCATTCCTATAGCCCAGCCTGAAATTCTAGCATAAGGTTTTACCTGACGCCTGATGGCAGAATCAGCGCGCTCTATCACAACTGCGCCACAGGATTCTCCATAAATAAACCCATCCCGGTTTTTATCAAAAGGCCGACAAGCCATTGCAGGTTCCATTGCATATCGATCAGTTCCCATTGCACCTAAAGATCGTAATGCTTGGCACTCCCAGTAAGTAATATCCATTAAGGCTCCCATAGCAATACAAATATCAACTTGCCCCGTTTGAACCGCTTGAATTGCCTGAATAACTGCCACCTGACCACTAGCAGAAGCCCCTCCCACCGTATATGCAAATCCTTTAATCCCAAATTGTTCTGTACACAGGCCACACAAATCACTATCCATAAATGATATTCCATAGGTTGGGCGCACAAGGTGGGCGCGATCTTGATACGTTTCATACATTTGCACCAGTTCCCGTTGCTGTAGATTAGATCCGCCAATTACCAATCCAACGCGACTAGGATCTATGGAATCTAAATTGGCCCCATCCCAGGCTTCTTGAAGGGTAACCATGGCAACCTGTCCTGAAAAAGATGCTGTTCGCAGCACTCGTTTTGAAAAATGCTCAGGAAAGGAAAATGAAGGTATCTCAGCACCTATAAACGAGGTCTTTTTTTGTCGTCCTGGGCGCTGCATCACCCCAAAGGCATGTTGTCCTTGCATCAACGCTGAGGTAAAATCAGTTTTTCCCTTCCCAATAGCCGAAGTAATCCCTACGCCTGTAATAAAAACATCAGGCTGATTTTGATTTTTCATATAATACATCAACTAATTCTCCTATATTTTTTGCCCCAAATAACTCTACCCGGGGAATTTGCAAAGACAAAGAATCCATAGCCATCGCTACAATTTCAGCACGATCCACCGAGTTTGCCCCCAGTTCCACCAGTCGGTCGCTGGATTTAATTAACTGACCTTCTAATTCTGGAATTACCTCATAAATATGGCGTATAATAAGCTCAAGAATATCCTTTTTATTCATTTTTTCTCCTTTTAAATAGATTTTTTTTGTAAAGTTAAATGAAAATTGAGAACCTGCCATCCTTTCGGGTACAATGTTTTTACCACTAAACACATGCCTCCCAGAAAGAAGACAAGTCATGTAAAACATTGCATCAATTCGATAGTCAAAGTGTAATAATTCTCATTCATTTTATTGCTACGGCAAAGATAATTTTTGATTCCAAAAACATCAGTGTCGTAAATACAATTATCTCCTTTTATAATAAATTTTTATTTAAAATACTCTTTCTTTTAATCTTTCAAGTTTTTTAATGTCCTGACCAAAAGGAGTTAAAACATCATAAATTTGTGATAACGAATCCTTACTCAGATTATTTTTCACAAAATTGGCTAATGTCCCAGATGGCCCCAAATCGATATAGTTCAACTGATAATCTTCTTCGAGTTTTAATATAGTTTTTTGAAAGTAAATTGGTTGTCTAACAACATTCCAGAAATACTCGGGATAAAATTCCGTAACATGCCCATTCAAACACGATATAATCGGTATTTTGGGATTTTTAAATGAAAATTTGCATAAAAACTTTTTATACTCACTTCCTACCTGATCAATATTCGAAGAATGAAAGCCATATTTCACTGGAATTGTTTGAAAAAACACTTCCCTGATTTTTAAATAATCTTCAATATGTACTAACTTTTCTCTATCGCCAGAAATAACAAAGTGAGACGAATAATTAACTGCTGCTAATTCTGAATTAAGCGAAATTAAAGAAACTTGATAATACAGTTCTGGATTGTGAAGTATTGCTATCATACCTCCTAATTTGCAATATTTCTCAATTAATTCTGCTTGCTTCAGAAGGCATTCTATCGTTTCTTCCACAGAACTAATACCCGCAACTGCTGCTGAAGTAATCTCTCCTATGCTTGCTCCTAAAATAAAATCAGGCTCAATTCCACTTTCTATTAATACGCGTGCTAATGAATATTCCACAATAAAAATAGCTAGATGAGTATATAAAAGATGATCAAAGTTATCAGCCTTACTTTTTGTTTCATTGTATATTTCATTATTAATTGAAAGACCAACATTTTTATATACTATGTCATTTAATGTTGACATCCACCGCCTGAATACCGTATTTTTACAGTATAATTCTTTTCCCATATGGTAATACTGAGATCCTTGACCCGAAAACATAAATACAATAGATTTTTTCATTTCTCTTCATCCTTTAGTTTATAATTAAACCCAGCTTACGCCGATTCTTTTGCGCATCCAAAATCGCGTGTCTTTATCTTAGAAGAAAGGACTACACTTTCTTCTAGGATGAAAAAATTCAGCAAATCAATGATTTGCTGAATGCTCTGAATGATATCAATGTTAATTGTTCTTTAATCATTTAATTTGAATCAAAAGAATTTGGTTTGCTGAAATTTATGGTCAACACTTAAGAAGACAAAATACTCCATGTAAAAAGCATAGTTTTACCTTTCATGTAGAAGAGCCTACACTACCTTTTATATACCACATCTATAACCTCATTGGTCATCTATATGGGCCGAAACACCAACAGATATCCCTCTGATTTTTTTAGTCCTTATAATCAAGTTACCTCAATTCCTAAATCAATTGTCTTTGGCAAACCCATAAAATTCAGATTTATTTTAACTCTATTTTTACGTTTATCAACCCCTAAAATTAGCCCTTCCATCCCTTTAAGGGGACCACTTTTGACAATAATTTTTGAATTATGTATATAAATTTTGGAATAATCTACAATACCATCATTATCTAAAAGCCTAAGAATATAAAACATTTCTTCATCAAGTATTTTTGTATAGTAATCTCCAGTTTTCAGCATTCTGATAATGCCTGGAATACTTTTTAGTTTATAGTAAGTTTTTGTATTCATATTGGTGCGAATAAAAATATAACCAGGAAACATCTTTTTTAGAACGTGTTTTATACTTCCACCGCTTCTTTCGGTAATCTTTCTTTGGGCATTAACTGAAACTAAAACTGATTCATTGAAATAAATACGAAGCCATTCTTGTACCGAGTCTTCCCTTCCTGTATTTACAAAGAGCGCATACCAATCCATAAGAAATACCCTTTCTACAAAATTTTGTGAGTGATTGCCAATTTTCCAGTTGAGAAAAACATATATTGCTAATTCTGAAAAAATATCAATAAAAAGTAAATATATTTTTTTGTTCCTTGCGCATTCTAAATGCTATAAAATGTTCTAGCTTGTTAATTTGAAAATAAAGGTTTTCCTTGAGAAGATAATTTAGAGGATATCCTGGTTTCTTTCCAAATGAATGGGCAGGATATACGTATACATTAGGAGAGATATTATTTTTAATCATTTGAATACTATAATACATTTCTTCCGGATTTCCACCTTCTTCGCTACAAATCCCACACCCCTCAGTAAATATGGTATCCCCTGTAAATATACTATCCGGCAAAAGAAAACATGTACTTCCCACAGTATGACCAGGAGTTAAAAGGCATTTAATATCAGTATTACCGAGTTTAATAGAATCACCATTCTCTATTGGATTTAAATTATTACATTTAAAATTGTAATAATCTATTTCTTTAACTGACATTACTACTTGAGGATTATATTTTTTCAATAGCGGATTGACTAGATTGACATGATCGACGTGGGAATGGGTTAACAAAATCGTAACCAAGTTTGCATTTATTTTTTTTAGAAATATTTCAATAGTTTCTAATTCCCAAGCAGGATCAATAATAGCTGTCAAATTTGTTTTTGTGTCCAAAATAATATAACAATAATTTTTAAAGAATGTTGATTTAAGGTATAATTGATGTATTTGAAAGTTATTCATATAATTCACCTATTAAAGTGTCAATTTTCAAAACTAACTCAACCATAACGTTTTTTAAATTACAATTTTTGTTTTTTTATACATAATTTTCCTTTATTGTTATTATACTATTATTTTCCAATATTTTCAATGCTTTTTTACATTGTGTTTAGTAATTATGTGGTAGATGTTG
>Ga0316613_10003214_pt1 | contig 10210 bp, 10 predicted proteins | sample OWC_soil_day10_C_2_FD_207647 | JGI IMG/M metagenome (GOLD analysis project Ga0316613, IMG submission 207647) | Wetland soil microbial communities from Old Woman Creek delta, Ohio, United States - OWC_soil_day10_CT_b | ecosystem: Environmental > Terrestrial > Soil > Wetlands | place: USA: Ohio... | reverse complement strand
GCGCGGGAATTCGCGTGATCGGGCTGGCACCGGGAAACAAGACGGTCTCGTCGATCATGTTCATGATTGCTCCCGACGGCGGCCGCGTGCTCGGTTTCGCCGACTGCGGCGTGGTGCCGACGCCGACGCCCGTGCAGCTCGCCGACATCGCGATCGCCGCCGCCGACAATTTCCAGGCGGTGACCGGCAAGGTCCCACGCGTCGCGATGCTGTCGTTCTCGACCAAGGGCAGCGCCAAGCACGCCGACGTCGACGCGGTGCGTCAGGCGACCGAGCTCGCGCAGCAACGCCGCCCCGACCTCCTGCTCGACGGCGAACTGCAATTCGACGCCGCGATCGCCCCCGCCGTCGCCGCACTCAAGGCGCCCGACAGTCCCTTGCAGGGCGACGCCAACGTCTTCGTTTTCCCGTCACTGGCGGCCGGCAACATTGGCTACAAGATCGCCCAGCGCCTGGGCAACTACCGCGTTCTCGGTCCAATGATCCAGGGCCTGCGCCTGCCGATGCACGACCTGTCGCGCGGCTGCAATATGGACGACATCGTCCAGGCGACCGTGCTGGCAATGAAGATGGCCGGCCTCACCGAAGCCCCGGCTGCGGCCGGAACGCTCAAGAAGGCATGAGATTTGAAAAAGAAGTTGACCACAACGGGCACAACGAACACGACGAGAGACAAAAATCGAAACAGTGGGAAGAGGCACTCTGCGGTTTTTCCCTAATGCTTTTCGTTGTGACCGTTGTGTCGTTGTGGTTTGAATCGTTTTTTTGCATCACCTTTTTCCGTCCGGCGCAAAACGCCGGGCACAACCCGACGGGATTAGCCCGTTTGCCGCAACTTAAGTCAGTACTCAAGGAGTTAAACAAATGGAAGCTCTTGGCATGATCGAAACCAAAGGCCTGGTCGCTCTGATCGAAGCATCGGACGCCATGGTCAAAGCCGCACGCGTCAAGCTGGTCGGCGTCAAGCAAATCGGCGGCGGCTACGTCACCGCGATGGTGCGCGGCGATGTCGCGGCGTGTAAGGCGGCAACCGACGCCGGCGCGGCAGTCGCCCAGCGCCTCGGCGAGTTGATCGCCGTGCACGTCATCCCGCGGCCGCACGCCGATCTCGAAGAAGTGTTCCCGATCAAGGCGACCAGCGAAATCATCGACTAAAACCTGACGCGGCAAACGGCGCCAGCTCGCTGGCGTCCGGCAGCCCCGCTCTCTTGCGCCACCCTGCCCCGTTTGGCAGCAGGCAATGTCCGCTCGTGCGCGCAAACCCAGAGGAGTAGGCAATGGAACTCGCAGTGGTGATCGGACAGGTCGTATCGACCGTCAAGTGCCCCGGCATTCGCATCGAGCGACTGCTGCTCGTCGATTTTGTCGACGCGCAGGGCAAACCCCGCGGCGAACCCCATGTCGCCGCAGACAGCATCGGCGCCGGTGACGGCGAGTGGGTACTGGTCACGCAAGGCAGTTCGGCGCGCCGCACCAGCAGCGATGCCGAATCGTTGCCAATCGACATGAGCATCGTCGGCATCGTCGACGAGGTCGTGATCGAAGGCCGTGTGGCCTATCACAAGTAGTTTTAGAGGAGTCCCCAGATCATGGATGTTGCAAATCCGGATGACATCGAACGAATCGTTCGGGCGGTACTTAAATCGATCAACACGCCCGGCGCTGCGGCGCCGGCCGCCAAGCAATGCGCGCCGGGTGTATTCGACGAACTCGACGACGCGGTCGCCGCAGCTGCCGCGGCGCAAAAACAACTCAAGAGCGTGGCCATGCGTTCGCTGGTCGTCGACGCGATTCGTCGCACCGGCGTCGAACACGCCAGAGAACTCGCTGAACTCGCGGTCACCGAAACCGGCATGGGCCGCGTCGACGACAAGATCGCCAAGAACATCGCACAAGCGCGCCACACGCCGGGCGTCGAAGCGCTCAGCGCCAAGGTGCTGACCGGCGACCAGGGGCTGACGCTGATCGAGAACGCGGCCTGGGGCGTGATCGCCTCCGTGACGCCATCGACCAACCCGGCAGCGACCGTCATCAACAACGCGATCAGCATGATCTCCGCCGGCAACACGGTGGTCTTCGCACCGCACCCGGCGGCCAAGAAAGTTTCGCAGCTCGCCATTTCGCTGATCAACGAAGCCGTCGTCGCCGCCGGTGGCCCGGCCAACGTCGTGGTCACCGTCGCCAAGCCGACGATCGAAGTCGCGCAGAAGCTGTTCCGCTACCCCGGAATCGGCCTGCTGGTCGTCACCGGCGGCGAAGCCGTGGTCACTGAAGCGCGCAAGCACACCGACAAGCGGCTGATCGCCGCCGGCGCCGGCAACCCGCCGGTGGTCGTCGACGAGACCGCCGACATCGCGCGCGCCGCGCGCCACATCGTCTTCGGCGCGTCGTTCGACAACAACATCATCTGCGCCGACGAAAAGGAAATCATCGTCGTCGATTGCGTCGCCGACGAGCTCAAGGCCGAGCTCAAGAAGAACAAGGCGGTCGAGCTCACGCGTGCACAAGCCGACCAGTTGCTGCCGATCCTGCTCTCCAAAGTAGACGCCAACGGCCACGGCAGCGTCAGCCGCGACTACGTCGGTCGCGACGCCGCCAAGATCGCCGCGGCGATCGGACTCACGGTTCCCGCCGACACGCGCTTGCTGTTCGTCGAAACCGAAGCCAATCACCCGTTCGCCGTCACCGAACTGATGATGCCGGTGCTCTCGCTGATCCGCGCCGCCGACGCCAATACCGCGATCGACCTGGCGGTTCGCCTCGAAGGCGGTTGCAAACACACCGCCGCGATGCATTCGCGCAACCTCGACAACCTCGACCGCATGGCCAACCTGATCAACACCAGCATCTTCGTCAAGAACGGTCCGTGCATCGCCGGCCTCGGTTTTGGCGGCGAAGGCTGGACGTCAATGACCATCTCGACGCCGACCGGCGAAGGCGTGACCAACGCCAGCAGCTTCGTTCGTCTGCGCCGCTGCGTGCTGGTCGATCACTTCCGCATTGTTTGATTAAAAAAAACGATTGACCACAACGTGCACAACGAACACAACGGAAAAACAATGAATTGCATTTCCTTGATGAGTCCAAAGACCAGCGCGATACAAAAAGGCTTACGAGTTTTTGCCTTTCGTTGTGCCCGTTGTCCCGCGGGATTTGCTTCGCGGCATGTTCGTTGTGGTTGATTTTTTCCAAGCTATCCGCCGATGACCCTCTCTCTGCCCGCCAACCTCGAAGCGAATCTCGCTCGTGCCGCTGCGCTGGTCAATGACCTGGCGCCGGTCAGCGTCGGCGCGGACGAGCCGCTCTACCTCGGAATCGACCTGGGGACCAGCGACGTGGTGAGCATGGCGGTCGACGCGCAAGGCGTTCCGGTCGCGGTCTGCCTCGAATGGGCCGACGTCGTTCGCGACGGCGTCGTGCTGGCTTTTTTCGAAGCGGTACAGATCGTTCGCGCGCAGGTCGAGGCCATCGAAACCAAGCTCGGACGACGCTTCACCCACGCGGCGACGTCGTTTCCGCCAGGGACCGACCCGCGCATCTCGGCCAACGTCATCGAGGCCGCCGGGCTCTCAGTTTCGGCGATCATCGACGAGCCGTCGGCCGTCGCCAGCCTGCTCTCCATCGAGCGCGGCGCGGTCGTCGACATCGGCGGCGGAACGACCGGCGTGGCGCTGATCGAGAACGGCAAGGTCGTCTATTCGGGCGACGAAGCGACCGGCGGAACGCACGTCACCTTGGTCATCGCCGGTGCGCTCAAGAAGAGCATAGCCGACGCCGAAGCCTTCAAGCGCGAACGCGGTCACGAGGCTTGGGGAATCGTTCGACCGGTGTTCGAGAAGATGAGCGACATCGTCGGTCAGCATCTGGCCGGCCACGCGCCGGTCGACACGCTTTATCTGTCAGGCGGTTCGTGCGCACTGCCCGGCGTTCGCGAGCTCTTCGCACAAGCCTTCCCCGCCGCCAGCGTGATCCTGCCGCAACATTGCCTTTACCTCACACCGCTGGCGATCGCTGCCACCGCACGGGGGAAAATATGAGCACCGACACCAAGCTGCAGGCGATCGCCAACTGCGCTCGCGCGGCCGGCGTCGTCGGCGCCGGTGGTGGCGGTTTCTCGCTCGCCGACAAGCTGCTGGCACGCCCCTACCGCACGCTGATCATCAACGCTGCGCAAAGCGAGCCGCTGATCTGCAAGGACTGGGCGGTGCTGGCGAACTACGGCGACTGCGTGCTGTCGGGCGCCGAGTTGCTGCGCGAAGCACTCGGCCTCACCAAGGTTTTTCTGGCCACCCGCGACGAATTTGCCGTAGCGCTGCCCGACCTCCCCGCCCTCGCCCGCCAGCACCATGTCGCGCTGGCGCGTCTTCCCGACCTCTATCCGCTCGGCTACGAGGAAATCCTCAAGCGCGAGCTGCTGGCGATTCCGATGGATAGCGCCGCCGCCGGCGAGGTGCTGGTGATCAACGCCGAGACGCTGCGCAACCTGTCGTGGGCGGTGCTGCGGCAACGTCCGCTGACCACCAAGCTCGTCACCCTCGCCGGCGCGGTGGCGCGCCCGATCAGCCTCGAAGTGCCGCTCGGCACGTCGTTTGCCGATTGCCTGGCGCACGCCGGCGGCGCCACCGGCGCGCACTACGCACTGTTCCGCAACGGCGTGCTGGCCGGCCGTGCGGTCGATCCGGCGCAATCGTGGGTCGACGCAACGACGCTCGGTTACGTGCTGCTGCCGCTCGGCCACTCGGCGGCGCAGTCGCCGGCAGCCAGCGACGCGACGGCGCAGCGATTGGCGCAGCGCCGCGCCGCATTTTTAGCGAGCACGCTCGCCGGCCGCACGCAGGCGATGAGCGCGGCCTACGCGCTGTTTGACCTGACGCCGTATCGGCGCGCGCGGCCGCTGTTCCACCGCCTGTGCGCTGACGAGCTGCCGGCGCAGCTGCGCATCGCGTCCGGCGGCGAGTGTTTTCAGCCTTGCGTCGCCGCCGGAGACTCGGTCCGGCGCGGGCAGGCGATTGGCACGCGGGCCAACGGCGTGATGCTGCACGCCAGCGTAAAAGGCCTCGTCGAATCAGCCGAAACCCAAGCCATACTCATCAACCGCAGCGCAGCAGCAGACGCCGACGAGGAAGCGCCAAGATGATGCAGGAAAGCGAAGTCGCCAAGGTCATCACGCATACCGTCGACATGATGAATGCGCTGTCGGTGCGCCAGTTCAGCCTGCCGCCCAACACCTACATCGGCGCCGGCGCGATTGCGCGCACCGGCGAGGCGATCGAGAAATGCGGCGTGCATCGGGTGCTGGTGCTCACCGACGAGTCGTTGCAGAAGATGGGGCTGCCCGAGGGAATGTACCGCGCGCTCAAGTATTCGAACATCGACTACAGCGTTTTCTGCATGAAGATCGGTGAACCGAAGAGCGATGACGTCGAGGCCGCCGCGCGCCAGGCCGCCGAGTCCGGCTGCGGCGCCATCGTCGCCTTCGGCGGCGGCTCGGCGCTCGACGCCGCCAAGGCCGTCGCGCTGCTGCTCGCCAACCCCGGCAACAGCGTCAGCGACCTCGAACAGGCCGGACACATCGTCCCGCGCAGCATGCCGCTGGTCGCCGTGCCGACCACCGCCGGCACCGGTTCGGAAGCGACCACCGTGACCGTCATCACCGACAGCGTCCGCCATGTCAAGCGGCTCTTGGTTCATGACTCGCTGATGCCCGATCTGGCGATCATCGACGCCTGCCTGATGCTCGGCGTTCCGCGCCACGTCACCGCGGCAACCGGCGTCGATGCGCTGACGCACGCCATCGAGGCCTACGTCGCCAACGGTGCGACGCCGATGACGCAGGCGCTCGCCTACCGCGCCATCAGCCTGATCGGCGAAGCGCTGCCGATCGTCGTCGGCAAGGGTTCGGACGTCGCCGCGCGCGAAGCGATGGCGCTGGCATCCTACATGGCCGGAATCGCTTTTTCCAACGCCGGACTGGGACTGTGCCACGCCATGGCCCACCAGATCGGCGCGACCTACAATATCCCGCACGGCGTCGCCAACGCCATCATGCTGCCGTCGGTGATGCACTACAACCAGCTGGTGTGCAAGAAAAGCTACCCGGAAATCGGCCTGGCGCTGACCGGACGAATGATGGACGCCGCCGAATCGATCCACTGCATTCAGCAGTTGATCGTCGACGTCGACCTGCCGGCCAACCTGGTCGAGGCCGGTGCGCGCCAGCAGGATTTCGCTCGTCTCGCCGAAGACGCGCTCAAGGACCCGTGCCTGGCAGCCAATCCGCGTAGCGCCGACCAGGCGCAGATCGTCGCCGTATTCCAGCATGCCTACCAGCGCGCCGGGCGCAGCGGGACCGCCGGATGAACACCCGGCGCCTGCTCTCGGTCGGCATTGACGTCGGTACGACGACCACGCAGCTGATCTTTTCGGCGCTCGAGGTCACCAACCGCGCGCCGGTCAACCAGGTGCCGCGCTACGAATTCACGCGGCGCGAGATCATTCATCAAAGCCCGGTGATCTTCACGCCATTCACCGCCGAGCGCAGCGTCGATGTCGCTGCGCTGCTCACCTTCATCGACGCCCAGTACGCCGCCGCCAATATGAGCCGCGGGCAGATCGAATCGGGTGCGATCATCATCACTGGCGAGAGCTCGAAGACGCGCAACGCGCGAGCGACGATCATGGAAGTCTCCGACCAGCTCGGCGATTTTGTCGTCGCCACCGCCGGCCCGCACCTCGAATCGATCATTTCGGCGCGCGGTTCGGGCGCCGCTGAATATTCGCGCGCCAACGCCGCACAGGTGCTCAATATCGACATCGGCGGCGGCACCTCGAACTACGCCGTTTTCGCCGGCGGTCGGGCGATCGACAGCGCCTGCCTCAACGTCGGCGGCCACCTGATCGAGACCGACGACAACGGTATCGTGACCCGCGTGCACGAACCGGCGCGGCGCATCTGCCAGGAACTCTTTGGCGACGCCGATCCGCAGCGACTCTCGCTGACGCAACTCGACCAGGTCGCCGCGCGCATGGCCGGCCTGGTCGTCGAGGTGATCAGCGGCAAACTGTCGCCGCTGGCCCAGGCGCTATTGATGACGAGCGCGCTGCGCGAAGCCTATGCCTTCGACGCGGTGTTCATCTCGGGCGGCGTCGGCGCCTGTCTCTACCATCCCGCAGCGGTCGCCGCGCCTTTCGCTTACCGCGACATCGGCCCGCTGCTGGCCGAGTCGTTGAAACCTCTGCTCGACCCGCGAACGCTGGTCGAACCGGCGCAAACGGTTCGCGCGACGGTGATCGGCGCCGGCGCGCATACGCTGTCGCTGTCGGGTAGCACCATCTGGGTTTCCACCGCCAGCCTGCCGATCAAGAACCTGCCGGTCGCCCACCCGGCCGTGGCCGACATCGCAGGGCTCGGCGACGCCTGGGACCTGGCGGTTCGCCGCCTCGACCTCGACCCGGCGCGCGACGCCTACGCGCTGGCGCTGCCGGAAGCCATCGAACCGCTCTACCGCAACATCGTCGCCATCGCCGCCGAGCTTCTGGGTTTCTGCCGCCAGAGCGCCGCCGGCAACACGCATCCGCTGCTGGTGATCTGTGCGCAAGACCTCGGCAAAGCGCTGGGAATGGAATTGCAACCGCAGCTTGGACCACGCGAGCTGGCGGTCATCGATGAAGTACAAACCCGCGAAGGCGACTATCTGGACATCGGCCTGCCGATTTTCAGCGGCAGCCTTCTTCCCGTCACCATCAAATCGTTGGCATTCCCGTCCTGAGAGGAAGATTTAGATGAAACTCTCCACCCGGCTGTTCGGCCAGACCTACTCGTTCAAGAGCGTCAAGGAGGTGTTGGCCAAGGCCAACGAACCGCGCTCGGGCGACGTCCTCGCCGGTGTCGCGGCGCACAGCTCGCAAGAGCGCATTGCCGCCAAGCACGTGCTCTCCGAATTCACGCTCGCCGATCTGCGCAACAGCCCGATCATTCCCTACGAAGAGGATTGCGTCACGCGCCTGATCCAGGACGGCGTCAATGAAAGCGCCTACGCCAAGATCAAGGACTGGAGCGTATCCGAGCTGCGCGAGTTCGTTCTCTCCGACGAAATCACGCTCGAAGAACTCGATTACATGCGCAAGGGGCTGACCTCCGAGATGGTCGCCGCGGTCGCCAAGATCTGCTCGAACGGCGACCTGATGTACGGCGGCAAGAAAATGCCGGTGGTCAAGCGCGCCAACACGACGATCGGCACGCGCAACACGCTCTCTTGCCGCCTGCAGCCCAACGACACGCGCGACGATCTCTCCAGCATCGCGGCGCAGATCTACGAAGGGCTCTCGTACGGCACCGGCGACGCGATGATCGGCACCAACCCGGTGACCGACAACGTCGAGAGCGTCACGCGAATCCTCGGGCAGATCTACGAGGTCATCGACAAGCACCAGATCCCGACGCAGGGCTGCGTGCTCGCGCACGTCACCACGCAGATCGAGGCGATCCGCCGCGGCGCGCCGGGCGGGCTGATCTTCCAGAGCATCTGCGGTTCCGAGAAGGGACTCAAGGAATTCGGCGTCACGCTCGAAATGCTCGACGAAGCGCGCGAAGTCGGTCGCCAGTACAACCGCATTTCGGGAACCAACTGCCTCTATTTCGAGACCGGCCAGGGTTCGGCGCTGTCGGCCAACGCGCACTTCGGCGCCGACCAGGTGACGATGGAAGCGCGCAACTACGGACTGGCGCGCCACTACGACCCGTTCCTGGTCAATACAGTGGTTGGCTTCATCGGCCCGGAGTACCTCTACAACAGCCGCCAGATCATCCGCGCCGGGCTCGAAGACCACTTCATGGGCAAGCTCTCGGGAATCTCGATGGGCTGCGACTGCTGTTACACCAACCACGCTGAATCGGATCAGAATTCAAACGAGAACCTGATCATGCTGCTTGCCGCGTCGGGCTGCAATTACGTGATGGGAATGCCGATGGGCGACGACATCATGCTCAACTACCAGACCACCGCTTTCCACGACACGGCGACGGTGCGCCAAACGTTGGGGCTGCGGCCGGCACCCGAGTTCGAGGTGTGGCTTGAGCAAAAGGGAATCATGCACGACGGCAAGCTCACCCGCGCGGCGGGCGACGCCTCGATCTTCTTCTAAAGAGGGCATCATGGATCAAAGTGAAATCGACACACTCGTCCACAACGTGCTGCAGCAGATGGGCTACGATGCTGCGTCAACAGCGAGTACCACTCGGGCCGCAGCACCCGCTGCGAATTCCGCGCCGGCCATCGGCAGCGCACCCGCTGCGCCAGCGACCATGACGGCAGCAAGCGCGGCCAGCGCGACGACCGACGAGGTGCTGCCCGACCTCGGCAGCGACGAATTCAAGTACTGGATCGGCGTGAAAGAACCGAACAATCTCCAGGTGCTCAAGGAATTGCGCAAGAGCACGCAGGCGCGCGTTTGCTCGGGCCGCAGCGGACCGCGTCCGCGCACCACGACGCTGCTGCGCTTCCTCGCCGACCACTCGCGCTCGAAGGACACCGTGCTCAAGGAAATCTCCGCCGACTGGGTGGCGCGCGCCGGATTGTTCGAGGTGCAAAGCCAGATCAGCGACAAGGACGAGTACCTGACGCGCCCGGACAAGGGCCGTTTGCTCTCCGACGCGGCGATCGAAGAAGTGCAGAAGCAGTGCCAGAAAAATCCGCAAGTGCAGGTGGTCGTTTCCGACGGTCTGTCGACCGACGCGATCACCGCCAATCTCGACGAAATCCTGCCGCCGCTGCTCAAGGGTCTGAAGAACGCCAACATCGACGTCGGTACGCCATTCTTCGTTCGCTACGGCCGCGTCAAGATCGAGGACCAGATCGGCGAACTGCTCGGCGCCAAGCTGGTGATCCTGTTGATCGGCGAGCGTCCTGGCCTCGGCCAGTCGGAAAGCCTGTCGTGTTATCTCGTCTATGCGCCGACCAAGGCCACCGTCGAGGCCGAACGCACCTGCCTGTCGAACATCCACCGTGGCGGCACACCGCCGGTCGAAGCCGCCGGCGTCATCGTCGACCTCGCCAAACAGATGCTCACCCAGAAGATAAGCGGCATCGCGCTTGCCAAACGCTAAGGATCGCCGTCATGTCAACACTCGAACGTATTCGCCCCAGTGTCTGCGCCGTCCGCCTGATCGCCTCGGTGCAGGAAGATTTCAAGAAAAAACTCGGCCTGCCCG
>Ga0316613_10003209_pt1 | contig 10218 bp, 7 predicted proteins | sample OWC_soil_day10_C_2_FD_207647 | JGI IMG/M metagenome (GOLD analysis project Ga0316613, IMG submission 207647) | Wetland soil microbial communities from Old Woman Creek delta, Ohio, United States - OWC_soil_day10_CT_b | ecosystem: Environmental > Terrestrial > Soil > Wetlands | place: USA: Ohio... | reverse complement strand
GCGTGCCTGTCGCGCAGCGCCGGCGATTCGGTAAACTGCGCCGATGGATCTGAACTTTCTCGAATTCGAGCAGCCGATCGCCGAGCTGGAGGCGAAGATCCGCGAGCTCCGCCTCGTCGGCGCCGACAGCGAGATCAACATCCAGGACGAGATCACCCGGCTCGAGGGGAAGAGTCGTGCCCTGACCGCGTCCATCTTCGCAAACCTGAATCCCTGGCAGATCTCGCAGGTGTCGCGCCACCCGCTGCGCCCCTATCTGCTCGACTACATCCCGCGGTTGTTCACCGATTTCGAGGAGCTGCACGGCGACCGCGCCTTTGCCGATGATCACGCGATCGTCGGCGGCGTGGCGCGACTGCAGGGTCGCGCGGTGATGGTCATCGGCCACCAGAAGGGCCGGGACACCAAGGAGAAGATCCACCGCAATTTCGGCATGCCGCGGCCCGAGGGCTATCGCAAGGCGCTGCGGCTGATGAAGACGGCGGAGCGGTTCCGCCTGCCCATCCTGACCTTCATCGACACGCCGGGCGCCTACCCGGGGGTCGACGCCGAAGAGCGTGGCCAGAGCGAGGCGATTGCCCGCAACCTGCTCGAGATGGCAGGCCTCAAGACGCCGATCGTCGCGACCGTGGTCGGTGAGGGCGGCTCTGGTGGGGCGCTGGCGATCGGCGTCGCCGACCGTGTGCTGATGCTGCAGTACGCCACCTACTCGGTGATCTCGCCGGAGGGCTGCGCCTCGATCCTCTGGAAGAGCGCCGAGAAGGCGCCGCTCGCGGCGGAGGCCATGGCGATCACCTCCGAGCGCCTGCGCGAGCTCGGCCTCATCGACGCCATCGTGCCCGAGCCGCTCGGCGGTGCGCACCGCGACCCCGATGCGGTCGCCCGCAGCGTGCAGGTTGCGGTGATGGAGGGGCTGGAGCAGCTCGACCGGCTGTCCATCGATGCCCTGCTCGACGCGCGCCACCAGCGGTTGATGGGTTACGGGCAGTACAACACCACCTGAGGTCCGGTCGCGCCGCTGGCCGAGCGCCTGCTGCCGTTCCGCATGTCGTTCTCCGAACATGCCCTGCCTGCCGCGCTCCGGTCCCTCGGGGCGGTGGCCCGTTTCTGCGTGGCCTACAGCGGCGGCCTCGATTCCTCGGTCCTGCTGCACGCGCTCGCGCGCTGCCGCGATGCGCTCGGGGCGCCACTCGTCGCCGTGCACGTCGATCACGCCCTGCTGCCCGAGGCCGCGGCGTGGACCGCACACTGCCGCGCGACCTGCGCGGAGCTGGGCGTGCCACTGCAGGTGGTCGAGGTCGACGCGGCGCGACGGCGCGCGGCGCTGGGCGTCGAGGCCGCGGCCAGGGACGCCCGCTATGCGGCGCTCGCTGACCTGCTGGGGCCGGGCGACTGCCTGCTGACCGCCCACCATCGCGACGACCAGGCAGAGACCGTGCTGCTGCAGCTGCTCCGTGGCTGCGGACCGGCCGGGCTGGCAGCGATGCCCGGCGTCGCCCCCCTCGGCCGCGGCCGGCTGGCGCGACCGCTGCTCGACGTCAGCCGCGCCGACCTGCGGGCCTATGCCGTCGAGCACTCGATCGGCTTCGTTCAGGACCCCAGCAACAGTGATCCGGAGCTGGCGCGCGGGTTCCTGCGCACCGAGGTGACGCCGCGGCTGCAGGCGCGCTGGCCCGGGATGAGCCGGACGCTCGCCCGCGCCGCGCGGCACGCGGCCGATGCGGCGGCGATCATCGCCGAGCGTGCCGCGGAGGATCTGGAACGGCTCACGGCATCGACCCCGTGGCGGATGCCGGTCGCCGCGCTGGCACACCTGTCCGCGCCGCGCCGCCGCGCCGCACTTCGGCAGTGGTGCCGGGCGCGAGGTGTCGAGCCGCCGGATACCGCGCGGCTCGACGAGCTGCTCCAGCAGCTCGCGACCGCCCGGGCGGGGAGCGCGATCGAGGTCCGGTGGCCGGGCGCGGCCTTCCGCCGCTACCGCGACACGCTGATTCTCTCGCCCGATCTGCCGGCGCACGACGCGGGTGCGCGCCTGCCGTGGGGCGGGGCCGTGCCGCTCGCGCTGCCATCCGGCCTCGGGGCGCTGCGGCTGGCGCCCGGCGGGACGTTGCGCCGAGACGCGCTCGCCGCTGGCGCCGAAGTGTGTTTTCGCGCGCCCGGGCTGCGCTGCGCACCGGCCGGTCGCGCGGGGCACCACGATCTGAAGCACCTCTTCCAGGAGACCGGGGTACCCCCGTGGCTGCGCGACCGGGTTCCGCTGGTCTTCATCGGCGGACAGCTGGCGGCCATCGCCGATGGTTGGATCTGCGCGGAGTTCGCGATCCCCGATGGGGCGGCCGGTCTGAGCGTCGTGTGGGAGCGGCCGGGCCATCTCGACGTCTGGACGGCGGACACCGCGCCGCCACCGGCCGGCGGATGAGCAGCGCGCAGGGCTGTGCGCGACGACCCGCGGGGTCCGGACCAATCGCCGGCCGGCGTCGCGCCCGCGGTGGCGGCGTGGTGTGCGAAGGCGGGTCAAGCCGGGCTGCGTTCCTGTAGTACCATTATTAATTATTTGCGGTGGCCCCATGCAGGACATCAATCCCATCACCGGCAAGATCGCCGACCTGCGGGGGCGCCTCGAGGCCCTCAGGGGGTATCTTTGACTACCCCGGCAAGCAGGAGCGGCTGACCGAGGTACTGCGCGAGCTCGAGGATCCGCAGGTCTGGAATCAGCCCGAGCGGGCGCAGGCCCTCGGCCGCGAGCGCGCGCAGCTCGAGGGCGTCGTCGGCATGATCGACAAGCTCGCCCAGGGCATCGCCGACGCGGGCGACCTGCTCACCATGGCCGTCGAGGAGAACGATGGGGCGACGGTGGCCTCCGTCGCCACCGAGGTGGACGGCTACGAGCGCGAGGTGGGCAACCTCGAGTTCCGCCGCATGTTCTCGGGCGAGATGGACGCGCGCAGCGCCTTCCTCGACATCCAGGCGGGCGCGGGCGGCACCGAGGCGCAGGACTGGGCCGAGATGCTGCTGCGCATGTATCTGCGCTGGTGCGAGAAGAAGGGCTTCAAGGCCGAGCTGATGGAGGCGAGCCCCGGCGAGGTCGCGGGCATCAAGTCGGCGACGGTCTACGTGCAGGGCGACTACGCGTTCGGCTGGCTGCGCACCGAGACCGGGGTGCACCGCCTGGTCCGCAAGTCGCCGTTCGACTCCAACGCCCGGCGCCACACCTCCTTCGCCGCCGTGTTCGTCTCCCCCGAGATCGACGACGACATCGCCATCGAGATCAATACGGCCGACCTGCGCGTCGACGTCTATCGCGCCTCCGGCGCGGGTGGCCAGCACGTCAACCGCACCGAGTCCGCGGTGCGCATCACGCACCTGCCATCGGGCATCGTCGTGCAGTGCCAGAGCGACCGGTCGCAGCACAAGAACCGCGACCAGGCGATGAAGCAGCTTAAGGCGAAGCTGTACGAGATGGAGATGCAGAAGCGCAACGCCGCGCAGCAGGTCCTGGAGGACAGCAAGTCCGACGTCGGCTGGGGAAGCCAGATCCGTTCCTACGTGCTGGACCAGTCCCGCATCAAGGACCTGCGCACCAACGTCGAGATCGGCAACACCCAGGCGGTCCTCGACGGCTGGCTGGATCCCTTCATCGAAGCGAGCCTCAAGCAGGGCCTGTGAAGACAGGCCGGTGCCACGCCGCTCCCCGGGCCGTCCCATGACCGACGACACCACGATCCTCGATGAGAACAAGCTCATCGCGCAGCGCCGCGAGAAACTCACGCGACTGCGCGAGCAGGGCATCGCCTTCCCGAACGACTTCCGCCGCAACGTCGTGGCGGGCGAACTGCACGCCGAGTACGGCGAGCGGCCGGCCGAGGAGCTGGAGTCGCTGGCGGTGCGCGTCCGCGTGGCCGGGCGGATCATGAGCCGGCGCGTCATGGGCAAGGCCAGCTTCGTGCACCTCCAGGACATGTCGGGGCGCGTCCAGCTCTACGTGCAGCGCGACGCGCTGCCGGACGGCATCTACGAGCAGTTCAAGCGCGACTGGGACCTCGGCGACATCGTCGGCGCCGAGGGCCGGCTGTTCCGGACGAAGACCGGCGAGCTGTCGGTGCAGTGCGACGACATCCGCCTGCTCACGAAGGCGCTGCGGCCGCTGCCGGAGAAGTTCCACGGCCTCACCGACCAGGAGAGCCGCTACCGGCAACGCTACCTCGATCTGATCATGAACGAGGCGTCGCGGCGGACCTTCCAGACCCGCACCCGCGTGGTCCAGTTCCTGCGCAGCTATCTGGACGGGCGCGGCTTCCTCGAGGTCGAGACGCCGATGATGCAGGTGATCCCGGGCGGCGCGACCGCGCGCCCCTTCATCACCCACCACAACGCCCTCGACATGCAGCTGTTCCTGCGCATCGCGCCGGAGCTGTACCTCAAGCGACTGGTGGTGGGCGGTTTCGAGAAGGTCTACGAGATCAACCGCAACTTCCGCAACGAGGGGCTGTCCACCCGGCACAACCCCGAGTTCACGATGCTGGAGTTCTACGAGGCCTACGCGGACTACCGCGATCTCATGGACCTCACCGAGGACATGCTGCGCCGGCTGACGATCGAGATCCTCGGCGCAACGACCGTGCCGTACCAGGGCGAGAGCTACGACTTCGGCAAGCCGTTCGCTCGCCTGACCGTCAAGGAGTCGATCCTGCGGTTCAATCCGGCGCTGAGCCCCGCCGACCTCGATGACCTGGCGGCGGCGCGGGATGTGGCGGCACGGCTCGGCATCCCGCTGAGGGACGGCTGGGGCCTGGGCAAGATCCAGATCGAGATCTTCGAGAAGACGGTCGAAGGCCGGCTGACCGACCCGACCTTCATCACGGCCTACCCCACCGAGGTCTCACCGCTGGCGCGCCGCAGCGACGCCGACCCCTTCGTCACGGACCGCTTCGAGTTCTTCGTCGGCGGCCGCGAGATCGCCAACGGTTTCTCGGAGCTCAACGATGCCGAGGACCAGGCGGAGCGGTTCCAGCGGCAGGTGCAGGAAAAGGAGGCGGGGGACGCCGAGGCGATGCACTTCGATGCCGACTACGTGCGCGCCCTCGAGCACGGCATGCCGCCGACGGCCGGCGAGGGCATCGGCATCGACCGGCTCGTGATGATCCTGACCGACTCGCCGTCGATCCGCGACGTCCTGCTGTTCCCGCACATGCGGCCCGAGTAGCGCGCGGGCGGCCCGGGCTCCGTCAGGTCTTGCGGCGCCCGCCGGGTCTGCATCGGCGCGGCGGGTCGCGGGCGGCGCTCAGCGCAGGGCCGACGCCGGACCGGGCCCGCCATGCACGGCGGCGCTCAGGCGGTTGCGGGTGAAGCCGAGGTCGACGGCATAGCTCAGCTCCGACCCCAGTCGCTCCACGCTGGCCACGACCGGGCCGTTCACGGCATCGCCGCAGATGAACCGCGTGTGCGACACGTAGAAATCGGCCAGCTCGACCGTGGAGCTGGTGTCCCAGGCGGCGGGTACGAACGGCCGCAGGGACGGGGCGTGGCCGCACACGCGCAGGCGCAGCGGCATGCTGGTCGCCCGCTCGCCGTACAGGTTCACGGCGTAGTCGACGAGCTGCTCGCCGAGCTCGCCGAGCGAGTTGTCCCAGTAGTCCAGGTCGTACTTGCCCTGGGCGCCGGCGACACCCCCGGTCAACGCGTTGTAGTAGACGTACTGGTTCGGGTGCAGCGTCGCCATGAGGTAGACGTGCACGGCGGCGTACACGATCGCCAGCGTCGCCAGCCCGTCACGCAGCAGCGGCCGCCAGCCGACCACCCGCTTCAGCAGCCGCGCCGTCCAGTACGCGGCGACCACCGCGAGGATCGGCACGACGAACAGGAAGTGGCGCATCTCGTCGTACAGGGTCGACCCGCTCAGGATCGCGTAGCCGATCGGGAACAGCGCCGCGAAACCCAGGGTGCCCCACTCGAGCAGGCAGGCCCGCGCCGTTTCGGTACGCAGCCCATCCCTGCGGACGGTGCGCAGCAGCCGCCAGGCGCCTCCGGCCAGGGCGAGCACCGTGAAGGCCACCAGGAACTCCGGCAGCTTCACGCCGAAGAAGACCGGCAGGTAGTACCAGGGTGGCTGCGAGGACCGGAACAGCTCGCCGTCGACGAGCAGCGGGATGTCGTAGGGGAAGTGCGCGAAGTACTGGATCGCCTGGAACGGGCGGACCAGAGGATCCACCTGGGCCCAGGGCCAGAGGGCGATCATCAGCAGGTAGGCGAGGATGCCGGCCGGGGCCAGGCGCGCCACGATCACCGCGACCGACCGGGCGAGGGCACGGCCGCCGGCGCCCTGCCAGGCCTGGAGCGCGAGCCACCCCGCCAGCGCGGCGAGCAGGTTCACGACGAGCAGGACGGCGCCCACCCGCGTGCCCAGGGCAAGGCCGATGGCAAGCCCTATGCGCAGCGTCAGGCTGAGGCTCGGCCGGGGCAGTGCGCGCAGCAGGAGGATGGTGTAGTAGAGGGCCCAGACGGCCGCCGCCGCGAAGGGGATGTCCTTTGAATTCAGGAACATGTGTCCGTAGTAGGACGGGACGGCGGCGAGGAAGAGGGCGGCGAGGAATCCCGCCCTCGGTCCCCCCAGGGTACGGCCGAGCTTCCAGGCACCCACGATGCCGAGCAGGCCGACGGCGGCGTTCAGCAGATGCCGGGTCGCGAACGGGTCGAAGGGCAGCAGCTCGCCCAGCCACACGGCAGTCGCCTCGAACAGGCCGCCGTAGTAGTACATGTTGTTGAAGGTGAGCGCCCGCGGCCTGGCGCCGTCGGTGCGGTAGTAGTCGAGGATGAACTGGCCGTACTCCTGCGCCTCCGGCTCGTCCCAGGCCACGCCATAGTCACGGAACGTCACGAGGATGACGAGCGCGACCGCCACGAAGAGCGCGTACGCTGCCCGATCCCAGCTGTCGTTGCCGATTTGCATCCGTTTTTCCAGGCCGTCGTGCCGAAGGAGGGTGGCCGCCCGCACCACGTCGGAGCAGGGCGCACACGGACGGGGCGTGGATACTACCAGGAAACGCGACCCGGCTACTAGCTGCATCCGGCTGTTTCGAAAGAAAAACTCACCCCGGCAAGGCACTGGGACGGGCGCCCCGGCGGGGAGGTTGGGGTGCCCCGGCGATCGGGCGATAATCCGCCGGTCGCCGAGGAGCTGCCCGTGAGCACCAGCACCCAGACCATATCCAGGCCACCCCCTCGCGAGCACTGGTCCTCCGGTCTGGCGTTCATCCTCGCCGCCGCCGGCTCTGCCGTCGGGCTCGGCAACATCTGGAAGTTCCCGTACATCACTGGCATGAACGGGGGCGGCTGGTTCGTCCTCATCTATCTGATTGCCGTCCTCTGCGTGGCGTTGCCGATCATGGTCGCGGAGATCCTGATCGGCCGGACCGCGCAACGCTCGCCGGTCGCGGCCTTCCGGGTGCTGGACGGCGACAAGAGCGCCTGGCAGGGGATCGGCTGGCTGGGCGTGGCGGCGGCGTTCGTGATCCTGTCCTATTACAGCGTCGTGGCCGGCTGGACCCTCCACTACAGCTGGCTCGCGCTCAGCCAGGGCTTCGAGGGCCTGGACGGTCCGGCGGTGAAGGCGCTGTTCGGCCAGGTTCACGCCGATCCCGGCATCAACCTGTTCTGGCACGCGGTGTTCATGATCCTGACCGTCTCGATCGTCGTGGCCGGGGTGCACCGGGGCGTCGAGCGCTGGAGCCGGATCCTGATGCCGCTGCTGTTCTTCATGGTCCTGGCCCTCGTGCTGCGGGCGGCCGGGACGGACGGCTTCGGCAGGGCGCTCGACTTCGTCTTCGGCGCGCACAGCGACAGGCTGACGCCGGCCGGCGTCCTCGAGGCGGTGGGCCACAGCTTCTTCACGCTCAGCCTGGGGATGGGGGCGATGCTGACCTACGGCAGCTACATGCGTGCCAGGGAGGACGTGGTCACGACCTCGCTCGCGGTGGGCGGGCTGGACACACTGATCTCCCTGCTGGCGTGCCTCATGATCTTCCCGATCATCTTCGGCGCCGGCCTGGAACCCAGCGCCGGACCCGGCCTGGTGTTCATCAGCCTGCCGATCGCCTTCGGCCAGCTGCCGGGCGGGGCGCTCTGGGCGCTGGTGTTCTTCGTCCTCCTCGCGGTCGCGGCCCTGACCAGCGCGATCTCCCTGCTCGAGGTGGCCGTGAGCCACACCGTCGACGTCCATGGCTGGAAGCGCCGGCGCGCGACCCTGCTGATCGGGGCCGTCATCTTCGTGGTGGGCGTCCCCTCGGCCCTGTCGGGTGGCACCGCACTGTTCGGCGGCGACGTCGCCGCCGCGACCGCCGTACTGTTCGGCGAGGGCAAGGGCAAGAACTGGCTCGACCTGTTCGACTACCTGGCCAGCAACTGGATGCTGCCGCTCGGCGGCTTCGGCATGGCGCTGTTCGTCGCCTGGCGCATGGGTGGGGCGGCGCGGGAACAGGCGTTCAAGGCCGGCAGCCGCTTCGCGCGGCTCTACTGGGGCTGGGTCTGGCTGCTGCGCTACGTGGTCCCGGCCGGCGTCCTCGCGGTGTTCCTCCACGCCATCGGACTGATCTGAGCGTCGTTGATCGAGCGGCGGCCTTCGCGTAGCCTCGCCGCCTCTGCCGCAGAGGGTCCCGCATGGACATCCTGGCCTTCCTGATCGACGTCGTGCTGCACCTCGATCGCCACCTGGTGGTGCTGATCCAGGATTACGGCGCCTGGGTCTACCTGATCCTGTTTCTGATCATCTTCGCGGAGACGGGGCTCGTCGTGACGCCCTTCCTGCCCGGCGACTCGCTGCTGTTCGTGGCCGGCACGCTCGCGGCCGCGGGCGGGATGGACGTCGTGCTGCTGATGGTCCTGCTGTGCATCGCCGCGATCCTGGGCGACTCGGTGAACTACGCCATCGGCAAGCGGGTCGGCGACCGGCTGGTGAAGAGCGGTCGGTTCATCCGGCAGGAGCACATCGACCGCACCCACGCGTTCTACGAGAAGTACGGTGGCAAGACGATCGTCATCGCGCGCTTCGTGCCGATCGTGCGCACCTTCGCGCCCTTCGTGGCGGGCATGGGCCAGATGGACTACGGCCGCTTCCTGCTCTTCAACGTCACGGGCGGGATGCTCTGGGTCCTGTCCCTGACCACCGCAGGCTACTTCTTTGGCAACCTGCCGATCGTCAAGGACAACCTGAGCCTGGTCGTCATCGGCATCGTCATCGCCTCGATCATGCCGGCCGTGATCGAGTACGTGCGGCACCGGCGCGCCGCGGCCGCGGAACGGGCCTGACCGGAACCTGCCGGCGGAGCTAGGCGTCGGCCGGAAAGGCGTAGGGAAGGGGCCGGAACTCCAGGATCGGGCCGTCGGCCCCGCCGAGCCGCACCTCGCCACCCTCCGCCCCGGCGACCTCGACCACGGCCAGGGCCTCGACGCCACCCTCGGGCGACCGCTCGGCGGCCACGATCTTGCCGGGTCCCTGACCGGATTCGGTGCCGGCCGCGAACAGGTCGGTGCCGGGCCGCGGGACCTCGGCTGCAGGGATGCGGGCGTAGTACATCCGGCGCTTCAGCTTGCCCAGGTACTGCATGCGGGCCACGACCTCCTGGCCCGTGTAGCAGCCCTTGGTGAAGCTCACGCCGTCGACGAGCTGCAGGTTCGCCATCTGCGGCACGAACGCGTCAGCCGTCTCGTCGCACACGGTCGGGACGCCGGCCCGGATGTCGAGCAGCGACCAGAAGGCAGGGGGCGCGCGGACCGCCCGCCCCTCGGCCTGCTCCCAGAGCGCCCGGACGGCGGGGACCGGCCCGACCACCTCGAAGCGCGGCCGATCCCCGGGCAGCCGGACGATCGCGAGGTCGCCTTGCCGCAGCACGGTGAAGGCCTCGCCGGGCAAGGGATCGCCGAGGATCGTCGTGGCGCAGTCGCCCGCCAGGCCGACGCGGGCGAGCTCGGCCGAGGCGTCCGACAGCTCGACCTTGGTGCGCAGCACGTAAAGCCGCAGGCGCTTGAGCACCTGGGCCAGCCGCTCCGCACCGAGCTGAAGGTACAGGTCGTCGCCGTACTGGAACGCCAGGAAGGTGGCCATCATGCGACCCTTCGGCGAGCACCAGGCGCTGAGCTGGGCGCGGCTCGGCGAGATCAGCCGGGTGTCGCTGGTCAGCTGGCCCTGCAGGAAGGCGGCCGCCTCCGCGCCGCTGGCGCGGATCA
>Ga0316613_10003208_pt1 | contig 10219 bp, 11 predicted proteins | sample OWC_soil_day10_C_2_FD_207647 | JGI IMG/M metagenome (GOLD analysis project Ga0316613, IMG submission 207647) | Wetland soil microbial communities from Old Woman Creek delta, Ohio, United States - OWC_soil_day10_CT_b | ecosystem: Environmental > Terrestrial > Soil > Wetlands | place: USA: Ohio... | reverse complement strand
TATATCATGACGGAATCGTACCATTCTTCACCCTCAACGACCGAACCGGATGGGTATGGATTTTTCGGATCTTGTCTAACCTTTTGACGATATTCGACTGGAACTCGATTCAGCGGGGTCGTGGATTCAGAAGAAAGCATTGAAAAAGGCAGAGCCACTTGGCCCCGCCTTGCTCTTTAACAATCGAATATCGCACGCCTCCGTGTTCATCTAGGTTACGGCATCAGAGGTGAAACTCAGGTGAAATTCCCGACCTCCTGTGGAAATAAGATAGAGCGTCTTGCTATACGGGAGGGAGGCGATCTTTAGCTGGGCTATCAACTCTGCGAGAGCAGCGAGCACAAATCTTCGGCCTAACAAGGAAACGCCTTCCTGCGTATCGACAAGAAAGCCATCTGCGGAGGAGATAAAGGGGAGGCCAGTGTCATAGCGCCAATACCATACCGTTGCACCTTCAGGGAGCGCTCGAGTGGGCTGAATCACGAAAAAACCCGTGGTCAAATAGAAAAACAGTCCCACCTCGACGAGAAGGAAAATAGCAACCAAAACTATTAATGTCCTAGGTTTTATGTTCATAGATGCTTCTTTCTTAGTTGGCGATATCTTCTTCCTGGCGATCACTTTGGCGAGTAGACCGAATTCCGTCGTGTCAACCCCGTCAAGATATGAACGAACCACAAAGTTCTCCAGCTTCGCTATGTGTATGGCTCGTAAACCAATAGGGGCTTAATAATATTGTTATCTAAGTTCACCCATTCGACCGCGCGAAGTCCCACTTTTTCAGTGGGGAAGCAGGCACGGCTCAGGGTGAACCTGGAACAAGCCTCGGCCTTTAGGCCGCGGAGTCGAGAGGTTCAGTTCTTCTCCCTGAGTTTTTTAATTGCATTTTCGATGCCGTGTCTCGGCTATTATCATAAGCTCTCGAAACTACTCTATCTTTTGCAAGCTTCAATATTTTGATGGATGCCAAAAGGGAAAGAGATTTACACAAAAGTCTCGAATTGCTTCCCCAAGAATGAGAGAAAGGCTTCCCGCTCTTTATTGAATTCGGATTGAAATTTTATAACTCAGAGGAAGGCGCATGAATCACTCTTTCGGAAAGTCTTCCTCATCTTTCTAAAAAACCCCGATCAAAATGCCGGCTTAAAACTTTCACGTGCCAGTCTGCGATGAAGGACAACTTGTATGGTTGACGGGTTCCGGTTGAAATGGACATAAAAAAAGGCAGGAGCATTTTTGCTCCTGCCTTTATCATTCTTTGCTTTAGAACATTATTTCTCGAGAATGAAGATCACTTCCAATCTCACCCGATATTCAACGATCTTTGCCTTCTCCACCGAAGCCCGCAATTCAATCACACGCATTCCGGTGATGCCTCTGAGGGTCTTGCTCGCCCTTGCAAAGCCCACTTTCACGGCATCGTCGAAACCCTTAGGAGAACCTGCAGTAATTTCTGTTACCCTCGCCACTCTGTCTGGCATTCCAATCACCTCCTCTCCATTTTTTTCCTATTCTACAAATATGATTGCTAATGTCAAGGATTTATTTTGACGCATAAAACAGCGTGACTTGTTTCAGTTTAGAAGATGGAGATGACTTTGGTCAGGTTGATCAGGACGGGTAGTTTCTTAAACAGACCCTTGATGACGATTTCTCCGCTCAGTATTTTTTTAAGGATCTTGAAGCCATTTTTGTCGAAAAAATACGGGAGACCGAGTTTGATCTTTAGAAGGCTCAGGTCCAGAAGGGTTGCTGAATCCGTCAGGATGTGCAGATCCGGCTTGCCGGAAAGGTCTTTGGAGAGGATGAGTTTCCCTCTATGGAATTCAAGCCCTGCTGAGGTTTGAATGTCCGGGATTTCTATCAGGACCTTCGCATCGAGCGATTCGAAGGGTTTGATCTTATCCGGGCTTTTTTCAATATTCTGCCTGATCAGGTCGGCGAGCATGACCGGGAGACCCAACTCGCGGGCCTCGGGGAGGATGATGATTTCAGGCATTAGAACTCCCGTCAGAAAGCGTTTTTGAACACTTTGAGGATTTCTTCAGGATCAAAAACAAGTTTCGGGTTGTAGACAATCGACCCATCCATGAGAGCATCGTTTGCACACTGCTCCAAACCAGAATCTTCTACGTTCACTTCCCTTAACGTCTGGGGCATCCCTATGGATTTAGAAAATTCCCGAATAGCCGTGGCAGCTTGCTCAGCAGCCTTCAAAGGTTCCATCCCTCTGACATCTCTTCCCATGGCTTGGGCGATTTGCGAATATCTATCCAGGCAGGCATCAAGGTTATAGAGGATGCAGTGGGGCAGCAATATGCTATTGGCAATTCCGTGGGGGACGCCGAACTTCGCGCCGACGGAATGGGCAAGGGCATGGACCATTCCCACCTGGGCGTTCGAAAAGGCGGCCCCTGCGATACAGGCTGCAATCAACATCTGTCCTCTCGCAACGATGTCTCCGCCGTTTTCCACTGCCCTCGGGAGAAATTCTTTGATCATCTTGATGCCGTGGAGAGCCAGAGCGTCAGCAATGGGCTCGCTCTGTCTCGAGTGAATCGCCTCCACACAATGGGAGAGGGCATCCATCCCTGTCGCCGCGGTGGTCAATCTGGGCAGCCCGATCGTCATAGAGGGGTCCAAGATGGCAACGGTCGGAAATAGGTAATTGTCTGCGAACAACAGCTTCCTCTTCTGTTCATGATCCTTGATAATAGCCGCGTAAGTGACTTCACTGCCAGTCCCCGCAGTGGTCGGAATCACGATGTGGGGTGTGACGGGGCCACTGAGGATGTTGAAACCGGCATGGTCCTCCAACTTCCCGCCTTTCGCTAAGCAAATGGCCATTCCTTTCGCCGTATCGATGACACTTCCTCCTCCGACGCTCACAAGGACATCCGCTTCTAGCTTTCTTCCGTATTCTGCTCCGGCATTGACGATATGTAACCCCGTATCCGGGACGACATCAGAAAAGACGCCGACGTATTTTTTCCCCAAAGCCTTCTGAACCATTTTCACAAGGTCGGTTTGGACGAGGTCACGGTCTGTGACGATCAAAGCCCTGGTTTTTTTTAGTTCGTCCACCTCCATCCCCACTTCTTTTGCCGTGCCGGGACCGAATACTATTTTTGTCGGGAATCTGAAAACAAAATTTAATTCCTCGGAATAATCCATCGGACCTCTCCTTTTTTAGGATATCTTTACCTTAGCGGTTGATATACTTAGAAAATAGCCCGATTATCCCCCTCTCCCCTCGTGGGAGAGGGTGGGGGTGAGGGGGGGCCTGATCTATCCACCCCCACCTGAATCCTCCCCAAAGTTCTAAGCCTTATGAGCCTGTTGGAAAACTCATTTCTTACAGGCTGATCAAAAATGCCCCTACCTCCGTCCCGCACGGGCGGGGCTCCGAGCAGGCAGGCAGATGCAAGTTGAGCCTGGGAAATCCCGTTAACGGGGGAGCCCGGTATCCTTTGTAGGGAACGCACATATGCGTTCCCTACAGCGTTGCCATACGCGGCAGGATGAAGAGAATCCCGTGAAGTGCGCCGTAGATGGGCGTTTTTCAACAGCCTGTTAGTCGTCCGCAAATTGGGTATCCACCTTCGACGCACATTTGACGAGGTCCTGAGAGGCCTTGACGTACCTGACGATGGTAGGAAGATCTCCCTTTAATTTGAGTTTTCCCTGCATCATTCCCTGGATCGGATCCAATTGGCCGAGGACGACTTGTTTCCACCTTGCATAGTCACCGGTGATGACAAAGGGTGCCTTTTGGGCTTCTTCAAGAGGGACGATCTTGATCTCCTCGCAAACGCCTTTCAGAAGACCCAGCCAGATTCCGATTTCCTTGTCCAAACCGACAGAGGGATTCGCTGAAACCACCAGGCAAACGGGGCCGGCCGTCCAGGTCGCTCCGGACTTCTTGTAGTCTTCGCTCGAATTGATCATCCTCTGATATTCCTTGACCCATTCCTCACTCGGAAACTTGTAAGCCATGTCACACCTCCTCAATAGAGTTTAGCATTCCGTCCGAACGACAGGTAAGTGTGCTTCCAAAACTTTATCATTGCGGCCGGCACCCCTCCCTGTCTTTAGCGAACTGTTTATATACCTGTTGGGTAGAGTTTTGAAATCAATTCTCTCAATCCGGCCTTTTCAAGGGTCTCTCTTTTCGGGCGCCCCATCTCATCCAGTCCCCGCAGGTGATAATATTCTCTTAACATCAGGTCTATGTCCGGGACATTTCCTTCGGAGGAGAGGGGTGTTAGGATTCTCTTCGGCAATCGATCGTCCTCTCTCTTCATGCCGAGGAGGCAGTTTATCGTTCTTTTGAGTAGATTGATCCGTTGACCGCTATTCAGAAGTTCTGCTACATCAAAATTTTTCCAACCCGTGGTCACCCGCACCATCTCCGCGAAATCAGAGGCAGAAAGGCATCCCAGGACGAAAATACACAGACAGGCTGAATTGCAGGGCACTCCGAGGTTCTCAGAAATGACATACATCCCTGCCTTCCCGTCGCTCAAAGGGCCTTTATAGTTGGTCTCCAGCCCCGTCTCCGGATAGGCAGACATCCCCTGCTCCACATAGAGGGTCATGTGCTGAAGATGACAGGCCCCCCTGGTTGAGACCGCATAACCCAAACCCATTCCATGCCAGCCCCTCGGGTCGTGCATGGGCGCATCAAGCCCCTTCACGTCCACCACCCATTCCTCTGCCCCCCTGCCCAATTTTGCCGCAGCCGCCCTTGTCCCTTCGGCTAGAATGGAGCCTATGCCTTTCCTTTCAACGATCATCCCGATCAGCTTAAGCGCGGGGTCGATGTTTCCCCACAGGAGTTCAAGGCCATCGGTATCTGCCCGGGTGATTATTCCCTTTTCAAAACACTCGTAGGCAAAGGCAATGGCCGCTCCGCCCGAAATGGTATCGATTCCTGCCCTGTTGCAGAGCTCGTTCGCCTTGATCACCCCAGCCAGATCCTTATTCAGGATCATTGTGCCGAAGGTGCAGCATGTTTCGTATTCGGGACCGGGTCCTTCCTCTGTCTTGTAAAGCCCATCCTCCACCTTTACAACACGCTTGCAGCCAATGGGACAAGCATAACAGGAATGAGCTTTTTTCAGATACTTTTCGGTCAGCGAGGGCCCACCGAGGTTAAAGGAGAGGTCGAAATCCTGGGGCAATGTCCAATTCTTGATGGGCACATCGTTTGTCATCATTCCCAGGTCCAACCCGGAATCCGTTCCCATCTCTCTCAAGGCCTGGGCAGGGATCGATGCCTTGACCTTGGTGACCAGTGCTTTTAAGAGTGACCGGTATTCTTCCCTGAATGCAGGTTCTGCGACGCCGCTTCCACGAACGACGATGGCCTTTAATTTCTTAGAGCCCATGAGGGCTCCCATTCCGGTCCTTCCGGCGAAATGCCCCTTATCATTTCCAATGCCTGCAAACTTCACCAGGTTTTCTCCCGCTCGCCCTATGGCGAAGACCTTCACCTGCTTGCCGTCCCCATGGCTTGCCTTCAGAAAATCGGTCGTTTGATAGATATCTTTCCTCCAAAGGTCTGCGGCATCGTGGAGTTCACATTGCGAATCTTCGATGAGGAGGAAGACGGGTTTTTCGGAGGCTCCCTTGAATACGATCCCATCCCACCCGGCCATCTTCAGCTCCGGTCCGAAGTTACCCCCGCACGCGGATTCGCCCCAGATCCCGGTCAGAACCGACTTTCCGCAAACGACAAACCTCGACGTACCGGGTAGATTCGTACCGGTCAGAGGTCCGTTCAAGATCATGAGGGGGTTTTCCGGCGAAAGGGCACTTGATCGGATATCGAAGCGATCAAGGAAGAGTTTTGCAGAAACCCCGCTTCCTCCGATGAATCTCTTCTTGTCGTCCTCGCTGACATCGGAGATGTCCATCTTGCCCGAGGAAAGGTCCACTTCCAGAATTCTATTCTTATATCCTCCCATCCTTTCCCTCCGAATGCAGTTCAACAGGCTTGATCTTGATGAAATCGAGTTTATTCGTTCCCGAAAATAAAGTCAACGGGAAAGAAATGTCTGGCCCCCCGGTTTCCTATTCTGCCCATAGCGGAAAAAAGCTGAGGCTATAACCCCCCTCTATTCCCCCCTTCATTTAAGGGGGGATGAAGGGAGGTTATGTTTTGAAATTGGTTGATCAAAGTTGCGCAATGCCTGAAAAATGGTTCTCCCATTGATCAGGATACCGTGGGTGGAATACGAAGCGCGGGGCGCAGGGGAGCGGGTTGGAGAAGCTTTAGCGGCTGTGAAGGAAATGATAAGGCGATTGTAAAACGGATCTTCAATCGAAAAACTTGGAGAAATCAGAGGCAGGACGATAAAAAAAAGAGAGGGACCAGGCGACTTGCCTGAATCCCTCTCTGAAAACACTCCCACCGGACGCCGGTCAGGGATGGTGGGCGAAACGGTACCCTCTCTGGCCGGCGTCCCATCCCAATCTATTGTCAGGCTGCTGAAAAACACCCATCTGCGGCGTTGCCCTCACCCGTTCCCGTGTCAAGCACAGGGCAGGCTTGTTGCGGCGTACGTCGTAGTGAACGGTTTCAAACCGTTCACTACAAAGGATTTCGGGCGTCCCCGGCAAACGGGATTTCGCAGAGCTCAACTTGCGTCTGCCTGCCTGCGCGGAGTCCCGCCTGTGCGGGCCGGAGGCAGGGCATTTTTGAGCAGCCTGACAAAAACTAATTTTTCAGCAGGCTGCTCAAGTGTTACGTTCATTTATGTTTTCAATCTTCTTACCAAAGAGATATTATCCCTTGTGGAGAAGGAGTCTTTTCTCGACTTCTTCCCAATGGATATTCTTGAAAAAGGACTCGATATAATCGGCCCTTTTAAGACCGTAATCGATCATAAAGGCGTGTTCAAAGACATCCATGATGAGAATGGGCATTCCGCCCGACGGATGACCTACGTCATGTTCGTTGATCCAGAAGTTGATGAGATTTCCGCTGAGGATATCTTGATAGAGAACAGCCCATCCGATTCCTCTCATCGCCCCTGTGGCTTTAAAGTCCTTTTCCCAGGCTTCATAACTCCCAAAAGATTCGACAAGTTTCTGGTACAATTTTCCTGTTTTATTGATGCTCCCTTTTCCCCCAAGGTTTTCAAAATAGCATTCGTGAAGCCTCATCCCATTAAATTCCCATCCGAATCTCCTTTTCAGCTCAGCATATTCCGGTGTTCCCGTCTTACCTTCCTTCAGGAGCTGACCGAGGGCATCCGATACCTTATTGGTGTTGGTCACGTATCCCTGATAGAGGGTAAAATGGTTTTTCAAAAGAGTGTCACTGAATCCTGCCATCCCGATGAGGCGGTTATAATCCTTTGCATTGTACGTCATCTTCTTCTCCTTTCGCGTTTCTGCAATTGAAGTTTCTGGTTCACCCGAAACAAGCGTGATTCCTAAAATCCCTGACATAAACAAGAACCGGCGTCGATTTATAAGAAACAATTTCATTTTCTAATTGTCTCCTTCCGCTTACGTTGTAAGAGACTGAAGGCGAAAGAGTCAATAGGAAAGAGAGGTTTCTCCGGTTTCAAGAGACCTTGATCCAATCTTCGAGAGTCTGGAGTCGTCCGTTTCTTTCAGAGTGATGTTTTCACCCCTGATGATAAGGTCCCCGAGAAAAACCTTTTCGGCAGATCGATCTACATAGACCACAATTGGAATTTCTTTTTCCTCTCCTATAACGAGCAATTTGACCATGTAAAAGTCGGGAAGTGGACTTTCTCGTTTCTCAACCAGTCTGATCTCCGCCTCTTCTGGCAGATCTGCCTGGATTCTTACCGTCTGAATAGCAAGCTGCACAATATTATTTTCTTTCAGAGGATTATTGATCGTTGAGAGAAGGGATATGCCCAACAACGCCACGATTCCAAGGAAGATCTTTGACATCGTCTTTCACCCCTTTTCTGTTTTTAATCTTATCGAAGGGCGTCAGGGAAAGGAATCAGGTGAAACCAGTATTTTTTGAAAAAAAAGAATGTATTTCAGGAGTGTTTGTCGGTGGCTTCGAAAGGAGCTCCGAAATTAACGTAGGGGAGCTGTTTCTTCAATCCTTAGATCGTCATGGATTTGGATGCAACCGATCAAACTCTGCGCCGCGGGGCAGGAAGTCAGATAAGATGAGAAAGCCTCCTTTGCTTCCTCGGATTTACCTTTAGCCACTTTCAGGTGGTATGTGACTCGAATCTGTGTAAGCTTAAGGACACTATTCACATTTTCGATATCCCCTTCTACGTCTGCTTGATAACGGTCCTCGGGCGTTGGGATCTGCTTTTCGGCCAGGAACCTGGCCAGTGTGCCCATCATTCACGCAGCGGTCGCAGCGACGATGTGGTCAAGGGTGGCGGCATGTTCTTTCTCGGGTTCAATTTTATAGAAACGCTTGATTCCACCGTGAACGCCATAATAAATGGGTTCATCAAATCCTTCGATCGTGGCTCTCCTGGTAGGACCCTTCTCCCGCACAATTTTGATCCGTGACGTATGAACAATTTCTCCCATGGCTCCTCCTTGACTATTTTAGTCATATGTTATGTTTGGCCCTGCACCGTACCAGGCGTTTATCAAAAAATGGTATGTGTCCCTGTTTTTACAAATTTGGCTCAGGGTGGACAGTAACATCAGCATTGGGTATGAGCTTCCGGATGGTGCTTTCGATTTCCTCCGTGAGATTGTGGGCTTCCTTTAAGGTTTGATTCCCGTCAAGGAGGACATGGATATCTACAAAAGGCTGCGGGCCTGAGTAGCGCACCCTCACATTATGGCAGTCGGTGACGCCCGGCAGGACTTCTACCTCCGATATGATTTTTCTCTCAATGCCTGATGGGGCAACATCCAGCAGCGCCTGGACGGTGCGAATCCCAAGACTGACGCTGATGTAAACCACGATCAATCCTACCAGGATGGCTGCGATGGAATCCGCCTGGTGCAGGAACGCTAAACCCGGCACCCACCCGCTGATCTTCACGCAAATCAGTCCCAGGATGACGACACCGGAGCTCCAGATATCCGTGCTGAAGTGCAATGCATCCGCTTCGAGGGCCTGACTGTTGTACTTCTTGGCTGCCCGGTAAAGGATACGGGAACGGGAAACATCTACCACAATGGACGTGATCATGACCGCGAAGGACCAGAAGGTCACTTTCAAAGCAACCGGATGAAAAAGAAGGCGGTGGGTCGCCTCATAGATGATCCAAAAACAGGTTACCAGAAGAAGTAGGGTTTCAAAAAGTGCAGAGAGGTTTTCCGCCTTGCCGTGGCCATACAGGTGATTGCGATCCGCCGGTTTGTCGGAAATTCTCACTGCCAGGAAGGTCATCAGCGCAGCCATCAGATCGAGTCCGGAATGGGCTGCTTCAGCAAGAATCCCCAGGCTCCCGGTGGTGAGGCCTACGATGATTTTGAATCCGGTCAGACCCACCGCCGCAATGACCGAGCTCATTGCGGCCCACGTTTTTTCATGGGCGCCATGTTGAGAAGAATCAGCCATGATCATTCTTTGCAAACATTCCTCCCCTCACCCCTCCCTCTCCCCAGCGGGGAGAGGGGAAGGGTGAGGGGAGATTCTGATGTGATGCAGAAAATCAGTTCAAACAGACAGATTCTATCATAGGGGAATGAAATTGGCAAAGGTAAGCGGCATAAAACGTGGGAAAATGCTCCTGGCTGTCGAGCCGTGAGGCCAGTTTAAGCAGGGTTTGCACTCTTATTGCTTCCGGCCTGAAAGAGCCCGAATCATAAAATTGCTCTCAGTGAAAAAAATCTCTCTCAGGCCGGACCCTCACCGTACTTGGCACAAAAACCTAGTTCATGACCACCCCTATCGTTTACCCCAGGGTGGCATCATCTTGAGCTTCCATCCTCCCTTCATAAAGGGATAGACCAGCATCTGCTTGGCGTCCCACCACTGGCTTGCAGTGCTTTCGAAAAGAGCAAGCCCATTCGGCTTGAATACGAGATCGCCCATGACCGTACCTTTAAACGTGCCGTTGAAGACCTGGTCTCTGACCTTCGCTGAATCATACGACCCGGCCCTCTCGATGGCCGCGAACAGGATCTGGGCATTGGCATAAAAAGCTCCAATACTGACGGAATGTTTTTTGTACTTTTCATTATATTTTTTCGCAAGTTCCTTTACCCCGGGAAACGGATAATCCTCGGACCAGAATCCGTC
>Ga0316613_10003206_pt1 | contig 10223 bp, 10 predicted proteins | sample OWC_soil_day10_C_2_FD_207647 | JGI IMG/M metagenome (GOLD analysis project Ga0316613, IMG submission 207647) | Wetland soil microbial communities from Old Woman Creek delta, Ohio, United States - OWC_soil_day10_CT_b | ecosystem: Environmental > Terrestrial > Soil > Wetlands | place: USA: Ohio... | reverse complement strand
ACGAACCCGAACGACACGAGGTTGTCCTTCATGTCGTAGAGCCACATGCCGTTGAACTGCGACAGGAAGTCCGGGAACAGCGCGCCGTGGATCACGCGGCCCGGCTTGTGCTTTTCCGGCTTGACGCGCCAGATCTCCTTGATGCCCGTCTCGTAGACCTGCGGGTAGCGGCCCTGCAGGTCGAAGCGATCGATCAGCTGCTTGGTGAGCGAGCCGCGCACGCCTTCGCCGAGCACCGTGACCTTGGCGAAGATGTCCATGCCGGGCTGGTAGTTCGCCTTGGGCTTGCCGTTCTTGTCGACGCCCATGTCGCCGATGCGCACGCCGACGACGCGGTTGCCTTCGACGAGGAGCTGATCGCCGGCGAAGCCCGGGTAGATTTCGATGCCCGCCTCTTCGCACTTCGCGCCGAGCCACTTCACGACGTTCGAGAGCGACGCGACGTGGTAGCCCGTCTTCTGGAAGTTGGGCGGACAGATCGGCGACTTGATCGAGAACGAGCGAAAGAACAGGTAGAACGAGGCGTCGTCGCAAATGTACTCGGTGGGGAAGCCCTGCTCCATGAAGTCGGGCATCAGCTCGGCGATCGCCTTGGTATTGATCACGGCGCCCGAGAGCGAGTGGTCGCCGAGCGACGCGGACTTCTCGATCACCAGGATGGTGGGAGGCTCGATCGCCTTGCCGCCGCTCTTCTCGGCCTTCGCGTTGCAGGCCGCGATCTGGCGGGAGAGGTGCAGTGCCGAAACCAGCGTCGCGGGACCCGCTCCGACGAAGAGGATGTCCACCTCGAGGCTTTCGCGTTCGACATCGGACATGGCAAGACCTCCTTGCGATCGAAGCCGCAGCGAAGAAACGGGCCCCAAGCCAGCGTAGGGGACGCTCGACGCGGGTCAACGAGGCCCAGGCGACTCCGAGTCACCTCAGCTCAGGTGATTGGTCCGGTCGCGGAACGCGTCAGTGGCCCAGCCCAGACTCGCCCGAGAGCGCCTTCACGACCTCGCCCAGCACCGCCTTCGCATCGCCAAAGAGCATCAGCGTGTTGTCGGCGGTGTACAGCTCGTTGTCGATGCCGGCGAAGCCGGGGTTCATGGTGCGCTTGATCGCGAGCACCGTCTTGCATTTGTCGACGTCGATGATCGGCATGCCGTAGATCGGACTCGACTCGTCGTGGCGCGCGGCGGGGTTCACCACGTCGTTGGCTCCGACGACGATCGCGATGTCTACCTGCGAGAGGTCGGGGTTGATCTCGTCCATCTCGACGAGAGCGTCGTAAGGCACGTTGGCCTCGGCGAGCAGCACGTTCATGTGCCCGGGCATGCGGCCTGCGACCGGGTGGATCGCGAAGCGACAGCGGATGCCGCGCTTCTGGAGCTGTTCGTACAACTCGAAAGCGCGGTGCTGTGCCTGTGCGACGGCGAGCCCGTAACCGGGCACCACCACGACCTCGCGCGCCAGTTCGAGCAGATCGGCAGCGTCCTGCGCCGTCGCGCTCTTCACGGGCTTCTGCTCGGCGGCGTCCTTGGCGCTTGCCTGCACCTGGCCGAAGGCGCCGAAGAGCACGTTCGTGAACGACCGATTCATCGCGCGGCACATGATGATCGACAGGATGAGGCCGGAGGAGCCGTCGAGCGCGCCGGCGATGATCAGCACCTTGTTCTCGAGCACGAAGCCCATCGCCACCGCCGAAAGTCCGGCGTAGGAGTTGAGCAGTGAGATCACGGTCGGCATGTCGGCGCCGCCGATCGGCAGGATGAGGAGCACGCCGAAGAGCAGCGACAACCCCACCAGCAACGGGAACAGCGCCCAGAGCGTCGGGTCGATCACGAGGCCTACACCGGCCAACAACGCGATCGCGAGGAGCGCGAGGTTGATGAAATTCTGGCCGCGGTAGGTGATCGGCCGGGTCGGGAGCACTTCCTGCAGCTTGCCGGCCGCCATCAGCGAGCCCGTGAAGGTGAGGAAGCCGAGGATGACTTCGAGCGCGATGGCGCCGGTGCGGAACGCGGTGAGTTCGCCTTCGGGTAGCCACAGCGCGTACTTCGCGGTGCCGACCAGGCCGGCGGCCAGGCCGCCGAAGGCGTGCGAGAGTGCGGTCCGCTGCGGCACCGCGGTGAGCGCGACACGCGAGAGCGGAACGCCGATCACCGTGCCGACGATCACACCGATCATGATCCAGAAATAGGAAATGATCTCGGGATGGAGCGCCGTGCCGAAGACGGCGAGCGTCATGCCAGCGACGCCCGCACCGACACCGCGTCGCGCCGTCTTCGGATGGCTCATCCAGCGCAGCGAGAAGACGAAGAGCGCCGCCGCGACGAGGTAGGCAGCCTGGGTGATGTGCTCCGTCATCGGGTGCCACCCTGCTGCCGGAACATCTTGAGCATCCGGTCCGTGATCAGGAACCCGCTCACGATGTTGGTGACCGACGCGGCGACCGCAATCGTGCCGAGCACGAGGCTGAAGGTCGTTTTCTGCTCGCCGGCAATGATGATCGATCCGACCACCGCGATCGCAGAAATCGCATTGGTGAGCGACATCAGCGGCGTATGCAACAGCCGAGACACGTTCCGGATCACGTCGATGCCGACGAAGGTCGCGAGCATGAACACGAAAATCATTGACCAGAAATCGAGTTGATGCATGAGGGCTCCTTGGCCTTGGGCCGGCGCAGTATAGGGGTACGGTTCGGGGGACGGTATGCTGCGGCGGTGCAATCCATGCCGGTTGGACTGGTCGACATCGTTCGCGAATTCCTGCTCGCCCATCGGCTGCTGCGGCGTCTCTTCGAGCGCCAGCGCAGCGGCGAACTGCGCTTCGAGGACGTCCAGATGCTCGCTGGCGACAGCGAGGCGAGCGTGTTGTTCCGCCTGAAGGAGCGCTGCCACGCGCTGTTCCGGGCCGACGCCGTGGGCGACGATCTGCCGCGCGTGGCGCTCTTCGACCTCGCCGTGGGCTCACTGTTCCACGAGGCGATGAAGCTGCGCGAGAATCTCTACCAACTCGAGGTCTACGCCCCGAAGGTCGAGGCTGCGCGTCGCGCCGCCGAGCCGGGCAGCGAGGGGTTCTTCGAGGAATTCACGCGAATGCTCGCGGTCTCTCGCGAGCGACTGGCCGAGGCTTTCGCCGAGACCGAGACGCTGCTGGAGCAGACGCGGCGGCAGTTCCGCGCGCTCTTGCGCACGCATCGCAGCAATGGTCTCGTCGTGCGCTATCTGCTGGAAAACCGCGAACTTGCGGGCGCGGTGCTGGGTGAGACACTCGATGCGTTCCTGACCGAGGTGAATGGCAACTCCGTCGCCGCGTACGCGCTCGCCGCACGTTCTTATCTGGAGAGCGGCTACTTCGAGGAGGCACGTGGAATGCTCGCCGAGGCACTGGCCCGCGATCCCGCGCGCGCCGACCTGCGCCGTGCTTCGGCGTACGCCGACGGACTGAGCGCCTACCTGCGCGGGCGCTATGACGACGCGCTGCGCGATCTGGAACGCTGGGCCGATGCCCCCTCTGCATGCGAGGACGCAGCGTTCCGCGAGCTGGCGCTCTCCGCCGTGACGCGCCTCGCGAAGCTTTCGGAAGACGCTGGGCAGGCGGGGTTGGGGGAGCGCGCCGCAGCGCTCGCGACGCGCCTGGCGCCGCGCGACTAGATCACGATCTCGCTTCGTCCGGTCGCGCTCGCACGCCATCGCGGAGCAGCGAGATCACCTCGTCGCGCCGCCAGGCGACCACCGGTCGCGTGAACACGTCGTCGACGCCGACCATGCGCGCGCTGTAAGACGGCGCCGCATAATGGAAGATCATCATGCCGAAGACGCTCTGCAGGATGTGTCGTGACGAGAGCCGGCGGAAGGCGCCCTCGTCGACGCCGCGCTGGAAGAAACGCAACACGCGATCGACCATGCGCGTGACGGTGGGCAGCACTCTCGCCATCTCGCTGGGTCCGTGGTCGACGAAGACGCGGAGCAGGATGCGCGCGTAGTTGGGGCGTTCGGCGAGCAGATCGTTGACGCGCGCCACCAGCTCCTCGAGCTGGCGTTCGGGCGGCCCGCTGGTTTCGACAGCGGCGGCGATGCAGCGGTCGAAGGCCTCGAGGATCGTCCCGAGCACGTCCGTGTAGAGTTCGGCCTTCGAGGCGAAGTAGTAGTAGAGCGCCGTCTTCCGCACGCCGACCTGCTCGGCGATCTTCTGCAGGTGCGCGCCTGCATAGCCTTCCGAGGCGAACTCGGCTTCGGCGACCTCCAGGATCTTCGTACGCGTGTCGCCGATTCGGGGCATGGGATCGTCCGCCCGTTCAGGCCGCAGCGACGGGCATGGCGCGGCGTGCATGGAGCCAGCTCAACGCCCCCACCGTGAACATCGCGACGGCGATGATCTGCGCCTCGCTCATGCCGAGCACCACGCGCGGGTTCACACGCAGGAACTCCACCGCGAAGCGTCCGATGCCGGCGAGCATCAGGTACTCGGCCCAGAGTCGGGGACTCTGGTCGCGCCGCGCCCACAGGAAGGCAGTGACGGCGAAGAGCCACGCCGACTCGTAGAGCTGCGTCGGGTGTACTGTGTCGAGCGTCGGAGGCGCGCCCTGCGGAAAGGCGATGCCGAACGGCCCGTCGGTAGGACGGCCGTAGTCGTCGCCGACGAGGAAACAACCGACGCGCCCGAGCGCCTGTCCGATCGCGCCGGCCAGACACACACAATTGAAGAATGGACCAATCGGGATGCTGTGAATGCGCGTGCCGAGGATCACGAGGGTGATCGCGCCGATCAACCCACCGTAGAAGGTGATGCCCTCGCGCGCGAACAAGAGCTGCGTGAAGGGGATACTTTCGCGCAGCGACACGTCGACTGCGAAGTAGAGCTTCGCGCCGCCAATCCCACCCACCATGGCGTAGATCAGCATGGTGGTGGCTTGATCTGGATCGAGTCCGATCTCGCGCATGCGCAGCGCGGTGAGCCACGTGCCAGCCAGGAACGCCAGCGCCAGCATCACACCGAAGGTGCTGATCGGGAAGCCGAAGATCTCGAATAGGACGGGGTACATGGCGGGAAGCGGGCGAAACTAGGGGAAGGGTGTGGCGGCTGCCACCAGTCCCAGCCGCGGCTAGGAGCGGGGAAGCAGGACGTGGAAGGCGGCGCCCTCGCCGGGCGTGCTCTCGACGAACGCGCGTCCGTCGTGCAGCTCGGCGATCTTCTTCACGATCGCAAGGCCGATCCCGGTGCCCTTGCGTTCACCGGGGTGCGTCACGCTGTAGAACATCTCGAAGATGCGTTCCTGCTCGGGGGGGGCGATGCCGCGCCCATTGTCGCGAACCACGATCTCGTGCCACTCGTTGGTCTCGCGCACTTCGACCGCCACGGCGGCGTCGTCACGGGGACCCATGTGGTCGAGTGCGTTGCCGATCAGGTTGGAAAAGAGCTGGTAGAGGCGGGTGCGGTCACAACACAAGAGCGGGGGATGCTCGGGAATCGACAACCCGACGCTCTGCTGCTCGAGGCGCGGTTTCAGTTCCCCGCGCAGTTGCAAGAGCACCTCGCGCGGGTCCACCAGGATGCGCTGCTCGCCGGCGTGGCCGATCCGTGCGAAATCGAGCAGGTCGCGGATCAGGTTTTCCATGGTGCGGCCGGCTTCGGTGATGCGGTCCAGGAAATGGGTGCCGCGCTCGCCGATCGCCGCGCCAAAGTCTTCGCGCAAGAGGCGCGAGAAGCCGAGTACCGAGACCAGCGGGGAGCGCAGGTCGTGCGCGAGCGCTCGCACCGTCTGTTCCAACTCGTCGTTCTGTCGCGACAGCCGCAACTCGTCGCGGCGCCGCTCGGTCTCGTCGCGCAGGTACACGACGGACCCGCCGATGGGCGTGCCGATCTGCTTCGCGGAGTAGGCGACCCAGCGCGTCTCGCCGTTCGGAAGGCGCAACTCGACGCGACCGAGACGGGTTCCGCCGGGTCCGTCCGGGTCGCGTTCCTGGATCCCGATCAGCGCCGAGAAGTGTTGTCCAATCACGTCCGCGGGCGCGCAGCCGAAAAGTGCCCCGCAAGCCGCGTTGACGTAGCGGACGCTGCCGTCGCAATCGATTGCGACGACGGGATCGGGCGCGGCATCGAGGATCGCGTTCGAGAGATCCACGCGACGCCGCTTCGCGTTACCGGGGTGCTTTCCCTCGCGCGGCCCCGCTTCGCTGCTGTGTGTCGTCCCGAGTAGCGCCAACGTTCTCCCCGTGTCGCCGGGCCCGCAGCGAGCTTCGATCGAGATCCGTCCCGGTTTCCGCCCAGCGGATTCTGCCGCGTGGTTTCCGCCGAGATCCTGCGTGGGCCAGGAGACCCGCCGGCGAGACGCAATCTTATCACTGCCATTTTTCGTCGGTCAAACGACAGTTTGCAGATGGATTACAGGCCCCGCGGGGCCTCTTCGGCCGACTGTCCCACCGGGGGTTGCGCATCTGGCGGGGTTTCGGATCGCCACGTACCCTTCCGACCGCTTCACCTTTTTCTCCTACCCCCCACTCACATTCCGACGACATGAATCCACCCGAGCCCCGAGGAGAGCCCGATGCGGACCCTTCGCCAGACTCGCACTTCGTCCGTCTCGAGATCGAGAGTGGTGGCCACGGCCGTCGCGGGACTCGCGCTCTTGTGCCTGACCGGTGCGCCGCCTCCGGTGGAATTGGCTGGTGGCACCGAACCGGCCACTGCAGGTGCGCAGCGTTCCGCGACCGATGAGTTCTCGATCGCGCGCGTGCTCGGAAGCACCAACCGGCAGCTCGCCGAGCCGGAGCTGGCACGCATCGCCCGCGCCGTGCTCCGCTACAGCGCGAAGTATGAACTCGATCCTGAACTGGTGACGGCGGTAATCCTGGTGGAAAGCAGCGCGCTTCCGGGTGCCCGGAGCCCGAAGGGAGCGATGGGGCTCATGCAGGTGATGCCGGCGATGCTCGAGCCGCTCCGTCTCGTCGGCAACTTCACGACCGTCGAGAGCAACATCGAAGCGGGTTGTCTGATTCTCGCCGACAACATCCGTCGCATGGGCGAAGCCGATGGCATCCTCGCCTACTTCTGGGGACCGAACATCCGCGGCGACGCGTACCTCGAGCGCGTACGAGCGGCCCGGGCCGAGGTGCGGCGACAGCTGCGATCCTGATCACGCCGCGGGCCAGGCGCTTCGCGCCCTGGCTCGATGATCCGGAGGGCCAGGCGCTTCGCGCCTAGCTCGATGACCCAGAGGGCCAGCCGCTTCGCGCCCTGGCTCGATGACCCGGAGGGCCAGGCGCTTCGCGCCCTGCGCCGGTTGACGCAGCGAGCGAGCGCCGTCTAGTTTCGCGACGTGGAACGCCGCGTGGTCCGCCGATCGAACTCCTACTTCGTCGCGCCCGACGGCACGCGCCTGTTCCGGCGCTCCTGGCTGCCCGGCATGCCGACGCGCACGCTCGCAGTGGTGCACGGGTTCGCCGAACACAGCGGACGCTACGACCACGTTGGCGCCTGGTTCGCGGCGCGCGACTTCGCCGTGCACGCCTACGACCATCGCGGCCACGGTCGTTCGGACGGCGAGCGCGGCCACGTCGATTCGTTCTCCCAGCTGCTCGACGATCTCGAGTCGTTCCTCGATCTCGTGCGCGGCGAACATTCCGGGGCACCTCTGGTGCTGATGGGGCACAGCCTGGGCGGGCTGGTCGTCGCGACGTTGCTCACCGAGCGCAAGCCCGATCTGCTCTGCGCCGCGATCTCGGCCCCGCCGCTGGAGCTGGGTCCCGGCGTGTCGCGCATGCGGTTGCGCATGGCGCGCACGCTGCGCCGCATCCGGCCAAGACTCCGCCTCGGCGCGGGCATCAACTCGAGCGATCTCTCGCGCGACGCCGAAGTGGCGCGCGCGTACGACGATGACCCGCTCGTGTTCAAACGTGCCACCGCGTCGTTCGCGGTCGAGATGCTCGACACGGTCGAGCGTACCGGTAGAGCCGGTATGCACGTGCAGGTGCCGCTCCTGTTGCTGCACGGCGAAGCGGACCGCGTATGTCCGCCGCGCGGCAGCCGCGCATTCCACGGTCAGCTCCGGGGGGCGGGTCATCGCTTGTGCGTCTATCCGAAGCTGCGCCACGAAATCCTGAACGAGCCGGAGCAGGAGCAGGTCTTCGAAGATCTGCTCTCCTGGGTGCTCGAGCGCGAGGCTTAGAGTGGGCGAGCTCACACATCTCGACGAGCAGGGACGCGCTCGGATGGTCGACGTCGGCGAGAAGCCGATCACGCGGCGCGAGTGCGTGGCGCGTGGCGCAGTGCGGATGGCACAGGCGACGCTTGCGGCGATCGCCGAGGGGCGCACGCCGAAGGGCGATGTGCTCGCCGTCGCGCGCATCGCGGGACTGCAGGCGGCGAAGCGCACCGCGGAGTGGATTCCGCTCGCGCATCCGCTGCCGCTCGACGCAGTCGAAATCGAGTTGCTCCCCGTTCCCGCCGGCTCGCGTGTCGAGATCGAGGCACGCGTGTGCGCACACGCGCGCACTGGCGTCGAGATGGAGGCGCTGGTCGCGGTCGCGGCGGCGGGGCTCACCGTCTACGACATGTGCAAGGCGATCGATCGCGGCATGAGCCTCGAAGCCGTTCGGCTGGTGCGCAAGCGCGGCGGAAAGAGCGGCGAGTGGATCCGCGAGGAGACGGCAGAGCCGACCTGAAGCTTCCCCTCCGCAGCGTCAGCGCGCGGACGCGCTTGTGTGCGGTCGCATGACCCAGCTAGGATCGCGCTGGGGGCCGCTTCAGGGAGAGCGCCGACGTGCGACGTGGAGTCGCTCTAGCTGCCATTCTCGTTGCCGTTTCATGCGGGATCGCCGTCGCCGGTTTCCCGTCGGTGACGCGCGCCGAAGAGCGCGTCGATCTGATCCCAGACGAAAAGGCGGGCTGGAGCCCGTCTCATCTCTTCTCATTCATACGCGGCGGCTACTACAGCGACCGCACGCTGCGCGTCGAGACCTCGCCGCCCGGCGCGAAGCTCGATCTCTTCTACGTTCGCGCCAGCTTTCAGAAGCGTTACGAGCAGGCGGAAGCACCCGTCACGGTGGTGCTGCCGAAGCGCGCCGACGCGGGCAAGCGCGACTCCGTCACGATCCGTGCCGCACTCGATGGCTATCGAATCGAGACCGTTCACGTCAACGTGCGCAGCGACCAGGACGAGGTCGTGATCGATCTGCAGCCTCTTCCGAATACGCTCGCGGGTGTCGCGCACACCTACTTCGCGGGGCGCGAGGGTCTCACCTTCCTCACCAAGGTGCCGGCCCAGGTTCGCGTGCAGAAGGGCGCTGAGGGCTTCACCGTGGTGCTCACGCAGACGGCGCGCGAAGACCGGCTCGCGGCGGTGCTGGACGGGATGAGGAGCCCGCTGGTGGAGAAGGTCGAATCGAATCAGCTCGGCGAGGACCTGATGCTGCAAGTGAGGCTCACAGCGGGACACGACCCGAAGAATCTGGAGCTTCGCTCGCGCGAGTCGCAGGACACGGCGCGCGGTCTCTATCGCTACACGATCGACATCGGCGGCAGCGGCAACGTCGAGCGTGCGCGCAGCGCCCTCGGCAGTATCGGCAGCGGCGACGTCACTGGCTGCGCGGCGAGCTTCGACGATGCCCTGCGTCGCAAGCTCGATCCCGAGCAGCTCGCTCGCGCGCTGTCGCCGCGCGGCGACTTCACCGATCCCTACGTACGTGCGGCGTTGCGCCGACTCGGAGAAGTGTCTCCGGGCGCCGTGATTCGCATGGAAGACGGCTCGGCGTTCCGTCCGGGCATTCCGATCGAGTTGGCAGCGGCCGGAAGCCAGGCGGCAGCGGCGAAGGGCTTCCTCGCGCTGTTGCGCGCCTGGGTGCGCATCCTCGAGCCGCCCGAGTACCGCAGCGAGGCGCTGCGCAGTCTGATAGCGCCGGAAATGGACCATGCTGGCTTCGCCAAGGCGCTTGCCGCCGCGAACGCGGCGAGCTGCGGCGGAACCACGGCTGGAGCCGACTCCGGTCCTGGCTAGCAAGCCTTCGCCCCAACCCGCGGTCCCGCGGGAGATCGCCATGAGTTGGCTGTTGCGAGGCAAGCGCGGCACAGCGTCACGCGCACGCGACACTGCTCTGAACGCTGGTGACGGACCGCGCGAACGCCTCGACACGCTCGGTGCGGAGGCGCTCTCGGAGGCGGAGCTGATCGCGTTGCTCTTGCGCACGGGCGGATCGGGTCGCGATGCGCTCGCGCTCGCCGCGTGGCTCTTGCAGCAG